>Ga0081539_10003075_pt1 | contig 21484 bp, 2 predicted proteins | sample TabmetS4T2R2_FD_71023 | JGI IMG/M metagenome (GOLD analysis project Ga0081539, IMG submission 71023) | Tabebuia heterophylla rhizosphere microbial communities from the University of Puerto Rico - S4T2R2 | ecosystem: Host-associated > Plants > Roots > Rhizosphere ...
ACCGTGACCATGGCGCTCGCTGCGGCCTACGCCGCCGGGGTACCGGTCGACTGGGACGCCTTCTTCTCCGGCAGCTCTCCCCAGCGGGTGCCGTTGCCGACCTACCCGTTCCAGCGCAAGCGCTATTGGCTGAACTCCAGCTTTGGCGTTGGCGATGTCACTACCGCTGGGCTCAACGATCCCGACCACCCCCTGCTCGGCGCCACGCTCGAAGAGCCCGGTGGAGCCTTCACGCTGACCGGGAGGCTCTCGCTCGCGACTGACCCCTGGCTCGCCGACCACGCGGTCGCCGGCACGGTCCTGCTGCCGGGCACCGCCTTCGTGGAGATGGCCCTCTGCGCGGCCGAGCAAGTCGGCTGCGAGGCGATCGAGGAGCTGACCCTGCAGGCGCCGCTGATCCTGCCCGACTCCGGGGCCGTCCAGCTGCAGCTCAACCTGTCGGCGGCTGACGACCAGGGCCGCCGCGAGATCTCGATCCACTCCCGCTCCGAGCAGCAAGAGGACGACGTCGCAGGGGAGTGGACCCTGCACGCCACCGGCACGCTCGGCGCCACGCCACGGGAAGCTGCCGAGCCGCCTGCGGAGTGGCCGCCCCCGGGGGCCGAGCCGATTGACGTCGACGACCTCTACGAGCGCCTGGCCGAGCGCGGCTTCGAATACGGCCCCGCGTTTCAGGGCCTCACCGCGGCCTGGCGCGAAGGCGACGTCCTCTACGGGGAGGTGCAGATGGAGTCGGCTCAGGTCGATGCAGCCCACGGCTTTGCGGTCCACCCGGCCCTGCTCGACAGCGCCTTCCACATCGCGCTCGATGAGGGACTCGAGCCTCCGGACGGAAACCGGGCCCTCCCTGGTGCCTGGGAGGACATCTCCGTTCTGGCGGCCGGGGCGAGTGAGCTCCGCGTTCAGGTGCAAGCAAGGGGCGAAGCCGCCAGCATCGACCTCTTCGACGCGACCGGCCCCGTGGGCCGAATCGGCTCCCTCGCCCTGCGCCCCTTGGACCCCGAGCTGCTCAAGGCCGTTCAGCGCCCCGAGGCCGGACCGCTCGCCGTCCGCTGGCAGGAAGCCCCGCTCGGCGAGGAGAGCGCCGAAGCCGAGATCTGGCGCTGCCCCGATCCCGACCCGAGCCTCGACCCCGCCAGCGGCGCCCGCGCTCTGACCGAGCAGGCGCTGGCCGCGATCCAGGAGCGCCTGGAGGACTCAGAGGCCCAGGCGCCGCTCGCCTTCCTCACCGAGGGGGCCATGGCGGCCGCCGTGGGGGAGAGCCCCGACCCAGCGACCGCCGCCCTGTGGGGCCTGGTGCGCTCCGCGCAATCCGAGCATCCCGGCGCCTTCATCCTGATCGACAGCGACGGCAGCGAGGCCTCCGAGCAGGCCCTGCCCCGGGCCTTTGCGATCGCCGCCGGCGAGCCGCAGCTGGCCCTGCGCAAGGGGGCGGCGCTGGTGCCGAGGGCAACCGCGCTCCCGCCCGAGGATGCCGAGTCCCGCGATCCCGCCTTCGACCCCGAGCGCACCACCCTGATCACGGGGGCGACCGGCGGCCTCGGAGCGCTGGTCGCCCGCTACCTGGCCGAGCACCATGGGGCCCGCCACCTGCTGCTGATCAGCCGCAGCGGCGGAGCCGCCGATGGGGCCGAGGACCTGCGGGCGCAGCTGCGAGAGCTTGGAACCGAGGTCCGGATCGAGGCCTGCGACGTCTCCGACCGCGAGCAGCTGCAGGCGCTGCTCGAGTCGGTCGACCCCGAGCAATCACTCGGCGCGATCGTCCACTGCGCCGGCGTCCTCGCCGACGCCACCGTCGACGGCCTCGACGCGCAAGCGATCGAGCGCGTCTTCGCCCCGAAGGCAGAGGCCGCCTGGCACCTGCACGAGCTGACCGCCGAGTCCGACCTCTCTGCCTTCGTCCTGTTCTCCTCGCTCTCGGGTGCCCTCGGCGCTCCGGGCCAGGGCAACTACGCCGCCGCCAACACCTTCCTCGACGCGCTTGCGCAAAAGCGGAGCGCCGAAGGCATGGCCGCCAGCTCGATCGCCTGGGGCCTTTGGGAAGGCGAGGGCATGGGCGCGGCCCTGGGGGAGGCGGAGCTGGCTCGGGTGCGCCGCACCGGCATCGCCCCGCTCAGCGAGGAGCGTGGGCTTGCGTTCTTCGATCAGCTGGTCGGCGCGGGCGAGCCGTTCGCCCTCGCCTTCACCCCCGAGCGCTCGGCGCTGCGCGAGATGGCAGCGGCCGGCCTGCTGCCGGGGCTGCTGCGTGGGATCATTCGCACTCCCTCCAGGCGTCGCTCGGCGGCGGCCGCCTCGCTGGCGGCGAAGCTCGCTGAGATGTCCCCAAGTGAGCGCGAGAGCTATCTGCTGGGGTATCTGCTCGGCGAGGCTGCAGCTGTGCTCGGCCACGAGTCAGGCGATGCGATCGACCCGGAAAAGCCCTTCAAGGATCTCGGCTTCGACTCGCTTGGAGCGGTCGAAATGCGCAATCGCCTTACTGCGGCGACGGGGCTGGAGCTACCTCCAACCGTCATGTTCGACTATCCGAACTTCGGTGCTCTCGCGATCTACCTCCGGGATCAAGTCGCCCGGGAGGAGCAGTCGGTAGTCGATTCGGAGTTGACCAAGCTTGGGGCGAAGCTATCTGCGATCCCGGCCGGGGATACGCGTCGACCGAGTCTCGCTGCTCGTTTGCGCGCATTGGCGGGCGACCTCGAGGACGCCGACGAGGAGGGCGCCGGCACCGAGCGCAGCGATGAGATCGACCATCTTGAGACGGCCTCCGACGAGCAGCTTTTGGACTTCATCGGGAGGGAGGCGGGATCGGATGGCTGATAAGGAGGAGCTTCGCGCGGCCCTGCGGCGGGCGGCAATTGAGCTTGCAGAAAAGAAAGGCGAGCTCGACTCTTACCGCGAGCCAATCGCGATCGTGGGCATGGCCTGCCGCTATCCAGGGGGCGTTGCATCCCCCGCACACCTCTGGAACCTGCTGGAGGAAGGCGGCGACGCGATCGCCGATCCTCCATTGGACCGCGGCTGGGACCTTAATCGCGGCGTCAAGGAAGTGGGCACCGCCGCGACCGCTGACTTCAGGGGCGGCTTTATGGACAACGTCTCGGGGTTCGACGCGGAGTTTTTCGGTATCAGCCCGCGGGAGGCGCGGATGGCCGACCCGCAGCAGCGGCTCCTGCTGGAATCGTCCTGGGAGGCCATTGAAGACGCCGGAATCTCGCCACGATCCCTCCGCAATTCCCAGACTGGAGTATTCGTGGGTGCAGGGTTCGGCGACTATGCAGTGCTCAGCGCCCGGTCATCGTCGGACGGCGGGATGGCTACTGGTTCGTCGGCGGCGGTCGTCGCAGGCCGAGTGTCATACACCCTCGGTCTGGAGGGCCCCGCGATCACCGTCGACACGGCCTGCTCGTCGTCCTTGGTGGCGATGCACCTCGCAGCCCAAGCTCTGCGGGGAGGCGAGTGTGACCTTGCGTTGGCGGGTGGGGTCACTGTGTTCGCGACCCCCACGGTTTTTATCGAGTTCTCCCGCCAGCGCGTACTCGCTCCCGACGGGCGCTGCAAGGCCTTCTCAGACGCAGCCGACGGGATCGGCTGGGCCGAGGGCGTCGGTGTGCTGGCCTTGGAGCGCCTCTCTGACGCCGAACGAAACCGCCACCCGATCCTCGCGACGATCCGTGGTTCGGCTGTCAACCAGGACGGCGCCTCCAATGGCTTAACCGCTCCGAACGGGCCATCTCAGGAACGAGTGATCCGCCAGGCACTCGCCAACGCTCGCCTGGATCCGAAGGATGTTGACGTCGTTGAGGCGCACGGCACCGGCACCGCCCTAGGGGACCCGATCGAGGCTGGGGCACTTCTCGCGACCTATGGCCAATCACGCGACACCCCGCTTCGCCTGGGTTCCATCAAGTCAAACATTGGCCACACCCAGGCGGCTGCCGGTGTTGCTGGCGTCATCAAGGCCGTCCTGTCAATGCGCGAGGGAGTGCTGCCGAAGACGCTCCATGTTGAGGAGCCTTCCTCGAACGTCGACTGGTCGGCCGGCGAGATCGAGTTGTTGCGTGAGCCGACGCCCTGGCAGCCCAATGGGCACCCGAGGAGAGCAGGGGTCTCCTCCTTCGGCATCAGCGGCACTAACGCCCACGTGATCCTGGAGGAGGGGCCGGGGCTGCCTGGCGCGGATGGGGCGAAGGGGGACGACGGGGCAACCCCCGGCTCATCACCCGAGGCTTCCCAACCTCTCCCCGGCCCGCTCCCGATCGCCCTCTCGGCCAAATCCGAGCCGGCCCTGCAGGAGGCGGCCGCCCGCCTGAAGGACAACCTCGAGCGCCATCCCGACTTCGAGCTCGCCGACGTCGCCCACTCGCTGCTCACCACCCGCTCCCGGATGGAGCGCCGCGCCGTCCTCGTCGGCTCCGGGCGCGAGGAGGTCCTGGCCGGCCTTGACGCGCTGGCGCGGGGGGAGAGCGCCCCGGGCCTGGTCACCGGCGTCGCGCGGCGCAGCTCCGGGCCCGTCTTCCTCTTCTCCGGCCAGGGCGGCCAGCACGCCCGCATGGGGGCGAGCCTGCGGGAGGCATCGCCCCTGTTTGCCGGCTACCTGGACGAGTGCGAGCAAGCGCTCGAGCCCTTCGTCGACTGGTCGCTCTCAGAGGTCCTCGCCGACCCCGACGGCGAGTGGCTGAGCCGCCTCGACGTCGTCCACCCGGCGCTGTTCTCGGTGATGGTCTCCCAGGCAAAGCTCTGGCGCGCCTGCGGGGTGGAGCCGGCCGCGGTCATCGGCCACTCCCAGGGCGAGGTCGCCGCCGCCCACCTCGCCGGCGGCCTCTCGCTTTCTGATGCCGCCCGGATCATGGCGCTCCGCGGCAAGGCGATGGCGAGCATCGCCGGCCAGGGCGGGATGCTCTCGGTGTCGATCCCCGCTTCGGGGCTCGAGGAGCTGATCGAGCGCTACGGGAGCAAGGTCTCCCTGGCGGCGATCAACGGCCCCTCCTCGCTCGTCGTCTCTGGGGAGGTGGATGCGCTGGAGGAGCTGCAGGCGACCTGCGAGAGGCAGGCGATCCGCGCCCAGCGCCTGGCGATCGACTGCGCCGGGCACTCGGCCCAGGTCGACCCGATGCGCGAGGAGCTGCTTGAGGCCTTTGCCCCGATCGACCCCCGAGGCGGCGAGATCCCGTTCTTCTCGACGGTCGAGGGCGAGGAGCTCGACATCGCCGGTCTTGGTCCCGAGTACTGGTACCGCAACCTGCGCGAGCCGGTGCGCCTGGAGCCGACCCTGCGCCTTCTGCTCGAGCAAGGCCGCCGAACCTTCATCGAGATCGCCCCTCATCCCGTGCTCGGCTTCGCCTTGGAGGAGACGATCGAGGATGTCTTGGGCGACCCGGCCGAGGCGACCGTGATCGGCACCGCGCGCCGCGAGGACGACGGCCCCCAGCGGTTCGTGCTCTCCCTCGCCACCGCCTACGCGACCGGCGTCGCGGTCGACTGGGACGCCTTCTTCGCGGGCAGCTCGCCCAGGCGGGTGCCGCTACCTACCTACCCGTTCCAGCGGAGGCGCTATTGGATCGACTCTGGCCGAGGCGCCGCGGACGTGACTACCGCTGGCCTCGCCGACCCCGACCACCCCTTGCTCGGTGCGGCGCTCGAGGAGCCCAGCGGGGCCCTGAACCTGACGGGCAGGCTCTCACTCGCGACCCACCCCTGGCTCGCCGACCACGCCGTCGCCGGCACGGTCCTGCTGCCGGGCACCGCCTTCGTGGAGATGGCCCTCTGCGCGGCCGAGCAAGTCGGCTGCGAGGCGATCGAGGAGCTGACCCTGCAGGCGCCGCTGATCCTCGTCGACCAGGCCGCGGTCCAGCTGCAGCTCACCCTCTCCGCAGTGAACGAGGAAGACCGCCGCGAGATCTCGATTCACTCCCGGCCCGAGCAGTCCGGGGATGACGAGGTGCCGAGCGAGTGGACCCTGCACGCCAGCGGCAGCCTCGGCCCCGCAGCACCGACCACCCCCGTGGGACCCGCGGAGTGGCCTCCAGCCGCAGCCGAGCCGATCGACATCGACGACCTCTACGAGGGCCTTGCGGAGCGCGGCTTCGAATACGGCCCCGCGTTCCAGGGCCTCACCGCGGCCTGGCGGGATGGCGATGTCCTCTATGGGGAGGTCGAGCTGGACGCCGAGCACGCCGAGGCCGCCGAGGGGTTCGCGATCCATCCGGCGCTGCTCGACAGCGCCCTGCATCTCGGCCTTCTCGCCAGCGAGGACGAGCCGCGGCTGCCCTTCGCCTGGGAGCGCGTTTCGCTTCGAACCGGCGGATCAAGCGAGCTGCGGGTTGCACTGCAGGAGCGCGGCGAGGCCGCAGGTATCGAGCTCTTCGACGCGACCGGCCCGGTAGCTCGGATCGATTCCCTCGCGCTGCGACCACTGGATCTCGCGCAGCTGCAGGCAGCGAGTCGCCCCGAGGATGGCCTGCTTGCCGTCCGCTGGCAGGAAGCCCCGCTAAGCAGGGAGACCGCCGAAGCGGAGATCTGGCGCTGCCCCGATCCCGATCCGAGCCTCGACCCCGCCGGCGCCGCCCGCGCTCTCACCGAGCAGGCCCTGGCCGCGATCCAGCAGCACCTGGCCGACCCAGAGCGTCAGGGAGCGCTCGCCTTCCTCACCGAAAGAGCCGTGGCGGCAGGTGAGGGTGAGAGACCCGACCCCTCGGTTTCCGCTCTTTGGGGCCTGGTCCGCTCGGCGCAGTCAGAGCACCCGGACTCGTTCGCCTTGATCGACACCGACGGCAGCGAATCCTCCGAGCAAGCGTTGGCCCAGGTCCTCGCCACCGCCGCCGCCGAGCCGCAGATCGCCCTTCGCGAGGGTGTAGCGCTGGTACCCAGGGCAGTTCGAGCTCCTGCTCCGGAGAACGACGAGCAGCAAGGTCCCGCCTTCGACCCCGAGCGAACGACGCTGATCTCCGGCGGCACCGGTGGCCTCGGCGCCCTCGTCGCTCGGCACCTCGCTGAGCGCCACGGGGCCCGCCAGCTTCTCCTGGTCAGCCGCAGGGGCGAAGCAGCCGAAGGTGCCAAGGACCTGCGGGCAGATCTCGAGGATCTAGGCGCAGAGGTCAGGATCGAGGCGTGCGACGTCTCTGACACCGGTCAACTTGAGAATCTGCTCAGTTCGATCGATCCAGGGCGACGCCTAGGTGCCGTCGTCCATTGCGCCGGCCTGCTCGCCGACGCCACTGTTGAAAATTTGGACGGGGACGCCATACAGCGCGTCTTCGCGCCGAAGGTAGATGCTGCGTGGCGCCTGCACGAGCTGAGCCGCGAGCTGGACCTAAGTGCCTTCGTCATGTTCTCCTCGTTAGCCGGCTCACTGGGGTCTCCCGGCCAGGGCAACTACGCCGCAGCCAACACCTTTCTCGATGCGCTTGCGCGAGTGCGGAGCGGCGAGGGTCTCGCTGCGAGTTCGATCGCTTGGGGGTTTTGGGAGCGCGAAACTACCCTCACGGCGGACCTGGATGACGCCGATGTCTCGCGGATGCGCCGCACCGGCGTAGCTCCGCTGACTGACGAGCGTGGCCTCCTGCTCTTTGACGCTGCTCTAAGAGTTGAGGAGCCGCTTGTCCTGGCCTTCGCGCCGGAGTGGAACGCGCTGCGCAAGATGGCGAGTGCCGGGGCGCTGCCCTCGTTGCTCCGCGGGCTAGTTCGTACCCCCGCCCGCCGTCGCTCGGCCGCCGCTGCCTCGTTGGCGGCAAAGATCCTCGCCGCTCCGGCTGGAGAGCGTCAGCACCTTTGCCTACAACTTGTCCGAACCGAGGTCGCCGCAGTGCTCGGTCACCCGTCCGCCGACGCCATCGACACCGACCGGGCATTCAAGGAGCTGGGCTTCGACTCTCTCGCCGGTGTGGAGCTTCGAAATCGCCTCAACGGGGCCACCGGCTTGCGCCTGGCGGCGACTGTGGTCTTCGACTATCCGAACGCAGCGTCTTTGGCCGCCCACCTCGAGAGCGAGTTTGCTCCAAAAGGAAGGGCGAGGAAAGGGATGGAGTCGCACGAGAGCGACGTGCGGGAGTTGCTAGACGGGATTCCGCTCTCCCGCCTGCGCAGTGCCGGCGTCCTTGACCTTTTGCTCCGTCTACGGGACGAGGACCCCGACGAGGGTGTCGCGGCCGGTTCGGAGGCGGTCGACGCCGGTGAGGCGATCGACGCAATGGATCTCGACGAGCTGATCCACGAGAGCTTGAAGGAACGAAATGGCGCCGGCGAGGCGCACACGGGACCAGGAGAGGAAGGCGTTAGGTGAGCAATTCCGATCAGGCCACTGAGGCACTGCGAGCGGGGCTCAAGGAGCGCGAAAGCCTCCGCGCGGAGATCAGAATGCTCGTCGCGGCCGCCTCGGCGCCGATCGCGATCGTCGGCATGTCATGCCGCTATCCGGGCGGCGTCGACTCGCCTCAGGACCTGTGGCGCCTTGCCGTCAAGGGCCTTGACGGCATCGCGGACTTCCCCGAGGACCGTGGCTGGGATCTCGATGGCTTCTTTTCGACCGATCCCGATGAGCCAGGTACTTCCTATGTACGGACGGGTGGGTTCTTGGGAGACGTTTCCGGCTTCGACTCCGATTTCTTCGGCGTCGGTCCGCGCGAGGCGATTGCCATGGACCCGCAGCAGCGTCTGCTCCTGGAAACCTGCTGGGAGGCGCTGGAGAACGCCGGCATCGACCCTGACTCGCTTCGTGGGAGTCAGGCCGGCGTCTTCAGCGGCGTCATGCATCAGGACTACGACGCGAGCTCCGCGGACAACAGGATGGAGGGGTACCGAGCGACCGGCGGCTCGGCAAGTGTGGTCTCAGGTCGCGTCGCCTATACGCTCGGCCTCGAGGGTCCGGCGATCACCGTCGACACGGCGTGTTCGTCTTCTCTGGTGGCCATGCATCTCGCGGCTCAGGCGCTTCGAGGGGGCGAGTGCGACCTCGCCTTGGCTGGCGGCGTCTCGGTTATGGCGACGCCGATGATCTTCACGGAGTTCTCGCGGCAGCGCGGTCTGGCACCCGACGGGCGATGCAAGGCGTTCGCGGATGCAGCAGACGGCACGGGTCTGGCCGAGGGCGTCGGCGTCCTCGCCCTAGAGCGCCTCTCCGACGCCGAAAGGAACGGCCACCCGATCCTCGCCACGATTAGGGGCTCGGCGGTCAACCAGGACGGTGCCTCCAATGGGCTCACCGCCCCGAACGGCCCTTCGCAGGAACGGGTGATCCGCCAGGCGCTCGCCAACGCGGGCCTGGAGCCGAAGGACGTCGACGTCGTCGAGGCCCACGGCACCGGCACCACCCTTGGGGACCCGATCGAGGCCGGGGCGCTGCTCGCCACCTACGGGCAGGATCGGGAGACGCCGCTGCGGCTCGGTTCGATCAAGTCCAACATCGGTCATACCCAAGCCGCCGCCGGGGTCGCCGGGGTGATCAAGACCGTGCTGGCGTTGCGGGCTGGTGTGATGCCGAAGACTCTGCACGTTGACTCACCTTCGTCCCACGTCGACTGGGAAGCGGGGAAGGTCGAGCTGCTCCGAGAGGCCGCGGAGTGGCACGCCAACGGCCACCCGCGAAGGGCGGGGGTCTCCTCTTTCGGCATCAGCGGAACCAACGCCCACCTGATCCTGGAGGAGGGCTCGGAGGCGGCGACTGCAGAGCCTCAAGACGAAGGTTGCTCGCGACCCCTCCCCGGCCCGCTCCCGATCGCCGTCTCCGCCAAATCCGAGCCGGCCCTGCAGCAGGCGGCCGCACGTCTCAAAGACCACCTCGAGCGCCATCCCGACTTCGAGCTCGTCGACGTCGCCCACTCGCTGCTCACGACCCGCGCCCAGATGGAGCGCCGCGCCGTCGTCGTCGGCGCAGAGCGCGAGGAGATCCTGGCCAGCCTCGGCGCCCTGGCGCAGGGGACGAGCGCCCCCAGCCTGATCACCGACACCGCCCGCCGCGGCCCGGGCCCGGTCTTCCTGTTCTCCGGCCAAGGCGGCCAGCACGCCCGCATGGCGACGGCGCTGCGGGAGGCCTCGCCGCTATTCGCCGGCTATCTGGAGGAGTGCGAGCAGGCGCTCGAGCCCTTCGTCGACTGGTCGCTCGGCGAGGTCCTCGCCGACCCCGAGGGCGAGTGGCTCGATCGACTCGACATCGTCCAGCCGGCGCTCTTCGCGGTGATGGTCTCCCAGGCAAAGCTCTGGCGCGCCTGCGGGGTGGAGCCGGCCGCGGTCATCGGCCACTCCCAGGGCGAGATCGCCGCTGCCCATTTCGCCGGCGGCCTCTCGCTCGCTGATGCGGCCCGCCTGATCGCCCTGCGCGGCAAGGCGATGGCGAGCATCGCCGGCGAGGGCGGGATGCTCTCGATCTCGGTCCCCGAGACCGCGCTGGACGAGCTGGTCGAGCCCTTCGGGCAGGAGATCTCCCTGGCGGCCGTCAACGGGCCCGCCTCGCTGGTCCTCTCCGGGGGGGTCGATGCCCTGCAGCAGCTGCAGGCCAGCTGCGAGGAGCGCGGCATCCGCGCCCAGCTGCTCGCGGTCGACTACGCCGCCCACTCCGTTCAGATCGACCCGCTGCGGGCCGAGCTGGTCGAGGCCTTCGCCTCGATCGAGCCCCAAAGCGGCGAGGTCCCCTTCTTCTCCACCGTGGAGGCCGCGGAGATCGAAACCGACCGGCTGGGACCCGACTACTGGTTCCGCAACCTGCGCGAGACGGTGCGACTTGAGCCGACTCTGCGCCTCCTGCTCGAGCAGGGTCAGCGCGCATTCGTCGAGCTCGCCCCCCACCCGGTGCTGGCCTTCGCGGTGGAGGAGACGATCGAGGACGTCCTGGGCGACCCCGCCGAGGCGACCGTGATCGGCAGCGCTCGCCGCGAGGACGACGGCCCCGAGCGCTTCGCCCTCTCGCTCGCCGCCGCCCACGCCGCCGGCGTCGCGGTCGACTGGGAGGCGTTCTTCGCCGGCACCTCTCCCCAGCGGGTGCCGCTGCCGACCTATCCGTTCCAGCGGAAGCGGTATTGGCTCAACTCCGGCTTTGGTTCAGCCGACGTCACCACCGCCGGACTGGACGACCCGAACCACGCCATGCTCGGCGCCGCGCTCGAGGAGCCCGACGGCACCTTTGCTTTGACGGGCAGGGTCTCGCTCGCGGACCACGCCTGGCTCGCCGACCACGCCGCTGCGGGCACGGTCCTGCTGCCGGGAACCGCCTTCGTGGACATGGTGCTCTGCGCCGCCGAGCAGACCGGGTGTGAGGCGATCGAGGAGCTGACCCTGCAGGCGCCGCTGGTACTCGTCGACCAAGCCGCGGTCCACCTGCAGTTCAACATCACCGCGTCGGACCACCAGGGCCGCCGCGAGATCTCAATCCACTCTCGACCCGAGCGGTCGGGGGACGACGACGTCGCGGGGGAGTGGACCATGCACGCCACCGGCACCCTCGGCCCCGCGCGCTCCGACGACGCCGTCGAGCTGCTGACGGAGTGGCCGCCCGCGGGGGGCGAGCCGATCGAGCTCGACGACCTCTACGAGCGACTGGCCGAGCGCGGCTTCGAATACGGCCCCGCCTTCCAGGGGCTGACCGCCGCCTGGCGCGAGGGGGACGTTCTCTACGCCGAGGTTGAGCTGGATGCCGAGCAAGCGGACGCCTCTCAGGAGTTCGCCGTTCATCCGGCACTGCTCGACTGCGCGTTCCACATCGGCCTCGATCAAGAGCTCGGGGGCGCAGACACGAGCATCGCTCTTCCATTTTGCTGGCGCACGGTGACTGCTCAGGGTCGCGGCGCGCGAGCCCTCCGCGTCCGCCTCAGCGCCGAGCAGGACGGCTTCAGCCTGCAGGCCAGCGACGAGACCGGCGCCCCCGTCGCCGCGGTCGAGTCGGTGGTGGTGCGCGAGGTCGACCCCGCCGTGCTGCAGGGCGCCGCCGCTCGCTCCGACGGTCTCTTCGCGGTCCGCTGGCAGGAGGCGTCCCTCGGCGAGGAGAGCGCCGAGATGCAGATCTGGCGCTGCCCGGATCCCGATCCAGGCCTCGACCTCGCAGCCGCCGCGCGCTCCCTGACCGAGCAGGCGCTGGCGGCGATCCAGGAGCACCTCGCACCCGGCGAGCAGGAGGAGTCCGAGCGGCTGCCGCTGGCCTTCCTCACCGAAGGGGCCGTCGCGGCGCGCGAGGGGGAGGCCCCCGATCCCGCGGCCGCCGCGATCTGGGGCCTGGTGCGCTCGGCCCAGGCCGAGCACCCGGGGTCCTTCGCCCTGATCGACACCGACGGCAGCGAGGCCTCCGAAGCTGCCCTGCCCGCCGCCCTCGCCCTCGCCACGACCGAGTTCCAGCTCGCCCTGCGCGACGGGGAGGCGCTGGTGCCGCGGGCGGGGGCGCTGGCGATCGACAGCCCGTCGCTCGAGCCCGCCTTTGACCCCGACCGGACCACGCTGATCACCGGCGGCACCGGCGGCCTCGGCGCCAGGGTCGCTCGTCACCTCGCACAGCACTACCAGGCACGCCACCTGCTGCTGGTCAGCCGCGGGGGCGAAGAAGCGCCGGGAGCCCTCGACTTGAAGGCAGAGCTGGAGGCCAAGGGCGCGTCGGTGCGAGTCGAGTCCTGCGATGTCTCCGATCGCCACATGCTGGAGCGCCTGCTCGCGTCGATCGACCCGGACCACCCAGTCGGAGGAATCGTCCATTGCGCTGGAGCGCTCGCGGACGCGACGATCGAGTCCCTCACCCCAGGGAAAGTCGGGGACGTGTTTGGCCCCAAGGTGGACGCCGCCTGGTATCTGCACGAGCTAACCCGGGACCTAGATTTGAGCTCGTTCATCATGTTCTCCTCGGTCGCCGGAGCATTTGGCGCTCCGGGTCAGGGCAACTATGCCGCTGCGAACACCTTCCTCGACGCCCTCGCGCAGGGGCGGAGTGCCGAAGGCCTTTCCACTTGTTCGATTGCCTGGGGCTTCTGGGAGCAGGCGACGGCCCTTACGGCTCACCTCGGCGAAGCTGAGCATGCGCGGCTGCGTCGATCTGGCGTCGCTCCGTTGTCTGACGAGCGAGGCCTTGCGCTCTTTGACCTAGCTGCCGCGGCTGGCGAGTCCTTCTCCATCGCGTTCACCCCTGAGCGACGTGCTCTTCGGGAAATGGCATCCGCGGGACTCCTACCTGCGCTTCTGCGCGGCATGGTTCGCTTTTCCTCCAGGCGCGACTCTAGATCTGCTGCGTCGTCGGCGGCGAAAATCCTCGCCGTTCCAGCAGCAGAGCGCGAGCGTTACTGCCTTCAGCTGATCCGCACCGAGGTCGCCGCCGTGCTTGGCCACGGCTCCCCAGCAGACGTCGATCCACGCCGCGCGTTCAAGGAGCTGGGCTTCGACTCTCTTGCCGCAGTCGTTCTCCGCAACCGTCTCAATAGCGCCGCGAATCTGCGGCTGGCGCCGACCGTGGTCTTCGACTACCCCAACGCGACCGCCCTTGCCGGTCATGTGTTGGCGGAGGCGACCGCGAACGGTCGGGGCAAGCAGGTTGCTGTTCGGGCCCAAGCGAGTGACGAGCCGATCGCAATCATCGGAATGGCCTGCCGTTACCCCGGCCCGGTGGAATCCCCGGAGCAATTGTGGAAATTGGTCGAGGACGGCACCGATGCGGTCTCGAGCTTTCCGACGGACCGTGGTTGGGACTTGGATCGGATCTTCCACGGCGACTCCGAGCGGCCGGCCACGCCCTACGCACGCGCCGGCGGGTTCCTGCCGAACCCCGGGGGCTTTGATCCTGACTTTTTCGGGATCAGCCCACGAGAGGCCGCGATTACCGATCCCCAGCAGCGCCTGTTGCTCGAAGCGTGTTGGGAGGCCCTGGAACGGGCGGGAATCGACCCCGGTTCGCTGCGCGGCAGCCAGGCCGGCGTCTTTGCCGGGGTGATGTATCAGGACTATGCCTCGATCGAGGATGGGGCGACCGCGAGCGTTGTCTCGGGCCGCGTCGCCTACACCCTCGGCCTCGAGGGCCCGGCGATCACCGTCGACACCGCCTGCTCCTCCTCCCTGGTGGCGATGAACCTGGCTGCGCGCTCGCTGAACTCAGGAGAGTGCGACCTTGCGCTGGCTGGCGGAGTCACGGTCCTTTCGACGCCTGGAGTTTTCACCTTCTTCTCCCGCCAGCGTGGACTCGCCCGCGATGGTCGGTGCAAGCCCTTCGCCGATGCGGCAGACGGCACCGGCCTCGCCGAGGGCGTCGGGGTCGTGGCACTCGAGCGCCTCTCGGATGCCGAAGGGAAAGGCCGTCCGATCCTCGCCACGATCAGGGGCTCTGCCGTCAACCAGGATGGCGCCTCCAACGGGCTCACCGCCCCCAACGGCCCGTCGCAGGAACGGGTGATCAGGCAGGCGCTGGCCAACGCCGGTCTCGAGCCGAAGGATGTAGACCTCGTCGAGGCCCACGGAACCGGCACGACGCTCGGGGATCCGATTGAGGCCGGAGCGCTGCTCGCGACCTACGGGCAGGACCGCGACACGCCGCTTCGCCTGGGATCGATCAAGTCGAACATGGGCCACACCCAGGCCGCCGCCGGGGTGGCAGGGGTGATCAAGTCGGTGCTCGCGATGCGCGCTGGGGTGATGCCGAAGACCCTGCACGTCGACGCTCCGTCTTCGAAGGTCGACTGGGAGGCGGGGGAGATAGAGCTGCTGACTGAGCCTGTCGACTGGGAGCCCAATGGCCACCCACGCCGAGCCGGCGTCTCATCTTTCGGCGCCTCGGGTACCAACGCCCACCTGATCCTCGAGGAAGGACCGGCGCTCGCCCCGGTGGAGAAGACCGGAGACGAGCGCCCCACGCAGCCATTCCCGGGTCCCCTCCCAATCTGCCTCTCCGCCAGGTCCGAGCCGGCCCTGCAGGAGGCCGCCGCTCGCCTCAAAGCCCACCTCGAGCGCCATCCCGACTTCGAGCTCGTTGACGTCGCCCACTCGCTGTCCGCCACCCGCACCGAGATGGAGCGCCGGGGCGTCGTCGTCGGCTCGGAGCGCGAGGAGCTGCTTGCCGGCCTCTCAGCTCTCGCCGAAGGAGCGGGCGCCGCCAACCTCACCACGGCGACCGCCCGCGAGGGCAAGCTCGCTTACCTGTTCACGGGCCAGGGCTCCCAGCGGCTGGCCATGGGCAGAGAGCTCGTGGACGCCTACCCGGCCTTCAAGGCCGCCTTCGAGGAGGTCTGCGACGAGATCGACCCGCACTTGGAGGTCCCGCTGGTCGACGTGATCTCCGGCGATGACGAGGATCAGCTTGCCGACACCACCTTCGCCCAACCCGCCCTCTTCGCGATCGAGGTGGCGCTGTTCCGCCTGCTCGACCACCTCGGCCTGAAGCCCGACCTGCTCGCGGGCCACTCGATCGGCGAGATCGCCGCCGCCCACCTAGCCGGCATCTTCGACCTGCCCGACGCCGCCAAGCTGGTGGCGGCCCGCGGCCGCCTGATGGGCCAGCTGCCCGCCGGCGGGGCAATGGTCGCGATCGAGGCCACCGAGGAGCAGGTCGCACAGGCGATCGCTGGCCGCGACAGCCTGCTGGCGATCGCTGCCGTCAACGGGCCCCGCTCGGTCGTCGTCTCGGGTGTCGAGGAAGCAGCCCTCGAGATCAAAGCCCACTTCGAGAAGGAGGGGGTCCGAACCAAGCAGCTGACCGTCTCCCACGCCTTCCACTCGCCGCTGATGGACCCGATGCTGGCCGAGTTTGAGCGGATCCTAGGGGGCCTGACCTACGCCGAGCCGAGAATCCCGGTCGCGTCGGCGCTCACGGGCGAGATCCTGACCGGCGAGCAGGCAAGCGATCCCAACTACTGGGTCCGGCACGCGCGCGAGGCAGTGCGCTTCGCCGATGCCGTCACGACCCTCGACGAGCAGGGCGTCGCCGCTTACCTGGAGCTCGGCCCCGATCCGGTGCTGAGCGCGATGGCTTCCACGGCGCTGCCCGAGGACTCCGCGGCGATGCTGACCCCGACCCTGCGCGAGGGGCGCACCGAGTCCCAAACCGTCACCATGGCGATCGCCGCCGCCCACGCCGCCGGCGTCGCGGTCGACTGGGCCGCATTCTTCGCCGGCGCCTCGCCCCAGAGGGTGCCGCTGCCGACCTATCCGTTCCAGCGCAAGCGGTTCTGGATCGACAGGGGCACAAGCTCGGGCGACGTCGCCACCGCCGGACTCGCCGACCCAAACCACCCTCTGCTCGGCGCCACGCTCGAAGGCCCGGGCGGCGCACTGACCTTCACTGGTCGTACTTCGCTTGCCACCCACCTCTGGATCTCCGACCACGCCGTCGCCGGAACGGTCCTGCTGCCCGGCACCGCGTTCGTGGAGATGGCGCTATGCGCCGCCGAACAGGCCGGGGCCGAGGCGATCGAGGAGCTGACCCTTCAGGCGCCGCTGATCCTGCCCGACTCCGGCGCCGTCCAGCTGCAGCTCACCCTTTCGGCGGCGGACGACGAAGAGCGCCGCGCGGTCTCGATCTACTCCCGCCCCGAGGACCACGACGACGAGGCGGGGGAGTGGACTCTGCACGCCACCGGCACCCTCGGCCCCATGCCACCCGAGCTTGCCGAGCCGCCCGCGGAGTGGCCGCCCCCGGGTGCCGAGCCGATCGAGATCGACGACCTCTACGAGCGCCTGGCAGAGCGCGGCTTCGAATACGGGCCCGCGTTCCAGGGACTAACCGCCGCATGGCGGGGGGGCGACGTTCTCTACGGCGAGGTGCACCTGGACTCTCAACAGGTTGACGAGTCCCGAGATTTCGCGACGCATCCGGCGATTCTCGACAGCGCGTTGCATCTCGGCCTTCTAGCCAGCGAGGAAGAGGTGCGCTTGCCCTTTGCCTGGGAAAGCATTTCGCTGCATGCCGCCGGTTCAAGCGGACTAAGAGTGGCATTGAGGGAGCAAGGCGACGCCGCCAGCATCGACCTCTTTGACGCGACCGGCCCCGTGGGCCGAATCGGCTCCCTAGCCCTGCGTCCGCTGGACCCCGAGCTGCTCAAGGCGGTCCAGCGCCCCGAGGACGGACCGCTCGCCGTCCACTGGCAGGAGACCCCCCTTGGCGAGAAGACCGCGGAAGCCGAGATCTGGCGCTGCCCCGATCCCGACCGAACCCTCGACCCAGCGACCGCTGCCCACGCTCTCACCGAGCAGACCCTCGCCGCGATCCAGGAGCATTTGGCCGATCCAGAACGCCAGGCGCCGCTCGCCTTCCTCACCCAGGGAGCGATGGCGGCCGCCGAGGGCGAGATCCCCGATCCCTCGAGCGCGGCCCTCTGGGGCTTGGTCCGCTCGGCGCAGTCCGAGCATCCCGGCGCCTTCATCCTGATCGACAGCGACGGCACCGAGGCCTCCGAGCAGGGCCTGCCCCGGGCCCTCGCCACCGCCGCCGGAGAGCCGCAGCTCGCCCTGCGCGAGGGAGTTGCGCTGGTGCCTAGGGCCACTGCGATCCCCGCCGAGGATGCCGAGCCCCGCGAGCCGGCCTTCGACCCCGAGCGGACCACCCTGATCACGGGCGCGACGGGCGGCCTCGGCGCCTTGGTGGCCCGCCACCTGGCCGAGCACCACGGGTCTCGACACCTGCTGCTCGTCAGCCGCAGCGGCGAAGCGGCCGAAGGCGCCGAGGACCTGCGGGCGCAGCTGCAGGAGCTTGGAACCGAGGTCCGGATCGAGGCCTGTGACGTCTCCGACCGCGAGCAGCTGCAGGCGCTGCTGGATTCGGTCGACCCCGAGCATCCACTCGGGGCGGTCGTCCACTGCGCCGGCGTGCTCGCCGACGCCACGGTCGAGGCCCTGAGCGCCGAGCAGATCGAGCGCGTCTTCGCCCCCAAGGCCGACGCCGCCTGGCACCTGCACGAGCTGACCGCCGATGCCGACCTCTCGGCCTTCGTCTTGTTCTCCTCTCTCTCGGGTGCCCTCGGCGCTCCGGGCCAAGGCAACTACGCCGCCGCCAACACCTTCCTCGACACGCTGGCCCAACAGCGGAGCGCCGAAGGGGTGCCGGCGACCTCGATCGCCTGGGGCCTTTGGGAAGGAGAGGGCATGGGCGCGGCTCTGGGGGAGGCGGAGCTGGCTCGAGTGCGCCGCACCGGGATCGCCCCAATCAGCGACGAGCGTGGCCTCGCTCTCTTCGATCAGCTGGTCGGTGCCGACGAGCCGTTCGCCCTCGCCTTCAGCGCCGAGCGCCCCGCACTGCGTGAGATGGCAGCGGCGGGACTCTTGCCGGGGCTGCTGCGTGGGATCGTCCGGGTTCCCGCCCGGCGTCGCTCGGCCGCGGCCGCCTCGCTGGCGGCGAAGCTCGCCGCTGCGCCTGAGGCTGAGCGTCCGGGGGTCTGCCTGCAGCTGGTTCGCCACGAGGTCGCGGCCGTCCTTGGCCACGGGTCCTCCGCCGAGGTCGAGCCAGCCCGCGCCTTCAAGGATCTCGGCTTCGACTCCCTTGCCGCCGTGGAGCTGCGCAACCGGCTCGACGGCGTCTCGGGTTTCCGGTTGCCCGCGACGGTCGTCTTCGACTATCCGAACGCCTTGGCGCTGGCTGAGCATCTCCTTTCATTGGCCACCGAGGGTCCCGCAGGTGGCGCGAGCGCTTCGCTAGTCCCGGACCTCGACGCGCTTGAGGTGAAGCTGAGCCGGATCCAGGGCGACGAGGAGCGTGAGGAGGCGATTGAACGCCTCCGTGGGCTGGTGGCAGGGCTCACCCGCCGTGACCGTGCCGACCTTTCGGACGCCTCGGACGAGGAGATGTTCGCTCACTTGGACAGTCAACTGGGGCCCGTATGAGGTGCTCACGGAAATGACCAAGTCGAACGAAGAGAAGCTCCGCGACTACCTGAAGCGCGCCACGACCGAGTTGGACGAGGTCAAGGAGCGGCTTCAGCGCGCGGAAGCGCGTTCACGGGAGCCGATCGCGGTCGTCGGCATGAGCTGCAGATATCCCGGCGCCGATTCGCCCGACGAGTTGTGGGGGGTTGTTCAGGGCGGGGTCGACGCGATCTCGGGTTTTCCCGAGGATCGCGGCTGGGACACCGAGCGGCTCTATGAGCCAGAGGGAGATCGCCCGGGTACTTCCTACGCACGGGAGGGAGGATTCCTCTCGTCCGCGATGGACTTCGACCCGGCCTTCTTCGGGATTCGCCCGAGTGAGGCAGCCATGATGGACCCACAGCAGCGGCTGCTCTTGGAAGCAAGCTGGGAGGCCCTCGAACGTGCAGGCATTGACCCGACTTCGTTGCGAGGCAGCAGGGCCGGGGTTTTTGCGGGGGTCATGTACCAGGACTACGGCTCGATCGACGAGGGAGTGGCGCCCGGGATGTCCGCCAGCTTTGTCTCCGGGCGCGCCGCTTACACCCTCGGCCTCGAGGGCCCGGCAATCACCGTCGACACGGCCTGCTCGTCGTCGCTGGTGGCGATGCACCTGGCCGCGCAGTCGCTGCGGTCGGAGGAGTGCGAGATCGCCCTCGCCGGTGGAGCGACCACGCTGGCGACGCCGATTGGCTTCATTGAGTTCTCGCGGCAGCGAGGCCTGGCCACCGACGGACGCTGCAAGTCGTTCTCGGAGGAGGCTGACGGGGTCGGGTTCGCTGAGGGCGTAGGCGTGCTCGTGCTCGAGCGTGTCTCCGACGCCGAACGCAAAGGCCATCCGATCCTCGCCACGATTCGCGGCTCCGCGGTCAATCAGGACGGCGCCTCCAACGGACTCACTGCCCCGAACGGACCTTCGCAGGAACGGGTTATTCGTCAGGCCCTCGCCAACGCTCGATTCGGTGGGGACGACGTCGACGTCGTCGAGGCCCACGGTACCGGCACCACCCTCGGGGATCCGATCGAGGCCGGGGCGTTGCTCGCCACCTACGGCCAGAATCGGGAGCGCCCCCTGAAGCTCGGCTCGATCAAGTCGAACATCGGCCACACGCAGGCCGCCGCTGGCGTCGCCGGGGTGATCAAAGCGGTGCTGGCTATGCGTGCCGGTGTGATGCCGAGGACGCTCCACGTCGACGAGCCTTCGTCGAAAGTCGACTGGGATGCAGGGTCGATCGAGCTGCTGACCGAGGCGGCCGAGTGGGAGCCGAATGGACATCCGCGCCGAGCGGGCGTGTCCTCGTTCGGAGCTTCAGGCACCAACGCCCATCTGATCCTCGAGGAGGGACCGAAGCCCGCCGCGAGGGAGGAGGCCGATGACGAGCGCTCCGCGCAGCCATTCCCGCTCACCCTCTCGGCCAAATCCGAGCCGGCCCTGCAGGAGGCGGCCGTCCGTCTGAAGGACCACCTCGAGCGCCACCCCGACCTCGAGCTCGTCGACGTCGCCCACTCGCTGCTCACCACCCGCGCCCAGATGGAGCGCCGCGCGATCGTCGTCGGCTCCGAGCGCGAGGATCTTCTTGCCGGCCTCGATGCCCTGGCCGAAGGAGCCGGCGCCGCGAACCTCGCCACGGCGACCGCCCGCGAGGGCAAGCTCGCCTACCTGTTCACCGGCCAGGGGTCCCAGCGCCTGGCGATGGGCAAGGAGTTGCTGGAGACCTACCCCGCCTTCCAGACCGCCTTCGAGGAGGTCTGCGCGGAGATCGACCCGCACCTGCAGATCCCCTTGGCCGACGTCGTCTTCGGCGAGGACGAGGAGCAGCTGGCCGACACCACCTACGCCCAGCCGGCCCTCTTCGCGATCGAGGTCGCCCTGCACCGGCTCCTGGAGTCCAAGGGCCTCAAGCCCGCCCTACTCGCCGGCCACTCGATCGGCGAGATCGCCGCCGCCCACCTCGCCGGCGTCTTCGACCTGCCCGACGCCGCCAAGCTGGTCGCCGCCCGCGGCCGCCTGATGGGGGAGCTACCTGCCGGCGGGGCGATGGTCGCGATCGAGGCGACCGAGGAGGAGGTCGCAAAGGCGATCTCCGACCGCGAGCAGGAGCTGGCGATCGCCGCGGTCAACGGCCCCAACTCGGTCGTGGTCTCCGGAGCAGAGGACGCGGCCCTCGGGATCCAAGCCCATTTCGACGACCAGGGCGCCCGGACCAAACGCCTGCAGGTCTCCCACGCCTTCCACTCGCCGCTAATGGACCCGATGCTGGCCGAGTTCGAGCAGGTCCTAGAGGGCCTGAGCTTCGCCGAGCCGAGGATCCCGATCGCCTCGGCGCTCACGGGCGAGATCCTCACCGCCGAGCAGGCAACCGACTCCGCCCACTGGGTTCGCCACGCCCGGGAGGCGGTGCGCTTCGCCGACGCCCTGGAGGTTCTGCAGCGTGAAGGCGCAAGCACCTACCTGGAGCTCGGCCCCGAACCGGTGCTGAGCGCGATGGCCCGGGAGCGCGTCGAAGCAGACGATGGGAGGTCGGTCTTCGCGCACACCCTGCGCGAGGGGCGCGGGGAGGCCCAGACCGTGACCATGGCGCTCGCTGCGGCCTACGCCGCCGGGGTACCGGTCGACTGGGACGCCTTCTTCTCCGGCAGCTCTCCCCAGCGGGTGCCGTTGCCGACCTACCCGTTCCAGCGCAGGCGGTTCTGGATCGACTGCAAC
>Ga0081539_10003076_pt1 | contig 21474 bp, 18 predicted proteins | sample TabmetS4T2R2_FD_71023 | JGI IMG/M metagenome (GOLD analysis project Ga0081539, IMG submission 71023) | Tabebuia heterophylla rhizosphere microbial communities from the University of Puerto Rico - S4T2R2 | ecosystem: Host-associated > Plants > Roots > Rhizosphere ...
TAACCCGTCCCTGCTTCATCAACGAATCGCCCCAGTAGCGATAAGCCGCCTCGCGATCCGGATTGATCGCGGCCGCGCGCGCGAACCAATCGCCCGCTTTCTTTTGGTCGGCGGTGGCGTAGTAAATGTCGCCGGTGAAGAGCGCCGCTTCGTAAAGATTCGGATCGAGCAGCAACGCAAGCTGGTACCGGTCGAGCGCCTGGGCGTAATCTTTCTTGGCAAACGCGGCTTCGCCCTCACGCATTGCGTCTTCCGCTTCTTTCTTCGTCGAGAGCTTGGCGTCGTCACCGCCGTCAGGGGGAACAGCCTCGAGCATCGAGCGCAGCAGTGCATCGTCAGCCCCGAGCTTTTGCGCTTTCACGAGCAGTTCGCGGCCACGGCGGCGCGCTTCCTTGCGCGCGGCCGCATCTTTCACGTAAGCCGTTTGCCCGATCGTGAGCAAGCCGTAGGTCTTGAGCACCGCCGGATCTTGCGGATACTTCGCGGCGAGTTTTTCAAACGCCGGCAATGCTTCCGTATATTTCGCTTCCTCGTAAAGCTGAAACGCGCGCGTGCGCTCGGGATCCTCCTGGGCGCCGCGTACGGCGCTCAACGGGCAAACGGCTAGAAAGAGCAGAGCAGTTAGAACCAGGAGATTCAGGCGGCGCCTTGTCGTGTGCATATTCCCTCTGTTGTGCCGGCGGATTGAGGAAAACGGACGTGAGTCTAGAAATTCGGACGGCCACAGTCAATGCATGCGAGGTGAGGTCTCAGCATCCCACCGACGAGGTCGGTGGTACTTGAAGACTCGACTTAAAAGGGGGCGTAGGTTAAGTATGGAGGTACCACCGACTTCGTCGGTGGGATGCTGAGATACCAACTGGTCCGTGGATGCTGAGATACCAACTGGTCCGTGGATGCTGAGATACCAACCGGTGGGATACTGAGATATCAACTGGCGCACAAAAAGGCGCGAGCCTCGCGTGAGACTCGCGCACCTGGAAGTTCTGTTGGCTCAACTCAGCCTTGATTGCGTTCCAGCGCCGGTTGATACGTCGAACCCGATCCGGTCCGCGCGCGATCCGTTTCGGGTCTCATGCTGGAAGAGCCTGTTGATTGTGTCCTGTCGGATTCCGCGTGTGGTAAATACCCACCGATGAAGTTGCGCAGGGAAGTCATCAACGCCGGCAAAACCACGGTCTTGGCCGTTTTCGAAACCTCCTGCACCAACGCCTCGCCCAAATTGCTGGCTTCGTGTTTCACCTTTTGATAAGCGGGCGTGGCTGTCAGTTTCTCGAAAAATCCCGGGCCTTCGTCCTGCTTGCCGTTGCCTTGCCTGACGGCATCGGCTTGCGAAGCACCGGCTTGCAGGATGGGTTGGGCCGCATAACTTCTCGACGGTTCCTCAGCGTAATAGCGATCGTAGGACGACGAGTAATCTTCATCGTCTCTGTCGCCTTTAACCAGTGCCGCGAGACCGTAGCCAACCAGAAACCCAACTCCGGCTGCCCCAGCGCTCCAGGCCACGGGACGCTTCTTAAACTGCTCGCGCCAATCGAGTGTGTCTTTTACTGCCTGAACTTGATTTGCCACTGACTCTCTTATCTCCGTCACTGTATGTGAAATCGAATCCCGGGCCTCGTCGAGACGGCGCTGAAGTTCCTGTTTGGAAGGCTCCTCGGCCGTCGTTTCCTGTGCTCGAGCCAATCCTAAAGTTCGCTCTTCAGCCATTGCTTATCCTTTCTCAGCTCCTGAGCTGTAATCGGAGGCACCAGTTGCTGCTTCGCCAAACGGTTCTTCATCACCAGCACCAGGACGCCGCCGACGAGCAGGTAAAACGCACCCGTCACGACAAACCCGAGCGCATAGCTCGCAGGCTGGCTGAAATTCGCGCCGGCAAACAGGGTCGACACCCCAAAGGCGATGGCGACGTTAAGCAGGGCGAAGCCGATCGTGGCGACCACACCGCCAAACGCGATCATCGCCGCGCCGCGGGCGTAGGCATTCGCCTCTTCCTTGATCTCGACTTTGAACAAGGCGAGCTGCGAGTTGATCAACTGCATCACGTCGTCGCCCAGGCGACTCAACAGATTCGGAAGACTCTCGGCTCCGTTGGTGTAAGTCATTGCTCCGTCGTCCGTTTTCGCCAGACTACTTTTAGTTGCGGCCATTTCGGTTACCCCCGTTCTTGAAGTCGCTGGTCACTCGCGTTAGCGCCTGCTGCCGCGCAAGATCAAACCGAGCAGCAAGCCGACGCCGGCTGAGATAAGCAACGCCTGTCCCGGGTTCTTGCGGGCGTAATCTTTCGCGTTTTCAGCGAGCTCGCCGAGGTCCGCGTTCTGCAAGTCTTTAAGCTTATCGCCAACGACCGAAACTTTATCCGAGACGTAATCCTTCGCTTGCGAAGCGACTTCTGAAATCTTTTGTCCGTAATCGTGAGCTGTTTGCGATAGAGCCGTGGCGGTGCCGGCGCCCGTGTTGCCAGTGCTGCCGGTGGTTCCCGTGGAACCCATGCCTCCGCTGGTTCCCATGCTGCCGGTTGTTCCCATGCTTCCCGCGCCGCCGCCGGTGCTGCCGGTTGAACCGGTCGAGCCGGGCGTTCCAGTCGCGCCAGTGTTACGCGTTCCCGTCGTACCTTCGTTGATGCTTCCGTTTTCAGGCATTTAAGTATCTCCTTACGCTGGAATTCAAAATTGGTTAGCGGGTGAATCGAGCAAGATTTGTGCCGACGTGTTTACACGAGAACCGGCGAAAATCTTGTTGCGAATCTGTACGAACCGGTAAGAGCCAGATCTAGATCAATACAACCTTCTTGACAGGCCTTGACTCTGAGTGGTAAGTAAGTACTTACTTAGCCTGCTCAAGCGGGAAGGAAACCAGGAAAAACCGACAGTGAGTAAACAGATTAGTACCCCCAACGAGACTCCGTTCGCCTCAAACAGCACCCGCATGGCCGGAGAAGAGCGCCGCGAGCAGATCTTGCGCGTCGCCATGAGCCTCTTCTCCAACAACGGCTTTCGCGGCACGACGACCAAAGAAATTGCCCAAGCGGCCGGCGTCTCCGAGGCGATGGTGTTCCGCCACTTCGCGACGAAAGAAGATCTCTACGCCGCGATTCTCGATCACAAAGCGTGCTCCGGCGGCGGCTCTTTCGAACCCGAGCTGATGGCCGCCGACTCTATTAAGCGGAAAGACGACCGCGGCGTATTTGAGTCGCTGGCTTTGGGCGCCCTGGATTATCACGACCAGGATCCCGAGTTTCAGCGCCTGCTGCTCCACTCCGCGCTCGAGAAACACAAACTCGCGCAGATGTTCTTCGACGAGTTTGTGCTCAAGGTTTACCAGTTTCTCGGCAGCTATATTCGCGAGCGGCAACGCGACGGCGCAATCACCGACGTCGATCCGGCGCTCATCGTGCGCAGTTTCATCGGCATGGTGATGCACCACTCGCTCAACAACAATCTTTGGGACCCGAAACGCCGGCTGCTCAACATCTCGAATGAAGCAGCCGCCAAACAATTTACCGACATTCTCCTAAATGGAATTACCAGGAACTCCGCCAAACGAAATGGAAAGCGGACCCGGCAGGACAGTTCAAAGAATGCGTAACAAAATGTTCTCTCAACGAAACCTAAAACTCGCACTCCTCATGCTCGTGCTGATTGCAGTGGGCGTGTTTGTCTCGTCGTGCGGCGGCTCGAAGGCCAACGTGCGCAAAGACGAAACCACGGCCGAAGCGAACGCCAACACACCGGTTGAAGTCACGACCGCCGCCGCGATCAAACGCGATCTGCCGCGCTTCTTCGAAGCAACCGGCAGTCTGGCGGGCGACGAACAGACGGACGTCGCGCCACAAACGGCAGGCAAAGTCGCGGCCGTCGGCGTCGACATCGGCAGCTTCGTCAAACGCGGGCAGTTGCTGGTGAAGCTCGACGACGCGGAGTTGAAACTGCACGTCGACCAGGCGGCTGCCCAGGTCGAACAGGCGAAGGCGAACGTGCGGCAGGCCGAAGAGAAGATCGGTTTGCGGCCCGGTCAGGCGTTCGATCCGAATCGCGTCGCGGAAGTCGCATCGGCGAAGGTGATGTTGGACCTCGCTGAAAAGAACCTGACGCGCGCGGAGAAGTTGATCGAGTCGGGCGACGTGTCGCGTTCGTTTTACGACGACCAGCGTGCGCGGCGCGATCAGTTGAAGGAGCAGTACGAGGTGGCGCTCGCGCAGGCGCGGCAGAACTACGCCGCGGTCGACGTCGCGCGCACCAACGTGGCCAACGCGCAAGCGCAGCTCGCGCTCGCTCGCAAGAGTCTTTCCTATTCGATCATTCCGTCACCCATCGACGGCTTCGTCACTGAACGAACCGCTGACGTCGGCGAGTACGTTTCGCCGCAGCAGAAGGTCGCGACGATCGTGCGCACGAATCCGCTGCGGATTCGCATCGACGTTCCCGAGCAGTCGATTCCGGAAGTGAAAGTCGGGCAATCAGTGTCGGTGACGACGAGTGCCTGGCGTGACCAGAGCTTTGCGGGGCGCATCGCGCGCATCGCGCCTAACGTTTCCGCAACCTCGCGCACGCTAACGGTTGAAGCAGAAATCGAGAACAGCGGCAACGCGCTGAAGCCGGGACAGTTTGCGACCGTGAGGATCCTGCAGGAGCGGCCTGAGCCGGCGGTGCTCGTGCCCGCGCGTGCGGTGGTGACCGAAGCGGGCGTGAGCCGTGTGTTCGTCATTAAGAATGGTCACGCCGAACAGCGTCTGGTCCAGACCGGCCGAACCGAAGGCGATCTCATTCAAGTGAAAAATGGTGTCGCTGCCGACGAGCAGGTCGCCACCAGCGGCCTCGAGCGGCTGAGCGACGGCGCCCCTGTGAAGCAGTAGAGAGCACGAAAGGCACTTAACAAACAGCCAAGACAAAGCTATGCAAAAACTCGCTGAGATATGTGTTCGTCGTCCGGTGTTCGCGACGATGTTGATCCTGAGCCTGACGGTCGTCGGCTTGTTCTCCTACAAATCGCTCGGCGTCGATCTGTTTCCCAAGATCGACTTGCCGACGATCACGGTGACGGTCGTCAATCCCGGTGCTTCGCCGCAGGAGATCGAGACCGAAATCACCGACAAGGTTGAAGGCGCGGTCAATACCATCTCCGGTATCGACGAGTTGCGCTCGACGTCGGTCGAAGGCGTGTCGCAGGTCTTCATCACGTTCCTGCTGGAAAAGAACCCTGACATTGCGGCGCAGGAAGTCAGAAACAAGATCGACCTGATTCTCAACGACCTTCCGCTCACGGCCGAACAGCCGATCGTGCAGAAGCTCGACACGGATGCGGCGCCGGTCGTGCGCATCGCCGTGTCGGCCTCGCGCTCGCTGCGCGAAGTGACGGACGTCGCCGACAATCAGATCAAAGAGCAGATCGAATCCATCAACGGCGTGGGCGACGTGCAAATCATCGGCGGCCGAAAGCGCGAGATCCAGATCTGGGTCGATCCAGACAAGATGCGCGCTTTCAACGTCACCGTGGCACAAGTTGCCGCAGCGGTGCGCGCGCAAAACATGGAAGTGCCGGGCGGCCGCATCGATGAAGGCGCGCGCGAACTCACCGTCCGCACGATGGGCCGAATCGTCGATCCCGCGCAGTTCAACGATCTCGTGGTCGCGAATCGCGGCACGTACGCGGTCAAGCTGAGCGACGTCGGTTACGCGGAAGACGGCGCGGAAGAGCCGCGCACCGAAGCGCGTTTGAACGGCCAGCCGGCGGTGACGCTGATCGTCTCGAAACAATCAGGCCAGAACACAGTCGCCGTCGCCGACGCGGTGAAAGCACGGTTGAAGGAGATCAGCAAAACACTCCCACCGAGCTTCAAGACCGAAGTCGTCGGCGATCAGTCGATCTTTATCAAGGCCTCGATCGAAGCGATTCAAACACACTTGATCGAGGGCAGCATTCTCGCGGCGATCGTCGTGTTTGTATTCTTGTGGAGCTTCCGTTCGACCGTGATCGCCGGTCTCGCGATTCCCACTTCGCTCATCGCCACGTTTGGCCTGATGGCGGCGATGGGCTTCACGCTGAATCAAATCACGATGCTGGCGCTGACGTTGATGGTCGGTATCGTGATCGACGACGCCATCGTCGTGCTCGAAAACATCTTCCGCTTCATCGAGGAGAAGGGTGTGCCGTCATTCCAGGCGGCGATCGACGGCACGAAGGAAATCGGTCTTGCGGTCATGGCGACGACGCTTTCGCTGCTGGCGGTATTTCTGCCCGTCGGCTTCATGGGCGGAATCGTCGGCCGCTTCATGTCGTCGTTTGGCTTGACGTCGGCTTTCGCGATCGCGGTGTCGTTGCTGGTTTCGTTTACGTTAACGCCGATGCTCGCCGCGCGTTTGATCAAGCGCAGCGACGACGCGAAGGAGCGTCCGCTCGAACGCCACACGGAGCCCGCGGATCGCGGTTCGAAAGAGTCGCGCTTCTACCGTCCGATCGATCGCGCTTACACCAAGATGCTGACGTGGTCGATGGCGCATCGCTGGGCGATCGTCGTCGCGTGCGTGCTCGTGATCTTCAGCATCGTGCCGCTGTTCATGTTCGTCGGTAAGAACTTCCTGCCGGTCGACGACCAGGCGCAGTTCGAGGTCAACGTGCGCGCGCCGGAGGGTTCGACGCTGGCCGCCACGTCAACACTGGCCGAACGCATCGCGGTCGACCTGCGCAAACTTCCCGGCGTCACCGACACACTGACGACGATCGGCGGCGGCCAGCAGGAGCAGGTGAACGTCGCTTCGATCTACGTGAAGTTGACGCCGATCGAAGAGCGCAAGATCGCGCAACAGCAACTGATGGTGCGCGCCCGCTCCGAAGTGCTGGCGAAGTATCAGCAGCAGTATCCGGGACAACTGCGCACGAGCGTGCAGCAAGTCGCGGCGATCTCCGGCGGCGGTTTCCGCAACGCTGACATTCAGTACGTTATCGGCGGTCCCGACCTGAAAAAGCTCACCGAATATTCAGACAAGCTGCTGGCGAAAATGAAAACGATTCCCGACGTCGTCGACGCAGATTCGACGCTGATCAGCGGCAAGCCGGAATTGCGCGTCGTGATCGATCGCGCTCGTGCCGCTGATCTCGGCGTGCAGGTCGGCGACATCGCGCAGGCGCTCAACTCGCTCGTGGCCGGCCAAAAAGTTTCGACCTTCAACGCGGGCAAGGACCAGTACGACGTGCGCGTGCGCGCGGTCGGACAGTTCCGCTCGAGTGCCGAAGGTCTGGAGCGAATGATCGTGTCGTCGACGAAAGTCGGTTGGGTCAGTCTCAACAACGTCGTGCACGTCGAAGAGGGGACCGGACCAGCGGCGATCGATCGCCTGAACCGACAACGGCAGGTGATGCTCGTGGGCAACGTCCGGCCTGGCGGCTCGCAGGCAGCGGTGATTCAGAAAATGAACGGGTTTGCCAGGGAGATCCAAATCGATCCGTCGTACACGACCGGTCTTGCGGGTCGTTCGAAAGAACTCGGTCGCGCCGGTTACTACTTCCTGCTCGCGTTCGTGCTGTCGTTTGTCTTTATGTACATGGTGCTGGCCGCGCAGTTTGAGTCGTTCATTCACCCTGTGACGATTCTCCTGACGCTGCCGCTGGCGATTCCGTTCGGCATCGTGTCGCTGTTGATGACCGGCCAAACGGTGAACATTTTTTCCGGTCTCGGCCTGTTGCTGCTGTTTGGCGTCGTGAAGAAGAACGCGATCTTGCAGATCGACCACACGAACCAACTCCGTGCCCGAGGCATGGAACGACTCGAAGCGATCATTCGCGCGAACCGCGATCGTTTGCGACCGATTCTGATGACGACGATTGCGCTCGTCGCAGGCATGCTGCCGTTGACGATCGCGACTGGTCCGGGTTCGGGTACGAACAGATCGATCGGCGTGCTCGTCGTTGGCGGACAGACACTCTGTTTGCTGCTGACCTTGCTTGCAGTGCCGGTCTTCTATTCGCTGTTTGACGATCTCGCGCGCAGTCGTGTTTGGGGCCGCATGCGCAACGGCGCTCACCTGATCTTCGGACGCGTGCGTCGTCGCGCAGCGAGTGCGGCTACGTCGTTGTTCGGTTCGATTTTTGTATTGCTGATGGTGATTAGTTTAGTTTCGAGCACGCAAGCACAGCAGAAGCTGGATCTAAATCGCATCGGCGTTGATTCGGCACAACAGCATCCTTTATCGCTGCGGGAAGCAATCTCGCTCGCACTCGAAAACAACAAGGACATCGAGGTGGCGCGCGAGGGCGTGCGCATCGCCGAGTTTGATTTGCGCGGCGCGCAGGGTGCTTACGATCCGCGCGTAACAACCGGTGCGTTTTACGAACGCGCGGAGAGTCCGATCTCCAGCTTCTTGAGCGGCGGTCAGAACGGGTCGACGGTGCAGAGTAATTTCGTCGGCACGGCTCGGCTCGAGGGACAGTCGCCGTTTCTCGGCGGCAGTTATCATCTCGATCTGTCGTCGTCGCGGCTTACTTCAAACAGTCAATTCACGGCGCTCAGTCCGCAGTATCCGATGTCGTTTTCGTTCACCTACACGCAGCCTTTATGGCGTGGACTGAAATTCGACAACAGCCGGCGGCAGATTGAAATCGCCAGGAAGAACCTGTCTTTGACTGACGCACAGTTTCGCCAGCGCGCGATCGACACGATCACCAACGTGCAACGCGCGTACTGGGATCTCGTCTTCGCACTGCGCAGCCTGCAAGTGCAACGCGAAGCCGTGGCGACCGCTCGCACGCAGCTCGAACACAACAAGCGTCTCGTTAACGAGGGACAGCTCGCGCCGATCGACGTCGTGGCGGCGGAAGCGCAGATCACGACGTTCGAACAAGGCGTGTACAGTGCGCTCGAGGAAGTGTCGCGCACGGAGAACAATCTGAAAAACCTGATCGCGCCGAACAAGCACTCGGTGCTTTGGACCGAGGTGGTCATTCCGGTCGATCCGGTTAATCTCACGGTTCCGAGCGTGGCGTTGCCGGAGGCGTTGCAGATGGCCATGGAGAATCGTCCGGAGCTGCAACAGTCGACTGTCTTGCGCGAGATCAATCAAATCGATCAGAAATACTTCAAGGAGCAAACGAAACCGGCGATCGATCTGGTTGGCACTTACGGCAGCAGCGGTCTCGCGGGCGCGCTGAGCACGGCCGGGGTGAATCCGTTCACAGCATCGCAGTTGGCGGTGCGGCAGCGAGTGGATGAACTCTCAACGCTGGCTGGACTCGAGCCATTGCCCGTCGCACCACCGACCGCGTTTTCGCCGGATCTCATCGGCGGCGTGGGACAATCCGTCGAGAATCTCCTTTCGAACCGCTTCAACACGGCCCGAGTCGGCGTGCAGATCACGTTGCCCTTGCGCAATCGCACGGCGGAAGCGCAACTCGGACGTTCGCTCGTCGAAGGTGAACGCATCGCGACGCAGCGGGAGCAGCTCGAACAATCGATCCAGGTGGAAGTCCGGAACGCGTTGCAGTCGATGCGCAGCGCTGAAGCTCGTTTGCGTGCGGCAGTCGCGACGCGGGAAGCGAACGAACAGCAGTTTGCGAGCGAACAGCGAAAGCTCGACGCGGGCCAATCGACGACTTTTCTGGTGCTCGAACGCCAAAATCAATTGACGAACGCGCGCGGCCTGGAGTTGAAAGCGCAGACGGATCTGAATAAAGCGATCGCGGATCTACAACGAGCGACGGGCAATGCTTTACAAGTAAACAGCGTCGTGGTTAAGGTTCGCTGACATGTCAAACGATCAACTCGTCGAAACGTGGCAGATTCACGATCGCATCAACCTTTATCTGCTCGACGCGATCGACGAAGCCTCGCTGAGCAGCCATTCGGCGTCGAACGGCCGCAGCGTGGGCGAACAATTTGCGCACCTGCACAACGTGCGGCTGATGTGGCTGAAGTCAGCCGCGCCTGAACTGCTCAAAGACCTCGTCAAAATCGAGAACGAACAGGCGAACGACAAGAAGTTGCTCGCGAAGTCGCTGACCGCTTCCGGCAAAGCGATCGGCGCGCTGCTGGCGCAAAGTCTCGCAGCCGGCGGAAAGGTGAAAGGATTCAAGCCGCATGCGACGGCGTTTCTCGGCTACCTGATTTCGCACGAGTCGCATCATCGCGGCCAGATCGCGCTGAGTTTGAAGCAGGCAGGGAAACCACTCGACAAGAAAACTGGCTACGGAATCTGGGAGTGGGGCGTCAGATGACTCGAAGATAGTTAGAAAAGATTTTCGACGACGAGGAACGCTCCGTAAATTCCCACGACGATCACGATCGTCGTCACGATGTACCAGGCCGGCAACCGGCTTTGACAGGTTCGGCAGCGCGTGCTCATCCAGCTCGCACGCCGGTCGCAGTGATGACAAGTCATTCGCCACCTTTGTGACACGACTCGCGAGTGAATTCAAGCGGACGAGTGTTATTTTTTAATTGCAGTGACTGGCGGCCTCACGATGGTCCACAAGGGCCAATGGTCCGAGACTTCGATCTGGCGATCGATGCCGTAGCGCGTCGCTTCCAAACCACGTAACCAGACCCAGTCAAGCCTCAGTTCAATCGGCACGAACAGCACGCGCCGGCGGAACGTAGTCTGGCCGCCGAAAGGCGTCTTCAGGCCCGCATTGGTGAATAGTTTGATGACTTTGGTATCGGCATTTGGTTCCCAGGTGTTGAAGTCGCCCATCACGATCGCCGGCATGTCGGGTGGGTAGTGGGCCAGATCTTGCAAAATCGCGTCGTACTGCTCCAGTTTTTTGTCGAGCGCGATTCTCGTCTCAGCATGGGCCGAATAAACGCGCCAACGCCGGCCGTCGACTTCCACGGTCGCGCCGAGTGCGACGCGACGCCGTTTGCCTGGGCCGGCGTGCGGCAACACCAGCCGCTTCACGTCCGTTAGCGGGTAAATGCTGAGTATCGCGACGCCAGTTTCTTCTTCATCGTCGGGTTTTGCCGCCGGCGGCGCGGCCCACGCGTAGTGAAGGCCTAGCTCATCAGCGAGCGTCTTTGCGGTGTTGCTGTTATTGGTGCGCTTCTTTTTGCGATCGACCTCCTGCAAGCACAGAATCGAAGCGCCACCGACTTCCGTGTCTTCATGCAGCAGTTTGGCGAGACGTTTGAGTTCGTCGCCACCACGCCAGCGAATGTTGTAAGAGATGATCTTGATCTCGCTGGCGCCGGCAGTGTGTTTGCGCAGCGTCGCCGCTTTGCCGGACTCGATCAGTTGCTGATCGGGCGTCGATTTTTCTACGTCAATTGCGGGTACAGCAAGCTGGAGCAAAAACACGAAGAGGAGTAACACGACTTTCTTTCTCCTGGCGTAAGTTTAGACAAAAATCGCCATCAATTCGAATGCCATGACAAAAGACTTGGCTAGGCGGTAAGCTTGCAGCGCATGAACTCAGACGCGGTCCAACTCGACGTGCTCGCCGTGTTTTCTCATCCCGACGACGCGGAGTTGTCGGTCGCTGGGACACTTCTCAAACTGAAATCACTCGGTTATCGCACCGGCGTGTGTGACATGACCCACGGTGAGATGGGCACGCGCGGCACTCCCGAAATTCGCGCTCAGGAGGCGCTCGAAGCCGCACGGATTCTGGGACTCGACGTTCGCGTGAACCTGGAACAACCGGACGGTCACGTTTCGCCAACTGAGGTCGCGCGCACTGCTTTAGTGCGTGTGCTGCGGACGCACAAGCCTAAGGTTTTGCTGACGACGCACGAGGACGACCCACATCCGGACCACGCAAACACTTCAATCATCGTGCGGCAATCGGCGCGGCTCGCTTCGATGGGTCGCTACGATGAAGACTCTGGACTTGTGGCGGTGCCCATGCCCGCCATCATGCACTCGCTGTTTTCGCGGCGCATCGTGCCGTCGTTTGTGGTCGATGTTTCGGGATTCGTGAATGAAAAGATGTCTGCGATCCGGGCGTATGCCTCGCAGTTCTACAACCCGGATTCGGCCGAACCGCAAACGCGGATTAGCGCCCGCGGGTTTTTGGACGAGATTGAAGTGCGGATGCGTTACTTCGGGTCGCTCATCGGCGTCGCAGCCGGCGAACCGTTTTACGTGCGCGAAGCGCTGAACGTCGACGATCCACTGGCGCTGTTGACGCGGCCGATGAATATCTATTCCTAGTTTTTCGCGCTGGCCTGTTTCTTTGGTTCCAGCACCGCGCGAGCGATGGCGATCGTCGCCACTGCGCGCGGACCTTCAGCTTCAAAACCGCGCGCGAGTTCTACCGCGCGTTCGTAGTCCTGGTTCGCCAGATCGCGAAAGATTCCTTCGAGATCAAACTCCGGAACGTCGTTGGTGTGAACTGACGACTGGTTCTTGCTTTGAAATTTCAGCACCATCTCGCCGTCCTCGCCGGTGAATCCTTCGGCCGAGTTAGCTGCTTTCACTGCTTCAAACGTGGCGTCCCACGCCCGCGGCGGATCGACTTCTTTCAACGCATTCGCCACCGCGATCAAGGCCTGTGGCCGCGACGGATCCGACACGTCGATGCGGCGTGCTTCACCGGCGGCTTGTTCGATGATCTCGGCCGCTTTTTCTTTATCCGTGGGAGCCAGAATCTTGGCGACTTGAGTCAACACCCATACTTTTTGCACGTGCGTCAGCTCACCTTTTTCCACCAGCTCCAGCGCGTGCTTGGTTTTCTTCTTATTCACAGCCTCCATTGCCAGTGAGCCGTCGATGTAGGCCTGCGCGGCTTTGCGTGTTTCGGAGTCTTCGATTTTGCCGACGTAGTCGCGGGCCCTCATGTCGCCGCCGGCCGCGAATCGCTGGGCCAGCTCGATGTAGAGTGAATCGCGTTCGTTGGCAGTCTTCGCACGGTCGATCCGGTCGAGCAGCGACTGTTCGCGTTCTGCGGTCGGTTTGTCCATCCGCACGCCTTCGTCGATCGACTTGTCATCGCGATGACGGGTTTCTTCAGAGACAACTGCGTTCAGCGCATTCAAATGCGCTCGCAGCGACTCCACCATCTCCGCCGGCGCCGACTGCTCGAAAAACGGAAGTAACCGTCTGATCACGAGATACTTTCCTTCGACGCCGGAAGTAGTTTGATCCTGGCCCGCGGGCGCGAGCGGGCGTAGCAGAATGCTCGCTGCTGCCTGGAAAAAGGCGTTGCGAAGTTCGGGCGGCGCGTCGATTGGTCCGGTCTTCTGCGACATTTGTGAACTGTTGATGCCGTCCTTACTGAAAATGACGAACAGATGCGGCGTGAAGAGATATGACGAAAGCAGTGAAACCGTGTTTGCGTCTGCTTGCGGATTGGTCGCCGAAGAGCTCAGCAACGCAGCGTAACGTTGGTCAGCGGCGACGGCGTTCTTCTCGCGCAGGTCGGAAAGAAAGTTGATTGATTCCATGCCGACGACTGTCAGTGCCGGAGCGGCAAACTCGAGGGCGCGTTCAATCTCGCCCGACATAAGCAATCCTCGCGCAAGGCTCAACCGCTGGCTCATCGCGTCACTCGAGCGGCCGATTTGTGGATTAGCGGCGTCGCTCTTTTGCGTTTTTAGCTTTTCGAGAAACTCTTCGCCGAGCGCGCGATCGTGTCGGGCGGCGAGCCGCAGCACTTCGCGCCTTAAGTTTGGCGGCAGGTTAATGGCAAAGCCGCCGCCGGTTTTGGCTTTCTGCTGTTCGATTTCCTGTTGGAGTTTGCGATCGCTCTCCTGGTCCGCGACTTCGGCGGCTTCCCACGCCTTGCGAAACATCGAGCGGCCTTGTTCGGCGTCCACTTGCCAGAGCGCGTCGGCGATGCGTGCGAGCGAACGCGCCCGCAGCGCTTGATCTTTGAAAGTGCGCGCGTCGGTTGAGAGTGCGATCAATAGCGATCGGGCTTGTGCTCGGCGATTTCTGGCCTGCTGCTCGGCATCGATCGCGGTCGCGGTCGAGATTTTCGCGGGCGTTGATTTCGCGGGCGTGGTTTGCCCGTGAATCGGTAACACACATAAACACAGCAGCAGAGCAACCGGAGCAATGCGTGGCAGGCAAAACATAGAAACTCCTGTTTGGAGCGGGATGTGGGATGGATATAACCGGTCGTTACACGAACGACTTGGCGACCGGTTCCGGAAAGCTGCGGAAAACTAAACTGCGACGACTTCCAACTCCGGATCGACTTCCTGTTTGAGCATGCCTTCGATCGCCATCAACGTGCCGGTAAGTGAGCTCGGGCAGCTACCACATGCGCCCTGGTAACGAATGCTCAACGTGTGGTCATGCAAACCGAGAACTTCGAGATAACCCCCGTCGCCCATCAACGCCGGCCGGACTTTTTCGTCCAGAATTTCATTGATGCGCAGGAGTCGCGGGTCGTCGCTCGTGACCGCGGCAATCGAACCGCCGACCGCGGCACCCGCCGCTGCCGCTGAAACGTTGACTGCTTCCGCGGCGCGAATCGGGACCGCGAGCGCGGGCAGCAATTCGTCCCAGTCACCTTCGTCGTCTTTCTCGATCGTGATCATCCGGTCCATGTAAAAGACCGAAACTACGTGTCCCACGTCGAACAGCGATTTCGCCAGCGGATCGTTTTCAGCCTGGTCGGCCGAGCCATACTGCCTGGCGACGCCATTGCTGACAGGTTCGCGTAAGATAAATTTCACTGCATTCGGATTTGGCGTCTCTTCGATATCGCTGATTTTCGGCATCGCAAAACCTCGTGTTCGTCTCTTTGTCGCCACATTATAGCGAGTTTGCTGAGGATTCGCAGTTTGGCCGCGAGTGTGTATTTCCGCACGAAAAATTTTTTCGAAATAAGTGCGTGGACCGATGCAAGAATTATTGCTAAAAATCAAAAGCAGGAATATACTCCCGCCCTCACTTGCCCCCCTCTCAGAAGGTGAGTCAAGTTGAGATAGAGGCAGGCGATAGCGAGGGTCGCCTGCCTCAACTATTTTCACGGGCAGTTTGTGCTAATCTCGTCGTAACAATGAACATCGGAATTACGGTTTATCCCACCTACGGCGGGAGCGGCATTGTCGGTTCAGAACTCGGAAAAGAACTCGCCGCCCGCGGACACACAGTTCACTTCATCGCGTCTGCCCTTCCGACTCGTCTGACTCAGTTGAACGACCGCGTGCGTTTTCATGAAGTCGAGATGATGTCGTATCCGTTGTTCGAGCATCAGCCTTACACGCTCGCGCTGGCGACGAAAATGGCGACCGTCGCCGAAGAAGAAAACCTCGACCTGCTGCACGTTCACTACGCGATTCCACACTCGATCAGCGCGATTCTGGCTCGGGAATCGTTGAAACCGCGGCGGCGTTTGCCAGTGGTCACGACGTTGCACGGCACAGACATCACGCTCGTCGGCGCGGATCGCTCATATCTGCCGGTTACGCGTTACGGCATCGTGCAGTCTGACGGCGTCACGGCGATCTCGCACTACTTGAAAGAAGCGACGCGCGAGATTTTTCATTTCGACGACATTCGCGTGATTCCCAACTTCGTCTGCCAGTACGACTATCACCGTCTCGAAGTCGAATCGCTGCGCCAGTCGCTAGCGCCGCACGGCGAACCGTTGCTGGTCCACGTTTCAAACTTTCGCCCGGTGAAGCGTCCCGTCGACTGCGTTGAGATTTTCGCGCGAGTCCTGCAAAAGGGAATCAAGACGCGCCTGGTGATGGTGGGCGACGGCAGTGAGCGCACGAACGCCGAACATCGCGCGCGTTGTCTCGGCATTTACGAGCACTGCTCGTTCGTTGGGAAGCAACCGCGGATCGTCGATTATCTTTCGGCGAGCGACGTGTTGCTGTTGCCTTCCGAACAGGAATCGTTTGGCCTGGCGGCGCTGGAAGCGATGGCTTGTGAAGTTCCCGTGGTTGCGTCTCGCGTCGGCGGCTTGCCGGAAGTCGTCACTGACGGCGAGACGGGATACCTGAGCCCGGTTGGCGACGTCGACAAGATGGCTGCGGATGCGGCGCGTTTGCTGGCGGACGACAAGCTGCGGCGCGAGATGGGCCAACGCGCGCGCGATTCGGCGATCTCTCGCTATCGCACGGACGTGGTGATTCCTCAATACATCGACTTCTATGAAGAGATCCTGGCGAAACAATCCGTGTGAGCTTTGGCCATGACTTCACTGATTGTTGGCACTGCGGGTCACATCGACCACGGCAAAAGCGCTCTCGTACGTGCCCTCACCGGCACCGATCCGGATCGGCTACCCGAAGAAAAACGTCGCGGCATCACGATCGATCTCGGCTTTGCCGACCTGGAACTCGATGATTTGCGACTCGGCTTCGTCGATGTTCCGGGCCACGAACGTTTCATTAAAAACATGCTCGCGGGCGCCCACGGCATCGATGTGCTCGCGCTGGTGATCGCAGCCGACGAGGGCGTGATGCCGCAAACGCGCGAGCACTTCGATATCTGTCGTTTGCTCGGCGTGCGCAACGGCCTCATCGTGATCACAAAAAGAGATCTCGTCGAAGAAGAGCTGTTGCCGCTAGTGGAGGACGAGGCGCGCAGTCTGGTAGCCGGATCGTTTTTGGAAGGCGCGCCGGTGATTGCCGTCAGCTCAAAGACGGGCGCGGGCCTCGACGAACTTAAGTCACGGTTGACCGAAATCGCCGCGAAGGTTCCGCCGCGCTCCGCTGATTTCATCACTCGCTTGCCGATCGACCGCACGTTTTCGATGAAAGGTTTCGGCGCCGTTGTTACGGGCACCCTGATCGCCGGTCAAATCGCGGAAGGCGACGAGCTTGAGCTCTTGCCGGTCGGAACCAAGGTGCGCGTTCGCGGCCTGCAAGTGCACGGTCAAGCGGTGAAGCAAGCAACCGCCGGGCAAAGGACGGCCGTAAATCTTGCCGGCATGGACACCGCGCAGATCGAACGCGGCATGGTCCTCGCGCCGCCCGGACGTTTGCGGCCGACGCAAATTCTCGACGTGTGGATCGATGTTCTGCCGGACGCCGCACGTCCGATCCGGACGCGTTCGCGCGTTCGTTTTCATATCGGTACCACGGAAGTGTTGGGCCGCGTTACGGTGCTGGACGCGTTCTCGGAAATTCCGCCGGGCGGTGGTGCGGTCGCTCAACTCAGACTGGAAGCTCCGGTCGTTGCACTGCACGACGATCGCTTTGTGCTGCGCAGCTACTCGCCCGCTGAGACGATCGGTGGCGGCAAGGTGATAAATCCAGCAGCCGCCAAACACCGGCGCAAAGATACGACGCAAACGATCGAGCTGCTGCGGGCGTTGATGAATCCTGACCGGGCCACGAAATTCGCCGGTTTGGTTCGTGCGTCCCGTAAGCATGGCCTAAGGCCCGCTGACATTGCGGCGGCGACAGGTTGGACCGATGAAGTGTTCCAACAAGTGGCAGCCGAAGCGGCGAAGCAGGAGGCGGTGATTGATGCAGGCGGCGTTTATTTGACCAACGAGAGTTTCGCGCAGCTCAGCGGCGAGGTGGTCGCGGAACTTGAACGCCACCACAAGCGCGAACCACTCGCGCGCGGCATGTTGCGCGAGACGTTGCGCGAGAAACTGTTTGCGCATTCGCTGCCGGAAGTGTTTAGCGCGGTGATTGGCGCGTTGGAAGCCAAAGGCGAAGTGACGTCGGAAAAAGACGTCGTTCGCTCGAGCCGTCATCGAGTGGATCTGAGCGATCAGGATGCGAAGTTGAGCGCGCAAATCGAGAAAGTTTATCTTGATGCCGGCGTTGAAGCGCCGACGCTCGATGAAGCGATGACCCGCGCCGGCGTTGGCGCACCGCAACGAACGCAGGCACGGAAAATCCTGCAACTGCTGCTCGACGGGCGGAAGCTCATTCGGATCTCCGGCGACATGTTTATGCACGCCAACGTCATCGAAAACTTGAAAGCAAAGTTGCAGGACTACGGCGCGCAACACGAACCCGAGCGGCTCATCGACGTTCCCACGTTCAAGAACCTCGCCGGCGTCTCCCGGAAATACGCCATCCCCTTGCTGGAGTACTTCGATCGCGAACACGTGACCCGCCGTGCCGGCGACAAGAGGTTGGTTTTACGCCCGAAAACGTGAAGAAACTCAGCTTGCATTCCCATTGTTGCAGCGTTAACATGCAGCCATCATTTTGCGCAAATAAGCGGCTTTTTCCTTAACCTTCATATTCATTTTTCTGGCCGGAGGTTCAAAATGAAAAGCCTGAAAGATATTCTCGCGGTGATCGTGGGCATCCTGTGCACCATCGGCGCGATCTTTTACTTCTACAAGTTTGTGACTCATCCGGATGGAACTGCCGGTGGTCACACGGAGGGCTGGATCGCACTCGGGTTGGCGGCAGTAGCCTTTGTTTGTGGCCTGATTTATTTCCTCGGTCACGTGAACAAAGAAGAGGAGATCCACATCACCCAATAGGCGAGCGCCAGCCGAGGCCTGCAGTTGGGAGCCACCAAGCTTCCACCGTGAAAACTTGCGCTTGGTCACCGACACCAGATTGGACGCCGTTTGTGCACCTACCAAAGCGGCTCAAGTGCGCAGACGGCGCTTGCTTTTTGTGAATCACTGAAGGAGAAACTCGAGATCAATGTTCCCACTCCTGATGCTCTTGCAGCCACAGCTTCGGGCTACACCACCGAACTATTTTTTCCTGGTCACGTTGCTCTTGTTGGTTGCCGGCGGCGTCGCCTGGTTAATCGCGGCGGTACTCGGTTTCGCCCGCTCCCCGGCTTTCGGGCCTTCCGCGCGCTGGTTTTCTTACGCTGCCGTTTGTTTGATCATTTATCACTTGCATTTTTTAGTGTTCGGCGTGTTGGTGGTGTTGGGAGCGACTCAGAGTTCAACAGACCTGTCGATGGCTTTAGGCGTCGGAGCGTTCTTTAACTTGTTCGTGGTGCTTGGCGCAGTGTGTGCGATTATGGGTTTTGTTCGGATGACGAACCCCAGATAGCAGTGCTGGTTAAGTTTGGTTGATGAATAAGAGATTGATTTTGGTCGCCGCGCTGGTGCTAATCGCAAGCGCGGCGGTTGTTTTTTTGGTCGCTTCGCCGAATGTCCCGCCGGCTCCGGCCGCCGGTGGTTTTGTACGACAGCGTGGCGGACGTTTCTTTGTTGGTAACCGGCCGTTTCGCTTTGTCGGTGCGAACGTGGCGGTGATGTTTCGCGATGAAGATCGCGCGCAGATGCCGGAGACAATGCGTCAGGCCGCGCAAGCGGGAATCAAGGTCGTGCGTGTTTGGGCGTTTGGCGAGGGTGGTCCGAACGACGTCAAGCCAATGGCTGATTTTGCCGACTGGCCGCGTAATCATCCGTTTCGCTGGGCGCCCGGGCAATGGAACGAAGAAGCTTTCGTTCAGCTCGACAAAGTGATCGCGGAAGCTGCCAGGAACAAGATTTACGTGCAGCTTTGTTTGACGAACTGGTGGCGCGACACGGGCGGCGTGACGCAATACTTGCGTTGGGCGGGCATCAACGACGCGGCGGACGATAGTTATCCCTTCGGCATCAATAACGAAAAAGCGATTCTCTTTTACTCCAACCCGGAAACGCGACGCCTCTATCGCGAACACCTGGAAAAGTTGGCGACACGCCGAAACACGATTACGGGAGTTGCTTATCGCGACGACCCGACAGTCTTTGGCTGGGAGTTGATGAATGAAGCGCAGGTGATCACGGGACGTTGGGCTGAACGTCGCGCGTGGTTCGCGGAGATGAGTGCATACTTGAAGTCACTGGATCCGAATCACCTGATTGCGCCGGGTGCGTGGGGTTATCGAACGTCTTCCGAGCGGCGCGAGTGGCTGGCGGATCACGCGATTGCGACGATTGATTACTGCGACGTGCACAACTACCCGCGCGACGATCACGACAGCTTTGTCGATTCGCCGCCGGCGTTGAAAGAGTTCATCGAGAACCGCGCGGCGGCGGCGTTTTCGCTCGGTAAGCCGCTGGTGTTTGGCGAGTTTGGGATGGGTGTCGACGGCCACAACGGCGCGTCGCAGCTTGAGTGGTACAAGGCGTTTTTCGAAGGAAATGCGCGAGCGGGTGCGGGCGGCGCGATGTTTTGGATACTGACGCCGGATGCCGGTCGCGGTTATGGCGTGACGTACACGACACCGCGCGATGCGCCGATGCTGGGTGAAGTGTCGCGTGCGGCGCGAATGTTTGCGGAGTTGCAGTCGGCGGAGTTGCCCGATTATTTGCAGGATGGGTCCCGACATTTGATCCCGCGTCAGTTTGCGTGGTCGCGTCCGGCGGGTGACGCGGCGACGCTGCCGCAGACGATCTACCCGGAAGACAAATCGATCCTTTACCAGTTCAAGCCGCAGATGGCTTCGGCGCAACGGTTCGAAAAGATTGGCGAGGGGCCGGGTTACATGTGGGGCTTTGGATCGGGCTTCTTCGAGTACACAGTTCCGGGGCGTTCTGATCGGCGTCGGGTCAGCGAGATCGTGGTGCGCGCGCACGTGCAGCCGGTAAAGCCGGTGGATGCGCCCGACGAGTTTGTGAAGACGCGCGTGACGTTGTTTGTTCAGGGTTGGAATGGCGGTTCGCGTTTGATTCCGTTCGAACCAAAAGGTCAGCCATTGATCCAGGAGTGGCGTTTGACGGGAACGTTGTTGCGTTTGCGTGCGATACGCGGCTTGCCCTTAACGATCCGCTTCGCGGTGACACCCGAATCCGACTGGCTCTACGGTGTCAACATCTCCAACTGGCCCGAAGGCTACGACTCCCACGACGCCAAGCCTGTGGAAGTTGAGCTACGGCACTGACGCTGTATCGCAGTGCAGTTGGGAAGTGAATCTGAAAAGCGGTATGCTCTCGAAGCCGGGTTCGTTACGAGAACGGTGGCTTAAATATGATTAACCTTGAAACAGCACCTAAAATTGAAAGTCTGATCGCCGGGTTACGTGAGCTTTCAGAGGAAGAACAACGGACTCTTGCGGGGGCGGTGTTGCAGGATCGCAAGCTCGAGGCTTTCGTCGAAGAGATCGAGGATCATCTGAGTTGCGAAAGATCAGAGGCTGAAGGGTCTCTGGAATTGTTTACGCCTTAACCGCAGCCTCACGACTTTCGAAGGCTCACGAGCGCGTGACGTTGTTTCTTCAGGGTTGGAATGGCGGTACGACTCTCACGACGCCAAGCCCGTGGAAGTTAAGCTACGCCACTGATCACTTACTCGCGCCTGGGCCAATTGTTACTACGTCTCTCGGCCGAATAGTTTCCAGAGCGCTGGCTACCTGCGACATCAGTGGCAACGTATCCGCCAACCGTGTGCTGTAAGGTTCCAGCACGATTACGGACAAGTCAAAAGTCGTTAGATTTTGCTGGAAGCTCAAGTTACGGTCAGCAGTTAGAAATACGTCAAACTCGTCCGCTGCTTTTTTCAGGAGACGTCCGTTCGTCAATCCACTCCAGCCCATTTCACCTACTGAGACACAATGATGGTCCGGCAAGGCACGACACAACCGCCAATCGAGGCATTCGTCTAACAGAATTCGCATTTTGTGAGGTCTAGACTAGTTCCAGCATCTTGAGTTTGCCGGCTTC
>Ga0081539_10003077_pt1 | contig 21465 bp, 18 predicted proteins | sample TabmetS4T2R2_FD_71023 | JGI IMG/M metagenome (GOLD analysis project Ga0081539, IMG submission 71023) | Tabebuia heterophylla rhizosphere microbial communities from the University of Puerto Rico - S4T2R2 | ecosystem: Host-associated > Plants > Roots > Rhizosphere ...
GAGAGCGCGAGGGCCAAGGCGGCGATGCCGATGACCAGCGGCGGGCCGCTGCCCTGCAGCCATGATGGCCGCACCAGGGCGAGCGCGGCCGAGATCGCAAGACCGATGAGCGGGATGACGAACTGCTGGTTCTGCCAGAAGTCGAACGTCATCGCCCGCACCTTCAGGAAATGCGGATGGTTCCAGTAGTCGACGATGGCGACGAGCGCCACGACGCCGGCAGCGATGAACGCCACCGCCGCGACGACCATCAGTCCCCTCACCCACCGGTCGTCATCCCTGCGCATCGACCACAGGATGGCGGCGGCGAGCAGCGGGCCGAGATAGACCATGGTTTCGTAGGAGCGCACACACAACAGGCCGAGCAGGCAGAGCAGCACGGCGTCGCTGAGCCGCCGCGGTCCCGGCGTCAGTGTCACCACCATGGCGAGGGCGACGGCCGCGAAGGTGATGTTGTACTCGCCGATGATGAAGAAGCAGGTCGGCAGGTAGACCGCGGCGATCACGGCGATGACGACGCCGAGCAGCACCGCGTCGTCCTTCACGCGCGCGAGCGCTGCGTGGTAGAGCCCGGTCGGCAGGCCAAACAGCGCCGCCGAATAGACCATCGCCAGCAGCCTGGTGTCGCGCACGCCGAGCTCGCTCAGCAGCAATAGCGGAAGCTGCGTCACCCAGTCGACGTGTGCGCGCGCGGTGTAGAAGTCGTGGACCTGTCCGAGGTCGAGGATGTTCGCCATGAAGGGCGAGCCGTCCCAGAACAGCCCGCGGCAGGCGATCGTGGCATTCAGCGCGAGCGCCCACAGCAGCAGGACCACGCTTCGATAGGCGGCCGGCGGCGGCGCGGTCGGCACGTCAGTCTCGCCAGGTGTACTTGCCGAGCGGATACGGGTCCGCCGGCGGGAAAGGTTGCCAGGACTTGAAGTCCCGGGGCGGCGCGATGATGCCGTCGCCGCGCCTGGCTCTCAGCGCCAGGCTCTGGCTGGGCAGGATCCAGGCCTCGACCAGCAGGTCGTAGGGATGGCGCGACAGCGGCGAGTCCTCGAAGGCGATCACGCCGCCCTTGGCCAGCACCTCGGCGCGCACGACGTCGAGATACGACGACCAGGTCCGCGTGAGATAGATGTCGGACGGCAGCATCGCCACGATGACCACGACGGCAAAGACGAGGAACCGTCGCGCCGCCGCAGGCGTGCGCAACGTGGCAAAGACCGCGAGCTTGTCGCCGAGCAGCGCGCCGTAGAACCAGACGAACAGGACGATGGTGACGGTGACCATGCCGGCCGCCTGGCGCGCCACATACTGCGACTTGGCGAGCGGCCGGACGAGCGTGTCGCTGAGCGCCAGCAGGGGCGACAGCGCCAGGATCAGCAGCAGGATGCCGGCCCAGCGATAGGGCTTGTTGCCCGAGAGGTCGCGCGGCCGGACCAGACCCCAGACGACGACGACCAGTGCCGCGGCCATCGCCAGGTCGAACTGCAGGTTCTGCCAGAAGTTGGTGGCGGTCAGGATCGTCTCGTCAAGATGCTCGGCGGACCACGGCTTCACCAGCGAGCGGATGGCGACCGCCATGCCGCCGATGAAGCCGACGATCGAAAGAAGGTAGAGCGTCGTGGGCAGCCACGGGCGCCGCGGGATGCGCCACAGCGTGTGCACGACCATCAGCGACAGGAGCGGCCCGAGATAGATCATCGATTCGTAGGTCCGCGCCGCGAGCAGGCTGATCACGGCGAGGAACAGGCCGTCGAGCACGGTGAGCCGCTCGGCCGTCACCAGCCGGACCGCGACCGCGACGGCGATGGCGAAGGCGGTGTTGTATTCGCCGACGATGAAGAAGGACGTGGTCATGAACACCAGGCCGATGGCGCCGATCACGGCGGCCAGCAGCACCGGCTCGTCCTTCACCCGCACGAGTGCCAGCGTGTAGAGCGCGGTCGGCAACGCGAACAGGCCGATCGACAGGAGCCGTGCAAGCAGATGGAGATCGGTGATGCCGAGGAAGACGGCCGTCATGATCGGCGCCTGGCCGACGACCATGGCGTAGAGACGCGGGGCGTAGAAATCGAAGAACCACTCTCGCCGCGCGATCTGGACGAGGAAGGCGGAGCCATCGACGAAAAGGCCGCGGCTCTCCCAGCTATGCCACAGGGCCAGCCCCCAGATCAGGCCAAGCGTCGTGCGGTAAGCGACTGTTGTTGTTGGCATTTGCACGCATCCGGCGTCTACCCGAGGCCTGCCGCCGGTGCAAGCTCTGCCGGCTTGCAGCGTCGAAAGGGCGCTGATAGCAAGACGCCGCAATCAAGGATCGACAATGCTCAGTTGGGAAAAGATCGACGCCATTCCGGGCTGGTTCATGTTCCAGTCCTACTGCGTCTGGCGCGCCCTGCTCGACCAGCAGGCCCGGATCACGGGCGACCTGTTCGAGATCGGCGTGTGGCGCGGCCGCTCGGCGTCGGTGCTCGCCTCCTATCGCAAAGGTGGCGAGAAGCTCTATTTGTGCGACCTCCGGCTCGACGAGGAGGCGGTGCATCGCGCCATCCGCTCGGTCGGCGCGGAGCCCACCAACATCGTGCCACTGTCGGGACCGTCGGCCGACCTGCCGGCCAAGCTCGACCTGCAGGCGATGCACCAGACGGTGCGCTGGTTCCACATCGACGGCGAGCACACCGGCACCGCGGTCTACCGCGAGCTCGAGTTCGCCAACCGCATCGTCAACAACGACGGCATCGTGGTGATCGACGACTTCTTCTCGCCGCGCTACCCGGCCAACACGACCGAAGTGATCCGCTACCTCGAGAAGAACCCGTTCCATTTCCGCCTGCTCGCGGTCGGCTTCAACAAGGGTTATCTCTGCCGGCCCGAGAGCCTGCCGCGCTACATGGACTTCATGGCGTCGGGCATGAGCCGTACGCTCGGCGGCTACGGCGCCAAGACGACGATCTTCAAGACCACCGGACCGTGGGACACCGATGCCGTCGGCATCACCGACTTCGTCGACGACGCGGGACCGATCGCCGGCCCCGACAACGAGCCGCAACGCTGGCACATGATGCGCACGCGCCACGTCTGGGGGCCGGTACGTCACCTGCAGAACGGCTGGCGGATGTTGCGGGGGCGGTAGATTCCGGCGGCGCGCGCCCTCACAGCTCAGGTGGCCAGCCCGATCGCTCGGCTCGACGCAGAGAGGACTTTACGATCAGGCGATGGAAAGGCGCAATGCCCGCGATATAGGCCCGCCCTCCCACATGATTGAAAGTCACGACCGTCGTGGCGACAAGTCGGCGGCACAAAGTGGACTCTTCAACCAAAATGGACAAACGGAAGTCGAGATGGCGATCGTCCTCGCCAAGAATAATCTCATGACGACGCCGATCGTAGACCCGAAAGAAATCGATCCTGTCGGTCGCAACGTCATCGCGCAACTCAGACGATGTCTTAAGGCCAAACCCCGCGACCAAAGTGTCCCTTAGAGCTATTAGCCAGCCAACCCACCGCGCTTGACCCATAAGCATATGGGCGGCGAGGCGCTCGGCGTCGCCCGTCGCATTACTCGGCAGGTCGATTGCGAATGCGTCAGCGAAGCCCGCCTTGGCGTAGAGCGGCTTCAGCATCGAACGTTGCGGCAAATCGATTCGAGCAACGCACGTCATAACGTCCCGCCCGGACTGAATGGAAGCGAAGAGGTGGTGAAGACCAATAGCACGAGCGGGGCTCTCCATGAAGCAGCGAGGCAACCGGGCAGGTCGACCCCCTTCGGCCGAGCATGACGCGCCACGGAGTGGCGCGCCCCCAGCAAAGAACTAAGCCGCCCTCACCAGCTTCATCTGATCGTCGAGATCATCGGCGATGAAGTTGCGCACGACCTCGTCGAGATCCTTGTCGGTCTCGAAGCCCAACGAGCGGGCGCGCTTGGAATCGATGCCCTGGGGCCAGCCGTCGCAGATCTTCTGGATCGCCGGGTCGTGCTGCCAGCTCACCTTGCCGACCTTGCGGTTGCCGGCATGGCGGCCGACCGCCTGCTCGAGCTGCCCGGCGGTGACGTTGATGCCGTTCAGCAGCAAGGTACGGCCGGGGCCGAAAGCGTCGGGCGGCAGGTCGTGCAGGCGCAGGAAGGCGTCGACCGTCTTGCGCGGGCTCAAGACCACCATGATGGTCTCGGGCGTCACCGGGCAGACGACGTCGATGCCGGTCAGCGGCTCGCGCACCACCGAGGAGGCCCAGGTCGAGGCCGCCTTGTTGGGCAGGCCGGTGCGCACGCAGATCGTCGGCAACCTCACCGATGTGCCGCGCAAAAATCCCTTGCGGGTGTAGTCGCGGATCAGGAACTCGCCGATCGACTTCTGCGCGCCGTAGGAGGTCTGCGGCGTCAGCGCCGTGTCGTCGGTCACGGCCGGCGGCAGGTCGCCGCCGAACGCCGCCAGCGAGCTGGTGAAGACCACGCGCGGGTTGGTGCCGAGGGCGCGGCAGGCTTCCAGCACGTTGCGCGTGCCGTCGAGGTTGACGCGGTAGCCCAGGTCGAAGTCGGCCTCGGCGCCGGCACTGACCACGGCGGCGAAATGGAACACCGTGGCCGCCCCCTGCACGATCGACTGCACGGTGGCGAAGTTGGCGATGTCGCCGGCCAGGGCCTTCACCCGGGGATCGTCGAGGCCGGGGCCGCTCGCCTTGCCGACGTCGAACAGCACGAGCTCGCTCACCCGCTCCGGCTTGCCCGAGGGTCCGGCGATGCCGTCCTGCAGCAGGCGCCGCGCCAGCTTCTTGCCCAAGAATCCCGCGCCGCCGGTGATCACCACCTTCATGTCGTCTCCGTCCCTTCGTCCGATGTCCCGTTGAACGAAAGTGTGCACAGATCGGCCTTCACAGTCTATGTTGCCGGCAATGGCGGGAAGCAGCGAGATCTTCGTCTTCAAGGATGCCCTGATCGTCCTGGGCACCGCCGCCGTCGTGGCCCCCGTGGTCCATCGCCTGAAAATCAGCCCCGTCCTGGGCTTCTTCGCCGTCGGCGCGGCGCTCGGGCCGCATGGCCTCGGTCGCCTGGCCGACTATTCGCGGGCGATCGACTGGCTCACCGTCACCGGCGAGAAGCAGATCGCCTTCATCGCCGACTTAGGGATCGTCTTCCTGCTGTTCTTCATCGGCCTGGAACTGTCGATGCGGCGCCTGCTCACCATGCGCCGCCTGGTGTTCGGGCTGGGCGGGTCGCAGGTCATCCTGACCACACTGGTGGTCAGCCTCGGCGCCTTCTGGTTCCATCAGCCGGCGGCGGCAGCGCTGATCATCGGCGCTTGCCTCGCGCTCTCCTCGACCGCCCTGGTCATGGAGGTGCTGTCGGGCCAGCGACGCATGATGTCGACGACCGGCCGCACCAGCTTCGCCATCCTGCTCGGCCAGGACCTGGCCGTGGTGCCTCTCCTGTTCCTAATCGGAGCCCTCGGCCGCGCCGCCGACAGCACCTCGGTGGCCCAGGGCGTTGTCATCGCCCTGGTCGAGGCCGCGATCGCCATCGCCCTGATCGCCGTGGTCGGCCGGCTGGTGCTGAAGCCGTTGTTCAAGCTCGCCGCCGGCACCGACAATCCCGAGTTCTTCATGGCCGCCACCTTGCTGATCGCCGTCGGCTCGGGGGTGATCGCGGCCTATGCCGGCCTGTCAATGGCGCTCGGCGCGTTCATTGCCGGCCTGCTGCTGGCCGAGACCGAGTATCGCCGCGCCGTCGAGGCGATGATCGATCCCTTTCGCGGCCTGCTGCTCGGCGTGTTCTTCTTCTCGGTCGGCATGCATATCGATCTCGGCTTCATCTGGCGCGAGCCGCTGCTGGTGCTGGGCGGCTTCCTGGCGATGATGGCGGTGAAGTCGGTGCTGCTGGCGCCGCTCTGCCGCCTGTTCGGTATCCCGTTGGGCGCCAGCGTCGAAACCGGGCTGCTTCTGGCGCCGGGCGGCGAGTTCGCTTTCATCGGCATCGGGCTTGCCGTGCAGTTCGGGCTGATTGCCGCCGACGTGTCGGCGGGCATCCTCGCCGTCGTGTCGCTCAGCATGGCCACGGTGCCCTTCGTCGCCTTGGCAGCGCGGCGGGCCGGCCATCATTTTGCCCGCGAAGCGTCATCCGATCCGCTGTTCACCGTGCTACCACCCGAGGACCATGCCAAGCGCGTCATCGTCGTCGGCCACGGCCGGGTCGGCCAGCTGGTCTGCGGCCTCCTGGAGGAGCACGAGATCCCCTACATCGCCGCCGACCGCGACACGGTGCTGGTCGAGCGCTGGCGCAAGCTCGGCCGGCCGATCTATTACGGCGACGCCTCCAATCCGCTGTTCCTGCGACGCTGCGGCATCGACGAGGCGACGGGCGTGATCGTCACCCTCGACACCTCGGCGGTCGACGACGTGGTGCGCGCGGTACGCGCGCGCCGGCCCGACGTCATGATCGTGGCGCGCGCGCACGATGCGCAGCACGCGCGCCATCTCTATACGCTCAAGGTCACCGACACCGTTCCCGAGACGATCGAGGCGAGCCTGCAACTCGCCGAATCGGCGCTCGTTGGCTTGGGCGTGCCGATGGGACTGGTGATCGCCTCGATCCACGAGCGGCGCGAGACGGTGCGGCGCGAGTTGCAGACGGCCGCCGGCACCACGTCGTCGATCACCGACCAGATCCGCCAGGCCCGGCGCGACCGGGCATCGAAGACATGAGACGAGCCATGAGGAAGCGTTGAAGATCATCAGCTGGAACCTGCTGCGGCTTACCGGGGCCGCGGTCGAGGACGTCGCCACCCTGGCGCGGCACGAAAAGCCGGACGTGCTCCTGATGCAGGAGGCGACCAAGGAGATGGAGGAGCTGCCGTCGCTGCTCGGCGGGCATTTCCACAGGCTGTCGTGGCTCGGCCGCATTCATGGCCTGGCGGTATGGAGTCCGCATCGTTTTGCGGCGCCGCGCGCGCTGTCGCTACCGGCCTCGCGCCTGCCCGGGCGCCTGCCGCGGCGGCGGGCGCAGATCGTGCAGGTCGGCGAGATGACCTTCGCCAACGTCCATCTCAGCCACGGCCAGCTGCTGAACCGGCGCCAGCTTGCGCGCATCGCCTCTGCGCTGCGCGGCAAGCCGTCGGCCATCATCGGCGACTACAATATCGTCGGGCCGGTCATCCTGCCGGGCTTCCACGACGTCGGCCCGCGCGAGCCGACGCACTATGCCAGCAACGTCGTGCCGTTCCGGCTCGACCGCTGCCTGGTGCACGGGCTCACCTGCCGCACCGCCGATGCGCTGGCCTTCGGCCCGTCCGACCACCGGCCGATCCGCCTCGAGCTGGGCTTCGTCGAAGGCTGGGGCCTGGAAACCGGCCTGCGCGCCCGGCCCGAGCACCGCTGGATCCGCCGCGACCGCCTGCGGCGCCTGTATCGGTAAGGGAGCGCGGGCCTCCGGCCCGCACCATGAGCATGAGCCCCTAAAGATAAGGCTGCAGCAGCCGCGCCGCGCTGTTGCGCAGCCGGATCGGCAACGGGTCGCCGTCGAGCTCGGCCAGGGTGAGTCGCCGCGCGTTCGGCGCGATCGCGGCCACCTTGGCGGCGAAGTCGGGATCGTGCAGCTCGACATTGAGCTCGAAGTTGAGCCGGAAGCTGCGCGTGTCCCAGTTGGCGCTGCCGACCATCGCCCAGGCGTCGTCGATCACCATCAGCTTTGAATGATCGAACGGCGGCGCCGTCAGCCAGACGCGGCAGCCGGCCTCGATCAGCGGCCTGAGCGGAATGCGCCGCGCCCAGTCGAGCACGGGGTGATTGGAATGGTCGGGCAGCACGATGTCGACCTTGACGCCGCGCAACGCGGCGAGGCCCAGCGCCATGGTCAGCGGATCCGGCGGCAGGAAATAGGGCGTGACTACGCGCACCGATTTCTGGGCGCACGAGATGGCGTGGAGCGCCACGAACTCGATCTGCTCCATGTCCTCGTCGGGACCGGAGGTCACGACACGCGCCGTCGCCTCGCCCGCCTTCTCGAGCGGCGGAAACCAGTTCTCGGTCAGCAGCTTCTCGCCGGTCGTGTACAGCCAATCGTCGGCGAAGGCGTCGGTCAGCTGCTCGACGATCGGCCCCTCGAGCTGGAAGTGCGTGTCGAGGACGACGAAGGGCGGATTGTCGGCGCTGATGTTCTCGGCGCCGATATTGAGGCCGCCGGTGAAGCCGATGCGGCCGTCGACCACCAGCACCTTGCGATGGTTGCGCAGGTTCACGAACGGCATGCGCCAGGGGAAATACGAATGAAGGAAGCGGGCAACGGGAACGCCGGCTTCGCTGAGATGGTTGTAGGTGCCCGACCAGAAATAGCCGCCGCCGACGCCGTCGATCAGCACGCGGACCTCGACGCCGCGGCGCTGGGCCTGGATCAGCGCCTGGTGAAAGGCCTCGCCGGCCTTGTCGGCGCGGAAGATGTAGCTCACCAGGCCGACGCTCTTCTCGGCGGCGGCGATCGCCGCCAGCATGCGCGGATAGGCCTGATCGCCGCTGTGCAGGACCTCGATCCTGTTGCCGGGCTCGCTCGGCAGGCCGGTCAGGCGGCCGATCGCGAACTCGAGCGGCGTCAGCGGATCCTTGGCCGCGGCGTCGGCCAGGGTCTCGTCGGCGATGGCCATCGGCAGGCGCTGGCGGCGCAGGCGCTGGGCGCGGCGCTTGACCCGGTTGATGCCCATGGTGACGTAGAGCAGCGCGCCGAGGAACGGCGACAGCCAGGCGATGCCGATCCACGACACCGAGGCCGCGACATTGCGCTTGTAGAGCAGCACGTGGACCGTCACGAGGCCCGCGATGGCGAGATGCGCCACCACGGCCACCGGGCCGATCAGCGTGGGCAGGCCGAGGTCGAGGAACACGCCGTGGGTATAGCAGGTTCCTCGCCGGAGGAAGCTACGCCGTGGCCTTGATGGCCTTGCCGGTGAGATCGATGATCTCGTCGATCTGGCTCTTCTCGATCACCAGCGGCGGCGACATGGCGATCGTGTCGGCAGCCTGGCGCACCATCAGGCCGAGCTCGAAGGCCTTGACGAAGGTGTCGTAGCCGCGGGCGCCGATGGCGTCCTTGCGGCCTTCCATGTCGATGCCGGCGGCGAGGCCGAGGTTGCGGATGTCGGTGACGCCGGGCAGGCCCTTCAGCGAGTGCACGCCGTCCTCCCAGTACCTGGAGAGCTCGGCCGAGCGCTGGAACAGGCCCTCGTCCTTGTAGATGTCGAGCACCGCCGAGGCCGCGGCGCAGGCCAGCGGATGGGCCGAGTAGGTGTAGCCGTGGAACAGCTCCACGACGTTCTCCGGGCCGTTCATCAGGCCGTCGTAGATGTGCTTGCGCACGAACACGCCGCCCATCGGCACCGTGGCGTTGCTGATGCCCTTGGCCACCGTCATGAGGTCGGGGATGACGTTGAAGAACTCGGCGGCGAAGCCGGTGCCGAGGCGGCCGAAGCCGGTGATGACCTCGTCGAAGATCAACAGGATGCCGTGCTTGTCGCAGATCTGGCGCAGGCGCTGCAGGTAGCCCTTGGGCGGCGGCAGGTAGCCGGTCGAGCCGGCGCAGGGCTCGACGATCACGGCGGCGATGGTCGAGGCGTCGTGCAGGGCCACGATGCGCTCCAGCTCATCGGCCAGCTCGACGCCGCCATGCTCGGGCAGCCCACGCGAGAAAGCGTTCTTCGCCGGCAGATGGGTGTGCGGCATGTGGTCGACGCCGGGCAGCAGCACGCCCCATTGCTTGCGGTTGTTCACCATGCCGCCGACCGAGATGCCGCCGAAGCCGACGCCGTGATAGCCGCGCTCGCGGCCGATCAGCCGGGTCCGCGTGCCCTGCCCGCGCGCGCGCTGCCAGGCGAGCGCGATCTTGAGCGCCGAATCGACGGCCTCGGAGCCCGAGTTGCAGTAGAAGGCATGGTCGAGGTCGCCCGGCAGCATGGCGGCGTGGCGTGCGGCGAGCTCGAACGACTTCGGATGGCCCATCTGGAAGGATGGCGCGTAGTCCATTTCCTCGAGCTGCTGGGCGATCGCCTGCTTGATCTCCTCGCGGCCATGGCCGGCATTGACGCACCACAGGCCCGCGGTGCCGTCGATCACCTTGCGGCCTTCCGGCGTCCAGTAGTGCACGCCCTTGGCGCGAGCCAGCAGCCGCGGGTTCTTCTTGAACTGCCGGTTCGCCGTGAACGGCATGAAGAAGGCTTCGAGGTTGTTGGCGGCGGGCGCGGTGGCGGGAGGCGTCATGGCGGAAAACTCTCTGGATTGATAACCGAAAACTGTCACCCCGAGCGAAGCGAGGGGCCTTTGAAGCAACAGGAAAGGTCCCTCACAGCGCTCGGGATGACAGCGCGACTGTGACCCTATCATCTGCATGCATCGACCACCACGCAGCCGCGTATCTCTCGCTTGAGGTTTTCTGGGACTGGCCATGCACGCAATGCGTGCTCGACCCTGCGGCACTTATCGTTCTCCGCCGCCACCCGGTCAGCGCGAAACGTCGACGACGACGCGCCCGCGCACTTCGCCCTTCAGGATCTTGGGCGCGAGGCCCATCAGGTCGGACAAGCCGGCTTCGCTCACTGTGCTGTCAAGCTTGTCGAATGGCAGGTCGGTGCCGAGCCGGCGCCACGCCTCCTCGCGCGGCGCCTTGGGCAGCATCACCGAATCGATGCCGTAGACGGAAACGCCGCGCAGGATGAAGGGCAGGATCGAGCCGGGGAAGGATGGCCCGCCGGCGAGGCCGCAGACGGCGGCGGCGCCGCCATACTTCACCTGGGCGAGCGCCCTGGCGAACATCACGCTCGACACCGTGTCGACCACGCCGGCGAAGCGCTCGGACAGGAGCGGCCGGTCGGGCGCCTCGCTGAGCTCCTTGCGGTCCATGATGGTCGCCGCACCCAGCGCCTTCAGGTAGTCGCTCTCCTGCGGCCGGCCGGTGGCGGCGACTACTGTGAAGCCGCGCTTGGCCAGGATGGCGACGGCCACCGAGCCGACGCCGCCCGCCGCCCCCGTCACCAGGATCTCGCCGGCCGACGGTTTGAGGCCGTGCTTCTCCAGCGCCATGACGCAGAGCATGGAGGTGTAGCCCGCGGTGCCGATCGCCATGGCCCGCCGGGTCGAGATCGTGGCCGGCAGCTTGACCAGCCAGTCGCCCTTGACCCTGGCCTTGGTCGCATAGCCGCCCCAGTGCAGCTCGCCGACCCGCCAGCCGTTCAGAACGACCTTGTCGCCGGGCTTAAAGGCCGGGTTGTCGGACGCCTCTACAGTGCCACTGAAATCGATGCCGCCGACATGCGGCCAGGTCTTCACCAGCCCGCCGCCGGTCGTGAGGACCAGCCCATCCTTGTAGTTCAGCGTCGAATAGTCGACCGCGACGGTGACGTCGCCGGCCGGCAGCCTGTCCACAGGCAGCGTCTCGATGGCGCCGCTCACCTTGCGGTCGGCACCCTGGCTCAGAACGAGTGCGCGCAATGACATGAAAACTCCCAGCGACTGAATCGATCGGCGGTTCTAGCAAGCCTGCAAGGTTATCGCGACTGAATGCAATTTGTCCGTTCCGCAAGCAGCGCACCAACGACCTCATGCACGGTTGCATAGCTGCCGCGTAACTCCCTTGAAGACTATCAACAAAAATCTGCCGCACTATTGCAATGAAATCGCCAATGCACGGGGACGACAGAGGGCTCCCCCAACGTACTAGGCTCTATGTTCCGCGTTTCCAGCCCGCCTATCCTCTCGACGGTCCCGCGCTCGGGGACCTGGTTCTTACGTTATGCAATCTCCTTCCTGTGCCATCTCGACCGCGGCGGTCGCATCGATGATCGCCTGACGGGGCGGATTTTTGGCGAGCCGTCGGGACCGGCCTTCGATCTCCAGGCCTTCAGGGGCGGGCCGCTGTTCCACGTGCGGGGCACCCTGCCGGACAACCATCTGTTCATCGGCCATACCGTGTGTCCCGGCTTCGCCGCCACGAACGTCGATTGGTGGGCCAAAACGCCCTTTCACGTGCCGGGCTACGACTACTTCCATGAGGGGATGAACTACCGCTACACGCCGATCGATCTCGCGGGCTACCGCTACACGCCGGTCCGTGTGCCTGCCCTCGAACGCGACGCCAGCCGCGGCCGCGGCCGGCCGATCGTACTGGTCTACCGCAATCCGCTCGACCAGGCGGTGTCGTACTTCCGCTACGGCCAAAACCACAAAGATCCGACGTACAACTCTTTCAAAGGCCGCCCGCTGGCTGCTGTGGCCTTGCGCGACTACCTGTTCGACAGCGCACTACCGTCCTATGCCAAGCAGTTCATCTCCTACCAGACCGTGGCCGAGCGCTACCCCGCGCAGGTCCGCCTGGTGCCCTACGAGCGGCTGATGGCGGATCCGGTCAATGTGCTGGCCCTCATCCTCGACCACCTCGCGGGCCGGGCGCTGCAGCGGCCGTGGCTCGCCGACGCGGTGTGCCTGGCGCGGCCCGAGCACATGAAGGCGATCGAGAAAGAGCTCGGCCGCTCGCTCGACGGCACGCGCATCGACCGTGGCAGCCACATCCAGGTCAGCCCCGGGCGCTCCGACGTCCGCATCGACGAGCGCACGCGCGCCGAGGCGATCGCGTTCCTCAGCCGCCTGGGAATCGATATCGGCCTCATCGAATGGCCGGCGCTTCCCAAACAGTCAGCGGCGATCGCCGCCGCATAGCCGACAACTCCTCGCCACTGGAAGAGCAGCCCACTTGCCAGTCTCTAACTCCCACCTGCAAGCCCTCGAAGCCGAGGCTATCCACGCGCTGCGCGAAGCGGCCGCGGTGTTCCGAAAGCCGGTCATCCTCTATTCGATCGGCAAGGATTCCTCGGTCCTGCTCCATCTCGCGCTGAAGGCGTTCCATCCCGCCAAGCCGCCGTTCGCGCTGCTGCACGTCGACACGACCTGGAAGTTCCGCGAGATGATCGCCTTCCGCGACCGGCGCATGAAGGAGCTCGGCCTGCCGCTGGTCGTCCACGTCAACCAGGACGGCCTGGCGCGTGGCATCGGCCCGCTCACTCATGGGGCGGCGGTCCACACCGACGTCATGAAGACCGAGGCGCTGAAGCAGGCGCTCGACCTGCACGGCTTCGATGCCGCGATCGGCGGGGCGCGCCGCGACGAGGAGCCGTCGCGCGCCAAGGAACGCATCTTCTCCCTGCGCAGCGCCAGCCATCGCTGGGATCCACGCGGGCAGCGGCCCGAGCTCTGGCATCTCTACAACGGCCGGCTCAATCCCGGCGAGAGCATCCGCGTCTTTCCGCTGTCGAACTGGACCGAGCTCGACATCTGGACCTACATCGCGCGCGAGAACATTCCCGTCGTGCCGCTCTACTTCGCGGCCGGCCGGATGGTGGTCGAGCGCAACGGCATGCTGATCCTGCGCGACGACGAGCGGCTCACGCTGCTCCCCCGGGAGATGCCCGAGCTGCGCTGGGTGCGCTTCCGCACGCTCGGCTGCTATCCGCTGACCGGGGCCATCGAATCGCGCGCCGACACTGTCGCCGCGATCATCGACGAGCTTGCCCGCTCGCGCACCTCCGAGCGCCAGGGCCGCGCCATCGACCATGGCGAAAGCTCGATGGAGCGCAAGAAGGTCGAAGGCTACTTCTGATGAACCCCGACCGGGATGGAGGTCTGCTGCGTTTCATCGCCTGCGGCAGCGTCGACGACGGCAAGAGCACGCTGATCGGCCGGCTGCTGGTCGATGCCGACGTCGTCCCGGACGATCGCCGCGCGGCGGCCCCCGATCTCGCCGGGCTGCTGGACGGCCTGCAGGCGGAGCGCGAGCAGGGTATTACCATCGACGTCGGCTACCGCTATTTCTCGACGCCGCGGCGGCGCTTCATCGTCGCCGACACGCCGGGCCACGAGCAGTACACGCGCAACATGGCGACGGGCGCCTCGACCGCCGACCTCGCGGTCATCCTGGTCGACGCGACCAAGGGCCTGCTGCCGCAGACGATCCGGCACAGCGCCATCGTGGCGCTGATGGGCATCCGCCGCATCGTGCTCGCCGTCAACAAGATGGACCTCGTCGGCTATCGCGAGGACCGCTTCGCCGCGATCGTCGAGGGCTATGCGACGATGGCCGGCGAGCTCGGGCTGCGGGACGTGACGGCCATCCCCGTCTCCGCCCTGCATGGCGACAACGTCATGCGGCCGAGTGCGGCCATGCCGTGGTACCGCGGACCGACGCTGCTTCGCCATCTCGAGACCGTCCCCGCGGCGCCGGCCGCGGACCAGCCGTTCCGGCTCGCCGTGCAGTGGATCAATCGCGATGCGGGCTTTCGCGGCTATGCCGGCACCGTGCTGGGCGGCAGCGTGCGTCCCGGCGACGAGGTCGTCGTCCTGCCGTCGGGCGTGGCCGCGCGCGTCGCCCGCATCGTCACTTACGAGGGCGACCTCGATCGGGCGGTTGCCGGCCACGCCGTCACCTTGACGCTCGACCCCGAAGTCGATGTCGGCCGCGGCGACGTCATCGCCGCCGCCGGCGCGCCGCCGCATCTTTCAGACCAGTTCGCCGCCCATATCGTGTGGCTCGGCGATGCGCCGATGCTGCCGGGGCGGCCCTATCTGCTACGGCTCGGCACGGCGACGACGACGGCGACGGTGAGCGAGCTCAAGCACCGACTGGACATCGCGAGCGGCGCGCAGCGCCCGGCCAAGCAGCTCGAGCCGAACGACATCGGTCTCGCCAACCTGTCGCTCGACCGGGCGCTGCCCTTCGACACCTACGAAGACAACCGCGAGACCGGCGGCTTCATCCTGATCGACCGGCTGAGCAACGCCACGGTCGGCGCCGGCATGATCCGCTTCCCGCTGCGGCGCGCCGCCAACCTCGCCTGGCAGGACTTCACCGTCGACAAGACGACGCGCGCGGCGATCAAGGGCCATCGTCCGGCCGTGCTGTGGTTCACCGGCCTCTCGGGCGCCGGCAAGTCGACCATCGCCGACGGCGTCGAAAGGCGGCTGAGTGCGCTCGGCCACCACACCTATCTGCTGGACGGCGACAATGTCCGCCACGGCCTCAGCCGCGACCTGGGCTTCACCGATGCCGACCGGGTCGAGAACATCCGGCGTGTCATCGAGACCGCCCGCCTGATGGCCGATGCCGGCCTGATCGTGCTGGTGTCGTTCATCTCGCCGTTCCGTGCCGAGCGGCGGCTCGCGCGGGAGCGGCTGGCCGATGATGCATTCCTGGAGATCTTCGTCGACACGCCGATCGAGATCTGCGAGCGCCGTGATCCCAAGGGGCTCTATCACAAGGCCCGCGTCGGCGAGCTGCGGAATTTCACCGGCATCGACTCGGCCTACGAGCCGCCCGACGCGCCCGACCTGCATCTGCGCACCCTCGACATGACGATCGACGACGAGGTCGAACGGGTCATCCAGGCGCTGCAGCGGCGCGGCGTCTTCGACTGAACCACAGCCAGCCGGCCGCCACGATCAGGAGCGCGAAGGCGATCGGCCCGTGCGGCGCGGCATGGGCGGTCTGCAGCTCCCAGCCGAAGGCGACCAGCACCGCCATGTTGGCCCAGCCGGCGCGGCGCGCCAGCAGCAGGGCGGCGGCGACGAACACCGAGGCGGCGAAGGCCGCCCACGACGCGGTTTCGCTCACGAAGGAGCCGACGCCGCCGACCAGGGGATCGACCCACACGGTGTTGAGCAGCAGCGCCGCGCCCTCGACCTGCTGCGGGCTGAGCTTGCCCGCGGCGGCCAGGCTCTGGACGGTGAGGATGCTGCGGCCAAGCCCGATGCCGCCGATCGCGTCGAGCACCGTGAAGTAGATCGCCATGACGAAGATCGCGGCCCGCGCGAGCCAGACCGCCGTCACCGCCGCGATACCGTCCTGGTCACCAACGCCGTCGACCATCAGCAGCAGGCCGACGGCGACGAGGCCGACCATCGGCGTCTGGATCATGTGCAGCACCAGCCACCATCGCGGGCCGAAATAGTCGAGCGCCTGGTGATGGGCAGCCGAATGGGGCTCGGCCTGCGACAGATACTGGTACATGCCGGGATGGGCGGTGAAGTTGGCCGGATGGAACAGTTCCAGGCCGATCAATACGGCCGGCGCCAGCAAAAGACAGATCCACCACAGAATGCGCTTCATTTCCCGCCCCCGAGCGTTCGGCTGGACGATGGCCGCTCGCAGGGTGCTTGCCAAGAAGCCCGTTCGGTCCCACATCTCAGTCGATGTCCGCGCGTCAGTTCAGCCTCAGTCCGCATCGCAGCGTGATCGCCATCGGCGGTCCCGATCGCGTGGACTTCCTGCAGGGCCTGATCTCCAACGACACCACCAAGGTGTCGCCCGGACGTGCCATCTGGGCGGCGTTGCTGACGCCGCAGGGCCGCTTCCTCAACGACATGTTCGTGGCGGACGGCGGCGGCGATAGCTTGCTGCTCGAGACCGAGCGCGAGCGCGCCCCTGCCCTCGCCAAGAAGCTGTCGCTCTACAAGCTGCGCTCCAAGGTGACCGTCGAGGATCGCAGCGAAAGCCTGGAGGTCGCCGTCGCCTACGGGCCCGACGCCGCGACCGTGCTGCCGATCGACGGCGCCATCGCCTTCGTCGATCCGCGGCTCGGCGAACTCGGCATCCGCGTGATCACGCCGGCGGGGACCGCGGCCACGCTCCTGCAGGCGCGTGGCTTCTCGGCGGCGCCCTTGCAGTCCTACGACGAGCTGCGCGTCGGGCTGGGCGTACCCGACGGCAGCCGGGACCTTGTCGTCGAGAAGGCGCTGTTGCTGGAGAACGGCTTCGACGAGCTGAACGGCGTCGACTGGCAGAAGGGCTGCTACATGGGCCAGGAGCTGACGGCCCGCACCAAGTACCGCGCGCTGATCAGGAAGCGCCTGTTCCCCGTCAGGATCGAGGGCACGTTGCCGGCTTCCGGCGCTACGGTCCTCAAGGACGGCCAGGAGGTGGGCGAGCTGCGCTCCGGAGTCGGACAGCGGGCGCTGGCGATGCTGCAGACAGATGCGGCGCAGAGCGGCGCCAGGCTCGTCGCCGATGGCGCCGAAGTCATTCCCGAAATCCCCGCCTGGATGCGTCTACCGTAACTTGGCGGCAACAGACGTCGGGTTGTGGTCGGCATTCTTGCACACCTCAACTCTTGTGCCGCGTCGCGTTGGACCTATGATGCGTGCAGAACGGCAAGTCGCCGGGGAGTTGCTCGTGAAGCGTGCAGGTTGTTTCGCAGCCGCCATAGTATTGACGGTGTTTCTCGTCGGCCCGGCTTGGGCCCGCATCGGCGTGATCTCGGTGACCGACGGCACGACTTCTGCGGTACAGGGCGCGGATCTGCAGACCGGCCAGCGCCTCACCACCGGCGCCGACGGCCGTGCGCATCTGATGTTCGTCGACGGCTCGGCCGTCACGGTCGGCCCCAACAGCGCGCTCCGCATCGATAGCTACGCCTATGATCCGGCCAGCAAGACCGGAACGATGGCGCTCGGTGTGGAACAGGGGATGATCCGGTTCGTCGGCGGCGCCATCAGCAAGACGACCGATGTCCGGATCGCGACGCCGTCGAGTACGATCGGCGTTCGTGGCGGCATCGCCGCCGTTGCCGTGGGTGCGGGTGGTGCGACGACGGCCGACTTTCTGCACGGCAGCGCGATGCGCGTCGAAAACCAAGGCATCACCCAGACTGCGACCCGCGCAGGCTCCCGGATAAGCGTCGATGCCGGCGGGCGAGCAGGGGCGCCGACCGTTCTGGGATCGGGCCAACTCACCGGCCTGCAGACACTCGATCGTGCTTCCGGGAGGAGCCAGCCGACCAATCGTGCCGCGGGGATCGACGAAGCGTTCGCGAAATTTGGGTTTGCCACGCGCAATCCCAGCGCACTGCCACAGTTGCCCTCGACAGCGACTGTTGCTCTGTCGATGCCAGGGCAACAGGCCGTCCAGCAGGCTGGCCAGATTCGACAGGCCGGCCTCGTCCAGCAGACGGTGACGACGCCCGTTGGCATCGTCCAAAGTCCGTCCGTTGTCCTGCCCGTCGCTGCGCCGGCTGTCTCTACGCCGCCGCCTGCCGCCACGCCGCAGACAGCCGCGCCAAAGCCAAGCGCTCCGCCGCCACCGACCTCCAGGTCCGGCGGCGCGACCATCTTCCGGTCGAGTGGCACGATCCCGCTCCCTGGCACGGTGCCGCCCGGTTTCACGTCCGGCTTCGTCGGCGTCAGCAGATGACGAACCGCAGATCGGCTTGTGGTTCCACCCCCTAGCCGACCCGGTCCCCGGGGCTTAAGGTCTCCGGCTTCCAGTGTGGAGGCCGCCCGTGAAGCTCATCAATCCCAACCCGTTCACAACGCGTCCCGAGATCGTGGGCACGTTCGGCGTGGTCGCATCCACGCACTGGATCGCAACCGCGGTCGGCATGGGCATCCTCGAGCGCGGCGGCAATGCCTTCGACGCCGCGGTCGGGACGGCCTTCGTCCTGCAGGTGGTCGAGCCGCATCTCAACGGCCCGGGCGGCGACGTGCCGCTGATCTTCCATTCGGTGAAGAAGGGCAAGACCGAGGTGATGTGCGGCCAGGGCGTGATGCCGGCAAAGGCGACCATCACGCACTTCAAGGGGCTCGGCCTCGATCTCATTCCCGGCACCGGGCTCCTGCCCGCGGCCGTGCCCGGCACGTTCGACGCCTACATGCTGATGCTGCGCGACTACGGCACCATGTCGTTGAGCGAGGTGCTGAGCCCGGCCATCGGCTACTACGTGGGCGGCTACCCGATGCTGGAGCGCGCCGCGGCCACCATCGCGACGGTGCAGCAGAACTTCCGCGACAACTGGCCGACATCGGCCGCGATCTACCTGCCAGGCAACAAGGTGCCGAAGCCCGCCGAGCTGTTCTGCAACCAGGCCGCGGGCAACACCTATCTGCGCATCATCAAGGAGGCCGAGGCCGGCGGCGGCGGCCGCGAGGCGGTGATCGAGCGCGCCCGCAAGGTGTGGGCCCAAGGCTTCGTCGCCGAGGCGATCGACCGCTTCTACACCCACGAAGAGCTGATGGACGTCTCGGGCCAGCGCAACAAGGGACTGCTGCGCGGCGAGGACATGGCGAAGTGGCAGGCCACGGTCGAGGCGCCGCTCAGCTATGACTACGGCCGCTACACGGTGTGCAAGGCGGGCCCGTGGGCGCAGAGCCCGGTCACCTTGCAGAAGCTCGCGCTGCTGAAAGGGTTCAACCTCGACGGCGCCGATCCCACCAGCGCCGACTTCATCCACACCGTGGTCGAGGCGAGCAAGCTCGCCTTTGCCGACCGCGAGGCCTTCTACGGCGACCCCGACTTCGTCGACGTGCCGATGCAGACGTTGTTGTCCGACGCCTACAACGCCGACCGGCGCAAGCTGATCGATCCGGCCAAGGCCTCGTTCGACCAGCGGCCGGGCAAGGTCGAGGGCTATGGCGGCGTCATCCGCCTGCGCAAGGCCGACGGCAGCCGCGCCGCCGTCGCGGCGAGCGGCGCCGGCGAGCCGACGGTCGGCCGCATGGGCCAGATGAGCGGCGACACGGTGCATTTCGACATCGTCGACAAGGACGGCAACATGGTCTCGGCGACGCCCTCGGGCGGCTGGCTGCACGGCTCGCCGGTCGTGCCCGAGCTCGGCTTCCCGGTCGGCACGCGCGGCCAGATCATGTGGCTCGAGGAGGGCCAGCCCTCGTCGCTGGCGCCCGGCAAGCGGCCGCGCACCACCTTGACGCCCACCCTCGCCCATCGCGACGGCGAGCCGTACATGGTCTGGGGCTCGCCGGGCGGCGACCAGCAGGAGCAGTGGATCACCCAGATGTTCCTGCGCCATGTCCATTGTGGCATGAACCTGCAGGAGGCGATCGACGCGCCGGCCTGGCACAGCGAGCACTTCCCCTCGTCGTTTTGGCCGCGCACCGCGCGGCCGGGCGTGTTGGTGCTGGAAGGCCGCATCCCGGCCGAAACGGTCCAGGAATTGCGTAAGCGCGGCCATGAGGTCGAGATGAACGACGACTGGTCGGAAGGCCGTCTGACCGCGGCCAGCCGCCAGGATCCCTGGCGCAAGGCCGCCGCCAACCCGCGCGGCATGCAGGGCTACGCGGCGGGGCGGTGATGGAGATGATTTCTTTGCTGGGGGCGCGCCACTCCAGTGGCGCGATCTTCAGTGGTATCAACAAAGACGCGCGACTGGAGTCGCGCGCGCCCAGCGCATGACCTGGTCGATCATCTTCCACGAGAAGAGCAGCGGCCGCATCGCCATCGCCGTCGCCACCAAGTTCTTCGCCGTCGGCGCACGGGTGCCTCATATCGAGCCGAAGAAGGGCGCCGTGTGCACGCAGGCGCTGATGAACCCGCTCTACGGTCCGCACGGTCTGCGCCTGATCCGTGAGGGCATCGGCGCCGCCGACCTGGTCCGTATCCTCACCACACCCGATGCCGGGCGCGAGCATCGCCAGGTCCATGTCATGGGCGCCGACGGCAAGTTCGCCGCCCACACCGGCGCCGAATGCGTGCCGTGGTGCGGCCACTGGATCGGCGAGGACATGTCGGTCGCCGGCAACATGCTGGCAGGCCCGCAGGTCGTTTCCGAGACCGTGCGCTTCTTCCGCGAGAACGCGTCGATGCCTCTGCCGCGACGCCTGATCGGCGCCATGAAGGCGGGCGAAAGGGTCGGCGGCGACAAGCGCGGCAAGCAGTCGGCGGCACTGGTGATCTACGGCAACCAGGACTATTCCGAGCTCGACCTGCGCGTCGACGACCATGTCGAGCCCCTGCTCGAGCTGGCGCGGCTAGAAGCCGTGAGCCGCGAACGCTGGACGCATTTCCGCGCCTTCATCCCGACGCGCGAGAATCCGGCCGGCATCTTCGATCGTGCTGCGATCGACGCCGGCATCGAAAGGAGCCTGGCGGCGGAGCCGCAATGAGCGTTCTGCTGGAACTGCGCCAGCTCGCCGTCTCCTTTGCCACCGACGACGGCACGGTGCGCGCCGTCGACGGCATCGACCTCAGCCTCGAGCGCGGCCGCACCCTGGGACTGGTCGGCGAATCGGGCTGCGGCAAGAGCGTGACGTCGCTTGCCGTCATGGGCCTGCTGCCGCCCGAGAATTCCACGGTGAAAGGCGAAGTGCGCTTCGAAGGCCGCGATCTCCTGACCCTCGATGCCGACACCATCCGCGACATGCGCGGCGCGCGTCTCGCCATGATCTTCCAGGAGCCGATGACCTCGCTCAATCCCGCCTACACGGTGGGCGATCAGATCATCGAGGCGATCCAGCGCCACCAGGGCCTTTCAGCGGCCGATGCCAGGGCCCGTGCGATAGAAATGCTGCGCACCGTGCGCATTCCCTCCCCCGAGAAGCGCGTCGACGATTATCCGCACAAGCTGTCGGGCGGCATGCGCCAGCGCGCCATGATCGCCATGGCGCTGGCCTGCGGCCCCGAGCTCCTGATCGCCGACGAGCCGACCACGGCACTCGACGTCACCATCCAGGCGCAGA
>Ga0081539_10003078_pt1 | contig 21459 bp, 15 predicted proteins | sample TabmetS4T2R2_FD_71023 | JGI IMG/M metagenome (GOLD analysis project Ga0081539, IMG submission 71023) | Tabebuia heterophylla rhizosphere microbial communities from the University of Puerto Rico - S4T2R2 | ecosystem: Host-associated > Plants > Roots > Rhizosphere ...
CAGCGACGGATCGGCGAGCTGTGGGCCCGGAACGTCTGGTCGGTCGCCCGCGAGCACGCGGCCACCGCGATCAGCGAGCGGGCGATCGCCGCCGTGGCCGCCCGCACGACCGTCCGCCCGCATCGCGGCCGCATCACCATCGCCTGCGTGGACGGCGAGTGGCACGCGCTGCCCGTCCGGATCCTCGCCGAGATGCTGCGGCTCGACGGCTGGCGACCGGACTTCCTCGGCGCCAGCGTGCCCGGCCCGCACCTGGTCACCCACCTGCACCAGACCGGCCCGGACACGGTCGCGCTGAGCTGCATGATCCCGACCCGGCTGCCCCGCGCGCACGCGGCCGTCACGGCCTGCCGGGCGGCCGGCGTGCCGGTCATCGCCGGCGGCCGGGGATTCGGCCCGGGCGGCCGGTACGCCCAGCAGATCGGCGCCGACGCCTGGGCGGCCGGCGCCCGGGAGGCGGTGGAGCGGCTCTCCCGCGGCTGGCCTCCGCCGCAGGCCGATCCGCGGATCTCCGCGTTCCTCGGCGACGAGGAGTACACGTACGTGGTGCGCAACCGGCCCGGCCTGCTGGCCACCGCGATGCTGCGGCTCGGCGAGGCGTACCCGGCGATGAGCCGCTACGACCAGCGCCAGGTGGACGCCACCGCCGACGACCTGGGGCACGTGGCGGATTTCCTGGCCGCGGCGTTGTACGTCGGCGAGACGCGGATCTTCACCGACTTCGTGGACTGGACGGCGGGGGTGCTGGCCGCGCGCGGCGTGCCGGCCGTGGCGCTGCGGGCGGGGCTGGAAGTCTTCCGCGAGCAGTTACGCGACCACCCCACCGCGGTGGCGATCCTCGCCGCCGGCGCGGCCCGGCTGGCACGATAAAGCGCTCGCGTCCGCCGGGACGGTGGCGTTAGGGTACCCGCATGATCTCCTGATACTTCCGGTCAGCGTCTCTCCGTCGTCTCTCCGTCGTAAGGAGGTCTTCATGTCAGAGCAAGATTTCTCCGTTCACGTCGATCCCGACGAACTCGCCCGGCTCTCCGTCACCCCCGCCGCCGGCGGCGGTAAGGCCGCCGGCCGCTCCGGGACCGGATCGGATGCGGCCCACCACGGCACCCAGGACGAGCGGATGGCGTCCCGCCAGCGCTCGGAACGCGACCGCGCCGGCCGGGCGGCGGGCGCGACCCGCGGCCGCTCGTACGCCTTCCGGCGCAGCTAGGCCACACACCGTGCCGGGCCGCGCGGCCCGGCACGGTGGCCTGTCTCAGCCGAGCTCGGCGTACACGTCGTCGAGCAGGCCGTGGTACATGTCGCTGCGGGTGTTGAAGTTGGGTCCGCCGATCCGCAACGGCATGCGGTTGGCGATCGACAGCGCCGGCGGGATCGCGGTCCGTCCGCGCTCGACGCCGTCGACGTAGACCGCGAGCGTCCCGCCCGAGCGCTGGCACAGCACTTTGTGCCAGGCGCCGTCGGTCACCGAAGCCGCCGAGCGCACCAGGTACGCCTTCGTCGAGCCGGCCCCGATCACCACGCACTGCGCGCGGCCCTGGGTGGCGCCGATCTGCAGCTTCCACTGGCTGGTCGCCGCGATGCCCTTCTGCATGACGTTCGACGAGCCGCGGATCTGCGCCTTCGTCACGTTGAGCCGCGCCGACCAGCGGAACAGCCGCGTGCCGGGGTTGAGCTCGGCGTCGTCCGGCGCCTCGAGCAGCCCTCGCGGGCAGACCGTGGCGGCCGGGGCGCACAGGCCCGGGAAGGCGGCATACCGGCCCTGCGCCCCGCCGTCGAAGCGGACCGTGCCCTGGTCGGCGCCGCGGACGGTGAGCGCGCCACCGTGCCCGGACGTGTCGGCGACCCGGCCGTCGACGGCGCCGCCGTCGAAGCTGTAGCGGGCGACCAGAACCAGACCGGTGGACGCCGTGGTGGCCGCGGGTGCGGGGGTTCCGGGCGTGGCCGCTGCGGGCGCGGGCGCTCCGGTCGCGGGGGCAGGTGTTCCCGGCGATGGCGCTCCCGGCGTGGTCGCGGCGGGAGCCGCCGTGGCGGGTGCCGCCGTGGCGGGAGCCGCCGTGGCCGGTGCCGCCGTGGCGGGTGCCGCCGCCCTAGCGGGTGCGGCCGTCATGGCGGCGAGCGGCGTGGCTGGCTTGGTCACGCCCGGCGCCGCCGCGGCGGGCGCGGCCGGAAGGACCACCCCGGCGAGCGCGATGAGGACTGATGCGATCTTCATACTGATGAGATCACTATTCGGACATTTCGTTACGAACGAGCGACGAAAAGCAAAGCCGCCGACATGATCGTCCGTGGGCCCGGGTTGTTGCTCAGGATCCCCGGCAACTTTACGAAACTAGGGCCCTGTCCCACTCGGGAAGGGCCCTAGATTCAGGAAGTTGCGCCGGGGCCATGCTCGGTCCCACATAACGGCCAGGCCCTCGACCGGCCACTGCGGGATCAGGAAAGGCATACGCGCTGGCGGCCGCTCAGAACACCCCGGCCTCGTCGGCGATCATGCAGACCGCGACGAGGCGCAGCAGGTGCCAGTCGGCCGCCATCCACGCCGCACCGCTCACCGGGGCCTCCCCCGGCTCGGGAACGCGACGCCCCATCCGGGCGGCCGCCGCGCGGATCGAACGGGCGTACGCGGCCAGCCCTTCCGCGCCGGCGGGCCGGCCGGCGTCCGCTAGGGCGTCGCGGACCGCGGCGGCGTGCTGGTCGACCAGGGCGAGCAGGCCCGGGTCGGCGAGCGCGGCGGCGAGGCCGTCGACGCCCACCCGCGCCATCATCTCGTCCAGCAGCGCGCTCGCCGGGTCGGTGGCGGCAGCGGCGGAAATCGGGGCGAAGGCGAGGAAGTCGTTCGTCATGGCGAAGACGCTAGGGCCTCGTCGGGCCGGGCGGCAGGGGGGTAACCGAACGGCACCCGACCGCCTACGGACGTGCTACGCCGGCAACTGATCCATCGCCTTGAAGATCCGTTTGTCCGATACGGGATACGCCGTGCCGAGGGTCTGCGCGAAGAAGCTGATCCGCAGTTCCTCGATCATCCAGCGGATCTCCCGCAGGCCGGAGTCCGCCGGACCACCGGCGGGCGCGAGCGCGCGCAGCTCCCGGTACTCCGACTCGATCTCGTGGATCTGCGCCGTCAGCTGGCGGTCGCGGGCCAGGTTGCCGCCGAGGCGGTCGAGGCGGTGCACGATGCCGCGCAGGTACCGCGGCAGGTGGTGCAGCTGCCGCCAGCCGGTCTCGGCGACGAAGCCGGTGTGCACGAGCCCCTTGAGCTGCTGCCGGATGTCGGCGAGCGTGGGCACCAGCGCCGGGTCCTTGATGCCGGACAGCCGTTGGCCCACGTCGTACGCGGTGGCCAGCACGGCCCGCACCTGGGTGACCACTCCCTCCACGGCGTCGACCAGGTCCTGGCGCACGGTGTCGCGCAGCGACGCGAACTCGACCGACGACCAGACCGGTCCGCCGGCGTCGGCGACCAGCTTGTCCACCGCCGCGCCGGCACAGTCGTCGAGCAGGTCGGCGATCGACCGGTACGGGTTGGCCCGGGACAGTTCCAGCTTGGCCCGGTTGTCCAGCCGGCCCTGCAGGAAGCGGGCGGCCGGCGGCAGCGTGAGCAGGAGCAGCCGGCGCGTGCCGGCGGCCATGGCCAGCCGCTGCGACGCCTCGTTCTCGAAGACCCGGATCGCCACCGAGTCGCCCTCGTCGACCAGCGCCGGGTAGACGGTGACCTCGTACCCGCCGCGCACCTGGGCCACCCGGCGCGGCAGCACGCCGAAGTCGTTGGTCGTGATGCCGCGGCGCTCGAGGTCGCCGGCGGCGGCTGAGATCGTCGCCTGCACCTTCGGAGCGAGGCGGCGCCGCAGCTCCTCGAGGTCGCGGCCTTCGCCCAGCACCCCGCCCTGCTCGTCGACCACCCGGAAGTTCATCCGCAGGTGCTCGGGTACCTGGTCGGGACGCCAGGCGTCGCGCGGCACCACCACACCGGTGAGCCGGCGCAGTTCGTCGCCGACCGCCTCGGGCAGGGGGCCGCGCCGGACCGGGATGCGGTCGAGGACCGCCTCGGCCCAGTCCGGCACCGGGACGAAGTTCGTGCGCAGCGCCTTGGGCAGGGCGCGGATCAGCGCGATCACGGCCTCCTTGCGGAAGCCGGGCACCGACCAGCCGAAGTCCTCCGCGTCGAGCTTGTTGAGCAGCGCGATCGGCACCTGGACGGTCACCCCGTCGGCGGCCGTGTTCGGCTCGAACTCGTACGTCAGCGGCAGCCGGACTCCCCCGGCCAGCCAGGCGTCCGGGTAGGCGTTCGGGTCGACCGCGTCGCGGCCGGCGTTGACCAGCAGGTCCCGGGTGAAGGTCAGCAGGTCCGGGTCGGTGCGCCTGGCCTTCTTCCACCACGCGTCGAAATGGCGGGCGGAGACCACCTCGGCGGGGATGCGGGCGTCGTACAGCGCGTACACCGTCTCGTCGTCGACCATGATGTCCCGACGGCGCGCCCGGTTCTCGATCTCCTCGATCCGCGCGAGCAGGCGGGCGTTGTCGGCGAAGAACTTGTGGTGCGTCTCCCAGTCGCCTTCGACCAGGGCGTGCCGGATGAACAGCTCGCGGGAGGCCACCGGGTCGACCCGGGCGTATCCGACGCGGCGGCGGGGCACGATCGGCAGGCCGTAGAGCGTCACCTTCTCGTACGCCATGACCGCACCCTGCCGCCGGTCCCAGTGCGGTTCGCTGTAGCCGCGTTTGACCAGATGCGGTGCGAGCTTCTCGGCCCACTCCGGTTCGATCCGGGCGTTCACCCGCGCCCACAGCCGGCTCGTCTCCACCAGCTCGGCTGACATCACCCAGCGCGGCTGCTTCTTGAACAGCGCCGACCCGGGGAAGATCGCGAACTTGGCGCCGCGGGCCCCGAGATACTCCCGCTTGTCGGTGTCCTTCAGACCGATGTGGCTGAGCAGGCCGGCGAGCAGCGCGGTGTGCACGTGCGGCCCCTCGGCGACGTCCTCGCGGTCCTCGTTCAGGCTCAGCCCGAGCGTACGGGCCACCTGCCGCAACTGGGCGTAGATGTCCTGCCACTCCCGGACCCGGAGGTAGTTGAGGAACTCGGCGCGGCACAGCCGGCGGAACTGGTTGCCGGAGAGTTCCTGCTGGCGTTCCCGCAGATAGCGCCAGAGGTTGAGGTAGCTGAAGAAGTCCGATTCCTTGTCGGTGAACCGGGCGTGTTTCTCGTCGGCCTGCTGCTGTCTGTCCACCGGGCGCTCGCGGGGATCCTGGATGGACAGCGCCGCCGCGATGACCATGACCTCGACGACGCAGTCCTGTCGGTCGGCCTCGATCACCATGCGCGCCAGCCGCGGGTCGACCGGGAGCTGGGCGAGCTGCCGGCCGAGCGGGGTCAGCCGGCGATCGTCGAGGGCGCCCAGCTCCTCCAGCAGCTTCACGCCGTCGGTGATGTTGCGCTTGTCCGGCGGGTCGATGAACGGGAACCTCGCGAGGTCGCCCAGGCCCAGGTTGGTCATCTGCAGGATGACGCTGGCCAGGTTGGTGCGCAGGATCTCCGGCTCGGTGAACTCCGGACGCGTCTCGAAGTCCTCCGCGGAGTACAGCCGGATGCAGATGCCGTCCGCGACCCGGCCGCAGCGTCCCTTGCGCTGGTTCGCACTGGCCTGCGAGATCGGCTCGATCGGCAGGCGCTGCACCTTGAGCCGGTTGGAGTACCGGCTGATCCGGGCGGTGCCCGGGTCCACGACGTAACGGATGCCGGGAACGGTCAGCGACGTCTCGGCGACGTTGGTGGCCAGCACGACGCGGCGCCCGGTGTGCCGTTCGAACACCCGGTGCTGCTCGGCGGCGGAGAGCCGGCCGTAGAGCGGGACCACCTCGGTGTTGCGCAGGTTGCGCTTGCCGAGCGCCTCCGCGGTGTCGCGGATCTCCCGTTCGCCGGAGAGGAACACCAGGATGTCGCCGTCGCCCTCGCGGCCCAGCTCGTCGACGGCCTCGGCGATGCCGTCGACCTGGTCCATCGGCTCTTCGGCATCGTCCTCGGTCTCGGTGACCAGCGGCCGGTAGCGCACCTCGACCGGATAGGTCCGCCCGGACACCTCGATCACGGGCGCCGGTTTCCCGTCGGACGAAGCGAAGTGCTCGGCGAACCGCTGCGTCTCGATCGTCGCCGACGTGATGATCACCTTGAGATCGGGGCGGCGCGGCAGCAGCTCCTTCAGGTACCCGAGGATGAAGTCGATGTTGAGGCTGCGCTCGTGCGCCTCGTCGATGATCAGGGTGTCGTACCGGAGCAGCATCCGGTCGTTCTGGATCTCGGCCAGCAGGATGCCGTCCGTCATCACCTTGATCATGGTCTCGTCGCTCACCTGATCGGTGAAGCGCACCTTGTACCCCACCGTCGAGCCGAGTGGGCGGTCCAGCTCCTCGGCGATGCGCTCGGCGACGGTCCGGGCCGCGATCCGGCGCGGCTGGGTGTGGCCGATCTGGCCGCGGACACCGCGGCCGAGCTCGAGACAGACCTTCGGCAGCTGGGTGGTCTTGCCGGAACCCGTCTCGCCGGCCACCACCACGACCTGATGGTCGCGCAGGGCGGCGGCGATGTCGTCCTTGCGCCCGCTGACCGGCAGGGACGCGGGGTAGGTGACGACCGGGACCGCGGCGAGCCGGGCATCCAGCCGCGCCCGCGCCTGGTCGACCTCGGCGGTGATCTCGGCGAGCACGGCCGCGCGCGCCCCCCCATCCTTGATCTTGCGGACGCCCTCGAGCCGGCGTTGCAGCCGCCGTTCGTCGCGCGGGAGGAGCTCGGCTATCCGGCCGCGCAGTTCCGTGGCGGCCGGCGGGGACGGTGATATCGACATGGCGCAGCAAGAATAGGCGGATCCGGCCGGAAACGCCTGGTGATTAACGCCGCGTCAGCTATCGGCCGCCGCCCACCAGGACTTCGCGGATCGTCCGCAGGACGATCTTGACGTCGAGCCAGAGCGACCAGTTCTCGATGTAGTAGTTGTCGAAGCGGGCCCGGTCGGCGATCGGGGTGTCCCCGCGCAGGCCGCTCACCTGGGCCAACCCGGTCAAACCGGCGGGAACCCGATGGCGCTGCGCGTAGAGGGCGTGTTCGGCGGAGAACAGGTCCACGAAGTACGGCCGTTCCGGGCGGGGACCGACCAGCGTCATGTCCCCGCGGAGGATGTTCCACAGCTGCGGCAGCTCGTCGAGCGACGTACGGCGCAGGAGGCGGCCCACCGGGCCGACGCGGTCGTCGTGCGCCACCGACCAGGTGGTCTGCGAATCGGTCTCGTCGACCGGCCGCAGCGAACGGAACTTGAGAACCTCGAAGAGCTGCCCGTCACGTCCGACCCGTTGCTGGCGGAAGAGCACACCGGGGCCGCCCTCGATCCGTACGGCCAGGGCGCAGGCGGCGAGCACGGGGCTGAGCACGACGAGCCCCAGGGCGCTGACGAACAGATCGATCGACCGCTTGAGCGACCACTGCCATCCGCTGAGCCTCGGCGGCCGGATGCGGGTGACGGGGATGGCGCCGATGTGGTCCGGACGCGCGGCTTGGGTCTGGAACTGGTGCATACGCGGCACGACGAGGATGTCGTACGTCTGACTCATCGCCGCGCGGAGAAGATCCACGAAGCGCGCCTCGGTGGTATCGGGGTCCGCGATGATCAAGACGTCGGCGTCGGCGCCGACCATCGCCGCGGTGAGCTGATCGAGGCCGGCCAGGCGAGGGAGCGTGCGGACGGCCGAGTCGGTCCGGTACGGGTTGTCGACGAAGCCCACGACCCGAAGGCCGTACTGGGGGTAGCGGGCCAGAACATGAGCCAGCTCGGCCGCGACGGGCCCGCTACCGACGAGAATCGTCCGGTGACCGACGAGGCGCCGGCGGCGGCCGAACACGATCGTCCACATGGCGATGCCGCGTCCGGCCAGCAGCAGGGCGAGCATCCAGGCGGTGGCCCGGAGCAGCCCTTCCAGATTGCTGACGCTGTCGTGCCGCAGGGCGGCGATGACCGCCACGACGGCCGCGGCGATGAGGAACCTGCCGACGATCCCGGGAAGTTCGTCCAAAATGGACAGATGGAGACGAGAGCGATAGAGGCCACCCGACGCGAGGAGCGCTACCGAGAGCGTCGCCATGACGGTGAGCCCGCGGGTGTGCGTCGGGTAGAACGGGATCACCGACAGTAGTGCGATGACATCCACCGGAACCAGCAGCATCCAGGCCCGGAGGTAACTGATCGACTCCTCGGGCGTAGTTGCGTCCGAAGGCTGAGCCGCGTGGCGTCCCGGCGCTGCCTCCCCGACGGACACACGCGGCCCGGACGCGACCGCATGCGCCGGGGAACCGGCGATCCGCTGTCTCGGTACGCCCGGCGCGACCGTCGACGGGACTGACGACTCGTGAGGGGTCACAGTATCGATCTCCGCGGTGGGGTCGGCGGTCGTGGCTGCCGTAGCGCCAGCAGTCAACGTTGTTGACATTGAAATCTGGGCGGCGCTGAGCATAGCGCGAGTCGCGGGACCGGTGGGGGGCGTCCGGCCCCCGCATCCATCGAATGGCACGATTGGCTGACCTCGCGGCGATCTTTCATAACAGCACGTGGCGGCGCCGGTGCGGACCGTACGAGAACCGCCCCGCGTTGACTCGGTATGCTTCCCCTGCTCGCGACGTATCAATGGAGGAAGATCAGCGATGGGAGGCGTCCTACACGTCTGCACCGGCAATCAGGCCCGGTCCCCGATGGCTGAGCGCATGATGGTCGCGAGCCTCTGGCGCCGCTTCGGATCGGCCGCGGACGCGATCTTCGTGGCCAGCGGCGGCACGCAGGGACCACCCGGCCGGCCGATACAGCCCCTCGCGGTCGCCGAGCTCAAGCGCCGGGGCGTGTCCGGTGAGGAGTTCTCGTCACAGCTGGTCGACCTGGGCGCGGCCGGACGGGCGCACCTCGTTCTCACCGCCACCCGCGAGCATCGCGACCTCATCGTGGCCCGGGCGCCGGGCGCCCTCCGCCACACGTTCACCTGGCGCGAGCTCGCCTGGCTGGTCGCCGACCTGCCCCCCGGGGCGTTACCGGGCCGGTACCCAGTGGAGCGGGTCGCCTCGCTAGCGCGGGTGGCGCGGCAGCGCCGGGGTTACCTCAGGCCGCTGGCTCCGGCGTTGTTCGACGTCGCCGACCCGATGGGCGGCACCAAGCAGGACTACCGCGTGGCCGCCGCGGAGATCGAGGAAGCCCTGGAAACCATCCTCGATGTGCTCTGATCAGGACCACGCCGACCTCACCGCCGGGACCGGGCCCGACGGGGAGCCGCCCCGTCGTAGTAGCTGGAGTAGGTCTGCTCCTTCTTGCCCTTGACCCGGTTCGCGATGACTCCCAGCACCGTCGCGCCTACTGTCCGCAGTGATGCCACGGCTTCGGCCAGCTGATCGGTCCGGGTGCGTCCGATCCGGGTGACGATCAGCGCTCCCCCGGTGGCCTTGGCGATGATCGACGCATCGGTGACCGGCAGCAGCGGTGGCGAGTCGAAGACGACCATCATGCCCGATCCCTCCAGCGACGCGATGACCTTGGCCAGACGGTTGGATCCGAGCAGCTCGCTCGGGTTCGGCGGATGGGGACCGGCCGCGAGGACGTACAGCGGAAGGTCGTCGCGCCACTGCTGGATCGCATGGTTCACGGGCACATCCCCGAGCAGGACGTTGGTGAGGCCGACGCCGTTGGACAGGGCGAAGAAGTCGGCGACGCTGGGCCTGCGCAGGTCGGCGTCGACGAGCACGACCGGCTGCCCGGACTGAGCGATCGCGATCGCGAGGTTGGCCGCCGTCGTCGTCTTGCCTTCGTCGGGCAGTGACCCCGTCACGACGAAGCTGCTGAGGCGACTGTCCACGGACAGGAAGCGGATGTTGGTTCGGAGCTGCCGGAATGCCTCCGCGCGCGGGGTAGCCTGGTCATCGACGATCAGCCGGTTGCCCTTGACCGAGGAGTCGTCTGCGAACGAGCCGAGAATCGGCGCGTTCGTCACCGCTGCGGCCTCCCGTTTGTTGCGGATCGTCCGATCCAAGGTGTTGCGCAGGACGGCGACCACAGTTCCCGCGCCGAGGCCGAGTGCCAGGCCCAGGGCGATGTTGAGGGTTGTGCGCGGTGAGATCGGCTCCGTGGGGAGTTCCGCCTCGCGCGTGATCGAGACCTTGACGGGTGATGTGGTCTCACCCGTGGGGGTCTCTATCTTCTCGATGAGCCTGGTGAACTCGGTGGCCACCGCGTTGGCGATATCGCGGGACCGCGGAGCCGACGTGTCTGTGACGGCGATGTCGAGCAGGACTGTGTCCAACGGCGTTTCAGCGGTGATGTGGGCGGCCAACTCCTGGGAGGTGTATGGCAGCTTCTCGGACGCGATCACCGCCTCCGTCACCCGCGGACTGTTGACGATGTCGGCGTAGGACTTGACGCGTTGCTGGCTGAAGATCCCGCCCTGGTTCAACTGGCTGATGTCGGCGTCACTGCCGCTCGCGGAGACGAAAAGCTGGACGGCCGCGCGGTAAACGGGCGCCTGACTCCAGGAGTAGACGCCTGCCGCGGCACCGCCGAGCACCATCAACGTCACCACCAAGATCCACCGGGCGCGGACAGCGCCTGCGAGTTGGGCGAGGGTCATGAGTCTCCTGAAGGTGTTCGGCTGTCACGTACCGTGCCAGGTCCGAGTGACCGGAAGGCAGGCTGGAGGGTGGTGATCGGCACGGGTTTGACCCTAGTCCGCGCCCGGCGCTGAGACGGATCTGTGTCTGGCGGGTCGACGCGGGAGCGGTGATCCTGCCCTTCGGTGTCGTCCTCCACATCCGTCCGTGGCGATCGGATGGTTGTCTCTGAGCTGCGCCCGCTCCGGTGCGAAGCCACAAGCACCGCGGCCGGCGGCAGTCCCCCGAGGGCTGGGGGGCCGCCCGACCGGCGCCGCAGGCCGCCGAAGGCGAAGGACAGCACGACGACTACGACGGCAAGCTGCAAAGTCTTACCGGTCACCTCGGTCACGCCGAGCAGCCCGCGCTCCTGGATCGTAGGAAGGAAGACGAGCGAGGCTCCGAAGCAGAAAGCAAAGACGCCACCCACGGCGAGTGCCCGCGCGCCGGCCACGGTGATCCCGGCCAGCGCCACACACTCGATCACTACACCGGGTAGGCCGGCCAGCGCGTTACCCTCCGCGACCGGTCCTTCAGCTAACGAGACGCCGGGTCGGGTCGGCTTGGACGCGTTGCGGACGTCGGTCGCCCATCTCTCGCCCGACAATCGGGCCTTCGCTTCGGTGAGCGGCCGCGGAACAAACGAGAGCACCGCACGGTGGGCGAACTCCTCGAAGGATATCCATCTCCCCCGGACGTACATGGAGTCCGTGACGGCCTCGAACAAATCGAAGCGGCGGGCAATGGGCAACAGCGGGCGCACCGCCGCCGGATAGCGGCGGTTCACCACCTCGAGGTCAGCCTCCACCGCCGCGCTCTGTTTGACAGCCTGCAGTAGGGCGAACCCGAGTACGAACGCGGGGAGCGCCGCCGCGGCCCACGCCGCGTGTTTGAGCTTCGGCCGCCAACCTCGCAGAACCATGACGATCAACACGCAGAAGAGCAGGGAAAAGATGGGAGTCTTCGAGGCGAAGAGTACCGACCAAGCCCCCTCGCTGACCAGCAGGAGGGACACCAGGAGCACGAGACGCCGCGGCGGATGGGCCGGCACAAGGATCATCGCCACCACGATCGGCGCCAGTTCGAGCAGGGTCACGACGATCGGCGAGCGGGCGCCGAGAAGCCACCCGAGCCGGGCGGCGAGAAGGATCACGGCGAGGATCAAGACAAGGGCGGGCGAGACCTCGACCGCTCGGAAGCGGGAGCAGAATCGCTTACCCAGCACCAATACGGTCACGAGGAACAAGGACTGACCCACCACGACGGGCCACAGGACCTCGTCGAGATTGCCGGCGTACCCCCCGTACGCGAGCCGGTAATCGGCGACCGAGTCGTTCTGCACCGGAGCGGGAGAGGCTATGACCAGGATTGCCGGGCGCACGACATAGCCGAGGAGCCAGTACACGGCTTGGATCCGCAGGATGCTTCTCAGCGGCTCGGACACCAGGCGCCCCAGTACGAACTGGGCGGAAAGGATACCGCCCAGGACGACGATGAGCAGATAGGTCACGAATAGTCCGCACTCTGGGACAGGTGTCCAGCGTCCGCCGGTCGACGTGAGCGCCGGTGCGCGGCGCGCTCAACCTGGCTCCACGCGAAGAAGAAGGCACTGGCCTCGGCAACGACCGAACCCCCGGCCATGACGGAGAGCGATCCCGTACGGTGAGCGGCGGCGAGGGTAGCGACTGTCATACCCAGGCCGACCGCCGTAGTAAGGAAAACCGTTCGGGTGTCCCCGATCACGTTGAAGAAATTGGTCACCACCATCGTGGCGCCGACGGCGAAAGGCAGCAGGAAAGCCTGGATACGGATGACGTCGGCGGTGCCGGAGAAATCGTGGCCGTAGAGAAGCGCCGTGACGGGCGTGGCCAAGGCCGCCAGAGCGATCGACGCGACCAGGCTGACGAGCAGTGACCAGAGTGTGTACCGCTTAGCGGTGGCGGCAAGCGAGCGGACCTCGTCCCGCTGGGCGGAGAGGCCGGGGAAGACGGCGAGCGAAACCGGGTTGGCGAGCCCTTGCGCCGCACGGACGACCCGATCGCTCGCCGCGTACAGGCCGAGGGAGCCGGGCGCGAGCGCCATGGCATACAGCACCGAGGCGCCCTGACCGTAGGCGGTCACGAGAATACGGCTGGCCGCGGCCGGTACGCCGAGGGAGAGCATCTCCTTGATGTCGAGCGCATCGCCGGCAGCCTTCCGACCGCCGTCGCTGGGCCGGGCGATGACACAGGAAACCACGGTGGTCGCCGCCGCACCGAGGGCGAGTGCCACCGGGACGCATGCCGGAGACGGGACCGACAGGAGTCCGGTTACCAAGGCGCCCAGGTACAGGATCCGTCCGGACCATTCGGCGACCACGACCCGACCGAACTGCCGGTGGGCCACCAGAATCCACACGTCGGACAGAGCGTATGCGCCGCCGGCCACGCCGCCCAAACAGGCGATCTTCACCCCGTACGGCGCGTCGACCAGATACACCCCGGCCGCTGCAGCAACGACAGTTCCGAAGATGACGAGCCGGAATGTCCGGTACCTGGCCCGGAGGACTTTCCCGTCGTCGACCTGAGCCACCAGCCGCGCGGCCAGCGGCAACGAGAGACCGAAGTCCACCACCACCGAGGCGAAGAAATACGTCGCGGTGGCGATCGCGGCATATCCGAATCCGTGCGCACCCAGCGTGCGGGCCATCAATGGCAGAGTAGCCAAGGGGACGAGGTATTGCGCATACGATGAAACGGCCAGCAGGGTCGCGTCTCGAAGGCTCCGGAATCGCTTGTCGGACGTGCGTCTCTTACCGCCGTCGAGAACAGGCGTGCGTTGCCTGCTCATGGACGTCCCACTGTCGGAATCCCGGAGGACGTCGACGAGCTGTCAATGCCGGCGAGGAGAAGGTCCGCATGCTGTCTCCAAGTCCACGAGGAGGCTACCTCGGTTGCCTTCCGCGAGTATTCCTTCCAGTTGTCGACGAGGTCTTCGATCGCCGCTCTCACCGCTTCGGGCTTATAGTCCTGGATCTCTATCCCCGCGCCCGCGTCCAGCCACCGCGACAGACCAGACTCCTTCGTGGCCACCACGGGGGTTCCCACGGCCATCGCCTCCTGACCCGCCCGTTGCATCCCCTCCTCACGACTTAACGACAGGAGTAGATGGGAGCTGGCCAATATCTTCTGGACCTGTTCTCGATCAACTTGGCCGTGCACGTTCCAACCCGCCGGCAACTTCGGGTGCCTCCAGGCCGATCGAGCTCGCTTACCCACCACGTCGACGATCACGTCCTGATCGGCCAGCGACTCGATGAGCCGATCGCTGCCCTTGCGATACCCCACTTCCCCCACGACCGCGACACGAATGGGAGTTGGCGGCGTGCACCTGCCCCATGCGGTCTCCGCGGTAGAAGGAAAGCCGTACGGCGATTCGATCACGTTGACCCGTTGCCGAGCCGACCACCGAGCATCCTTCGCGATCCGAGCGGTCGGAACGGTCACCGCCGCCGCACGCTCGTACTCCGCGATCTCCCGAGCCACGATAGCCGACGATGGGCCGTACCGGCCCAGCAACTGAGCCTGGGTCTCGATGTGATGAGACCCGCGAACGAGCAAGACGGGTGGGCCCGCCTGCTGCAGTGCCTCGAGCATGTAGGAAGACCAGCCGATGACGAGGTCTACCTCGTCCGACCGACGCTTTACGCTGCCGGCGAACCGACGCCCGAACCATTGACACCAGAGGAGATCACCACCTGGCAAGGTCGTGACCGCCCTCCGCTGGATCCGTGACCCGATCCTGATCTGCTTGCAGCCCCCGACTTCGACCGGGCCGATGTTGACGACTTCGTGTCCCAGTTCCTGCAAGGCAGCAATCAGACCCGCCTGATGCCACACGCCGCCGGCGGCTACCCATATCTTCATGTCAGCTCACTGTCCACTGCGTGACTAAACCAGCGCTGCTCATCCGGGGCGTCGCGGCGTTGATCGCCACGTGCCGAGCGAGTCGGGACGGTCGCCGTGACCCTCCGCCAGGAGAGCGCGAAGACCACTGCTTCCGCCAGGACGGATCCGAACGCCAGCGCGTAGAGACTGGCCGAGGCATGGGCGATCACCAACGATGACAGCGTCACCACCAGGCCGCCGGTCGTGGTCAGGAAGGTCGCCCGGGTGTCGCCGACGATGTTGAAGAAGTTGGTCACCAGCATGGTGCTGCCCACCGCGAACGGCAGGAGGAGGCTCTGCACTCGCAGAACGTTCACGGACGGTGCGTAACCTGAGCCGTAGAGGAGCTCGACGACGCCCGGAGCTAGAGCGACCAGGAGCACCGATCCCACCGACGCCAGGGCGGCCGACAGCACGGCGTACCTCTTGGCCTTGGCAGCCAACACTGCGATGTCGCTCTGCTCAGTGGAAAGCCGGGGGAAGATGGCGACCGCGGCCGGGTATGACAACGCCTGAGCCGCCCGGATCACGCGGTCGCTGGCGGAGAACAGGCCGACCGAGCCGGCGCTCAGCAGGGACGCGTAGAACAACGGTGCCGCCTGGCTGTAGGACGTCGACAGCAGCCGACCCAGGAGGGCGGGCAGACCCAGTGCCACCAATTCCCGTGTGCCCGCGCTGGGCTGGTCGGTGTCGTGGCGCCGGGTGCGCCACCGCACGAGCAGGCGTGACGTGGCGGCCGTGGTCAAGGCTCCGGCGCCCAGCGAGAGGGGCACCCAATTCGGAGTGGGCAGCTCGGTGATTCCCGCGACGAGGACGGCGCAATACACGAGCCGCCCTGACCACTCAGCGAAGGCGAAGCGCCAGAACTGTCCACGGGCCATGAGAATCCAGCTGTCGTGCAGCGCGGACGCTCCGCCGGCGCAGAGGCCGAGAGCGGCGATCCGGATGGTGTACGGCGTCGGGGCCATGTGCACGGCCACCGCCAACCCGACGAGCACCGCAAAGGTCATGGTCCGCAGGCGCGTGTATCGGACGCGCAGCACCGAGCCGCTGTCGCCTCTGCCCACGAGCCGGGCGGCGAGCGGGAAGGACAGGCCGAAGTCGACGATGACCCCGCCGAGGAAATATGCCGCCGTCGCCGCGGCCGCGTGCCCGAGGCCGGTCGCCCCCAGCGTACGGGCCATGAACGGCACGGACACCAGCGTGACCAGAAACTGGCCGTACTGGGTGACCGCCAGGATGCCGACGTCACGCAGCGACCTCAACTTGGGCAAACCGTCCGCCCGTATGCGACGGTTCATCGTTCTACGGCCTGCAAAATCTGACGCGCCCGGTCACGGTAGGTGTGCCCCGATTCGGTGATCCGCTGATGACCGGCGGCGGCGAGCCGCGCCGCCTCCTCCGGAAAGCGGTCTATGCGCTCCAGCAGGGCGATGAGCTCCTGCTCGCCGGTGAACAGGAGGCATTCCTTCTCATCGGCGAGCAGCTCTTCGTGCTCCGGCGTCCGCTCCCCGACGAACAGACCACCGGCTGCGGGCACCTCGAACGTCCGGCAGGTATGCGTGTCGCGGTTGTCGGAGTTCAGCAGCACGAGGTTCGCCCCGATCCCCGCGACCGCGACAGAGAAGTCCTCCGCGTAGCGGCCACGAGAAAGCCGCACGCCGGGTATGCCGCGCGGATACACTCGCCGCCAGTATGGGCCGTAGATAACCACCTGCCCGCCGAACTTCGAGCCCAAGGTATGGAAGATCTGCGCCCGATCAGGCCGGTAGTTGCCGATGAAGCCGACCCGCCATCGGTCGGCGGACGTACGGTAGCTCGGGTGGTGCCAGGCGGGGTCGTAGGCGCTGAGGACGAACTCCACCTGCCGGGCGCCGCGCGCCAGCAACTCCGGTACGTTGTGACGCTTCGTAGTGATGATCACGTCCCATACCGGCTCTGCCGCCAGGTACGCCGCCGTCGTGTTCGTCGGGTTGGAGACGTCGTCCGGGCTGTAGTGGACGGTACGGGGGCGGCCGGGCAGCTCCAACAGCACATCCTGGTCGAGGTGCACGGACTTGAAGCAGACCAGAACGTGCGGCCGGAACGCCGCGGCGACCGCCCGGATCTCCCCGTGAATGCGGTTCAACAGCCACGGCGCGGTCCGCCCGCGCAACCGCCGGTAGGTCCACTCCGGGGAACCGAGCGAGGGAGAGGCGACCCCCGTCGTATCGATGCAGACGACGTCTGCGCGGCACTCGGCGAAACCGTCCGCGAGCGACTTCGCGTTGCTTCCCCGCCACAGATCCCCGACAAAGAGGATCCGGGTATTCACGTCCATAGTCCGGCGAACCACGCTTCCATCTCCAACGCGCACTGGCGCCACGACCGCGCCGCGGCCTCTTCCAGCAGGTCCCTCCGTGCCGGAGGATTGTCCGCGACACGACCGATGAGCGTCGCGAGGCCGGCGATGTCCCCGACCGGAAACACCCACCTCGGAGCCTGGGAGCCCAGCGCCTCCGGCAGACCGCCGGCGTCGGAGGCGATGACGGGCGTCCCGCAGGCCATTGCCTCCAACGCGACCAGCCCGAAGCCCTCCAGCTCCCGGGACGGGATGACACTGCAGTCGAGGGCGCTGTAGAAATCCGGCACCACGGCATCGTCGATCCGGCCCAGGAAGCGCACCCGGTGCCCGATTCCGAGGTCGCCGGCCAACGCATCCAGTTCCGGGCGCGCGGGTCCGTCGCCGGCGATGACGACGTAGACGTCACGGTGCCGGGCCGCCGCCCGCAGAAGTAGATCGAGACCCATGCGAGGAACCAGCCGACGGAGCGAGCCTACGACGAAGGCGTCGCCCGGCAAGCCGAACGCCTCGCGGACGGCGGCGCGGTCCCTTGGGCGGAAGAAGGCCGTGTCGACCCCGGGATAGATGAGAGCGACCCTCTCCTCGGGTATTCGGAACTGTCGGACCAGCATCTGTCGGAAGGCCGCCGAGTGCGCGGTGAACGCGTCGAATCGGCGGTACGTGCGCCACTCCACGAGAAACTTGGCAAGGACACGCGGGAGTGACTGGCCCTGCGCCCGGCTCTCTCCCGACCAAGGGCCGTGGAAATGAAAGACCGGCAGCACCGGTGAGCGCGCCGCCGATGGCGGTAGGAGCGCGGCGGTTTGCGCGAAGTGGTATTCGCGTACTGGCCGAACGCTGATGGACGGCGGACTGCCATCCGCCGGACTCCGGACCCCGCCGCCGGACGACGGGACCCGAACGGTCTCGTAGCGGTCGGCGCCGACCACCTGGTGGAGGATCGCAACGTCGAGGCCGAGGTCCGCCTGGGCCGCGGAAAGCCCCTTGATCACCGCGTGCAGCCCACCCGGGACATCGATGTCGGCCCGGGTGCCGACATGGGTGCGCTGCGGGCACGCACCGGCTGCGCTCACTCGGACATCGCCTTCGCGAGGTCTCCCGGCGGGCGACCGGCGACCGTCGTCACGGCGCGCAGTGTCGCCGTGACCAGCGAAACGTGGCCGGTTTCGCTGGTCTCCCGAGCGGCGCCCGGCCCGTCGGTCGTCGGGTCGGTGAGCAACCGCCGCAGTTCCGCCACGGCGCCGGCGGTATCGGTGAAGTCAGCGAAGCCGTACAAGGTTCCGGACAGCCGAGCCGCCTCGAGCAAGCCGCCCACGGGCGACACGAGGATCGGCAGGCCCCACGACCCGACCTCGACCGCGACCCGCCCGAACGGCTCCAGCCAGGTGGATGGGATGAGTACGGCGTCAACACCGGCACAGAACCGGTCGATCGGCATCCATCCGGGGAAGTCGACCGACAGCCCCCGCTCGGCGGCGTGCCGGCCGAGCTGCTCGATATAGGCTGGGTCGCCGGTACCGGCAACCGTGAGCGACAGGGTCCCGACGCGCTCGCTGGCGAACTGCGCCGCCACGTCGATCGCGTATTCGATTCCCTTGACTGGGGCGATCCTTCCGACGTAGCCGAGTACCAGCGGGTCGGTCGGCTTCACGGGCGCCGGCCGGCGCACCGTGTCCGGCGGCGGCTTGCTGGGGTATCCCACACCACTCGACTCGGTGGTGATGAGCCGGTTGCGCACCAGGTCGTCACGGACGAAGTGGGACACGCACACCGACTGAGTCGCAGCCGGCGTAGCGCGTCTCAGCAGCGCCATCTTGGCCCGACACGGCGTGCACGGGTGGTCGCAGTTGGCTCCACTCTTCTGCCGGGACCGCCGCCAACAGGTGTCGCTGAGGTCGTGGAAGACCCGCACTGTCCGATAACGCCGCTGTCGCAGCGCGCGTAGCACCCACGGGCCGGTGCGCGACGTGTTGGTGACGACGGTGACGTCCGGCGCGGCCGTCTCGATGGCCCGGACGACGCCGCCGGCGCTCCACGGATTCAGCCAGGTGGTGACCAACTCGATGCGCCGGCGTCGCAACGAGTCCGGATGGCGCCGCCGCGCGAAGAGCTTCCGCGCCGCAACGACCTCGACCGGACCGTCCCGATACCGGCGCGGATCGGCGGACGGTACCACCACTGTCACGTCGTAGGACCGGGAGAGCGCATGGGCGATGTCGCGCGCGCAGTGCTCGGCGCCACCTACGAGGTTGGGCCACCACCAATCGGCGACGACCACCGCGCGGGGCCTCGACGTCCCGCTCACGCGCTCACCTCCGCCAACCACCGCTTGATGTTCGCCTCGAATGCGGCGACGGTGAACCTGCCGGCGTTGGCGCGCACTGCGTCTCCCCGCAGGTCTCCCAGGCGGGGGATGAAGTCCACGAAGGCACGGGTGCGCAATTCGGGGACAAGATATCCGGTGAGGCCGTCGACCACAGTCTCGGTCAGCCCGCCACGCGCGAGGCCGATCACCGGACATCCGCACGCCTGCGCCTCGACCGGAATCATGCCGAAGTCCTCGTGTCCGGGATAGAGAAGACAGCGGGCTCCCCAATAAAGCTCACGGAGCCGCTCCCGTGAGGGTGACACCTCGAACGACACCAGACCGCCGGTTTTCTCCGCCAGCCGACGAAGATGGCCCTCCTCAGGTCCCGATCCCGCCAGGACGAGCGGGAGCCCCGCCTCGGCGGCGATCTCGATCACCAGATCGAAGCGCTTGTAAGGAATCCAGCGGCCAACGCCGAGCAGGTAACACCGCTCCTGTCGCCGGACCACAGCCGGCGCTCCGGCGAAGAAGTCGACGTCGACCGGAGGATTGATCACCCGCGCATCGCGGCGCCAGTAGCGCCGGATTCGCTCGCGGACCTCGCGGGAGTTCGCCGCGTAGCTATGCACGTGGCGACTCAGCGCGCGGTCCCCGGCCTGCAGGACCTTCCGGACGGGGGCGAGTAGGGGCCGGGCGCCGCGCCCGTCCAGCTGCGGACTCCAGACGTAGCGGGCGGGCGAGTGTACGTAGCTGAGGTACCGTGTCGTCGCGGGATGCCCGGCCCGCACCGTGTGGGCGAACGCATGGCTGGACGAGATGACCACGTCGTACGTGTCCCGGGTCAACGTCCGCCAGGCCACCGGCATCACCGGCAGCGCCAGCGCCTTACTATGGCGCAACGGCGTTCTCGCCAGCCAGGATTCGCGCAGGTCACCGTCGACGATGGCGTCGTGGTCCCGCCACAGGACGTACCTCTGCGCGTGCGGCACGACGTCGGCCAGGCGCAGGAAGACCTGCTCGGATCCACCGGTGGCGCCGAACCACTCGTGAACCAGGGCCACGGACCGGCCGCTCAACGGCGGCTCGGCGGAACTGGCCGTAGCCGAGGCACAGGCGTCCGCCTGATGAACGGCGGGCTTCATTTGACCTCCGAATTCCCCGTGACCTTGGTTTTGTCCCGCCAAGTCGGTCATCGCACCTACTGCCCTCGAGCGTGGTTTCCAGGACGGGCGCCTCGCCGAGCCATCGAAGAGACGCCATTACACCCTGGCTCCGGAGGCGTGTCAACGTACGGTTAGCGGCGCTCCGCGCCCCAGAGCACAGAAGCGGTAGTGCCAGCGCGACCGGCATGGTATGCCGGAATCGAATTGCCGGCCGCGGACAGGTCGACCAAATGGACCGTCAGCGGCGCCGGTTCCGGGTTGCTAGTCTGTCGAGCGCTCGCGATGTCTTACCCCGAGCCGGCCGCCACCACCTCGAGGGACGCGAGGCGGCCGGCGAAACTGAGGAGCACGATGTCTTTCCCGCCGACCATGTACCGGGCCGAGCACTCGGCCGACCCGTCGCCGCCGCAGCACGCGCCGAAGAAGGGTTTCCGGGCGCTGGCCGGCTGGAAGAAAGCATTGATCATCCTCCTCGCCGTGTTGCTCGGGCTCGCAGCACTGGCCGCCGGGGGCGCCTTCGTTCTGGTCGGCCGCTACGAGGGCAAGGCTCAGCACCAGGATCTCCTCGGCGAGGCGGCCGCGCCCAAGGACGAGAAGCGGTGGAAGTCCGGGCCGCTCGATCTGCTGCTGCTCGGTTCCGACTCGCGCGAGGGCACCGCGTACGAGGGCACCTACTCCGGCGAACGGTCGGACACCATCATGCTGGTCCACCTCAGCAAGAACCTCGATCGCGCGACGATCGTCTCGATCCCGCGGGACAGCTACGTCTATGTGCCCGCCGCCGGCAGTTGGGGAGGCGGCATGAACAAGCTGAACGCGGCCTTCGCCTTCGGTGGTGCGCCGCATGCGGCCCGGACCATCACCCGGCTCACCGGCGTGAAGTTCGACGGTGCGCTCATCGCCAACTTCGCCAGCATCAACAAGATGGTCGACGCGGTGGACGGCGTGCGCGTCTGCATCCCGTACACGGTCCGGTCGACCTTCTCGGACAAGGTCTGGGAGAAGGGCTGCCACGACCTCGACGGAGCGGAGGCGGAGGAGTTCATGCGCCAGCG
>Ga0081539_10003079_pt1 | contig 21456 bp, 16 predicted proteins | sample TabmetS4T2R2_FD_71023 | JGI IMG/M metagenome (GOLD analysis project Ga0081539, IMG submission 71023) | Tabebuia heterophylla rhizosphere microbial communities from the University of Puerto Rico - S4T2R2 | ecosystem: Host-associated > Plants > Roots > Rhizosphere ...
CCCCGCCCCCCCCCCGCCGCGGTGCGCCTCGCCGACCGGTTCACGTTCGTCGTCGACGGCATCCGCAGCGCCGTGGCGAAGGCGGCCGCCCTGGCCGAGGAGCGTGACGTGGTGATCATGGGAGGCGGTGCCACGGTGCGTCGCGCCCTGGAGGCGGGTGTGGTCGACGAGCTGCGGCTGCATCTCGCGCCGGTGCTGCTCGGTTCCGGCACGCCGCTGTTCACCGAGGGTGGCACGCCCCGGGCGCTGCGCCAGATCCACGTCCGGCCCTCCGGGCACGCCACCCACCTCACCTACCGGGTGGACCGATGAGTTCGTCCGTCTCGCCGCGCGACGGAGCCGCCCGGTGGCTCGCGCGACAGCTCCCAGAAGGCGATGGCCGCCGCGGTCGCCACGTTCAGCGAGTCGACGTCGTTCTGCATGGGGATAGCCACGCGCACGTCGCTGGCCTGGATCGCCTGCCGCGTCAGCCCCGGGCCCTCGGCGCCGAGCAGCAGCGCGGGCCGCTCCCGCTGGGCGCGGGTCAGCCGCTGCAGGGGTACGGCGTCGGGCGCGGGCGTCATCGCCAGCAGGGTGAAGCCCGTGTTCCGCACGGCGTCGAGCGCCCCCGGCCAGCTCTCCGCCTTGGCGTACGGGATGGCGAAGACCTCGCCCATGCTGACCCGGACGGCCCGGCGGTAGAGCGGGTCGGCACAGGTGGGCGACAGCACGATCGCGTCGATGCCGAGCGCAGCCGCGCTGCGGAACAGGGCGCCCAGGTTGGTGTGGGTGTTCAGCCCTTCCAGCACGGCCAGCCGCCGGGCGCCGGCCAGCAGGTCCGCCAGGCCGGGCAGCGGCCGCCGGTGGAACGACGCCAGGATGCCCCGGTGCACGTGGAACCCGGTGATCTTCTCCAGGACGGGCGGCGGCGCGGCGTACAGCGGTGCCTGCGGCGGCAGACCGGTGAGCTGGCCGGCCCGCTTCTCGTCGACCAGCGCGGAACGCAACCGGTAGCCCGCACGCAGCGCACGCTGGATGACCAGCTCACCCTCGGCGATGAACAGGCCGTTGGGCGGTTCCCACCGGGTGCGCAGTTCGACGTCGGTGAGGGCGCGATAGTCGCCGATCCGCTCGTCGTCCGGATCGGTGAGGGGCAGCACGGGCACGGAGACATTGTCCCGGCCGGACGGCTCGTGGGCACCGGTGGGTGGGTACGGTGATCGGGATGATGAAGCTATCGGGGCGGCTTCGCCGCGGTGCGAAGCCGTGGAGCAGCTGACCACCAACCGGCTCCTGCTGCGCCGGTGGCGCGACGACGACCTGGACGAGTGGGCCGCGATGAACGCCGATCCCGAGGTCCGCGAGTTCTTTCCCGGCCTGCTCACCCGGGACCAGGCCGCGGCGTCGCTGCGCCGGTTCCGCGACGACCTGACCGCGCGCGGCTGGGGCTGGTGGGCCGTCGAGGTCAGCGCCACCGGCCGGTTCATCGGGATGGCCGGGCTCGACCCGGTCGACCCCGGCCTGCCGTTCTCCGGCGTCGAGGCCGGGTGGCGGCTGGCCCGGTCGGCCTGGGGCCAGGGGTACGCCACGGAGGCGGCGCGTGCGGTTCTGGCGTACGGCTTCGAAACGCTGCGCCTGCGCGAAATCCTCGCCGTCGCGGTGGCCGGCAACGTTCGCTCGCACGCCGTCATGCGGCGGCTGGGAATGACCCATGACCCGGCCGGCGACTTCGACGACCCGACGGTGCCGCCGGGACCGCTGCGCCGTTCGGTGCTCTACCGCATCCGTCGCGGTGCTCTCCAGTGACGCCATCGTGGCGGAGGCGACGGTGCGCGACTGGCACGTGGACTAGGACTGGTGTGTGCTCGATTGCGCCGAGACACCGGGCGAGTGCTGACTCTGCACCTCGACGAGCCCGGTTGAGCGCTCGCCGGGAAACTGTCGGACGGGGGCGCGAGGATGGGTCCATGGCCCCCGAACTGACCGTCGCACCTCTCGCCGAGCTGCGCCGCCGGCGCAGCGCCAAGTGGCGCACGTTCCCCGACGACGTGCTCCCGCTCTTCGTCGCGGAGATGGACTACGACCTCGCGCCGCCGGTCTTGTCCGCGCTCACCGAGGCGATCGCCCGGTCCGACTCCGGCTACACCGCCGCGGCGCCGGAGCTGGGCAAGGCCGTCGCCGGGTTCGCCGGCCGGCACTGGGCGTGGGAGGTGGACCCGGCGCAGGTCACCGCCGTCACCGACGTCGGTGTGGGGGTGGTGGAGCTGCTGCGGCTACTGACCAGGCCCGGCGATGCGGTGGCGATCAGTCCGCCGGTGTATCCGCCGTTCTTCGACTGGGCGCCCGAGGCCGCCGCCCGGCTTCTGGAGGTGCCACTCGCCCGCGGCGAGGCGGGGTACCGGCTGGACCTCGAGGCGTTGGAGGCCGCGTTCGCCACCCACCCGGCGGCGTACGTGCTGTGCAACCCGCACAACCCGGTCGGTCGGGTACACACCGCCGACGAGCTGGCCGCGCTGGTTCGCCTCGCGCGGCTGTACCGGGTGACGATCATCAGCGACGAGATCCACGCGCCGCTGGTGCTGCCCGGCGCGTCGTTCACGCCGCTGCTCACCGTGCCGGGAGCGGCCGATGTCGCGGTCAGCGTGGTTTCCGCCAGCAAGGCGTTCAACCTCGCCGGCCTCAAGTGCGCCGCGATCGTCACGGCCGGCCCACCGATGGCCCAGGCGGTCCAGCGCCTGCCCGGCGACACCGAGGGGCGCACCGGTCACCTCGGCGTCCTCGCCACGATCGCCGCGATGAGCGACGGGGACGAGTGGCTGGCCGCGTTGCTCGGCACACTCGACGCCCGCCGGTCGCAGCTCGTCGAGCTGCTTCGCGCCCACCTGCCCGCGGTGCGCTGGACCCCACCCGAGGCGACCTATCTGGCCTGGCTGGATTGTGCGGCGCTCGGCCGCGACGACGAGCCGCGCGAGCGGTTCCTGGCTCGGGGACGGGTCGCGCTGGAGCCGGGCACGCGTTTCGGCGCCCCCGGCGCCGGGTTCGTCCGCCTCAACTTCGCCACCAGCCCCGCGATTCTCACTGAGGCGGTGACCCGCATGGCCCACGCTGCCACTGCGGCTGCGCCGCACTGAAAGGCAGAACGGAGTACGACCCGGTAGCCGGACGGCCGGTCCGGTCCGGCAGTACGGTTGTACTGTTCGCGTGATCCGCTGAAGCGGGGGGGTGCCAGTGTCGTCCGGTTCCGGCTCGGGTTCGGGCGCAGATCAGCATCTGCTGGCGTTGCTGCGGGCGATCCGCCTGCGTCAGGCCGCTCCCGATGCCGCGGCCGCCGGAGCCGCCGATGCGGCGGCCGCCCTGACCGACCTGGGCGGGCGGGGGCCTGGCGGCGCCGCGGCGGGGTCCACCGCGGACCCGGCGCATCCTTCCCTGCCGCCCGGTGGTCCGCACGGTGCGCTGCCGCCTGGTGGTCCGCACGGTGCGCTGCCGCCTGGTGGTCCGCACGGCGCGCTGCCGCCTGGTGGTCCGCACGGTGCGCTGCCGCCCGGGGTGGCGCGGCTTGGCCTTCCTCCCGCGCCGCCGCAGCCGGAGCATCGCGTCACCCCACCCCACACGGAGACTGCCGATCTCGCCGACCTGCCGCCGCCCGCCGCCGAGTCGCCCTCGCCGGCCGCCGGGTTTTTCCGGCCTCCGCACCGGCCCGCGGAGACCGCCGACCCCTCGGCCCTCGACCACGGCCCGCAGGTGCGGCCGCCCGGGCTGCCGTCGGTCGAGTCGCACCAAGCACCGCCCGGCGTCACGCCGGGCCCACCCGGCGCCGGACCGGTGGACCTGCCCGGCCGCGGCGCCGGTTCCGTAGAGCGTCATGGCCCTAGAGGCTCCGACGGCCCGGCACGCCCGGGCGAGCGGGACCCCAGTGCCATGGGGGACGTAGGCCGCCCCAGCCGCAATCGCTTCACCGGCCTGACCCCACTGCGCCGGCCCTCCGCCCCCGACGCCCGTCCATCGGCCGCGCCGAGCGTGGGACCGCCGAGCGTGGGACCGCCGACCGCGGGACCGCCGAGCGTGGGACCGCCGACCGCGGGACCGCCCAGCATGGGACCGCCGAGCGCCGGGCCGCTGTGGGCCTCTCGCCACGAGGCCGTCTCCCCGATCGGGGCCACCGACGGCCCGGTACCTGCGCTGCCCGGTCCGTACCAGGCCCGCGTACCCGGGCTGGAGCACCCGCACGTGGCACCGGCGGGGCGGCCGGCGGTGCCGGGCGCCGACGGCATGGATCCGGCCGACGGCGAACTGTTGCGCGAGACGCAGCGGCTGCTCAGCACGAGTCTCACCTTCGCCGGCGGTCCCGGCGAGGTGGCCGGGCGGTTCCGTGCCGCCCTACTGCAGGCGTATCCCGCCCTCCTGGCGGCCCTGCCCGGCGATGCCGCCACCCAGACGGACCAGCTCTCCCGGGCGCTGACCTGGCTGGTGCACCACCTGGACCGCCCGCCGTTGCTGGTCGCCGGCTGTGGGCAGCTCGGCGCGTCGCTCGCCGCGTGCGGGGTCGAGCCGCGGCAGCTGCAGCTGGTGGGCGCGGCGCTGGCCGAAGCGATGCGCGCCGGCATGCCCCCCGGTGAGTGGCGGCAGGACTTCGACCTGGCCTGGCGCTCGACCTGGCAGCACGCGTACGAATGGATCCGGCACGGCGCGACGACGGCCGCCGCCGAGCCGCTCACCTGGACCGCGACGGTCGTCAGCCACGAGCGCCGCCGGCCCGACCTGGCCGTGGTGCGGCTGCGGCCGCACCTGCCGATGCCGTTCACGCCGGGGCAGTACGCCCGCGTCGAGCTGGCCGACCTGCCGGGCATCTGGCGTCCGTACTCGCTGTCCGGTGCGCCGCGCCGCGACGACGTCCTCGAGCTGCACGTGCGCGCCAAGACCCACAACGGGGTCAGCGGCACGCTGGTCTACCGGACCAAGGCCCGCGACTGGCTGCGGCTCAGCCGCGCCGAGGGCGCGATGGTGCTGCCGGCGGCGCCCGGCCGCGACCTGCTCATGATCGCTGGGGATACCGGGGTGGCGCCGCTGAAGGCGCTCCTGACGGAGCTCGCCGACACCGGCGACCCGCGCTCGGCCGTCCTCTTCTGGGGCGTCCGCACCATCGACGAGCTGTACGACATCGCGGAGATCACCGAGATCGCCCACGCCGCCCGCCGCGCCACCGTGGTGCCGGTCGTCTCCGAGGGCGATCCCGGGCCGTACGCGTCCGGCCTGGTCACCGACGCGGTGGCGGCCTACGGCGAGTGGTCCGACCACGAGGTCTACCTGGCCGGACCGCCGCTGATGCTCGCCGCCACCACCGCCGCCCTGCGGCAGCTCGGGGTGGCGCCGGAGCGGATCCACCACGACGCCCCGGAATAGGGCTACGCTCCGCTCGGCGGGCCGACATCGATCACAGCGCGTCGGCCAGGATCTTGGCGTACGCGGGCGGCACGTACGTCGGGCCGCCGGGCGTGAGCACCTCCTCGCGGGAGACCGCCGACCATGCTTCGGGCGGCACGGCCGCGCGCAGTGCGGTCAGCACGGGCGCGTCGTCGTCCAGCATGGCGAGCGCGACCAACGATTCCGCCACCTCGCCGACACATTCGAACGGCTTGTGCGCATCGATGCCGAGCAGCTCCAGGAAGCCCGGCACCTGCGCCGGATCGGCGAACAGGTCGCGGCCGAAGATGTGGGTCAGCCGGGCCCGGTCCATGGCCGGCGCCAGGGCGAGGAAAACGAACCGGCACTTCGGGCAGTCACCGCACCAGCGGGCGGTGGGATCGTGCAGCTTGAACGCCTTGTTGCAGCTGGTCACCACGTCGTCGTACGCGTCCTGCCGGGCGAACAGCTGGGCGATGTGCAGCTCGGAGAGCGGGCGCAGCAGCGAGAAGTAGGGCTCGGTCAGGCCGGCGTGCGCGATCACCGCTTCCCGCAGCAGACCCTCCGCGGCGACGCCCTTGGACCACTGGTGGTTGATCTCATGACCGTTCCAGATCAGGTTCGGGTCGGACGCCGAGCGCTCGTTGGACATCACCACCGGGCCGAGCCCGTGCCAGGCCGCGGTGGCGATCGCGATCAGCGAGTTGATCGCGGTGACCGGGACGTGGCCGTTCCGGGCCCCGGCCTTGTTCAGCTCGAAGAGCCGCGGGTCGAGCCGGCGGCCGGCGGCCAGCGCGGGCAGGCCGGAGGCGGCGTTCACGTTCTTGATCACCTGGTTGGGGTTGACCGAGAACGGCACCGGATCGAGCCCGGCGTCGCGGAGGATCTCCAGCGTGACGATGGAGTCCTTGCCGCCGCCGACCGCGGACAGCGGGCGACCCTGGGAGTTGTCCACCGGCGCGGCCGGCGCGGCCGCGCCGGGCACCTCCACGGTGAGCTCCAGGACGTGCGGCAACCTGTTGCGGTACGCGTACTCCGCCATGCCGTGCGTGTAGACGGCGGTGAAGAAGTCGGCCGCCGCGGGCGGCACCGGCGTGGGGGCGACCACGCGGCCGGGCGCGCCGACCTTGTAGTAGCTGACCCCAGCGACGACGTGCAGCAGATCGAGGACGCGGGAGAAGGTCTCCGGGACCTCGGGCGACGCCGGCACCGGGAACGTGACGGTCTCGGTGAAGGCGAGCGGTTCCGGCCCGTCGAGCAGGTAGTCGAACGTGGCCACCCCGGTGCCCGGATCGAAGGCGTACGAGGGGAAGCGCATGACGTCGTACCGCACCCGGAAACTCCTGTCTTAGGGCCGACCGGCAATACTAGTGCGACGCGACGAGGAGGAGACGACGTGCGCCTGGCAGACCTGCGTGGCCGGTCCGTGGCGGTCTGGGGCACCGGGCGGGAGGGGCGCGCCGCGGCGTTGGCGATCGCCCCGCACCGCCCCGCGCGGCTGCTCGCGGTCGACGACAGCGCGAACTTCCTCTCCGTGCCGTGGGAGGGCGAGCTGGCGTCGCTGGCACCGCTGGCCGGCGGCGATCACGCGTTTCCGGCGTTGGTCACCGCCGACGTGGTGGTCCGCTCGCCGGGCGTGCCGCAGACCCATCCGTGGATGCGGGAGCTGCGCGAGCGCGGCGTCACCATCACCGGCGGCAGCGCCCTCTGGCTGGCCGATCACGCGGCACAGACGATCGGCGTCACCGGCAGCAAGGGCAAGAGCACCACCTCGAGCCTGATCAGCCACCTGCTCGCCGCGGTGGGCCGGCCCAACCTCTTCGGCGGCAACATCGGGGTGCCGCTGCTGGACCTGCCGCCGGCCGAGCGGTACGTGCTGGAGCTGTCGAGTTACCAGTGCGCCGACCTCACCGACTCGCCGCGGGTCGCCGTGGTGACCGCGCTCTTCCCGGAGCATCTGGACGCGCACGGCGGCGAGCGCGAGTACTACCGGGACAAGCTGAACCTGCTACGCCACTCGCCGGAGTTGATCGTCGTGAACGGCGCCGACGACCGGCTGCGCGACGAGCTGCGGGGGGTGCTGGACGGCAACGGGTTTCCGCCGGTGCCGGCCGGTGCGGGCGACTCCCGGTTCCGGGTCGAGGACGATCTCGTGTGGTGCGGCGACGAGCCGCTGTTTCCGCGGTCGGTCCTGTGCCTCAAGGGCGCGCACAACGGGCGGAACCTCAGCGTCGCGCTCGCCGTTCTCGACGGGCTCGGGGTCGACGTGCCCGCCGTACGGGAGGAGTTGCGAATCGCCCTGGCGTCGTTCGAGGGGCTGCCGCACCGGCTCGCCGAGATCGACGACCCGTCCGGCCTGACGTTCGTCGACGACACGCTCTCCACCAGCCCGTACGCGACCATGTACGCGATCGACGCGTACCCGGGGCGCCCGCTCACCGTGCTGGTCGGAGGGAACGACCGGGGCGTCGACTACTCCGTGCTGCGCGACTTCCTGAAGGATCGGGAAGTCACCGTGATCGGCATGCCGGACAGCGGCCCGCGGATCCTCGCCGAGCTCACCGGTCTGCCGGGGGTACGCCTGGAGAGCGCGGACGATCTGCCCGCGGCCGTACGGCTGGCCCGCAAGCTCACGCCGGCCGGAGGAGCCGTGCTGCTGTCCCCCGGTGCGCCGAGTTACGGGCGGTTCCGCAACTTCGAGCACCGCTCGGAGGTCTTCGCGCAGGCGATCCGGGAGAGCGCCGCGTAGCGCACCCGATCGCGTGGCGCTGTAAGGAATATTTCCTATTTGGTGGCCGTCAAGGGGCAACCGCACGACACGCCCTTATTGGCGCCCACCAGATAACGGTTTGAAAACTTCGCCCAGAAGCTTGACACCAAGGGGTCGCCAGTAAGAACTTTTACCGCAACAGTTAACACTCCTTCCTGAACGGGTGTCCCATGGAAGAGCCGGAGAAGGACGGCACCGCGTCGACCGCGGTCGTCGACTCCCCGGCTCGTCCAGGGGCCGAGCCGGGGCAGGCGGCCATGCGGTCCGACGGCGTGCTCTTCCGCGTGCGCACGCTGCTGCCCGAGTTCACCGGAGCGTTGCGTCGGGTCGCCGACCAGGTGCTCACCGACCCGGCGGCGGCCTCTCGCGCCACCATCGTCGAGCTTGCCGAGCGCAGCGGCACGTCGCCGGCGACCGTCACCCGGTTCTGCCGGGCGCTCGGTTTCGACGGGTACGCCGACCTGCGGATCGGCATCGCGACCGAGACCGGCCGGGCCCGCTCGGCCGGATGGACGGTCGACATCGGACGCGAGATCCAGCCGGGCGACCCGCTCGAGCGGGTCCTCGGCCAGATCATGGCCGCCGACACCCAGGCGATGCACGACACCGCCGCGCTGCTCGACCTCGCCGAGGTGGAGCGGGCCGCGGTGGCGATCGCGGCCGCGCCGCGGGTGAACATCTTCGGCGCCAGCGGCAGCGCCCTGGTGGGCGAGGAGATGCAGTTCAGCCTGCACCGCATCGGTGTGCCGGTGTGGGCGTGGACGGATATCCACAACGGTCTGGCGAGCGCCGCGCTGTCCCGGGCCGGCGACGTCGCGCTCGGCATCTCGCACAGCGGAGAGACGGGCGAGACGATCGAGCTGCTGGCCGAGGCGAGCAGCCGGGGTGCCACCACCGTCGCCCTGACCAGTTTCCCCCGGTCCCCGCTGGCGGAGCTCGCCGACATCGTGCTGCTCACCGCCACCCAGGCGACGACCTTCCGGCCGGACGCGCTCAGCGCCCGCCACCCGCAGCTGGTCGTCCTCGATCTCCTCTATGTCGCCGTTGCGCAGCGGACCCACGAACGGTCGCACGCGGCCTTCCAGCGCACCGCGCAGGCGGTGCACGGGCACAAGGCGGCGAAGGACGGGAGCCCGACATGAGGGGCCGTTCACCACGCTCGACGGCCGGTCGGACAGAATCTCGCGGCCGGCTGCTGCAGAACCACACGACCCGCGGTACCGCCTGGGGACCCCTCCCGGCCGGTGCGATCATCACCTCGATTCCGGTGGTGGTCTTCTTCCTGATCATTCCCCGCAATATCGCCGCCGGTCTCACCGCAGGGGCCGTGCCGGGCTGATCCGTAACAACCTGAGGAGTTGCAGTGAGCGACGTATTTCTGAAGTCCGAGGTCGATCGCCGTACGCTGCTGCGCCGCGCCGCTGCCGTCGGTCTGCTCGCCACGCCGGCCGCCGGCATGCTGAGCGCCTGCGTCAGCAGTGGCTCCAACGACAGCCAACAGCAGCAGTCCACCGGTCAGAAGTCGGCCGACAACCCCCTCGGCATCGACCCGAAGGCACCCGTCGAGATCATCATCTTCAACGGCGGCTTCAAGACCGCGTACGCCACCGACGTCGATGTCCCGATCTACAACAAGAAGTGGCCGGAGTCCAAAGTGGCGTTCTCGGCCACCGAGCAGATCTCCACGGTGGTGCAGCCGCGGATCAACGCCGGCTCGCCGCCTGACATGATCAACAACTCGGGCTCGAACCTGATGGACATGGGCGCGATCGTCAAGGCCGGGCAGGCGGCCGACCTCACCGACCTGTTCGATTCGCCGTCGTGGGACGTCCCCGGCAAGAAGGTCAGCGAGACGCTGGTTCCGGGCGCGATGGACCCGGGCACGTACAACGGCAAGCCGTACGCGATGAACTACGCGTTCACCGTCTTCGGCCTCTGGTACAACACCAAGTTGTTCGCCAAGCAGAACTGGACGCCACCGACGACGTGGGCCGACTTCACCGCGCTGCTGGACAAGATCAAGGCCGCCGGCCTCACGCCGTTCGGCTACGCCGGCGCGAACGCGTCGTACTACATGGTGCGCGCCATCATGACCAGCGCCGCGAAGATCGGTACCGAGCAGGTCCTCAAGGACATCGACAACCTGAAGGCCGGCGCGTGGCAGGCGCCCGCGGTCAAGCAGGCCGCCCAGGCGTGGGGCGAGATCGGCAACAAGTACCTCAACAAGACGTACCTCGGCCTCAAGCACACCGAGGTCCAGCTGCAGCAGAACCAGGACAAGCTCGCGCTCTACCCGTGCGGGTCCTGGCTGGAGAACGAGCAGGCGAAGGACACCCCGCCGACCTTCGAGTACAACGTCATGCCGCTGCCCAGCGTCACCACCTCCGACCAGCTTCCCGCGACTGCGATCAACGCGGCGGCCAGCGAGATGTACTTCGCGTCCGCCAAGGGCAAGAACCCCCAGGGCGGCAAGGAATACATCCGGGCCATGCTCTCCAAGGAGGCGGCGCTGGGCTTCACCAAGCTCACCAAGTCGCTTACCGTCGTGGCCGGGGCGGCGGACGGCCTGACCCTGTCCCCGGGTCTCACCGCAGGCAACAAGATGCTCTCGGCGGCCGGCAAGGACGTCTTCATGGGCTACCTGTTCGACAACTGGTACAAGAAGCTCGACGACGAGTCGCGGAACGCCGTCAACGAGCTGATGTTCAAGGGTGGGGACGCCCAGAAGTTCTGCGACCGGATGGAGAAGGCCTCCCAGGCGGTCGCCAACGACTCGTCGATCACCAAGTTCACCCGCAGCTGACCCCTCGCATCAGGAAGGTGCAGACGCCATGCGGCGCGGCAAGTATCCCTTCATCATCGGTTTCCTTGCCGTGCCGGTGGCGCTCTACGTCACCTTCGTGGTCGCGGCCTACCTGCAGACGTTCCAGCTCTCCCTGACCAACTGGTCGGGCCTGGGCTCGATCGAGTACATCGGTTTCGACAACTTCGTGAAGCTGTGGCACGACGAGCTGTTCTGGAAGTCGGTCCGGCACAACCTCTTCCTCCTGCTCCTGCTGCCGCTGATCACCATCGGGGTCGCGCTGGTGTTCGCGTTCCTGCTCAATGTGGGCGGCGGCTTCACGCGCGGGGCGACGCGCGGCGTCTGGGGCTCCAAGTTCTACCGGGTCATCTTCTTCTTTCCGCAGCTGCTCGCGCTCGCCATCGTGGCGGTGATCTTCGGCCGGGTGTTCGCGCCGGACAAGAGCGGCCTGCTCAACGGCCTGATGCCGGACTCGTTCCAACCGTGGCTCTTCCTGGCCGACGAGCAGTGGGCACTCACCTGCATCCTCGCCGTCCTGATCTGGCAGGCCATCGGCTTCTACGTCGTGCTGTTCTCCGCGGGCCTGGGGTCGATCTCGCAGGAGATCTACGAGGCCGCCGCGCTGGACGGCGCCACGAGGATCACGCTGTTCTTCCGGATCACCGTGCCGCTGCTGTGGAACACGATTCAGGTGGCGTGGGTGTACCTCGGCATCGCCGCGTTCGACGCGTTCGCGCTGGTCAACATCATGAGCGTGGACCGCGGCGGCCCGGACGGCGCCACGTCCGTGCTCGCCATGATGATCTATCGGAACGCGTTCGAGTTCTCGCAGGCCGGCTACGCCTCCGCGCTCGGCGTGGTGCTGTTCTTCCTGACCCTGACGTTCGCCGCGCTGACCCTGCGGGTCACCCGCCGCGAGACCGTCCAGCTCTGACCCGCCGGAGGCGACGCGATGACCACGAACATCACCAGCACCGACGCCACGGCGAGACCGCCCGGTGTCGCCCCGGCGCGGTCCGCGGGTCGCCGTCCCGGCGGGCGGCGAGAGTTCAATGCTTTCACCGGTCTGGCTCACGTCTCGCTGTTCGTCTGGGCGCTCGCCACGGCCGGGCCGCTCATCTGGGTGGTGCTGGCGTCGTTCAAGACCAACACCGAGATCTTCCTGGGCCAGCCGTTCGCGCTGCCGACGTCGTTCTCCTTCGAGACGTACGTGTCGGCATGGACCCAGGCGCACGTGGGGCGGTACTTCATCAACAGCGTCTTCGTGGTCGCGCTCAGCACCGCCGGCACCATGCTGTTCGGGTCGATGGCCGCGTACGTGCTGGCCCGATACCGGTTTCCCGGCAACCGGTTCATCTACTACATGTTCGTGTCCGGGCTGGCGTTCCCCACGTTCATGGCGCTCGTCCCGCTGTTCTTCATCCTCAAGGGCTTCGGCCTGATCAACACGTTCACCGGGCTGATCCTGGTCTACATCGCCTACTCGCTGCCGTTCACCGTGTTCTTCCTCGCCGCGTTCTTCAAGACGCTGCCTGCCGAGATCGAGGAGGCGGCCGTCGTCGACGGGGCGTCACACACCCGGACGTTCTTCCAGATCATGATGCCGATGGCGCGCTCCGGCCTGGTCAGCATCACGATCTTCAACATCGTCGGGCAGTGGAACCAGTACCTGCTGCCGGTCGCCATCATGCAGGGTGCGGGTGCGGACTCCAAGTGGGTGCTGACCCAGGGCATTGCCAACATCAGCACGTCAGCCGGCTACCAGGCCCAGTGGGCGACGCTGTTCGCGGCGCTCACTCTCGCCATCATCCCGATGATCGTGGTGTACGCCGTCTTCCAGCGCCAGATCCAGGCGGGCCTCACCGCGGGCGCCGTGAAGTGAGCGGGCGGGCTGCCCTGGTGGCAGCCCAGCCCGCAGCCGGCGGCACGGCGGCCGGGACGGCAGCGCGTCGCCTCGTCTACCCGGGACCGGACGAAGATCCCGTACTTGTCACAGGGTTCTCATTCCGCACTCGAACGCGCCCAGAGGTTGATGCCGGACTCGGTGGCGTACTTGTCGATCTCGGCCAGTTCGTCGGCGCCGAACGCGGTGTTCCCCAGCGCGGCCACGTTGTTCTCCAGCTGGCCGACGCTGCTCGCACCCAGCACGGTCGAGGTCATCCGCGGGTCGCGCAGCACCCAGGCGATCGCCATCTGGGCCAGCGACTGCCCGCGCCGCGAGGCGATCGCGTTCAGCGCGCGGATCTTGTCGAGGTTCTCCTCGGTGAGCCACTCCGAGGTCAGCGATTTGTCCTCGCTGGCCCGGGAGCCCGACGGGACGCCGTCGAGGTAACGGTCGGTGAGCATGCCCTGGGCGAGCGGCGAGAAGGCGATGCAGCCGGCGCCCTCCCGTTCCAGCGTGTCGAGCAGGCTTTCCTCGATCCACCGGTTGAGCATCGAGTACGACGGCTGGTGGATCAGCAGCGGCGTGCCGAGATCGCGCAGGATCGCCGCGGCCTCGGCGGTCTTCGCCGGCGAGTAGGAGGAGATGCCGACGTACAGGGCCTTGCCGGCCCGGACGGCCGCGTCCAGCGCGCCCATCGTCTCCTCGAGCGGCGTCTCCGGGTCGAGGCGGTGCGAGTAGAAGATGTCGACGTAGTCGAGGCCCATCCGGTTGAGCGACTGGTCCAGCGACGCGGTCAGGTACTTGCGGGAACCCCACTCGCCGTACGGGCCGGGCCACATGTCGTACCCGGCCTTGGTCGAGATGACCAGCTCGTCGCGGTACGGCCGGAAGTCCTGGGCCAGGAGCCTCCCGAAGTTCTCCTCGGCCGAGCCGTACGGCGGTCCGTAGTTGTTCGCGAGATCGAAGTGCGTGATGCCGAGGTCGAACGCGCGCCGCAGGATGGCCCGCTGGGCCTCCAGCGGCCGGTCGTCGCCGAAGTTGTGCCACAGGCCGAGCGAGACGACCGGCAGCTTGAGGCCGCTGCGGCCGGTGCGCCGGTACTCCATACCGTCGTACCGGCCGGTCTCGGCGGAATACGCAGCGGTCACGGGAGCATCGCCAGGTCGTCGGCGGTCAGGGTGAGCGAAGGGGCCTGCGCCGAGTCGGTGATCGTCTCGGGGCGGCTGGCGCCGGGGATCGGGATGACGACCGGTGACAGCGACAGATGCCAGGCCAGGCAGACGCGTTGCGGGCTGACCCCGTACTTCTCGGCGATCGCGGCGAACGCCGCTCCCTGCCCGCCCAGCTCGCCGGCCCGGCTGATGCCGCCCAGCGGGGACCACGGCAGGAACGCGATTCCCAGCTCGTCGCAGAGCTCCAACTCGGGCCGCGAGGAGAGGAACGACGGGGAGAACTGGTTCTGCACCGAGACCAGCCGGCCGCCGAGGATCTCCTGTGCCTCGCGGATCTGCTGCGGGTCGGCGTTGGAGATGCCGGCCATCCGGATCTTGCCGGCGTCGAGCAGGTCGCGCAGGGCGCCGATCGAGTCGGCGTACGGCACCTGGGGATCGGGGCGGTGGTGCTGGTAGAGCCCGATGGCGTCGACGCCGAGCCGTTTCAGCGAGGCGTCGCAGGCCCGCTTCAGGTACTCCGGCGAGCCGTCCTTCGTCCAGCTGCCGTCACCCGGCCGCAGGTGGCCGCCCTTCGTGGCGACCAGCACACGTGACGTGTCGCCGCCGTAAGTGGCTAGCGCATTGGCGATCAGCGTCTCGTTGTGACCGACCTCGTCGGCGCCGATGTGGTAGGCGTCGGCGGTGTCGATCAGCGTGATGCCGGCGTCCAGGGCGGCGTGGATCGTGCTCGTCGAGCGGGCCTCGTCCGGCCTGCCCTCGATCGACATCGGCATGCCGCCGAGCCCGATCGCGCTGACCTCGACTTCGCCGATGCGTCGGCTCTGCATGTGAAGACCTCCTCGGGTACGCGTTGACTTCCACCTCACGTGAAGCGTGCCCGGAGGCCGGCGGACGAAACCGTTCGGATTCACCTCGAGTGGCGGATGATCACGGCGGGGACGGCACCGGCACCGGCGCGGGCGCCGGCAGCGCGATCTGCGGGCGCGACTGCCACAGTGCCCAGTCGGCGCCGATCGCGCTCGCCGCGCGCTGCAGGTGCGGCAGGTAGTCCTCGGTCAGCGTGCTGATCGGCGTCTCGGCGGCGTTGACCGTGACGTTCATGGCGGCCCGGACCACGCCGTCGCCGTCCTTGACGGGTACCGCGACCGACCGGATGCCGGGCGCGAGCTCGTTGTCGGCCAGCGCCCAGCCGCGGGCGCGGACCTCGCGCAGGTTGGCCTCGATCTGCGCCCGGGTCGGGGTGACCCACGGGTTGACTCCCGAGCGGCTGGGTGTGCTCAGCGCCTCGGCGAGCCGGTCCGGCGCAAGGGCGGCGAGCAGCACCTTGCCCTGCGACGTGACGGCGGCGGGGAAGCGGGTGCCGATCTCCACCCGCAGCGCGATGATCTTGGGAACCGCCACCCGCGCGGTGTAGACGATGTCCGAGCCGTCGAGCTGGCTGATCGAGGACGACTCGTGGGTGTGCGCGACCAGCGCCTCCATGTGCGGCCGGGCCAGGTCCCACAGGGACTGCGCCCCGATGTACGCCATGCCCAGCTCGAGCACGCGCGGGGTCAGCTCGAAGCCGCCCTCGACCGCTCGCACGTAGCCGAGCTCCTCGAGGGTGAGCAACAGCCGGCGCGCGGTAGGCCGGGCGAGCCCGGTGGCGGCGGCGACCCCGGTGAGGGGGAGCCGGGGCCGGCCCGCCTGGAAGGCGCGGATCACATCCAGGCCGCGGGCCAGTGCCTCGACGAAGTCGGGTCCCTCCCCGCGCCTCGGCATGAGCAGCCCTCCGTCACGTCGGTGGTGGTCCGTGTAGCGAACAATAGTCCGCCGCAGGACGCAAATGTTTCGGCTTGAACGGCACAGGGGGATTCACGACCGTCCGCGGCGCGGACGGTCGTCCGAAGACTCCGTTCACCGTTTGGCGCCGGACGATCTGAGCACTCCGGCAGTCCGCCAGGGAAAGTGTCGTATCCCGGCGGCAGAATGCGGGCATGCTCACAGCGGCGGTTCCCGACCCGGACGGCCCTGGCGGCCGCCTACGGAACTTGCCCGCCGGCGCCGACCTCCCGGTTGCCGACCTCGCTGTCGCGGTGGCCGAGCGCGAGCGGGCCGATCACCCGCGCTGGGTCTGGGCGGCCACCGGCGACGTCTATCCCGCCTTGCTGCGCGCCGGGGTGCGGGTGGCGCGCTGTCACGATCTGGAGCTCACCGAGGCGCTGCTGCTCGGCCATGCCGGCCGGTGGGGCGAGCCGCGCTCGCTCGGGGCCGCCCGTGCCCGCCTGCACGGCCTGCCGGTGCCGGCCGATCCGCCGCCGCGGCCCGCCGAGCCGCCCGGCTTCGCCCAAAGTGCGCTCTTCGAGACAACCGGCGCGCCGCTGGCCCGGCACGGCTTCGACGTGCTCGCGGCCGTCGCCGAGGTGTACGCCGACCAGCAGGCGCGGATCGCGGCCACCGAGCATCCGGGCCGGTTCCGGCTGCTCGTGGCGGCCGAGTCGGCGGGTGCGCTGATCGGCGCCGAGATGGGGCACGCCGGCCTGCCCTGGCGGGCCGATCTCCACGACGAGCAGCTGCGTGACCTGCTCGGGCCGCCGCAGCCGGTGGGGCCGCCGCGCCGGCTGGCCGAGTTGACCGCCGAGATCAACGACGCGTTCGGCACGCACGGGCTGCACCCCGATTCGCCCGCCGAGGTGGTCCGGGCGTTCGCCCGGGCCGGCGTCGAGGTGCCGAACACGCGCGCCTGGGTGCTGCGCCGGGTCGACCATCCGGCGGTGCGCCCCCTGCTGGAGTACAAGGAGCTCTATCGGATCTGGACGGCGCACGGCTGGGCCTGGTGCGACGCCTGGGTCAGCGGGGGCCGGTTCCGCCCGGAGTACGTGCCGGGTGGCGTGGTCTCCGGCCGGTGGGCGACGCGCGGCGGCGGGGCGCTGCAGGTGCCGAAGGCGGTGCGGCGCGCGGTCGTCGCCGACCCGGGGTGGCGGTTCGTGGTGGCCGACGCGGGTCAGCTCGAACCGCGGGTGCTGGCCGCCGTCTCCGGTGACGAGCGGCTGGCCGCCGCGGCCGCGGCCGGCGACCTGTACGCGGCGCTCGCCACCGACTCGTTCGGCGGCGACCGCGCCCGGGCGAAGGTCGCCCTGCTCGGCGCGATGTACGGGCAGACCGGCGGCGCTGCGATCCCGGCGCTCGCCGTGCTGCGCCAGCACTATCCGACCGCGTTCGAGTACGTCGAGGCCGCCGCCCGCACCGGAGAGGCCGGCGGCCTGGTCCGGTCCTGGCTGGGCCGCACCTGCCCACCCGCCTCGACCGCGTGGCGCGACGCCGGGCTGGATCCGCCGGAGGATGCGGGCTCGGCCGAGTCCCCGCAGGGTGGCGCGCCGGGGCGGGCTCGTGGGCGGTTCACCCGCAACTTCGTGATCCAGGCGACCGCCGCCGAGTGGGCGCTCGTGCTGCTGGCCACCCTGCGGACCGCGATCGAGGGGACGAAGGCCGAGTTGGTGCTGTTCGTGCACGACGAGGTGGTGGTGCATTGTCCGGCCGAGCAGGCCGCCCAGGTGGTCGACGCGGTGCACGCGAGTGCCGCGCAGGCCGGGCGGCTGCTCTTCGGCGACACGGCGGTGCGCTTCCCGCTCGACGTCTCAGTAGTTGGTGCGTATGCCGACGCGAAGTGAAAGTCGGGTACCTTTGTCTCTCCGACGCGAGAGGCGCTGCAACGGGGTGACACCCGCCACGCTCGCTCGGTGTCCACCGACCAAGGGCGCCTCCGTTGAACCGGAGGTGGTCGGTATGGAGAGAAGTGCGAGAATCGCGGAGCTGCGGCGGCTGCTCGACGAGCGAGTCCTGGTGCTCGACGGCGCCTGGGGCACGATGCTGCAGGATGCCAAGCTCTCTCCCGCCGACTACCGCGCCGACCTGATCGGCGCCGACCACCCGCAGGACGTCACCGGCGATCCCGACCTGCTCAACCTCACCCGGCCGGACATCGTCCTCGACGTGCACCGGCAGTACCTGGCGGCCGGCGCGGACATCACCACCACCAATACCTTCACCGCGACGAGCATCGCGCAGGCCGACTATGGCCTGCAGGCGTACGTGCGGGAGATGAACCTGCGCGGCGCGCGACTGGCCCGCCAGGCGGCCGACGAGGCCGGCGGCAAGTTCGTGGCCGGCTCGGTGGGCCCGATGAACGTGACGCTCTCGCTTTCCCCGAAGGTCGACGACCCGGCCTACCGCGCCGTGACGTTCGACCAGGTCAAGGCGGCCTACGCCGAGCAAATCGAAGCACTGCGCTCCGGCGGCGTCGACCTCCTGCTGATCGAGACGATCTTCGACACGCTGAACGCGAAGGCGGCCGTCGCGGCGGCCCGCGAGGTCGCACCGGACCTGCCGCTGTGGATCTCGGTCACCATCGTCGACCTCTCCGGGCGGACCCTCTCCGGCCAGACCGTCGAGGCGTTCTGGCGCTCGATCGAGCGGGCCGAGCCGCTGGTCGTCGGCGTGAACTGCTCACTCGGCGCGACCGAGATGCGCCCGCACGTGGCCGAGCTGGCCCGCCTCGCCGGCACCTACGTGGCCTCGCACCCCAACGCCGGCCTGCCGAACGCGTTCGGCGGCTACGACCAGACCCCCGACGAGACCGCGGCGCTGCTCGCCGAGTTCGTCGACGCCGGCTTCGTCAACATCGCCGGCGGTTGCTGCGGCACGACTCCACCGCACATCGCCAAAATCGCCGAGGCGGTGCGCGGCCGGGCCCCGCGCAAGGTCGCCGAGCCGGCCGCGACCACCCGGTTCAGCGGGCTCGAGCCGTTCGAGATCGGGCCGGACACCGGCTTCGTCATGATCGGCGAGCGGACCAACGTCACCGGCTCCGCCCGGTTCCGCCGGCTGATCGAGGCTGACGACTACCAGGGCGCGGTGGACGTCGCGCTCGAACAGGTGCGCGGCGGCGCCAACCTGCTCGACGTGAACATGGACGCCGACCTGCTCGACAGCGAGCAGGCGATGACCACCTTCCTCAACCTGATCGCGACCGAGCCCGAGGTGGCCCGGATCCCGGTCATGGTCGACAGCTCCAAGTGGAGCGTGCTCGAGGCCGGCCTCAAGTGCGTGCAGGGCAAGGGCGTGGTCAACTCGATCAGCCTGAAAGAGGGCGACGGACCGTTCCTCGAGCACGCCCGCCGGATCCGCGACTTCGGCGCCGGCGTCGTGGTGATGGCGTTCGACGAGCAGGGCCAGGCCGACAGCCGCGACCGCAAGGTGGAGATCTGCGCCCGGGCGTACGACCTGCTGGTCGGCGAGGCCGGGTTCGCGCCCGACGACATCATCTTCGACCCGAACGTGCTCGCCGTGGCGACCGGCATCGCCGAGCACAACGGATACGCCAAGGCGTTCATCGAGGCGCTCCCGCTGATCAAGGAACGCTGCCCCGGCGCGCGTACCAGCGGCGGCATCTCCAACCTGTCGTTCGCGTTCCGCGGCAACGACGTGGTGCGCGAGGCCATGCACTCGGCGTTCCTGTTCCACGCGGTCAAGGCGGGCCTGGACATGGGCATCGTCAACGCCGGCCAGCTCGCCGTCTACCACGACATCCCGGCCGACCTGCTCGAGCTGGTCGAGGACGTGCTGTTCGACCGGAACCCGGATGCCACCGACCGGCTGGTCGCGTTCGCGTCCACCGTGCAGGGCGAGGGCAAGCAGCGTGCCGTCGACCTCTCCTGGCGCGAGGCCCCGGTCGCCGAGCGGCTGCGGCACGCGCTGGTCCACGGCATCGTCGACTACATCGAGGCCGACACCGAGGAGGCGCGCCAGCAGCTGCCGCGGCCGCTCGACGTGATCGAGGGCCCGCTGATGGACGGCATGAAGGTGGTCGGCGACCTGTTCGGCTCGGGCAAGATGTTCCTGCCGCAGGTGGTCAAGAGCGCGCGGGTGATGAAGCGCTCGGTCGCCTATCTCGAGCCGTACATGGAGAAGGAGAAGGCCGCGGGCCGCGGCCAGGGCAAGGTGGTGCTCGCCACGGTCAAGGGCGACGTGCACGACATCGGCAAGAACATCGTCGGCGTGGTGCTCGGCTGCAACAACTACGAGGTCGTCGACCTGGGCGTGATGGTGCCCGCGGCCAAGATTCTGGACACCGCCGTCGCCGAGGGCGCCGACGCGGTCGGACTCTCCGGCCTGATCACCCCGTCGCTGGACGAGATGGTCGCGGTCGGCGCCGAGATGCAGCGGCGCGGCATGAAGCTCCCGCTGCTGATCGGCGGCGCGACCACCTCGAAGCAGCACACCGCCGTGCGGATCGCCCCGGCGTACGACGGTTGCACGGTGCACGTGCTTGACGCGTCCCGCGTGGTGGGCGTGGTCAGCGACCTGCTCGATCCGGGCCGGGCCCGGGCGCTCGACGAGACGAACCGCGCCGATCAGGAGCGGCTGCGCGAGCAGCACGCCAACCGGCACGCCCAGCCGCTGCTCACGCTCGCTCGGGCGCGGGCCAACCGTGAGACGGTCGACTTCGGCGAGCTGCCCACGCCGGCCTTCACGGGCGTACGGGAGGTGGCGCCGGCCATCGCCGAGCTGCGCGCGATGATCGACTGGCAGTTCCTGTTCCTGGCCTGGGAGCTGAAGGGCAAGTTCCCGGCGATCCTCGACCAGCCGGTCGCCCGCGAGCTGTACGACGACGCCAACGCCCTGCTCGACAAGATCATCGCGGAGGACGCCTTCCAGGCTCGTGGCCTCTACGGCTTCTGGCCGGCGAGTTCGCAGGGCGACGACATCGTGCTCGGCGACGGCGCGCGGTTCGCGATGCTGCGCCAGCAGACCCAGAAGCCGGCCGGCCGCGCGAACCGCTGCCTCGCCGACTACATCGCTCCCGCTCCTTCCCGCGGTGATCACCTCGGCGGTTTCGCCGTGGCCATCCACGGCGCCGAGGAGCTGGCGGCGACGTACGAGGCGGACCACGACGACTACCGAGCGATCATGGTGAAGGCCCTGGCCGACCGGCTCGCCGAGGCGTTCGCCGAGCATCTGCACCTGCGGGCGCGCCGGGATTGGTTCGAACCGGAGGCCGAGCCGTCCGTCGCGGACCTGCACGCCGAGCGCTTCCGCGGCATCCGTCCGGCGCTGGGTTATCCGGCCTGCCCCGACCACAGCGAGAAGAAGGACCTCTTCGAGTTGCTCGGCACGGACGCGATCGGCGTCGGCCTCACCGAGTCGTACGCGATGACGCCGGCAGCCGCGGTCAGCGGCCTGATCTTCGCCCACCCGCAGTCGCGCTACTTCACCGTCGGCCGGATCGGCAAGGACCAGGTCGAGGACTACGCCGCCCGGCGCGGCCTGCCGGTGGCCGAGGTGGAGCGCTGGTTGCGCCCCAACCTGGCGTACGAGATCGACTGAGCTGTGTCCAGCGACGAGGAGCCGATTCGTGACCTTCGCACCCGGCGGCCCGCCGGCTCGATGACGCCCGCGTTCGAGCCGG
>Ga0081539_10003080_pt1 | contig 21453 bp, 19 predicted proteins | sample TabmetS4T2R2_FD_71023 | JGI IMG/M metagenome (GOLD analysis project Ga0081539, IMG submission 71023) | Tabebuia heterophylla rhizosphere microbial communities from the University of Puerto Rico - S4T2R2 | ecosystem: Host-associated > Plants > Roots > Rhizosphere ...
CAATTGGCCGCATGCTTCTGAATTAGACAAATTTGCCCCAAGCAATCCTATTTACCTTACAGCTAAATCGCTACACGCAGCGTGGGCAAATAACCAAGCGTTGAAGCTTGCTAACATTACGGCACAAACACCAGACCCCCAAAATGGCCAAATCCAGCGCGATGCGAAAGGTCATATCACCGGTATTTTGCTTGAAACCGCCATGGAGTTGGTCGGCAATATTATTCCTGAAGTAACAATCGAAGAAATTGCAAGCGCCATCGAAAAGGCACAATCAAATTTATGGAAGATGGGACTCACAGGCCTCCATGATTTCGATAGACGTGAATCATTCATGGCATTACAACGACTTCACGCGCAGGGCAAATTAAAATTACGCATACTCAAAAACATTCCGGTTGAATTGCTCGACCAGGCATTTGAATTGGGTTTGCGCGCGGGCTTCGGCGATGACTGGCTGCGCATTGGCTCCGTCAAGGTTTTTATGGATGGCGCCCTTGGACCGCATACAGCTGCCATGTTCCAGCCTTATATCGGAGAAGATGACAATCGTGGCATCCTCAACATGGATGGTGAAGAACTCTTCGAACACGGACGCAAGGCGGCACAAGTTGGGTTGGGCATGACCGTCCATGCGATCGGTGATCGTGCCAATCACGAAGTGCTCAATGCATATGAGCAGTTACGCACGTATGAACACGAAAATCATTTTCCTGCGCTTCGCCATCGTATTGAACATGTGCAGGTCATTCATCCGGATGACGCGGTGCGCCTGGGCAAGCTGAATATCATTGCCTCGATGCAGCCCATCCATGCCACATCTGATATGTTGATGGCAGATCAATTTTGGGGCGAAGAGCGTTCACGCCTTGCGTATGCCATGAAGACGCAATTGGATTTCGGCGCGCGACTTGCTCTCGGATCAGACGCGCCTGTTGAATCACCGAATCCATTTTGGGGATTGCACGCCGCGATCACTCGAAGGCGCGCCGACGGCTCCCCATCCCCCGATGGCTGGTATCCTGAACAAAAACTGACAATGCCCGAAGCAGTGGCAGGCTACACCCTGGGTCCCGCGTATGCTGCCAATATGGAAGATCGCTTGGGTAAGCTTGCCCCGAATTATCTGGCCGATCTAATCGTGTTGGAAAAAGACATTTTCACCTGCAACCCAAATGATTTGCTTACGCTCGAATCATCGGCTACAATGATAGGTGGAGAATGGGTTTGGAAAAACCCTAAAGGTTTTTTCATTGACCCGTGAAATAGGTTTGGGCAGATGTGTCACTTGAGAAAAGCTCTTGCGACCAAGAGAAACCTTTAGGGTTTTAGTATTATCATGCCAGAACAACCACGTCTCACACCTGAAATGCTGGTACCTCGTATGGGGGAATATTTGATTCAAAAGGGCGTTATTTCTTCTGAACATTTGCAGAAGGCACTCGCTTATCAGCAGGAACAAATATCAAAAGGGAATTCGGTGATGCTGGGCCAGGCATTGATTGATCTACAACTCATATCCCGCGATGAACTCGATCAGGCTGTCACCGAGCAGATTATTCAACTGCGGTCCGCACTACAGGCAGCAAATCGTACGCTCGAGCGCCGCGTCGAAGAGCGCACTGCAGAGCTGCAAAAAGCCCTGGAACGTGTTTCTGAACTTAGCCAGCTTAAGTCCAATTTCGTTTCGAACATCTCCCATGAATTGCGAACTCCGCTCACGCATGTCAAGGGATATATCGAGTTATTGATCACAGAATCAATGGGACCGATTACAGAAGAACAACGCCATGCGTTACAAGTCAGTCAGCAATCAACAGCCAGGCTTGAGGCGCTGATAGAGGACCTCATCATGGTTTCATTGGCTTCACGTGGTGAACTAAGCATTAACCAACAGGACGTGGACATTCGACGCCTGGCAAACCTTGCAGTTAAATCTTCCTCAAACAAGGCACAGGATCGAGGTGTGAATCTGCACGCGGTGATCGATGATGACCTGCCTCTCGTCCAGGCTGATTCACAGAAGATCGCCTGGGTGGTGAATCAGCTCGTTGATAACGGGATCAAGTTTACGCCGTCGGGTGGAAGCGTGGTGGTCAGCGTCCAGCGTGAAGGAGAAAATCTTGTCCTCGTATCCATAACCGACACCGGGATTGGTATTCCCGCGAGTAAAGTGAATGACATCTTTGAACCGTTTCATCAACTGGACGGGTCATCCACTCGCCGGTATGGTGGGACAGGGCTTGGGCTTTCGCTCGTGCGAGACATCATTGAGGCGCACGGTTCGATGCTGGATGTTCAGTCCACGGAAGGACGCGGTAGTACATTTAAATTTCCACTGCTTGTCACTGTTAATCCAAAATAAACCTATGGATTACAAAACTTTCGAGTATCTGCAGGAATTAATGCGAATCACTGCCTTTGCGGATAGCTCGCGTCCTGTCATCGAAAATTTTCTGAAAACATTGCGTGAGCAGTTTGTTTTTGATAACGTTGCAGTTTATCTTTATGATCAATCATCGGAGAGCCTCGAAGTGGTTTACGCGCGCGCAGTTGGGCGCGCGAAAAGCGCCGAAGCAGATGCCGCATGGGGAGAAACATTCGCCGGGCAAGTGCTCAAGAGCGGGAGGCTTTTGTTACAGGATCCAAAGTCCGATGCTCCGCCTGATGATCGCTTGAGTCAGGCATATCTGCTTGGCTTGCCTTTGCGCTTAGATGGGTTAACAAAAGGCGCGCTGGTCTTTGTGCGTTTTGGGGGGCCTGTTTATGAAAGCGAACATATTGCACTGGCGTCTCTTGCATCAGACCTGCTTTCGAACTTGTTCGAACGCGCTGCTTGGCGGGAAACAACCTCAGAATTGCGCGAACTAAAGCGCCAGATGCAACTGCAGGAGGATTTTGTCAGCACGATTTCGCATGAACTACGGACACCTCTTGGTTTTATTAAGGGCTATAGCACCAGCCTTTTGAGACAGGATACAAGCTGGGATGCCGAGACCCAAAAGGAATTCTTAACGATCATCGATGAAGAGGCGGACCGTTTATCCTTATTGATCGAGAACGTGCTCGAATCGGCGCGCCTGCAGAGTAAAACTCTCCCGCTTCGATTCCAGCCCCTCAGGTTGGATTCCGTCTTACGAGATGTGATCACGCGCATTCGCATCCGCCACAAAGACCTGGACGTAAATATGGATCTCAATCCGGCACCATCCATTCAGGGAGATGGCGTTCGCCTCTCACAAGTCTTTGAAAACTTGTTTACGAACGCCCTTAAATATGCACCCGGAACACCCATCGATGTGCAACTGAAGCAGGTGGGAGGGAATATCATTATTTCTTTCAAAGATCATGGACCAGGCATTCCGGCAGAATCCTTGCCACTTATTTTTGAGCGTTTCTATCGCGTCCGCAGTGAACATACAATTACAGGCACAGGGCTTGGTCTCTACATTTGCAAGCAGATAATTAACGCACATCGTGGTAAGATTTGGGCAGAATCCGCAACTGGCCAAGGAACCACGTTTTTTATAGAACTGCCTATCAATTCATCAAAATAGCGCAAAGGAGGCCACATGGCAAAACGCATTCTTATAGTAGATGATGAACCCCGTTATCTACGATTGCTCGAAGCCAATTTACGGACAGAGGGATATGAAGTTGTCACTGCGCAGGATGGCATGCAGGCAGTGAGCGTTTTTTCGGACCAACCCATTGACCTTGTGCTTATGGATGTGATGATGCCCAAGCTGGATGGCTTTGGCGCGACTCAGCGCATTCGGGAATTCTCGGGCACGCCGATCATCATCCTCACCGCTAAGGGAGACGAGCAGGATCGCGTGCGTGGACTCGACCTGGGGGCAGACGATTATCTGGTCAAACCTTTTTCAGCGACAGAATTACTGGCGCGTGTCCGTGCTGTATTGCGCCGTGCCCAACCTCCGAGTGAAGTGGGACAGTCCCGTTTCTTTACTCATGATAATTTGAAGATCGATTTTGCACGGGCTGAGGTTTGGCGTGGTGAAACGCCGGTATCGCTTTCCGCAACCGAATATCGTTTGCTCTTGCAATTTGCGCATCATGTAGGCAAAATCATGACATCAGAGGAATTGTTGACGAGCGTATGGGGACCTGAATATCGCACCGATAAGGAAATTCTTTGGGTGAGTATTGCCCGCCTCCGCCAGAAACTTGAAGATGATGCGCACACTCCAAAACATATTGTGACACGATCAGGGTTAGGATACCTGATGCCGCCCATCGAAGACTAAGAGTCAGGAGGTTTTCGTGGTTGGTAAGAGTATCCTCATTCTCGACGAGAACGCCGCCAGCCGAAGTTTTCTTGGAAATACTCTCCGCGAAAAGCAGTTCAACGTCTTCGAAGCTGCTTCTGGAAAAGAAGCACTCATTATCGCATGGCGGGATGAACCTAACCTTGTGCTGTTTGACCCGGTATTATCTGATATTAAAGATGAGGAATTTATTCAAAAGCTGCGGAGTAATCCGCGCACAAGTAACACTCATCTAATCGCTCTTTCCAGTGACCCCTCCCCAACCCGAAAAGAAACCTGCCTGAATGCGGGTGCAAATGAATATTTGATCAAATCATCGCAAGCGCTTCCTGCGCTGGAGGAAAGTCTCTCGCATTTATTCAACGCGGAAAAGCCACCTGAGGTGTCAAGCAAAGACGAAAAGGAACGTGGTTTGCTGATTGTCTTCCTGAGTGCAAAAGGAGGAACAGGAACATCCTCGCTGTGTGCAAATCTTGCGATGAACATCAAACAAAGTCAGCCCGATGCACGCGTCGTTGTCGCTGATCTGATTCTGCCCATCGGTTCGATAGGTCAGATCGTTGGCTATGCAGGCAAGCTGAATCTTGTAACGGTGGCAGATCTGCCAGCCGGCCAAACGAACGAGGAATACTTCCGTAAAAATTTACCTACACCAGAGTTGTGGCAGTTTCAATTGCTGGCTGGTTCACCCGATCCGCAACACGGAAATGTCCTGAAAGGGGAGCGAATCGACCAAATCGTGGATGTGCTCCGCTCAGCATATGATTTTATTATCCTGGACCTTGGCCGTTCACTCTCACGCATCAGCCTGCCTCTGATCCAAAAAGCTGATCTTATCAATCTGATTATTTCCACTGACCAAAGCACTATTCAACTGACCAAGACGGTTTGGGATTATCTTCAGACCCAGGGAATCAATAGCCAAAGAATGTACGCGATCTTAAACCGCGCTGTTGGACTGGAGGGATTGACCAAGGCAGAAGCTGAGGAGATCATCGGTATAACAATTAAAACGACGATGCCATACATGGGGAGTAATTTCGCGCTCGCCAATAACTTGAACCAGCCCATCACGACAAAGTATCCAACGGATACCGCTTCCATCATTATTAAAGAGACAGCTGCCGATATGGTGCGGCTTGCTCGCCGCCTGCGTGCCAAGTGATCTATCTGCTTAATGAAAGTGAAAGGTGATTTTCAGCGCATTTCGACTAAACTTTGATGGCTGGTCTATTCGTTTACCATAGTGATGGGGTGATGATTTTCGGAATTACTCCAAAATCATGCTCCAGGTCTAAATAAGAGGCAATATGACTATTGAATATGATGAAAGAGGCAAAATATTTACAGATATCGTCTCGAAGATAGCAATCCATGCTACCGTTCAGACGACAACCCATATGCTGCGCGGTCAAATCCATGTACGTAGGGATCAGCGCATCATAGATGAACTGGATCTAAATGAGAACTTCCTGGCGCTCACCGACGTGGATGTGCTAAGCCCTGATGGGCAAATCCTATTTCAAGTGCCGTTCCTGGCAGTTCGGCGCTCCCATATCGTGTGGGTCATTCCTGAACCAAAAACAAATGAGGAAGGTGAGTCGTAATGGCTACTCCAATTTCAAGCAATTTTACACGGCTTACCTCGGCTGACCTGCTCAAGTTCAAACGCTATCTCGTTGAGAATGTCAGTCGCTCCATGGAAGGAGAATCGTTGCAGTTTGGTGACCGCAACCAGATTCTTAAAGAACGCTTGAATGAAGCGTATGTTCAAACAAGGGTTTCGCTGCCTGAGGATATCCGTCAGCAGATTTTTCATGAAATACTGGATGAAATGACGGGGTTTGGTCCTATTCAGCCCTTGCTTGATGACCCCGATATCAGCGAAGTCATGGTAAACGGTCCTAAGAAAATATTTATTGAGAAGGGCGGCAAGGTAACGAAGAGTGCAGTCACATTTGATGATGACGACCATGTTTTGCGGATTATCGATCGCATCATTCTGCCCCTCGGCCGCCGCGTGGATCCAGATAGTCCGACCGTCGACGCGCGCCTGCCGGATGGTTCACGCGTCAACGCCGTTATCCGTCCAGTGTCCATCGATGGACCGTGTATCACGATCCGTAAATTTAAAAAAGATAAACTTACCATTCAACAGTTGATCGATTACGGGTCGTTGACCCAGAACATGGGAGAGTTTGTCCGTGCCTGCGTGCTTGCCCATCTCAACATCGTCATTTCGGGAGGAACGGGTTCAGGGAAAACTACCCTCCTGAATGTTCTCTCCAGCTTTATTCCTGAGGGGGAGCGGATCGTCACAATAGAAGACGCGGCAGAATTGCAGCTTCAGCAAGACCATGTCCTGCGCCTAGAGACGAAGGTTGCCAACACTGATGGGAAAGGCGCCGTGACAATCCGTGATCTCGTTCGAAATGCATTGCGCATGCGCCCTGATCGAATCGTCGTAGGCGAATGTCGCGGCGGTGAAGCGCTGGACATGTTACAAGCCATGAACACAGGTCATGATGGTTCATTGACGACATTACACGCCAACACACCGCGTGATGCCATATCACGCCTCGAAACAATGGTGCTTATGTCAGGCATGGATCTGCCACTGAAAGTTGTGCGCCAGCAGATTTCCTCGGCAGTGGATCTTATCATCCAACAAACCCGATTGAAAGATGGCTCCCGCAAAGTGACTGCGATTACAGAGGTCATCGGCATGGAAGGTGATACAGTCGTCATGACGGATATTTTCAAGTTCGAGCAGACAGGTGTCGGTTCAGATGGCAAGATCAAAGGTGAATTGAAGGCAACCGGTATTCGTCCTCTCTTTGGTCCAAAGCTGGAGGCGGCCGGATATAAACTTGGTGCCGAGATCTTTATGCCAGCCAGTGGAATGAGTCTCGGTCAAAGGCGATAAGAGCGTATTGCTTCTGCTATAATCGGGTCACGTTAAAGTTAAAGTTCGCTAGAGGAGTCATGGACATCAAGTCCCAGGTTACGATTCGTACAAAAAAACTTGGCGTGTTGATCCGCGACGCGCGGCAAGCCGCGCGCAGGAGTATTCAGGATTGTGCGGAAGCAATTGGTGTTCCAAAAGGTGTATTCCGTTCCTATGAAGAAGGGCTCAGAGCCCCATCATTGCCTGAGCTGGAAACGCTGATCTATTATCTCGACCTGCCTATGGAGCATTTTTGGGGGAAGCAAGTGAAATCCGAGAATACGTCTCCGCATCAAAGACTTGATTTGCCAAAGCTACTGGCCGTACGGCAGCGTAAGGTCGGCGCGCTTCTCAGACAGGAACGGATGAAGGCCAGTTTGTCAATCCGCAATCTTGCGCATGAGACGGGAATCGCAAGTTCGCGCCTCAAAGCGTATGAATTGGGCGAACGTCCTATTCCCTTACCTGAATTGGAGGCGTTGGTCCAAACGCTTGGCGGGCGAATCGAATCTTTCTTTGATCGCAACGGGCCTGTTGGACAATGGATGATCAGTGAGGAAGCAATTCAGCATTTCCTGGAAATGCCTGTGGAATTGCGTGAGTTTGTTGCATTGCCGGTCAATCGTCCTTACCTGGAACTGGCGATGAAATTGAGCAACATGTCCAGAGATAAATTGCGTTCCGTGGCAGAAGATTTATTGGATATTACGTATTAGGCTCCTCTGTGGATAACAGGACAATCATGGCACTTGCCGAAAAAGGCAAAAAGGAATATGAGCAGGGAAATTACCTCGCGGCAGCAGATTTGTTTTCACAAGCAGCGCAAGGCTATGCATCCACGCAGGATGAATTGAATGCGGCAGAGATGAAGAATAATCAAAGTGTCGCTTTGTTACAGGCCGGAAAATCAAGAGGGGCGCTTCAAGCTACGGAAGGAACTGAAAGTATCTTTGAGAAAGCAGGCGATATAAAACGCCAGGGAATCGCGGTGAGCAATCGCGCGGCGGCGCTGGAGGGACTCAAAAGATGGAATGAAGCATTGCAAGAATACGACCGCGCTGCAGCGCTCTTCGAGCAAGTGGGAGAAGGTGACATGCATTCGATGGTAAGAAAGACCGCGGCAAATTTGAATCTCAAACGCGGTCATATTGCAGACTCACAGATGGATGTATACGATTCACTGCGGCTGGTTGAAAAACCATCGCTTGCCCAGCGCATTATGAAATTTTTCATGCGCATTGGGCTTATCAGATAATAGACCTGCGTACGTTGCATAAAGAAATAATTTAGCATATCTTTTTGTGCACGCAGGTAAAGCCAGCGTGTTAGTTTATGTGTTCTGTGAGATGCTCGGTCTTTATCGTTTATCTTCGAGCAAATTTATTCAAGGTGAACATTGATCATCCATCCTGTGGTTCGCCCGGCAGATTTCAAGGACCATCAGCAAATATCGAACTTGATCTTTTTCGAGACCCGTCTTCATCGCCATATGGATTGGCGCTCACCACTAGAGCTATTGGGCTCGCCGTTTTACTGGGCTTTGGAGGAAGATGGACAGGTGATCGCCGCTCTGGCTTGCGCTCCTGAAGCAAAGGGAATCAGCTGGGTGCGGCTATTTGTTTATGCGGGACGCTGGGATGCGCATCAGGCATGGAATATGTTATGGTCCACAACAAAGGAAGAGATCGCACGCTCAGGCAGTGCCATGGTTGCGGCAATCGCTATGCATCCCTGGTTTCAGAACGTATTGTCGGCAAGTGGGTTCAAAACTTATCAGCACATTGTGATGCTTGAATGGCGCGGCTTCGCCAGTTCGCCCTGGAACCAGGTCGAAGCGAACGGAATCAGAATCCGTAAAATGACGGAAGCTGATCTTCCTGAAGTGGAAAAAACCGATATAGCGTCCTTCACACTGTTGTGGCAGAATCCATTGGATACACTTCGCAGGGCATATTCACAGACCTTGTTCGCGACCGTGGCAGAAGATGAGAGCGGAATCGTTGGATATCAACTAACCACCGGAGGGCGAACACACGCACATCTGGCACGCCTTGCTGTGCGTCCTTCTGCGCAGGGACGGGGTGCGGGTAGAACTTTGTTGGTTGAACTTTTCACGCGGCTGGCACAAATGGGCGTTACAAGACTTACCGTGAATACGCAAAGCGATAACGATGCTTCGCTGGGCCTCTATCAGAAAATGGGGTTCGTCCGCACGGGTGAGCAATATCCGGTATACACTCTTGAAGTACCATCCACTCCTGAGGAGGATAAATGACAGAGAGAAATGCTTCGATGATGATCGTCAACGCCCTGGTGCGCCAGGCATTGACCTCTGCCCAGGAAGTAATGGGTGAAAACGGTTTGAATGCTGTATTACATACCAGCGGTCTCGATCGATTTATTGGAAACTTCCCACCAGATAATCTTGAACCGGCGATAAGCGCCTCAGAATATGCAAAGCTAAATGAAGCTATCGAAGCCTTCTATGGGCGCGGCGGACGTGGTATGCTGCGACGGATCGGCAAAGCTTCATTTCAATACGCTGTGCGCGAACAAGCTGCCTTACTGGGCATAGCCGGTGTGGCGCTTAAATTATTACCGGAACGACAACGAATCAAATTTATTTTGAATAGTATGGCTGGCGCATTGAAGAAGAGTAACCCTCAAGTGCAAGCCTGGTTGGACGATAGCGGCGAAAGGATCGCCTATATGGAATCCACCTGTGCAGTTTGTTATGGCCGCCACAGCCCCGATCCTATTTGTCATCTTTATGCAGGTTCCATCGGTGAAGCGGTGCAATGGGCAACTGGGAAGGAGTTTAAGATCATTGAAACACACTGCCTGGCAAAAGGGGATGAGTATTGCAGGTTTGAAATAGGAGAGGCACGCGAGTGAGCGAAACGAAATTTTCCAACCGTATCCTGCGCCGCTTTGCGGAAACTGTTGCAACAGAACTAGGTGCGGAGCAATTCAGTGCAATGCTTGATTTGTCCAATCTGCCCCAGGAATGGAAAAAAACGGATACGTTCCTAAAGACGAGCCCTATTGACTCTTCACATGTATATGCAGCACTTCAGGCAGCCATCCGAATCTATTTTGGACGTGGCGCGCGTGGTGTCCTTTTACGTGTTGGGGAGCGCCTATGGGATCGCATCCTGGATGATGCCGCGCTGGGAAACAAAGCACAGGCGGCCTTGATCAAAAGACTGCCACTCTCCACACGGCGTAAGACCACACTGGAATTACTTGGCAAATTCATTGGCGGCACAGCTGGTGACATTACTATTCACACGCTGGATCTCGATCTGCTTCTCGTTGATCATGCTTCTCCTACTACGCATGATCAAAGTTCTTCCACCCCGATCTGCTTTGTGACTCAGGGACTTATCCGCGAAAGTCTCTTCTGGGCAACGGGGAATGGATATGACGTTGCCGAAATCTCGTGCAAAGCCACAGGGGAAAACACTTGTGAATTCAAGATAACCGTTGGAGGATAAGTGATTACTTTTGAGTCAAAGTGGGAGGGGAACAACGGGGTCACATTTTATATTCGAGGTTGGGAACCTACGAATAAGAGGCCAAAAGCATTAATTGCGCTCATCCATGGGCTGGGTGAACATACAGGACGTTATCTTCACGTCGGCAAGACCATGACAGATGTGGGTTATGCACTGGTTGGCTTTGATCTACGCGGCCACGGCAGGTCGGGCGGTGCACGAGGACACTTTCCCTCGCTCGAAGTCATCATGCAGGATATCCGTCAGTTTTTTAAATATCTCGTGCAGCGTTACACTGATATCCCGCATTTCTTATATGGTCACAGTCTGGGCGGGTTGTTATCGCTTACCTATGCGCTTCACTATCCTAATGGTGTGAATGGCGTGATCGTCACCGGCTCCGGCTTGCGTTCACCTTTACAGGAACAGAAAGCAAAGGTGGCAATGGTCAATTTGCTAGGGTCACTCCTTCCGACTATCACCATCCCAAGTGGATTAGATGCAACGACCATTTCACGCGATGCAGAGGTCGTGAAGAAATATGTCAACGATTCACTCGTGCATGACAAAACCAGCCTTGGACTTGGGAAAACCGCGATCAAAGCCATTGACTTTTGTTTTGCACACGCCAAGGAGTTCAAGCCTCCCTTGCTTATCATGCACGGCACGGCTGACAAACTCACTTACCCTAGCGGCAGTGAAGACTTCGCGCGGCTTGCAAGTGAAAATAATAAAGATGTGACTCTCAAATTGTGGGACGATTTGTATCACGAAGTGCACAACGAGCCAGAGAAAGCTGAAGTTTTCAAGATGATGATCGAGTGGATGGAGAATAGGTTGTGATCTCTAATGACCCTAGCACTTTATTGTCGAGCTATCTTAAGCCGCTTGTGATGCAGGCAAATGCAACAAGGTGATGGGAATTGCTTCTGAATACGAAGGTGTATAGGTAGAAAGAGATAAAATTTCTTTGACTGGTGGGTTATCCAAGATCTCCATCACGATTTCGCGCGTTTCATCAGAAAGTTTGGCCAACCCTGTTAACGGAAAGCTGCGCGGACCAAAATCCGCTTTTTGGGTCAGGATCGAGTAGTTCAAGAACGTAAGCCCCACCGCCTGGCGATTCTCTTTGTCGATGCGAAGCAGGATATGGTCGTTTAGTTCAATCCCCGTTGCCTTTACATCCCGGATAAATGAAATATATAAAGTGTCGCTGATCTCATCGTAATTAATTACAGGTTGTGTCATCGTGTTACTCTATTTCTTTCTGGTAAGCGGTTGTAATAAAATTGTTTGCTTCGATTTCGCCAATGTTGTTCTCTCGAAGTCCAAAGAGCACAATTGCAACGATGTGAGTGTTATATGATGGCAAATGGTCAAATGGTTTTGAATACCTATATTTTTGCGGGTTGAGTGGATCTTGTTTACGAGTACCTGCTTGAACGGTTTCTTTCAATTCTTCTTCAAAGTCTTCCATTTCTGGATGATTGGTTGACTCAATAATATGTTCCCATCGTTCCTGGGTCAGATAAATGCGGTTTCCAAATCTATCTTTAACGATCCAGCGGATGGATTGAGCCATGAGTCTACGCCTATACTTTAATTTTACCTCGATTTACAAGCGAGACTTTTGTTTATGTGTGGGCTTCGCAGAAGATGACAGCCACCTTTGCTCATTATGCACGGCGCAGCAAATAAGTTAACTTACCCAAGCGGAAGTGAAGATTTTGCTACGATGGCAAGTGAAAACAACAACGATGTGACTCTGAAATTATGGGATGGCCTATATCACGAAGTACACAACGAACCAGAGAAGGCAGAAGTGTTCAAGGTGATGATCAAGTGGATGGCGAATAGGTTGTGAACTTTATTAACAGTCAGAAGGCTTATAGTTGATTAATTGGCTCCTCAATTGTTTTCAATATTTCATTTGCGCGAAACAAGCGATTACGCAATTTGCCGGTAATTTCAGTTAAGATACTAGCATCCTGCAACCTCATAATGTAACGTTGGGCGGTTTTATAATCTCTTAAATTTAATCCCTTTTGTACCTGTCCAACCGTCAGAATTGGATGTCCGATCAGAAAGTCAACCAGCTGTTGCAGATGAAGGCTTTTTCTTTGATCTGTGAATATCCGATAATAATTTTCCCGCAGAGCTTGCAATGCCCGAATACGGATGGTCGCATCGCGGGATTGATCGCGAACACCGGTCAAGAAGAAGGCAAGCCACTCTTCCCATTTTCCCTGCTGGCTGATAGCAAGCAGACGCGCATAATATTCACCTCTATGTTTCTCAAAGTAGTGACTCAAATAAAGCAGGGATTGTGGCAATAACTCCCATTGGCACAAAAGCAAGATGATCAGTAATCGTCCTACACGACCGTTTCCATCTAGAAAGGGGTGAATAGCTTCAAATTGATAATGGATTAACCCCACCCGAACAATTGGAGATATATCTGAGGGCGTATGAATATATCTTTCAAGTTGATTCAGTGCCTCCAACATATCTTCAACAGGAGGGGGCACATAGGGAGCAGTTTGTAATGTACTTCCCGCAGGCCCAATCCAATTCTGTGAACGGCGGAATTCTCCGGGAGTCCACATATCCCCTCGCACCCCTTCCATCAACTGCTGGTGCACTTCACGAATCAAACGCAAACTTACAGGCAATGTATTTAAACGCGCCAGCCCATAGTCAAGTGCAGCCACATAATTATGGACTTCTCTTGCATCAGAATTCGGCTGAAGAAAGGAAAGTTGACCTGCTTCGTACTGGTATATATCCTCTAAGGTAGCCTGAGTCCCTTCAATGCGCGAAGACATGACCGCTTCCTGCCTGATAAACGAAAGCGTTAGCACATGTGGAGCAGGAAATGACTTCCCAATGGTAGAGAGTTCCGACAAAGCGCGTTCTGCTTCTCCAACCAATGATACAAGGGGGGAAGTCCAGTTCAAGACAGGAGGCAAAGATGTGGGAATAAAAGCCCAGTAACCTTTGGGGTTTCGGATGGATTGACCAGTAGATGGGGAAACAAAATCTTCTGGATTCATAGTGTTAGTACAAATTTCAAGTGTTCTTATTGGTATTATAAGCCTGAAATGCCAATAAGGAAAATCCTTATTGGCATTTTGGAGTCTTTTTTCCATTATCAGCTTCAAGGAAACTACTACTCAACCCAGCCAGCGGCAGCAAAGACTTCGTGCGGCCTATAAGTGAGAATAATAAGGATATGGCTTTGAAAGTTATGGGACGGCTTGTATCACGAAGTACACGACGAGTCTGATAAGGCAGAGATATTCAAGGTGATGATCGAGTGGTTGGAGAATAGGTTGTGATGCTTCAAGCCTAATGAATTCAGCATTCCAATTTTATGATTAATCTTTGAAACAATCTCCTGAATATTTTTCACGGTTTTGAGAGATTCACCAACGAATTTTTTGTATTCAGGCTCATTTACATAAGAGAGTAAACCGGTTCTGTTCTCAGCAGCTTTTCGACGCTCTATGGAAAGTTTTCGATTCAATTTTTGGCGGTTTTGAACGAAGTCTAAAGATTCAATGCCAAAGTGATTTGCAAGCCAGAGCACAATTTTCTTATCATTCTTTTGCAGTTTTCCTACCAGCTTTTTTAGCTCCGTAAAGTGATGACGGATTTGCTCATCTTCAATTGCTCTAAGCAATGACATTTGCCCCTTATCCTGACTCCATAAATACTGTGTCTGGTTACTCCCATTGGAATTAAGCAATCCTGATTTATGATCTTCATACGTACTTTGAGCAATATCATAAACATTTTTACTAATTCCGTTAATGATGGAATAAAAAGCTTGCTTATCGATTTCAAGCACTTTTCGCTGTAGCTTAATATGTATATGAGCCATTATGACTCCCTTTGATGAGGTTATGATAAGGGCATTTGGTGCACGCGAACACTCTACAAGGCAACAACCTTCGCCTCGGTATCCGTCACCGTCACCGACTTACCGTTGGCGAAAATTATTTCCGTCTTCTTTTGTTCTCTCTTCACTTTCAAGCCCTTATATTGAATCGTCACATCCCAGGGGAAGGGGTTCTCGCCTTCCAGCTTTACGCGTGTTGAAGATAAAATCTCAACCCCTAATATCTTCATAAACAATCCAACAGGAGCCAACCCGCTCAACGCGTTGCGTTCGCCGATGCCGGTCCCTCGTTCCGCGTGATAGCGCGCGTGGAAGGAGCGGTTCTGTTTTAGGTTTTGAATGACCGCAGTCATATTGTGAACAAGGATGCGCGCAGCATCAGTGCGGAATCCGTATTTCAGCAGGCCCTCACAAATCAACAAATTCCAGGGCAGATGAACAGCCTGTGAAACAGATTCCGCTTCAGGCTGAGTCAGAGATGGACAGGCTGGGACTCCATACGGACGGTGGAATCGACTTGCATCCAGCAACGCACGTCCGATAATTGTTTGCGCTCGCTGCTGGTCGGGCACACAAGCCCAAAGCGGCATAAACAGTGTATGGTCTTCGGTTGTAAAATCCAATGTGCTGATGACAACTGTGTCTGTCTCATCCAAGCCACGTATTGAAACCTTGGCAAGCCTTGAATATACTTTTTTTGTTGTATAAATTGCCCCGCCATTGCGCCACTGATAATCGGCGCTCGTGATTACTTCATCTGCTGGCTTGGTTGCGAACTCATGGATGCGGATTTGAGGCCGCTTCGCCGCGGGACTTTGAGTTTGCACTTCGATCAACAGACGGATCGGACTCTCGAACTTTAACTTTGTCTCTGCAACACCCGCGCCCTTTTGCCTGACCAACACTTTGCCTGCGAGACTAAGCCCAGTGGCGCGATCGCGATAATGATACAAGCCTGTGCGCGGCTGCCAGGTCGACTCAATGGATGCTCGCAGACGCGCCGCTTGTTCGTGAAGCAGAGTTAGAGAATCATGTTGGTCAAGTTGTTCCGCCATTCGGATCAAGCATGCAGCTTCATGATAGAGCATGGCCTCAAGTGCAGGACTGTGGACTTGTGTAATATTCACGCCCAATGACCATTCATGCCACGCATCGAATAATGGATTATCTTCAAAGCCTGTCTGCAGGATGTGCTTCCATTGTGGGAGACCATCGCGGTCCTCGTCATATTCAGGAGAAAACCAGCACCAGAAAAACTTCAACAGTTTTGGGAAGACACTGTTTAGAAATTCCTTGTCTCCAGACTTCTCATAAAGTTCCCAGGCAAGGCTGGATAATAACGGTGTGGCAAGATAACGCCCGCGCTGACCGGCAAGCCCTAGCTTGCCATCAATTAAACCATCCTCGGTTTGTAAGGCGAGAAAGTTCTTAAGCAGATCTTGTGCACTCTGTGAGGCAGGCAGCACATTTGCCAGATAGTAAGCATCCAAGGCAGATTGCCCATTCCATGAGGCGGGGTAATCAGCGCCATCCCCTTTCGGTGAATATCCATTGTCTGGTCCACGGGCGGAGACGAGGGATGGGTAGGGTAAATGAATGTTAGGTGGGAAGAACAACCCGAACCCTACGCTCTGGCTTAATGCAAAGGCCGCATCCCAATCTTTATCACCCGTATGGATGTCTATTGTCTGGCTTGAATTCAATAACTCGAGCCGTGCACGTTCTGCCTCCCAGGGCCGGGCCGCGGATTGACGCGCAAGGTCAAAGGAGCCTTGCAGCGTGTCTGTAGCGGCTTGAGTCCAGGTGAGTTGACGCGTGGCACCCGGACCCAGATCAAGGTCTAGAAAGAGCGAGGGATGAGGACCCAATCCAGGTGCAGGTCCACCCGTCATGAACAGGACTGGAAAGAGTCCATCCGTTTGGCCGGCGAGCACGTTGACCAATTGCATCTGCGTGGAGGTCATACCCTGACCATCCACGGGCGTGAGCAGAGAACAGATCTCCAAACGAATCCTGCGCGTGGCATTGGATTTGTTCGCTATTGTCACGCGTCCGCTGAGGGCATTCGATTGTGGAACCCAATATTCAGTTGAAACGTCTATATTCTGAAGAGGAGAGTAATCGACGATGAGAAAATTTGGATAAAAGCGCCGAATTGTTGGCGGCAAGGCAAAGCCAGCCGGGTCGCTGACAGATGTTTTCCCCTCACTGAAACGCAGGAAAAGCCGCATCGTTTTTGCACGCAAACCGTAGGTGGTGCGAAGCGCAAGAGCCGCAGGCTCTCCGCCTCCGATAACGAGCTCCCAGATATGATCGTTTAGGTAATCGGGAATGGAAAGGCGTGAATCCGCTGCAAGGGTAAGACACAGCGGGTCGCCTGGTGCAAGGGACCAATCACGCATGCCTTTATTGTATAGGGAGATGGGCAGGAGGTCAAAGGGTATAATTTAGTCGACTGGTCTTCTAGTCAGCTAGTTTGCTAGTTAGATAATCCGATGGTTGAGTAGGTCGAGTGTTTTCCGAGACCGTACACTTGCACCGGCATACAAGTGCAGGTGTCGAAACCATCAAATTACAGGTGTACATGAAATTGGTGGTCTCGATATGGGCTTCGCCCTACTCGACCACCGATGAACCAGGAGACTACCTATGGGTCTTTACTTTGAAGAATTCAGCCTTGGGCAAAGATTGGATACGATGAAACGCACCATCACTGAAAATGACATTATGACATTTGCCGAGTTATCGGGCGATGATAACCGCATCCATACAGATCCTGAGTTCAGTAAGACGACTCAATTCGGCAGGCAGATCGCACATGGTATGCTCGGCCTGTCCATTGCTTCGGGACTTGCCTGGAAAACTGGTATTCTGGATGGCACGGTGATCGCCTTTCGTGAAGTGAACGAATGGAAATTTGTAAAACCTGTTTTTATCAGCGATACAATCTATGTGGAATTGGAAGTGCGAGAGACAAAAGCTCTGCCGCGCATCGGTGGAGGTTCCGTGACGATTGCACTGGAAGTGAAAAATCAAAATGATGAAGTATGTCATCGCGGTTCATGGACCGTGCTGATGATGAGTAAACCAAAATAATATCCGCCCTGAGCGGAATGACGAGTGTCAGCGAGGAATGCAGTCGAAGGGCAATTTGATGTAATAATGAAATTATCAAAAATATTGTCCTTCGACGTCGCCGCAGATCCTTCGCCTAGATTTCACTTCGCTCAGGACGAAGACAGTATTTGTAAAAAAGAGTGTTAATTATCTGATGACTAACGAAAACGAAGAAAAAGAAGAAGAGAACAAACGTTATATCCGACGACTACTGGATTCAGAGGCAGAGACCCGCGCCGAACCCCCCATCGAAAAAGAAGACCAGCCTGTGAACCCGGATGGAACCACACGGGCCAGCACACCCAAGAAGACACCACCTGACCACGATCGAAACACGCCCCCAAGCATCCCGCTGGATAAAGACAATCTGCCTTTGCCGCGCCGCGTCGATGAAATCGACATGGAAGGCACGCGTGTCACACCGGTGGCGTATGAACCGTCGAGCCGCCCGAGGAACCGCGTGCCGCAGACTCGCCCAAGCGTTCCCATACAAAGCAGACCCATCTCTCAACCCCGCCCTGTGCAAGTCGATTGGAGGACATGGGGCGGGTGTTTGGCGCGCATCCTGGTGCTTGCTTTGTTTGGCCTTGTCGTCCTTACTATTATCCTCGGCTCGGGGCTGCTTTATTCCTATTACTCCATCGCACGTACCCTGCCGAATGTGGAAGATTTGCAGAACCGCGCCTCTCAATTCGAGACCACGCGCATTTTAGATCGCAACGGAAATTTGCTTTACGAAATTCTTGACCCCAATGCGGGACGTCGAACCTATGTGAAGCTTGATAAGATCTCTCCGGCTCTGATTGCAGCGACCATTGCCACCGAAGACAAGGATTTTTATAACCACCCGGGCTTCGACCCAGCCGCGATCATTCGCGCCCTTTGGGAGAACTATCGCACAGGCGGACAGGGCGGTGGTGCATCGACGATTACGCAACAACTGGCGCGTGCCCTTTTACTTTCCCCCGAAGAACGCGCTCAACGGACGTATTCGCGCAAAGCACGCGAGATCATCCTGGCTGCGGAAATTACACGTCGCTATTCCAAGGATGATATTCTCGAACTTTATCTCAACGAGATCTATTATGGCAATCTGGCCTATGGGATCGAAGCCGCGGCGGAGACCTATTTCAACAAGACCGCCAATCAACTCACGCTTGCCGAGGCATCTTTCCTCGCCGGTCTTCCACAATCCCCATCTGTATATGACATTTACACCAACCGCGATGTGACTCTGGTCCGGCAGCAGCAGGTGCTAGTGTTGATGTATGAATTAAGCAAGACAAATGGTTGTATCAAAGTCAGTACAAGTGATGTGCCCATTTGCGTGGATGAAGTTGCAGCAGTCGACGCCGCCAATGACATAAAAAACCGTGTGTTCAATTCGCCGAATATCAATGCTCGCTACCCTCATTGGGTCAACTTCGTTCGTTCGGAACTGGAGGAGCAATACGACGCGCAAACGATCTATCGTTCCGGTTTTATCGTTTACACATCGCTCGAGCCAACGCTTCAAGATGAAGCTCAGCGGCTGGTGACTGAACAAGTATCGTTACTGACCGACAAGAATGCACACAACGGCGCGCTTGTTGCGATCAAACCATCCACAGGCGAGATCCTTGCGATGGTTGGCTCGCCGGACTTCAACAACGAAGCTATCTCGGGGCAGATCAACATGGCAGATAGCCCCACACGTCAGCCGGGTTCATCTATCAAGCCGATCAACTATGTCGCGGCGTTCGAAAAGGGTTGGACTCCATCCACATTGATCTGGGATGTGCCGAGTGAATTTCCTCCATCGGGTGACCCAAACGATCCGCGCGAACCATACCGACCGGTGAATTATGACGGTAAATTCCATGGTCCCGTGACCGTCCGCACTGCGTTGTCAAATTCGTTCAACGTCCCAGCAGTAAAAACGCTGGACTTTGTAGGCGTTTACGATAATCCAAACACACCACAGAAAGATGGAATGATTGGAATGGCCGAACGGCTGGGCATCACCAGTTTCACGAGGCCAGATTACGGCTTGTCACTGACGCTAGGCGGAGGTGATGTCAGTCTGCTTGAGATGACGGAAGCTTATTCGGTGTTCGCGAACGGAGGCAAAAAAGTCCCACCTGTTGCGATTTTGAAGATCGTAGATTTTGAAGGCCAGGTGATTTACGAATATCAACCTCCGCAGGCAGAGCAGGTGATCCGCCCTGAACACGCGTTTTTGATCTCTTCCATTCTTTCGGATAATGAAGCACGTTCATGGATGTTTGGACGTAACTCGCTCTTGAACCTTCCATTTCAGGTGGCCGCAAAGACAGGTACTACAAACGATTTCCGCGATAACTGGACGTTGGGTTATACACCCGATCTTGTGACCGGTGTTTGGATTGGCAATGCCGATTACACCCCGATGGTTAATACAACAGGTCTCACCGGCGCGGCGCCGATCTGGTCATCATTCATGCAGTATGCTGTGCCGATTGTCAGCAATAATGCGCCAACACCGTTCACGGTCCCTCCGGGTATCGTTGAAAAAGTGGTCTGCTCTGTTTCAGGCACGGAGCCTTCACAATGGTGTCGCGGCAGCCAGCGTACAGAGTACTTCGCAAGCGACCAGCCTCCACTGCCACCCAGCCAGGATCTGCTGCGCAAGGTCAACATCGATACATGGACCGGCCTGATCGCCGGAGATGCCTGTAAGGATTTTGCCCAGGAAGAGTTCGTCATGAACGTTACCGACAAATGGGCCAAGAATTGGCTTAGGTCTGGTGATGGACGGGCCTGGCTCGAAGCGAACGATATGCCGCGCAATCCATTCTTTGCGCCCGAACGCGAATGTAGTGGGTCTGACCCGCGTCCTGTCCTTCAGTTCTCTAACTTGGGCGATGGCAGTGTCATCTCTCAATCTCCATTTCCGATTCAAGGGGTAATTAATGTAAACAATGGTGGATTCAAGTCATGGCGGCTGGAATATGGCGCAGGAGGAGACCCATCACAATGGACTTTACTTACCGAGGGAACGAATCCACATCCTAATCCCGACTTGATCTACACCTGGGATTTAAGTACTGTGACAGGTTTGACAGATCCGATTATCACCTTGCGATTGTATCTGGTTGGCGATCAGAACTTTTACGCGGAACGCCGCGTCCGTGTGACCCTCAACCTGCCCACTCCAACCCCCACCGTGACGCCTACACCGACTCAATTCCCGCCAACAGACACACCGACGACTATTCCTCCTACTGCAGCTCCCGTCACACCGACAGATACGTTTACACCATTCCCAACAGTCCCAACCAGCACACCGGTTGTGGTAACGCCAACGCCTACGCCGTAGATTTTGGGTTTGCAAAATACAATTTCGTAGATAAGTTCGTTTCCCGCACCGCTTACTGTTGTTTTTTCAAGGTGAACGGCGTAAATCTTCTTTCATACAATGTCGCCATTCCATAGTATGCGTTGCAGGCGATAGCGGCTTGAGCCTTTTGAGCGGATTTTGGATGCGTACATTCATGATCCTTTGAAACAATTAACTAATGAAATCTCAATATTATATTAAGTCCGTCAAACCACAGATTTGTCCCCATTCCTTTTTGCGCGCGCGACTTATAGGGAAGAATTTTGGTGGTTTGATGGACATAATAAGAAACAGTATAAAAAATGAAGATTTCGATATAATTCTTAGGAGACGATTATTATGGT
>Ga0081539_10003081_pt1 | contig 21451 bp, 21 predicted proteins | sample TabmetS4T2R2_FD_71023 | JGI IMG/M metagenome (GOLD analysis project Ga0081539, IMG submission 71023) | Tabebuia heterophylla rhizosphere microbial communities from the University of Puerto Rico - S4T2R2 | ecosystem: Host-associated > Plants > Roots > Rhizosphere ...
GGGCCTGCCCTGGCGGCAGTCCACTGACGATGGAGACGCCCGCCGTCCGCGATCCTTCCCGGCGCCGTCAGGAACCGACCGCAGCCGGCTGCAGCGTCCTGCGGAGCAGGTCGAAGGTCCGCTCCCAGCACTGCTCGGCCGCCGGCTCGTGGAAGCGCGGAGCGCCGGGGATCATGAAGCCGTGGTCCGCGTCGTCGTGCGTCTCGACGAGATGCGCGATGCCGTGCCGTTCGAGCTCGCCGCGGGCAGGCTCGAACGCCTCCGGCGGCTGGAAGGTGTCAGCGGCGCCGAGCCCGACGTACAGCTCGCCGCGCATCTCGGAGATCGCGAGGTGCGGCGACGTGGGGGAGTCGTCGACGATGAAGCTGGGATGGAGCGCCGAGCCTGCGGCGAGCTGCTCGGGAAAGGTGGTCATGGCGCGGACGACGAGCCGTCCGCCGAGGCAGAAGCCGACGCATCCCTTCCCGCCGCTGCTGGCCATGGGGTCGCCCTCGAGCTCCTCCAGCAGGCACCTCGTGTCGTCCATCACGGCCTCGTCGTCCAGCCGCTGCGCCGTCGCCATCATCCGCCCGAACTCGTCCGACTCGGGATCGGCGAGCTTGGAGGCGTCGAACGTGATCCCCTCGCCGAAGCGGTAGTACAGGTCCGGCACCGCCGCGAGGTATCCCTCGTCGGCGACGCGGCGACCGAGCCCGCGCAGCTCATCGCGCAGTCCCAGGGCATCCATGTAGAGCACGACCACGGGGAAGGGGCCGCCCTCGTCCGGGTGCGCGATGAACGTCGTCATCGCTCCGTCGCGCGTCTCGACCCGTCGGTCCTCCTGCGTCATCGCACGCCTCTCCTCTCGAGCATGATCAGTAGCGGATCTCGATGTAGCAGGAGTTCTTCACCGGCGTCGCGCCGGCGGCGTGCTCGCGCACGCCGTTGCACTGCGTGGAGGCCGACTGGCCCGGGAGGATCGTCGTGCGGGCCGAGGACTCGCAGTAGCTTGAGGCGCCACTGCAGCTGCGGTCGGCCCACCAGTTCGTCGAGGTCGCCGTCGTGGTGGCGAACACGCGCAGTCGCGCGTTCTGGGTGACCTTGAAGTAGCGCCCGTAGTACAGCGCCTCGATCGACGAGTCGGAGTTGACCGTGCACGGCCGGGGATTCGCCGCCGGGCAGTCCAGCCGCACGGTGCAGCCGTCGACGTAGTCGCCCCAGCCGCCGTACTGGTACGCGACACCGTAGGAGTAGGGCGTGTCGCAGACCCGGTAGATCTGGGTGGACGAAGCGAAGGTCTGAACCTGCGCGTTCGGGACATCGGCTGCAGCGCTGCCGGCGGCGGCGAGGGTCGTGGCGACGGTGGCGGCGAGGGCGGCGAACGTACGCATGCTTGGCTCCTTGAGAGGTGCGCGGCTGACCCGCGTTGCGTGCATCCTCGGTTTGCTGCCCGGTCGCCGATAGACACCCAAGGGGTGAAACGACGCCTACCTTGGTGTCGAAGGAGGTCCCACCTGCTCAGCGAGCCAGGTGACGAGGGGTCGTGCTCCCTCGAGCTCGGTGCGGATCAGGGTCGCGCACCCAGGCTCGTGCAGCCACGCGCCGAGCTCGTGCCGGCGGTGGACGGTGAGCTCCTTCAGGCGCAGCCGGTCGGCGCGCGGGTGGTCGTTGGGGTAGCCGCGCGGCGCCCGCTTCAGCCCCGGCTCGCCGAGCGCGAGCCCGACCGCGTCCGCTGCCTTGACCGCGCGCTCGAACGCGCGGGCGCGGCGCTCGTCGTCGATCGCCGCGCGGAAGCGCTCGAGCTGGTCGCGCGCCGGGTGGTGCAGTCCGGCCGCCACGAGCACCCCGTCGAGCGAGAGCTCGACGTAGTACCCGCCGGACGCGCCGTAGCCGATCGCCATGCCGAGCTGCTCCTTGATCGGCGGGCGCATGTGGAAGCGCATGTCGTTGTACGGGCGGAACAGGTGTGGCTCCCCGAGGTGGGCGAGCTGCTCCCCGAGCTCCCGCGCCGGCCCCACGAGGTGGGCGTCGTAGCGCGCACGGTTCGCCTTGAACCACTCCCGTTCGTTGTTGGCCTCGAGCTCCTCGAGGAACGCCAGGGCTTCCGGTGGCCACACGCCCGCAGCGTACGCGCCAGGGCGTCGTCGGCAACACTCAGGCGGTGGACAACGCGGGGATCGCCGATCGCCTGGACGCGTTCGCGTCGTTGCTCGAGCTGGCAGACGCGAACCCGTACACCGCGCGCGCCTACCGCCGCGCGGCGGACACGATCCGTGCCGCGCCGATCCCCGTCGCTGACCTCGTGCGAACCGGTCGCGTGCGCGATCTGCGGGGCATCGGCCGCGGCATCGAGGCGCGCCTGCGCGAGCTTGTCGACACCGGCGAGATCGCCGAGCTGGCCGAGCTCGAGCGCGAGCTCGCGCCGGGCCTGGTCGGCCTCGGCCGCTACCTCGGGCTCACCGCGAGGCGCATGATCGAGATCGCCGCGGCGCTCGGCATCAGCACGCCGGACGAGCTGCGCGCGGCGGCCGCGGCCGGCCGGCTGCAGAGCGTGCCCGGGGTGGGTCCGAAGATGGAGGCGCGGCTGGTCGAGGCGCTCGCCCGCGAGGAAGCGCCGCGGCCGCAGCGCGGCCTGCTGCTCAACCGTGCCTGGGAGCTCCTGGACGGCATCGCGACCGCGCTGGGCGGGCAGACCGCCGGGGACGCGCGGCGCTGGCGCGACTCCTGCGAGCTGCTCGCCGTGGTGTGCGCCGCCGACGATCCGGCGCCTGCGCTCGCGCGGTTCGCGGACCTGCCGCAGATCGTGGCCGTGCTAGAGGAGGGCGAGCGGCGGGCGGTGGGCGTCACCGTCGACGGCGTGCCGGTGGGCCTCGCGGTCCCCGAGCCAGAGCGCTTCGGGACCGCCCTCGTCCGTGCGACAGGCTCGCCGGCGTACGTCACGGCGCTGGAGCCGCTCCCCGACGGCGCCGACGAGCAGTCGGTGTACCGGTCGCTGGGCATCCCCTGGTGCCCGCCGGAGCTGCGCGAGGAGCCCTTTCGCGGCACGCCGCCGGCGCTCGTCGAGCAGCAGGACATCCGCGGCGACCTGCACTGCCACTCGACCTGGTCGGACGGGTCGGCGAGCATCGAGGAGATGGGCCGCGCCGCGCGCGACCGCGGCTATGACTACATCGCGATCTGCGACCACACGCCGGCGGTCGGCGCGGTCCGGGGACTGAGCGCCGAGGACGTCCGCCGGCAGGGGGAGGAGATCGCTCAGGTCAACGAGGCGCTCGCGCCGTTCCGCGTGCTCCGCGGCATCGAGTGCGACATCCTCGCCGACGGGCGCCTCGATCTCCCCGACGACGTGCTGGCCGAGCTCGACTGGGTGCAGGCGAGCGTCCACGCCGGCCAGCGGATGCCGAGGGAGGAGATGACCAGACGCGTCGAGGAGGCGCTGCTCGACCCGTACGTCCGCTGCCTCAGCCATCCGAAGGGGCGGCTCATCAACCACCGGCCAGAGAACGCGCTCGACCTCGAGCGCGTGTTCGAGCTCTCGCTGCGGCAGGGAGTGGCGCTGGAGGTCAACGGTCTTCCCCCACGGCTCGATCTCAGCGGCGAGTACGTGCGTCAGGCGCTGCAGGCCGGCGTGCCGATCGTCTGCTCGACCGATGCCCACTCGGTGCGAGGCCTGGCGAACATGGCGCTGTCGGTCCACACCGCGCGCCGCGGCTGGGCGACGAGCGCCGATGTGCTCAACACGCGGCCGCTTCCGCTCACGCGGCCTGGGCGGCCTGCTCCCTCGCGCGAATGAACAGCCGCGTGTCCTTGTTCTGGGCGAGGTACGGCACGCCGGCCGTGTACCCGGTGCCGCGCTTCATCCCGAGCATCCGCATGGCGAGGTTGTGGTGCGTCTTGCGCCACGCCAGCACGGACGCCTCGAACGCTGCCATCGCCTCGGCGACGTCGCCCTCGCCGTCGGGGCAGTGCGCGATCGCCTCCTGCAGTGTCGGTCGGGCCGCCAACACGCGCTCGCGCACCTCCGGCGCCGCGTCGTAGCCCGGGCCCGCAAGGCGCTCGGCGTCCGGGCGGCGGCACAGGCTCTCCATCGTCTTGTAGCTGCGCGACTGGATCGCGCTCGCGCCGTCGGTGTACTGGCGGAACGTCATGAACGCCTCGGGCTTCATCGTCGCGACGAGCGAGAACAGCGGCCTGGCCTCCCGCAGCGCCTTCTCGGCACCGCGCAGGGCACGCGTTGTGCGAGCGGCGTCGCCCGCCCTGGCGGCGACGATCGCCGCCTGCAGCCGCACCGCGGCGAGAGAGAAGGTCGCTTCGTAGCACTGCAGGACGCGCACGAAGAGGTGCTCGTCGTGCGCGATGTAGACCGTGAGCATCGTGACGGCGAGCATGCGCCGCTCCTCGTCGCTCTCCTCCTCGGCCACCTTCGCGCACAGGACGCGCGCGGTCGCCACGGGATCGAGGTGGTCCTCGGTGGCCTGCAGGCCGAGGCGCATCATCGCCGGCCGCAGCGCACGCAGGCCGAGCGCGCAGCGCTTGGCGACGGTGCGGTGGTCCGGGCGCATGAGCGGGAGCAGGTCGCTCGTCCCGTCCAGCGCGGCGAGTTCGAAGCGCAGCAGGTCGGCGACGAGCAGCATGATGAGCCGGTCGCGCTGGTGGCCAGCACGGGCCGCCTCGACGCCGAGCGGCTCGCGCCCCGTGATCGCGGGCAGCGGCAGGTCGTGGATGGCCAGGTAGCTGGGGTTGTCGAAGCGGCCGTCGTGCTTGTCGAGCGCCGTGTCCAGGAAGCGGCGAAGGGGGCTGTCGCCGGTGGGCAGCGCGGCGCGCGCGCTTGCGAGCGCCTCGAGCAGCTCGGGACCGACGAAGTGCTTGCCGACCCGGCGGAACTCGCGGATGACGGCGTCGAGCGGGAGCGTCTCGGGGCTCGGGCGGCGGAGCCACTGCTGCAGGTCGGTCATGGACCGACACGCTGAGGCCCGCGCGCGCCGCGGTCTGTCACGGCCGTCAAACAACGAGCAACAAGCTCGCGACAGACGGACCCATAGTGTTGCGGCCATGAGCCCGAGCACCGCAACAGCGAACATCGGCGTGGTGGGTCTCGCCGTGATGGGGTCGAACCTCGCCCGCAACCTGGCCAGTCGCGAAGGCAACACGGTCGCGGTGTACAACCGCTCGCCCGAGCGCACCCGTGCGCTCGTCGAGGCGCATCCCGAGGCGGGCTTCGTCGCGTCCGAGACGATCGAGGACTTCGTCGCGTCCCTGGACCGGCCGCGCACCGCGATCATCATGGTGCAGGCGGGCGCAGGCACCGACGCGGTGATCGAGCAGCTCGCCGGCTCCTTCGAGGCCGGCGACATCATCGTCGACGGCGGCAACGCCAACTTCCACGACACGATCCGCCGGGAGCGCGACCTGCGCGAGCGCGGGCTGAACTTCGTCGGCACCGGCATCTCCGGCGGAGAGGAGGGAGCGCTCAACGGCCCGTCGATCATGCCGGGGGGCTCGGCGGAGGCGTACGCGACGCTCGGGCCGATCCTTGAGTCGATCGCCGCCGTGGCCGAGGGCGAGCCGTGCGTCACGCACGTCGGCACCGACGGCGCCGGCCACTTCGTGAAGATGATCCACAACGGCATCGAGTACGCCGACATGCAGCTCATCGCGGAGTCCTACGACCTGCTGCGGCGCATCGGCGGCCACGACACCGACGCGCTCGCCGAGGTCTTCGCCGCCTGGAACGAGGGGGACCTCGAGTCCTACCTCATCGAGATCACCGCCGAGGTGCTGCGCCAGCGCGACGCCGCGACCGGACGGCCGCTTGTCGACGTGATCGTCGACCAGGCCGGCTCGAAGGGGACGGGCGTCTGGACGGTCCAGAACGCCGTCGGGCTCGGCATCCCGGTCAGCGGCATCGGCGAGGCGGTGTTCGCGCGCGCGGTGTCCGGCAAGGAGCGCCAGCGGCAGGCGGTGCAGGGGATCGCGAACTCGCGCCCGGACGTCGCGGCGCCAGGCGACGGCTTCGAGGACGACGTGCGCGCGGCACTCTACGCGTCGAAGGTCGTCGCGTACGCCCAGGGCTTCGACGCGATCATCGCCGGCGCCCAGGAGTACGGCTGGGACATCGACCTCGGCAACATCGCGAAGATCTGGCGCGGCGGCTGCATCATCCGGGCGCGCTTCCTGAACCGCATCGTCGAGGCCTACGCGAAGGACCCGCAGCTGCCGACGCTGCTCGCCGATCCGTACTTCGCGGAGGCGGTAACCGACGGCGAGGCGGCGTGGCGGCGGATCGTCTCGATCGCGGCGACGTCGGGCATCCCCGCGCCCGGCTTCTCCTCCGCGCTCGCCTACTACGACTCCCTCGCCTCCCCGCGCCTGCCGGCGGCGCTGATCCAGGGCCAGCGCGACTTCTTCGGCGCGCACACGTACAAGCGCGTGGACAGGGACGGGAGCTTCCACACGCTCTGGTCGGGCGACCGGTCGGAGGTCAGCGCGTAGCGTCGTGCGCGCGGCCGACCTCCTCGCGGCGATGGTCGCGATCGACTCGGTGAACCCGTCGCTCGTCGCCGGCGGCGCGGGCGAGCGCGAGATCGCCGCCTACGTCGCCGACTGGGCCCGCGCCGCCGGCCTGGAGGTCGAGGTGCTGGAGGCGACGCCCGGGCGGCCGAGCGTCGTGGTGCGGGCCCTCGGCATGGGTGGGGGACGGTCGCTGCTGCTGTGCGGGCACCTCGACACCGTGGGGTCCGAGGGGATGGACGATCCGGGAGTGCGGGTCGAGGGCGACCGGCTCCACGGGCGCGGCGCGTACGACATGAAGGCCGGTGTCGCCGCCGCGCTGATCGCCTGCCGCGAGGCTGCCGGACTCGGCCTCGCGGGCGACGTGGTCGTCGCCGCGGTGGCCGACGAGGAGCACGCGAGCCTGGGCGTGCAGGAGGTGCTGGAGACGGTGCGCGCCGACGCGGCGATCGTCACGGAGCCCACCGAGTTGGAGATCGTCGTCGCGCACAAGGGCTTCGTGTGGGCGGAGATCGAGGTGACCGGTCGTGCCGCGCACGGCTCGCGGCCGCACCTCGGCGTCGACGCGATCTCCAAGACGGGTCCCATCCTCACGGCGCTCGGTGCGCTCGATGCCGGGCTCGGCGCGCGCACGCATCCGCTGCTCGGGCGCGGATCCGTCCACGCGTCCGTCATCCGGGGCGGTGAGGAGCTGTCGACCTACCCCGCACGCTGCGTCGTGGGGCTCGAACGGCGCACGCTGCCGGGGGAGACGCCCCCGAGCATCGAGGCGGAGTTGACGTCGCTGCTGGAGCGCTGCGGCCGGGCGGATCCCGAGCTCGAGGCCGAGGTCCGGACGCTGCTGTTCCGCGACCCGTTCGAGGTGCCGCGGGAGGCTGAGATCGTCGCGACCGTGCGCGCCGCCGCGACCGAGGTGCTCGGCACGCCGCCGGCGATCGGCGGGGCGAGCTACTGGGCCGACGCCGCGTTCATCGCGTCCGCGGGCATCCCGACCGTGATGTTCGGACCGGCCGGCGAGGGAGCGCACGCGGCGCGGGAGTGGGTGAGCATCTCCTCGACCGAGGCCGTCGCCCGCACGCTCGTGGCGGTCGCTACGCGGATCTGCGCATGAGGTGCCTGGTCAACCCTGCGTCGAACACCGCGGCGGTGCCCGCGCCCTCGACCGAGGCGGCGCCGTTTCACTCATCGCTTCCCGGCTACCGGCCGACGCCGGTTCGGAGCCTGCCCGGCCTCGCTGCCGAGCTCGGCGTGGCGTCGGTGCACGTCAAGGACGAGTCCGACCGCCTCGGGCTGCCGGCGTTCAAGGTGCTCGGCGCGGCGTGGGCCGTCGAGCGGACGCTGCGCCGGCGTCCGGACGTCGACACGCTCGTCGCCGCCAGCGCGGGCAACCACGGCCGCGCGGTCGCGCACGTCGCCGCCCTGCGCGGGCTGCGCTGCCGCGTCTTCCTGCCGGCCCGGTCGGTCGCCGCGCGCCGCGAGGCCATCGCCGGCGAAGGCGCCGAGGTGATCGTGGTCGACGGCGACTACGAGGACGCCGTCGCGCGGGCCCGCTCCGCCGCCGATGCACCCGGTGCCGCCGAGATCGCCGTGACCGTCGTCGGCGTCGAGCCGGTCACGGCCGCGTGCCTGACCGCCTCGCTGCGGGCGGGCCGGCCGACGCGGGTCCCAACGCCCGGCACCACGATGGCCGGCCTCGACTGCGCGGAGGTCTCCACCGCCGCGTGGCCGGTGCTGCGCGACGGAATCCGCGGCACCGTGACCGTCGACGACACGGAGGTCGGGGAGGCGGTGCGCGAGCTCGCGCAGGCGGGACTCGTCATCGGGGAATCCGGGGCCGCCCCGCTCGCCGGGCTGCGACGACTCGTCACGGACCCCGACTGCGGCGCGCTGCGCGACGTCGTCCGGCTCGGCGCCGACAGCCGAGTGCTGCTCATCGCGACCGAGGGCGCGACCGGCGGTTGACGCCGTCCTGCTACGGACCCGGCTGGACGAACACGCCGCCCGCGGAGATCGGGCGCGGCCTCGCGGTGTCGAGGTCGTCGGTCGCCGCAGGGTCGAGCACGTTGTCGTAGACCACGCGGTCGCCCGCGCTGCGGTCCCAGATCTTCATCCGCAGGCGGTCGCCGAGCAGGCCGCCGTCCGCGACCGTGAGCAGGAACCCGTAGCTGCCGGCGCCGCCGATCGTCCCCGAGCCGCGCAGCTGGGCGCGGGCGCCGCTGATCACAAGCCAGTCGTACGACCTGCTGCGGAACGAGAGGCCCGTCCCGAGCAGCCGGAAGGTCGTGACGCCGACCGGCGCGCCGGCCCCGAGCGGATACGTGGCCGACACGCCGAACAGCCCGACATGGGTGGCCGACGGCTGCGCGCGATAGGCGCCGGGCGGCGACAGCAGCGCGCCGCCTGCCGCGACGAGGCGCGGGCGGGGGTCGTAGACCACGAGGAGCCTCGAGGCGGTGTCGGTGCCGCCGTCGCCGTCGTCGACGGTCACGCGCACGGTGTACGTGCCGGCCCGGGGGAACGTGTGCGTGCGCGCGCAGGTCCCGGCGCCGCCGGCCTCGGTGACGACGCCCGACTCGGGCGCCGAGCCGTCGTCCCAGGCGATCGTGCACGCGTGCACGTCGTCCGGTCCGGCGTCCGTGAACGGGGCGGAGAGCTCGATGGCCGAGCCGGCGCGGTGCGCGTCGCCGCCCGCCGGCGCCGTCACGGAGACGGTGGGCCGGGCGTTCGCCACCCGTACGGTCACCGACGCCGGCGCCGAGGCGGCGTCCCCGTCGCGGACCACGAGGCTGAACGTCCGGTCGCCCTCGTCGCGCGGCGAGAAGACCGGCGTGGCCGCCGACGCGTCGCTCAGGTCGGCGGTCGGCGACCAGGCATACGTCAGCGCGTCGCCGTCGGGGTCGGTCCCGCGACCCTCGAGCGTCACGGAGCCGCCCTCGGTGACGCTGTAGCCGCCGGCCGGCTCCTCCACGGAGGCGACCGGCGGACGGTTCGCCCCGAGCACGGCGAAGGTCCCGAGCGACGCGGTCCGGCCGCAGACCACGTCAGCCGCGGTGTCCAGCGAGACGGTCTCGTCGGTCCATGCGCCGCCCGCGCGCCGGAACAGCCGGATGGCGCTCTCGTCGCCGAACGCGTGGCCGCCGTAGTCGATGCAGACGCGCACGCCGCCCGTGAAGGACGCGGTCGTCGAGAGCTCGTAGTACGCGGCCGGCGCGCCGAAGCGGTAGCCGGCCGGGGGAGCGGGGCCGCTGCCGGAGATCTGCAGCGTCGTGGTCCCCGCCGTCGTGACGTCATCGAACGTCACAGTCGCCGGGCCGGGCTGTCCGGAGCCGTCAAGCGGCTGGTGGATGACCCCGACACCCTCGGGGTCGTACTCGATCGCGCCGACGTCGCAGCGAGCGGTGCCGTCGCCGTCGCCGTCCAGCGGGCGCGGATCACCACGCTGGTCCGCCACGGGACAGTCGGGCGGGGCCGTGCCTATCCCGGCGTCGATCGCCTCGCTCCCCGGCAGCAGCTCGAAGACGCCGCCGACCGGCAGCGGACCGATCGGCGCCCTCGCGGCCACCGGTACGCCGCACGTCGCGCCGGAGAACTCGAGGTTGCCGCCATCGTCCGTCTCCGCCCCTTGGCAGTTGCCGTTCGCCCCTGTGTTGTTGGCGATGAGCGTGTTGTGCAGCGTCACCGGCGCTCCGGCGAGGCCGCCCGCGCGTACCGTCGCGTCGTTGCCCGCGATCGTGACGTTCGTGAGATCGGCGGTCCCGGCGTTGTAGAAGCCGCCCCCGCCGCCCACGGACGCGTCGGCCGTGCTCGTGGCGTGGTTGCCGGTGATCGTGACGTTGACGAGCCTGACGGTGCCGTGGTTGTGGACCCCGCCTCCGTGGATGTGGCCGGGGACCGCGGTGCTGTTGTCGCCCGCCTCGCCGCCCGTGATCGTGACGTTGCTGAGCAGGAGCACCGCCCCGCTGTGGATGTCGAAGACGCGGACGCCCGGCCGCGTCTGCTGGATGATCGCGCCGGTGCTGGGCCCGCGAATCCTCAGCGCCTTGGTGATCTTGAGGTGGCCGGGCTCGCTGATCGGATCCCAGTAGGTGAGACGGTACGGGGCGCCGAAGTTGGGCAGGTTGATCACGTCCCCTGAGGTCGCCGCGAAGATCGCCTCGCGCAGCGAGCAGTCGTTGGGCGTGCAGAGCCTGTCGTCCGTGTCCGGCGTCTTCGTGACCGTGAGGGTCTCGGGGATCGGCGCGCCGAGGGTGATGGTGAAGCACAGCGTCGCGCTGCCGCCCTCGGTGCCGGTGACGCACGTCGGCGTCGCGCCGGCCGTTCCGGTGGCGTCCCCTCCGATGCCCGTGAATGCCCCAGTTCGCACGTCGAGCGAGAGGTCCAGGCCGTAGAAGTCGACCGATGGCCGGTTGATGCCGAACGTCGTGCAGGGAAGCCCGGGCGGGCATGCGCCGGGGTCGATGTCGACGAGCTGGTTCCCGAAGATGCCGTCGTCGTCGTACAGCTCGATGCGGATTGGGGTCACGCCGCCCGTCGCTGTCGCCGACACGTTGACGGTGTGTCTCCACGTCGAGGTGTCGGGGCTCGCCGAGTTGGGGACGCCGGGGCTGGTGAACCACGTCCCGTTCGCGATGTTGATCCGTGCGAAGAAGTCCGGGCCGTCGAAGATGTCGCCGGCGCTGACGTTCGTGACGCTCGTGACCGCGACGGTCACGGGCACCCGCGCCGCGGTCGCAACCGCGGGCAGCGCGAGCAACGCGAGGAGAGGGATGATCAGCGCCCGTGCCGCACGCCGCATGGCCCGTCCGGGCCGGCTGCGCCTGTCGTCCATGGCGAGCCGACACTACCCCTCCCGGTAGGCACGGTGGGAAGAATTCGCCCGGTCGGTCGGGCGGCATGCGCGCCCGCGCCCGACCCGGCCTGCCTTGGCGGCGGCCGGGCCGGCGTGCGTTCCTTCTAACTCCGGATCCACCCGCGACGGTGGGTCCATTCCGTCACGAGGCCGGCGAGGGCCTCGAGACGTTCCAGCTCATCTGGGAACCACAAGGCCTGCCTCCTCCATGTAGCGCGCGGCGCTGGCTGAGGCCTCCTCCTGGGTGCTGCCGCTCTGACGGGCACTCATGTACGCGGCGTACCAGTCCCACCAGTTGTGCGGCGGGGAGCTCTTCTCGTACGGATCGTGATGCTCGGCCGTCTCGAGGAGCAGCTGTGCGAGGGTCGGGATGTCCATGGCTCAGCGCCCCGGGAGTCGCGTCGTGAGCTCCTGGAGGAGCCACCCGTTGCCGTCGGGGTCGCTGAACGACGCCCACGAGCTGTAGGAGCGGCGCTCGGGATCGGGCCCGCTCACGCGCTGCGCGGTGCCGGCGCGGTCGTATCCGCTCGCGCCGTGGAAGACCTCCGAAACGTCGACGCCGCGGGCGACCAGATCCGCACGGGCCGCCTCGATGTCGCGGACGGCGAGCACGAGAGCCTCGGCGGACCCGGGCTCGGCGGCCGTGATGCCGGTGCCGAAGATGATCGAGGCCGGGGATCCGGGCGGCGTCATCTGCACGACGCGGAAGTCGTCCCGGATCGGGAAGTCTGCGTCCTCGCGCCAGCCGATGGACGCGTAGAACTGCTTCGCGCGGTCGACGTCGGACACGGGGAGCGTGACGACCTCGAGCTTGAAGTCGACCGGTCCCGTCTCCGGGACCTGGCCTGAGGTCTCACCGCTCACGTCGATGGTGCTCATGGTGACCTCCGTTGGGTTGCCTTCGATGGCGACACGATCCCGCGAACCGGTCTCCGTCGCGCCCGGGGGAGACCCCGGTCGCGTCGCCCGGGGTACGGTGTGCGCAGCGATGGCCATCCAGCATGCGCCGGCGTTTCGGGGTCGATCCAGCGAGCGCGATGTCCTGGACCGGCTGCTCCGCGACGCGCGCGCCGGCAAGAGCGCCGTGCTCGTCATCCGCGGCGAGGCCGGGGTCGGCAAGTCGGCGCTGCTGCGCCACGTCGCCGATCAGGCCTCCGGGTTCCACCTCGCCCAGATCTCCGGGGTCGAGTCGGAGATGGAGCTGCCGTTCGCGGGACTGCACGCGCTCTGCACACCGCTGCTCGACGACCTCGACGCGCTCCCGACGCCGCAGCGGGACGCCATCCAGGTCGCGCTCGGCCTCGCATCCGGCGGCGCGCCCGACCGCTTCCTCGTGGGCCTGGCGACGCTGACCCTCCTGGCGGAGGTGGCCGACGAGCGGCCGCTGCTGTGTCTCGTGGACGATCTCCAGTGGCTCGACGCAGCGTCGGGTCAGGTGCTCGGGTTCGTGGCGCGCCGGCTGTTGGCCGAGCATGTGGCGATCGTATTCGCCGTCCGTGAGCCGAGCGAGGGGCGACACGTGCAAGGCCTGCCGGAGCTGCGGCTCGAGGGGCTCGACGTCCAGGAGGCGCGCGCCCTCCTGGCGACGGCCATCCCGGGTCGGCTCGACGAGCACGTCCGGGACCGGATCATCGCCGAGACGCGCGGCAATCCGCTCGCCCTGCTGGAGCTGCCGCGCTGCATGAGCGCGGCGGAGCTGGCGGGCGGCTTCGGTCGTCCCGGCGCGACGCTGTCGGGCCTCGAGGACGCGTTCCGGCGCCGGCTGGAGTCGCTTCCGGCCGACACGCGCCGGCTGCTGCAGCTCGCGGCGGCCGATCCGGTCGGTGAGCCGCTGCTCGTGTGGCGTGCGGCGGAGGAGCTCGGCATCGATCCGGAGGCCGCCACGCCGGCAGCCGACGCCGGGCTCCTCGAGATCGGCGCCCAGGTCCGGTTCCGTCATCCGAGCGTGCGCTCGGCGGCCTACCGCTCGGCGTCGCCGGCCGAGCGGCACGCGGTGCATGCCGCGCTTGCGTCGGCGACCGATCCGGAGCTCGATCCCGACCGGCGGGCCTGGCACCTCGCCCAAGCGACGGCGGGACCCGACGAGCACGTCGCCGAGGAGCTCGAGCGGTCGGCCGGCCGCGCCCTTGCGCGCGGCGGCATAGCGGCCGCCGCCGCGTTCCTGGACAGCGCGGCGGTGCTCACACCCGAGCCGGCGCGCCGCGCGCGCCGCCTGCTCGCCGCGGCCCGGGCACAGCGCGCCGCGGGGTCGCTCGACACGGCGCTGGAGATCCTGCCGGCGATCGAGGCCGTGCCGGTCGACGCCCTGCAGGCGGCCGAGCTCGAGGAGCTGCGGGGCGAGATCGCGATCGACCAGCGTCGTGTCGGCGACGCCGCCCGGCTGCTCGTGAGCGCCGCGCGGCATTTCGACGACGTCGACGCCGCACGCGGCCGCATGACGCATCTCAAGGCCCTGGGCGCCGCGATGTGGGCGGGGCCGAGCCGCCTACTGGAGGCGGCCGAGGCTGCGCGCGCCGCGCCGCCCGCAGCCGACGCGCCGAGGCCGGTGGATCTCCTCGTGGACGCCTTGGCGCTACGTGTGACGGAGGGCTACGCTGCGGCCGCGCCGGCGCTCCGTCGAGCGCTCGACGCCGTGCTGGCCCTCGAGGTCGGCGACGACGTCGGCCACTGGCTGTGGCTCACCGGTTCCCGAGGCGCGGTGATCGCCGCCACAGAGCTGTGGGACGTCGATGCGTGGCACGCGCTCGTGACGCGACATGTCCGCGTGGCCCGCGAGATGGGCGCGCTCGTCCTGCTGCAGTTCGGGCTGCACTCGATGGTCAGGACGCAGCTGCTCGCCGGCGATCTGGCCGCGGCGGCGCACGCGCTCGAGGAGGTGCGCGCGATCTCGGAGGCGACCGGGACGTCGCCGGTCACCTACACCGACATGGCGCTTGCAGCCTGGCGCGGTCAGGAGGCGCTGACCACGGAGCTCATCGAGCGCGAGACGAGCGAGGCGAGCGCGCGCGGGATCGGCCGGGTGATGCACTTCGCGACCTACTCGGCCTCTGTGCTCTACAACGCGATCGGCCGCTACGACGCTGCCCGCGACGCGGCCGGGGAGGCCTTCCACAGCGACCACCTCGGCTTCACCCCGTTCGTCGTGCCGGAGGCGGCCGAGGCGGCCTCGAGGACGGGCGACGCAGCGCTCCTGACGGCGGCCGTCGAGTGCATGGCAGAGCGGACGTCGGTGACGCCCACCGACTGGGCGCTGGGCATGGACGCACGGGTCCGCGCGCTCGCGAGCGAGGGCGACGCGGCCGAGGCCCTGTTTGGCGAGTCGATCGAGCGCCTGGCGCGAACCCGCGTCCGCGTGGAGCTCGCACGCACGCGCCTGCTCTACGGGGAGTGGCTGCGGCGCCAGGGCCGGCGGGTCGATGCGCGCGAGCAGCTGCGCGTCGCCCGCGAGGAGCTCCTGGCGATGGGCGCGGAGGGGTTCGCGGAGCGCGCACGGCATGAGCTGCTGGCCACGGGCGAGAAGGTACGCAAGCGCCGGGACGACACCCGCGACGAGCTCACGCCCCAGGAGGAGCAGATCGCCCGGCTCGCGCGCGAGGGGCGCACGAACCCCGAGATCGCGGCCGAGCTCTTCCTCAGCCCGCGCACCGTCGAGTGGCACCTGAAGAAGGTGTTCACCAAGCTCGGCATCAGCTCGCGCCGGGCGCTGCGCGACGCGCTGCCGGAGGCGGCGGCCCCCGCGTAGGCGTCAGGGCCAGCCGGCGGCGGGTGCGGGGGCGGGCGCGACCAGGACCCGGCCGGACCGCTCCCCCTCGAACATCGCCTGCGGACCGCGCCACTGCGCCGCGGCGATGAACAGCGTCGCGCCGTGGTGGCCGCCGAGCATGCACGCGAAGCAGCCGCGGTCGACGTCGATGCGCTGCAGGACCTCCCCGCCCTCGGCCACCCGAACGCAGCAGCGGTTCGGAACGTCGGCGTACCAGACGGCGCCTTCGGCGTCGGTGCAGATGCCGTCGGGCACCCCGCCGCCGAGCTCCGCCCACGTGCGACGCTTGCCGAGGCCGCCGTCCTCGAGGATGTCGAACGCGGTCAGGCGCTGCGCGTAGGACTCGGCCACGATGAGCGTCGCGTTGTCGGCCGTCACCGCCATGCCGTTCGGGAAGTGCAGATCGTCGGCCACCTGGCGGGCGGTCCCGTCCGGCGAGACCAGCCCGATCACGCCCGGGCTGAACGGCTCGCCGGCCATCATGTCGAAGCCGACGCCGTTGACGTAGGCGTTCCCCCGCCCGTCCACGACGATCTCGTTCCAGGTGCCGTCGGAGATCGAGCGCAGGTCGGCGTGCGGGGCGAGCGACCCGTCGCGCTGCCCGCACAGCAGCCTCCGCTCGTGTCCGGACACGAGCAGCAGACGCCCGTCGGGCAGCCAGTCGATGGAGAACGGGATGCCCGTCGGCGCGCCGCGCATGCGCTCGGACGCGCCGGTCGTCGTCACCGCGAGCACCTCGGCCGCTCCCCAGTTGCACACCCAGAGCCGGCCGTCGTGCCAGCGCGGCGACTCGCCGATCCTCAGCGTGTCGAGAAGGACCTCGAGGCTCATCGGTCGGGACGCCGGTACGTGAACGCGAGGTCGTCGCGGAATCCCTGGTCGTCCTGGTTCAGCTGCCAGACCCCGGCGAGCGTCGAGCCGTCGTCGCTGAGCCGCGCGCTGCAGCGCTGATCGAACCCCGGAGCGTCGCGCGCGATCGTCAGCTCCCTGCCGTCGAAGCCGATCGCGTAGACCCGATGCACGCCGCGCGAGTCGAAGTACTGCATCGAGAGGTCGTCCTCGCCCTCCATCACGCCGATCACGGAGAGCGAGTCGGGGAAGGCGGGGTGCTCGTTGACCGACCGCTGGATCAGGAAGCGGCCGCCTTCGAGCCACTCGTAGGTCGCGCGACCGCGGACCACGGCGTCCTCCAGCATCGGATGGGTCATCTCGATCGTCCACTCGCCGATCAGTGTCGCGAACGGTTCGAGCTTCTCCCGGGCGTCCGTCTCGTTCATGGCTCTCCTTGGTACTCGTCGCGCAGCATGACTCGGCCGCTCAGAAGCGCCAGCGCGTCGCGCCGTACGGCTCGTCGCTCGCGATGCCGAAGACCGTGTGGACCGTCATCCGGAACAGGTGCCACGGCGGCGGCCCGGCGCTGGGCGCGCTGAAGGGTGCCCTGAACGCATCGCCCTCCACCTCCACGGGCCAGCCGCCCTCGCGGTAGATCGCGGCGAGCGCCTCCAGCGTCGGGGCATCGGTGACACGCCGGGCGTCGCCCTCGAAGACCAGGTCCATGCCCGGCAGGGTCCCGGAGAGGGTGCAGGCCGGGTTGGCCGCGACGTTGCGCGCCTTGCGCGTGTTGGGCCCGCACTGGAAGTACAGGTCGCCGTCGTACCAGGCGGCGCCGATCCCAGCGGCGTGCGGCCGGCCGTCGGGCCGCACGGTGCCGAGGAAGAACGACGTCCCGGGGCCGGCGAACGCCCCGACGGCGAGCAGTTCGTGCGGGCGGCTCCACGGGATCGGCTGCGATCCGTACATGGTGTCGAGGTTGGTCGTCTCGATCGGCTCACGGTTGGACATGCGGGTTGAGACCGTCGCGAGTGTCCGAATTCATCGGTCGGCGGGCGCGAGCGCGCAGGCTCTCCCGCCATCACGTTCGCGAGCAGAGCAACTCGGCGGTGCCCGTGATGTCACGTCTGCGCCCCGCCGGCCGTCTTCGGAGTGAGAGCGCAAGCGAACCCAAGGAAAGGCACATGAGCGATCTTCAGGCAATCGCCGATCGCGTCGAGATCGAGGCGCTGCCCGGCGAGTTCACCGACGCCATCATGATGCGCGACTGGGGCCGCTTCGCGTCGCTGTTCGCACCGGACGGCGCGTGGCGGATGCCCCACATCGACAGGAGTTCGTCGGCAGGGAGGAGATCCGCGCAGGGCGCGGTCCGGCTCGACGGCGACACCGCGATCGGCCGGACCTACAACACCGAGCTCGGCCACATGCGCGACGGCAGCTCGCAGCTGAACTACTCGCTGTACCACGACAGCTACGGACGTACGCCGGAGGCTGGAGGTTCACTGAGCGGGTCTATGAGGTCAGGTACATGGACACCACGCCGCTAGCTGGGTCGTCACCTCGCGGAGCGGGAGGCGCCGGCTAACGCCGGTCGTGATGAAGCGGTAGACCTCCGCGGCACAACGAGCCCCTCGTCCGCCCGACGGAGCAGGTCCGCTAGCTCGTCCGCGCGTTGTAGGCCGCCACCATCTGCTCCGCCCACCGCCGGGCCGGGAACCCGGCCGTCTTCGCGAACGCGCACAGCCAGTCGTCGCGGTCGCCCTCGACGACGACGAGCACGCGGTCGTGCTCCTCCACGATGGCGAGACGACCCTCGAGCGGCCGGCCGGTCACCGCTGACCGGCGACCGAGACGACGACGTCCTCGCCCTCGACGCCGACCTCGTAGCGCCGGAGCTGGATCTCGGGGTAGGCCAGGCAGCGTCCCGTCGGCACGTGGTACTCCAGGCCGTGCCAGGGGCAGACGACCACCTCGCCCTCCATCGTCCAGCGCGGGCGCCAGCCGCTGTCCGCGTCGGCGACGAGCGTTCCGGTCACCCGGCGACCCTCGCAGAGGGGACCCGTCTGGTGCGGACACAGGTTCGGCAGCCCGTAGAGCCGCCCGCCGATGTTGAACACGCCGATCTCGCGCCGTCCCACACGCACGACGCGATGCGTCCCCTCCGGGAAGTCGGTCACGCGTCCGACGACCGCCTTCGTCATCGCCGCCGCCCCTCGCGATCGATCCCGAACAGCGCGAGCGCGTTCTCGCCGAAGACCTTGCGCCGCACGTCGGCCGCGAGCGGGACCTGGTTGAGCTTCGTCGGATGGTCGAAGTCGTGGTGCGGCCAGTCCGAGGCGAAGATCGTCGTGTCCGCGCCGTCGTAGAGCTCCATCAGCGTGGCGATGTCCGACAGGCGCTCGGGCTCCTCGATCGGCTGCGTCGCGACGTAGATGCGCTTGACGTAGTGACTGGGCCGCTCGGTGAGGAACGGCACCTCGCGCCGGCGCTCGAGGTACTCCTTGTCCAGGCGGTTGCAGACGAACGGCATCCAGGAGATGCCGGCCTCCGTGACGCCGATGCGCAGCTCGGGGAAGCGGACGACCACGCCCGTCGAGATCATGCTCACGACGTTGGCGATGATCGAGAACGTGTGGCTCGTCGCGTGGCGCGCGAACTCGGTGTCGAACCCGTGGTTGTTGAACGGGAACACCGGCGAGGTGACCGTGACGGCGTGCAGCAGCACCGGCAGCCCGGCGGCCTGTGCAGCGTCGTAGATGGGGTCGTAGCGCCGGTGACCCCACAGCGGGTCGACGCCGGCGCACGGCAGGTAGACCGCGACGATCGACGGGTCGTCGGCGTAGCGCGCGATCTCCCGCGCGGCGTCATCCGGGTCCTGCGGGCACGCGACGAGCGCGCCGAGGAGAGCAGGATGGCGCGACGTCCACCGGTCGACGAGCCAAGCGTTGTAGGCACGTGCCAACGCCGCCGCGTAATCCGCCTGCGGGAGCACCGGCAGCTTGAGCAGGTGATCGGGGAAGAGCACGGCGAGGTCGACATGGATCTCCGAAAGCTCGGCGACCATCTGCTCGGGGCTGTGCACCATGCGTGTCGCCTCGTGGGCCGTGGGGAACCGCGCGGTCAGCGTGCCGTCTCCGCCGGGGGAGAAGCCGGGGATGTCGAGGTAGCGCTCCGGGACGTCCGCCACGGTCCGCAGGGCGACGTCCCATGGCGGATCGCAGTACGGCGCGAGCGCGCCGGGGCTCTCGTGGACGTGCACGTCCGCGTCGACGATCAGCAGATCGGCGAGCGTCTCTCGTCGATCCTCGCGCGCGGGTCCGGTGTCAACGGCCATCAGGCGTCCATCATCCCAGGCGGGCCGGGCGTACGATCTCGCTCGCCATGGAGGTCGCGCCCGGGATCCACCGCATCGAGGCCGACCTCGGCGAGCGGTTCGTCTGCCAGTACCTGCTCGTGGGCGAGGAGCGGACGCTGCTCGTGGACACGGGCCTGCGCGACATGCCTCGCGACGTGATCGCTCCTCACCTCGAGCGGCTGGGTCGCGCGCTGGCCGACGTCGACGACGTGCTCATCTCGCACGCGGACGTCGACCACTGCGGCGGGAACGCCTCGCTGCGCGCGGCGGCGCCTCGGGCGAGGCTGCTCTGCGGGGAGGACGACCGACCATGGATCGAGTCCAACGCCGCCATGCTCGCCGGCAACTACCGCTGGTACGAGCCGTACGGCTTCGGTCCCCCCGCCGAGGACGTGGCGTTCATCCAACGCGAGCTCGGCGGCGATGCGCCCGTTGACGTCGGGCTGCGCGGCGGCGAGACCTTGCGGCTCGGGCCGAACCGCCGGATCGACGTGCTCGCCCTTCCGGGACACACACCGGGGCACCTGGGACTGTGGGACCCGGGCGCCGGGGCGGCGATCATCCTCGACGCGGCCCTCGCCGACGGCGTCGTCGACCGGGCCGGTCGCCGCCTGATCCCGCCTCGGTACTACGCGGCGGGCGACTACGAGGCGACGGCGCGGCGGCTTCGTGCGCTCGATCCCGACCTGCTCCTCACCGCGCACTGGCCCGTGATGGAGCGCGAGGCGGCGCGCGCGTTCCTGGACGGCTCGCTCGGGTTCGTCGCGCGGATGCGCTCGGCGGTGCAGGGCGCGGTCCGGCGGGGCGTCACGGACTTGTGGCCGCTGACGCAGGCCGTGGGCGACGAGCTCGGTCCGTTCCCCTCCTTCGCCCATGAGCTCGCCGCCTCGGTCCGGGCACACCTCGCCGAGGTGTGACGGGTTTCACAGGAACGCTGCGCCGATGATCTGGGCGACGTTGCCGTCGGGGTGCTCGCGCACGCCGTAGACCCCGCTGGCGCCGGCCCAGAGCACGGTCCGGCCGACGTGGTCCGGGTACCGCTCGATCTTCGCGTTGAAGAAGTCGACGGCGGTCGACTCGGTCCGCAGCAGCTCTTCCGCATCGTCCAGGTACCGCCTGGTCTCGGCGATGGTCCGCTCGGCGTCGTCATCGCGACGACCGTCCTGGTGGCCGGCGACGATGTGCCGGGGCCGCAGCGCCTCGACCTTGTCGATCGCCTCTCGCCACGGGTCGAAGCCGCCGACGGCCACGCTCTGCCCAATGTACATGTGCGCGCCGTTGTAGATGACGTCGCCGGCGACCACCAACTCCAGGTCCGGGACGTGCAGGACGCTCGTGTCGTCTGAGTCCGTGTGCCCGACCTCGACGATGACGAGGTCGTGTCCCTCGATCGTGAAGCGGTTGTCGGGGACCGTCACCGCCGTCACGGGCGTCGGCGGGATCCCGGAGTAGACCTTGTCCCAGAGGAACGGGCGCTGGGCGACGTTGGCGTGCATCTGCGCGATCGTCCCCGCGGTGGCCACGACGCGCGCGCCGAACCGCTCCGCCAGCAGCCCGGCGGCGAACCAGTGATCGCCGTGGCCGTGGGTGATGAAGATGTCGGTCAGGTTGCGGCCCTTTGCGGCGACCCAGTCGCCGAGCGCGCGTGCCTGATCGGTCGTCATCGCGGGGTCGGTCAGGATCGCGTCCTTGTCCCCGTAGATCAGCGTGCTGGCCTGGGGGGAGAACCGCTTGGGCTCCCCGTTCGGGAGGAAGCCGTCCTGCGGCGGCGGTTCGTTGATGAAGACGTCGTAGGTGATGTCGGTGCTCGAGCTCACGGCTGCCTCTGCCCTTTCTCGTCGGGGTGCAGCCGAGCTTCCCGCGCTGGGTCGTCGTTCGCGCCCGGGAGAATCCCGGGTCCGTCCTCTGCTCTGGCCTGTGGCCTAGAAGCCGCCGACCCGCGCCACGACGGGGTTCGGCTCGCTCTCGGCGGCCGGGGCCGTTGCGACCGCCGTCGCGAGACCCGTGACTCTGCGCCGGCCGCGCAGCACGCCGTGCCAGCCGCGTGTCACGAAGCCGGTCAGCAGCACGATGTTGAGCCCGCCCCAGTACAGGGTGCCCAGGAGCAGCCACACCGGGGGCAGCGTCCCGTGGACAACCGCGTAGATGCCCACGACAGGCACCA
>Ga0081539_10003082_pt1 | contig 21449 bp, 21 predicted proteins | sample TabmetS4T2R2_FD_71023 | JGI IMG/M metagenome (GOLD analysis project Ga0081539, IMG submission 71023) | Tabebuia heterophylla rhizosphere microbial communities from the University of Puerto Rico - S4T2R2 | ecosystem: Host-associated > Plants > Roots > Rhizosphere ...
GTCAGGCTCTGGAAGATCTTGATGACGCCGTTCTTCTGCCCGACGAAGATCCGCCCGTCCGGGGCGAACTGCAGCACCACCGGGTTGTTCAGCCCGCTGAGCACCACCGAGTCGCGGAACCCGGTCGGCAGGGTCGACGCCCCGGCCGGACCCGGTTGCGCCTGCACGATCACCGCCGCGCCGAGCATCACCGCTACCAACATGACCCATCGACGCCACCACGTAGCGCCATAGATACGCCCCATGTCGCCCCTCGACAATCCGATCCGGTTGCAGGGTTGCGAGGCGATGCTTGCGCGGCGGCTGAATCGCCGTCAATCGGCCTCGCGTCCCGGGTGCCGTGGCCTTTCGGCGGCGCACCCCGGATCGCCGCGCCGCCCGACGGTCACACCGGCCCTGAGCAGCGATGATGCACGGCTTACCGGATCCACCGTGCGGACCAGGCCAGGCCGCCGATCGGGCCGGCCGGGCGACCCGGCCCCACGATTGACGCCGGTGGCGGGCGGGCGAAAGATCGGAAGCGCTATTCCCGAAAGGGGGCGCGAAGCGGACACGGATCAACGCGTTCGGCATCTCCTATGAAGCCAGCAGCGGGCGCTGACGGTCCCGGCCGGCGACATGCCGATGGGCTGATCGCCGTCCCTCCTCAGACCAGGCCGATGTCGGACAGCGGAGCCATGACGATGCGCGGCTTCTGCAGCGGATCGAGCCACCGCAACACGTTGATCATGTTGGTCCGGGCGATCGACACGCAGCCGGCCGTCGAGCCCGCGCCGTTGATGTGCAGGAAGATCGCCGAGCCGCGCGTGGTGTTGACCGGCTGGCTGGTCACGTACTCCGAGTATGTGGTGTTCCAGGTGACGCTGCTCGCGGGCGGCCGGTTGAAGTCGATCACCGCGGCGTACTCGTACTGCGTGGGGTATACCGCCAGTCGCTCCGCTTGCGAGGTCCGCCAGGTGCGCTTCGCCGAGGCGTACGGCTCGAAAAGGTTGTAGGTCTTGGCGTCGTACCGGTCACCGACCCAGTAGTCGTTGCTGTCGACGTGCCGGTACGGCAGCTTCGTGCCCGGGTTGGTGTTGAGCCCGAACGTGGTGGTGATCCGGTAGGTGCCCTCCGGTGTGGTGCCGGTGTTCTGCACCCGCTGCGTACCCCACACCCAGCCGGCCCAGCCGTTGCGCGCCGCCATCGCGGCGAACTTGGTGCGCCAGACGCCGTCCGTGCCCTTCTGATACGTGTACACCGTCGAGTAGGACGACGTGCGGCTCTTCCCGACGACGACGATGACCTGCCGGGAATCGCTGACGTTGCGCAGCCGGGTCGGGAAGTACGGCGGAACGTCCGCCTGAGCCTGCACGGCGAGGACCACCCCGGCGCCGAGGAGCGTGACGACGCCGGCCGCGAGCGCGATGATCTTAAAAAGCTTCTTCATGGCGGCGCTCACCTTATCGGCCGGCGGCGATCGGCACCTCCTCCTTCGAGCTATGGCTGCGGGGTCGGGCGTTCATCGGTCCGGCGCAGAGCGGGCATTGCCGAGGCCGGCGGGTGAGCCGCCCGAACCCCGGTCGGCGGCGCACGGGTCCCGCCCGGTCAGGCGTGCCGGACGAGCACCACTCCCCGCCACTGGTCGAGCACCAGAAGATCGTCGAGGCCGTCACCGGTGACGTCCGAGGCCAGCAGGCCGGTCGCGAAGTACACGCCGCCGAGGTCGATCGCCGTCGACGGGCTGATCTGGTTCCCGGTCACCCGCCACACCGGCGCGGACGACCAGGACTGCGGGCCGGCGATGAGGTTGTCGCGGCCGTCACGGTCCATGTCACCCGTCGCGACAAGCTGGTGCCACGCCGCGTACGGCACCGGAATGTACTGGAAGGTGCCGCCGAGCCGCAGCTGCGTCGTCTGGTCCCACCCGTTGCCCGCGGCGGACCAGGCTAGGTCGTCGCGGCCGTCGCCGCTGACATCCCCGACGGCGAGGCCGTAGAAGCCGATCACTGGTTCCCGGTACGCCACGCCCGAGCCGGTGCCGGTCAGCGTCCAGACCACCACGTCCGAGCCGCCGTTGGCGGTGTATTCGACGCCGGCTACGTCCGGGCGGGCGTCCCCGGCGAGGTCACCGATGTGGAACGCGCCCACCGACCCGGGGACGATGGTCTGCGCCTTGCCCTGCAGGAGCCGTCCCGTGCCGGGCAGCAGCTGTAGCCCCGCGCTCGTGCTGACCACGATGTCCGGCAGCCGGTCGCCGTTCAGGTCGGCGATCTTGACGTCTCTCGGCGCGCCGGTCCGCCGCAGCGACGGCGCCCCCAGACCGTCGGCGGACCCCGCCAGAACCAGCACGCCGTCCGGGGACGTGATCGCCGCGTCCGCCTGGCCGTCACCGTTCAGGTCGCCCAGCGCCACCCGCTCGGAGAAGCTCGGCAGCTGCCGGGTGGACGGTGCGGCGAGCGACCCGTCCGCCTGCCCGGCGCGGACCTGCACCTGGTTCGCGGTCTCGCCGTAATGGACGGTGACCAGGTCCGGGCGCCCGTCACCGGTCACGTCCCCGGTGGCCGCGGACGAGACGTTCTCCGTTCCGGGCAACAGCTCGGGCGCTCCCATGGCGAGAACCGGCCGGACCTCGATCCGGACACTTGTCGAACTCGGCAGGTACGCCGTGTCGCCGGTCCAGGAGACGCTCACGTAGTAGTACCCCGCCGCCAACTCGGTGGTGATCTGGGCACTGCCGCCCATCACCGGAACGGTCTGCGGCTCGCCGCCGCCGATCGTGAAGGTCATCTCCCCGCCGATGGTCCCGTACCGGTCGCCGGGCTGGCTCACCACGACCGCCGACAACGTCACGGAGCCCTCGTCGAACGCCCCGTAGACCGGGATCCACAGCTCGCTCGGCCAGCGTGGCGGCGTCGTGACCGTGACCGTCTCGGACGGCGCCGAACGCTGGCCGTCGTAGGCCACGGACTTGACCACGTACGAGGTCGTGGTCTCCGGGGTGCTCGAAACCAGCACCTGGTTCGGCCCCCACCCCCAGTACCGGGTGACCTCGAGCGGACCCTCGAGAGTGCCGTCGGCGGCCACGGAGAAGACCTCGTACGACGCTTCCCCGTATCCGGTCGCCCACGTCAGCAGGACGGTGTCGGGCCGCACCGCGGTGGCCGACACGGAGGTCGGCGGCGCCGGCGGAGTGGTCACGCGCACCGGCTGACTCCAGGGGGAAACCCCGTTCCGCCCGGTGGCCTGCACCTCGATGGTGTACGGGGTGGCGGCGAACACGCGCAGAGTCGCCGAGGTCGCGGTGGTGGTGAGGTAGTCCACCTCGCCGTACGCGCTGAACCGCACGGTGTATCCGACGGCCCGCTCCACCGGTGTCCAGGCGACGTCGATGGAGGTGGCGGAGGTGGCGACGGCGGAGGTTATCCGCGGGGCGCTCAGCCCCGGCGCGGCCGACGCCCGGGCCGGCGTCGCGATCACGAGAAGGAGGGCGAACAGGACGGACACGGCGCGGCACTTCATCGGACCCACCAGAGTTGCGGGCCGGGTCGACCCGGCTGATCACGAGCGTTACGGCGGATCAAAGCAGCCGTCAGCGCGGTGGGCAACGATCCGAATCGATGCGTGCGTCATCCGCGTTCTCGGGCGTACGTCCGTCGGCGCGGTGTCGGATCGGGCTGCCGCCGCGCTTCGTGGGGGAGTCGCGCTACCGCACGGTCAGCGCGCAGGATAGAGGCGAGCGAGATCTCGTCGCCATCGTCGGCGGCGAGTCCGTCGATGCGGCGATGGGGGATCGGGTGACTGCTGCAACCTTTGTCGACCGGAGCCGTGTTTCATTTACGTGAGCGACTCAGCGGCCTCGACGTTCGACGAGTTCTACCGCGGCACCTCTCGGCGACTCGTGCGCTACGCCTTCGGCCTCACCGGCGACCTGCGTGAGGCGCAGGACCTTGCCCAGGAGGCGTACATCCGAGGCTGGCAACGCTGGTCCAAGCTCGCCACGTATGGCAACGGGGAGGCGTGGTTGCGCCTGGTGGTCACCCGCCTCGCCACGGATCGCCGGCGTGCCAAGGCTTTCCGGGTACGGCGAGCAGCCGCCCTCACCGTCGAGGCCGGCAAAGACGCCGACGACGCAGCCGTACTCGACGTTGTGGTGCTGGTCGGTGCGATGCGGAAGCTGCCGGTCGACCAACGACGGGCGCTAGCCATGCATTACCTGCTCGACATGCCGATCGGTGACATCGCCGCCGAGACTGGCGTCGCCGTCGGCACCGTCAAATCCTGGCTCTCCCGTGGCCGGACCGCCCTCGCGGAGGCGCTGTCCGGCGAACCGACGACCGCCGGAGGTCGTGATGTCTGACCAGCTCGCGCAGTTCTTCGCGGCCGCTGCCGAGCGGGCCGACGCCGTTCCCCTCGCCGGTCCGGCAGCCGCCCGGCGGACCGGCACCCGGCGGCGCCGGGCACGCATCGCGACGCTGGCGGTGGTGTGTGCGCTGGTCGTCGCCGCGATCCCGGTGGGCGTCCATCAACTGACCACGCAGCGCGGATTCGTACCCGTACCCCTGGTGCCATCGCCGTCGGCGCCCACCACCGCACCGCCCTCGCCGGCACCGTCGGCGTCCGCGTCCGCGTCGCTCGACCCGTGCTCTGTCCAGCCGGCGCAGTGCTATCCACCGGTCCGTCCATGGCACGAGGAACGCCTGCCCGCACCGTGCACCCAGCCGTCGCATCCGAGCGACGCGCTCATCGCGCAGCGGCGCTCGGAGTCGAGATCGTCCTACTACGACCTTGCCGGGCAGGGCACGACGATGTACGCGGTTACGCTGACCCGGTATCGAAGCGGTGGCGCGGCGAAGTACCTGGCCGAGGTGCGCACGGAGTTGGCACGCTGCCGCACCGTGGCACGGACCAGCGATTTCGGCAACGCCACAGTGACCTTGACATACCGCCGGGTCGGCACCGGCCTCGGCGGGGACGAGTCGCTGCTGGCCAGCCGGTCGTACCGGGAAGTCTCCGAAGCGCAACCGGGGTCGAGCAACCCGACATATCCCATCGCCATGGTCCGCATCGGCGACGTCGTCGCGGTCGTCTACGACTACGGCTGGGAGGGTTCCCCGTCGTTGCCGAGCCGCTTCGACCAGTTCGTCGCCGACGCCGTCGCGGACCTCCGCGCCGGCAAGCCATGACGACCGGCAAGCCGGGGCCGGAGTTCGGCCGGCGCTGGCCACATGGGTCAGAGGTAGGTGAGGGCTTCGCGCACGGTGAGGCGGGCGGCGCGGGTGGCCGCGGCCTCGGTGGCGAGGACGGCGCCGAGGACGACCAGAGCGAGCCAGATGGCGACCGCGGGCAGGGATATGCGGTAGGGCAGCGGCGCGAACATGAACAGGTTGCCGAGGCCGGCGCCGAGGACGGCGGTCAGTATGAGCGCCGGGATGGCCGCGACCACGCAGCTGGTCAGCGCCAGGAAGACGCCCTCGGCGACAACGATGCGGCGCACCGCCTTGGGTGGTGCCCCGATGGCGTGCAGGACACCGAACTCCCGCGTCCGGTCCAGGATGTTGGCGCTCATCGTGGTCGCCAGGCCGATGATGCCTAGTACCCCCATGGGGATGGCGAGCGCCAGCAGGATCAGCAGGACGGGGCCGAGGTGTCCCGCGGAGACCGCTTCGCTGCGGCTGACCGAGGCCGCCGATCGGACCTCGATACCCGCCTCGCCGAGGGTCAGGCTGACGGCATCGGCGACCGCTTGGCGGGTCTGCTCGTCGTGGCCGTCGGTGGTGATGCGGAGCTGGTTGGCCTGTTGCGGCCCACCCATCGCCGCGGCGAAGCCCTCCGCGGTGACGTACGTGCCGCCGCTGCCGCCCTCGCGTTCCTCGGCGATGCCCACGACGCGCCAGGTGGTGGGTTTGCCGCCGACCGACAGTTGCACGGTGTCACCGGCGTGGACGCCGGGCACGCTGGTGGTGCGGGTTATCTGGTTGAGCACGACCGCCCCGGTCTCACCCGGGTTCAGCCAGCGGCCTTCGAGCAGCGTCGGGCGCGGAAGCATGGTGGTGCCGGCCGGGACCGCGGTCACCGAGATGCTGCCGTGGCCCTGGTCGGGGTAGGTGCGGGTGACCGGGATCTGCCCCGGGGCGGCGACGCCGGCCTGCGCCCGGTTCCAGCCCTCGACCCGGTTGACGCGCGCCACACGCTGCACTCTGGCGACGACCTGCTCTACCGGGGCCGGTCGGGCCAGTTGCACGTCGACATCCCAGGTGGTGCGCGCCCGCTGGTCGTCCTCGATCGCCTTGGTGCCGGTGTTCAGGGACATTCCGGCAACGAAGACCATGCCCGCGACGGCGAGCAGGCCCACGGACAGCGCGAACCGGGCTGGGCGCCGGATGGTGTTGCGCAGCGCGAGGAGCAGGCCGCGGTCGAGGCGGCGGAGGCGGCTCAACCGGACCAGCACACCCCCGGCCGCGCCCGGCGTGCCGCCGCCGTGGTGGTCGATCGCCGACCGTACGGTGGTGCGGCTGGTTTTGATCAGGGGGACCAGGGTCATCACCGGTGGCAGGCCGAGGCCGGCGACGAGAATGACCAGGTAGGCCCACCAGGGGGCGGCGAGGCTGGCGGCCTGGATGCCGAGGAAGCCGAGGAACGCGGTGAGGCCGGCGCGGCCGAGCAGGACGGCCGGTGCCAGGGCGAGCAGGGTGGCGGCCGCGGCCACCAGCAGGGTCATCGTCAGGTACAGGCCCCCGATGCGGGCCGAGCGCGCGCCGATCGCCTTCATGATGCCGATCTGCGGTATCTGCCGGGTGAACAGGCCGTTGAGCATGTTCGCGACCAGGATCGTGGACAGCAGCAGGGAGGCTGCCGCGCCGGCCAGCAGCGAGAGCAGCAACGCGTCGGCCTGCCACTGGTGGGGGTGCGCGTACGGCTTGGGCACCTGGATCTCGCGGACCGCCAGGCCGCGCTCGCGCTGCAGCCAGCGGCCGAGGTCGCCGGCGGCCGCGACGATGGTGTCGCGGTCGCGGCTCGGCTCGGTCTGTCCCGGATCGGCGATCTGGATCTTCAGTTGGTCCAGGACCGGCTGCGTGCCGGGTGTGGCCAGCGCCGCCGTGGACAGGTAGGCGGCTCCGGTCTGCTGCTGCGGTGAGGGTGCCAGGCTGGGGTCGTACACGGTTCCGGCCACCCGCAGCCGCGCCGGTTCGCCGCTGGGGGCCGTGATCGTCACGGTGTCGCCCACGGCGACGTCCAGCAGGGTGAGGGAGTCGCGTCTGATCAGGATCTCCCCGGGGGCCGGCGGCCAGCTGCCCTGCTCCACGTCGAAGGTCGCCATCCGCATCGGGTCGTCCGGTGCCGCCACGAACACCTGCAACGGGATATCCCGCAGGCGGCCGTTGACCTGCAGCTCGGTGGTGAACTGGGTGCGCCCGGTCGCCGCGACCACGCCCGGCCGGCCCTCGGTCTCGGCGGCGAGCGCCGCCATCCGGCCGGCGCCGATGGGCCGGTCGAGCAGGATGGTGGCCGAGGCGGGCCCGGTGCCCACGTATGCGTTGGTGGTCTCCCGGCCGATGGCGGCCCAGGCGCACAGGATCCCCCCGAACACCGTCAGGCTCAGCGCTATCGCGATCACCATCAGGACGAACCGCGACCAGGACGCCCGCAGGTCCCGGCGCAGCTTGACGCTCAGCATGCTGGTCACGACGTCAGCCCCGCCGAGGCGGTTTCGTCGGCGACGATCCGGCCGTCGACCAGGGTGATCTCTCGCCGCACGATCGACCTGATGTCGCGTTCGTGGGTGACCACCACGATGGTCCGGCCTTCGGCGTTGAGGTCCGCGAACAGCCGGAGGACGGCGGTGGCGGTGGCCGAGTCGAGGTTGCCGGTCGGCTCGTCGGCCAGCAGGATCGGGGGATCGTTGGCCAGCGCCCGCGCGATCGCGGCGCGTTGCTGCTGGCCGCCGGACAGCGTGGCGGGCAGTTTGTCGGCCTGGTCACCGATGTCGACGCGGTCCAGGAGCCGCTGCGCCCGCTCCCGGCGCTCGCCCTGGGGGATCTTCTTGACGAAGTCCATCGGCAGCATCACGTTCTCGATGACGGTCAGCGTGGGCAGCAGTTGGAAGAACTGGAACACCAGCCCGACGTTGCGGCCCCGCCAGGTCGCCAGCCCGGACTCCGACAGCGAACCCAGGTCGGCGCCCGCCGCGTGGATCGTGCCCGAGGTGGGCCGGTCGATGCCGGCCAGCAGATTCAACAGGGTCGTCTTTCCGCTGCCCGACCGGCCGACGATCGCCACGAATTCGCCGGCTGCGATGGCGAGGCTGAGGTGATCGACCGCGACGACCTCGCCGGCGCCGAGCCGGTACGCCTTGACGACGTCGCTGACCTGTATTGCCTGTCCCACGGTGGTGATACCTCCGCTACCGGTTCCGACGGAAGAGGGATGGGGTGGTGGATCACGGCGTACCGGTACCGAGCCAGCCGACCGAGGCCGTCAGGTGAGCGGTGAGCGTGAACCTTCGCAGGGCCGGCGCCAAGGTCATCCTGGAACCCCTGCCCACGGTACGTAGCCCTGCACGGTGCCACGCTCGGCAACGTGCCGGAGAGGGTTGTGGGGTCCGGCACCGCCGATGAGGATCATGACAACGACCAGCAGGGCCACGATGAGCACGACGAGGCCCAGGATCTTCACCCACCGCGGTATACCGGAGGGTGGCTCCTGTTCGTACCGCATGTCCCGGTCGTCGCCGGTTCCCGGGGGGCGGGGCGAGTCGTCCATGTGCGTGTTGTCCTTTCCTCGTTTCGGGGCCCACGCTACGAAGGCCGAGGGCTGGGGCGAAACTACCCGGGAGGGGACGTTCGGCGTCCCCAAATCGTGGAGACGGATCGTCGGCGAGGGCGACTTGCCGCCGCACGTGCGGAGATACGCTGCCCATGTCATGTCATCGACGGCTACCCCGCACCGCTTCTTCGCGGCCCGGCCGACTCCGGCCGCGGCCGTGGACGTCGCCATCGCCGTCGTGGCGTTTGCCGGCACCGTGGCCCTGATCCAGCACGGTGGCGTCGCCGCCGCCGCCGCCACCGGTTCGGCTCGGCTCGACCCGGTCGGTGTCGTCCTGGCCGCGTGCTCGGCCATGCCCCTGGTCGTCTGGCGGCGTGCGCCGTTCGGCACGTTCGCCGTGACCGCGGCGACCTGCACGCTGATGGCCGCCCTCGGCTATCCGCTGGATCTGCTGCCGGGTCCCACCGCCGCGCTCTATCTGCTCGCCGCCAGCCGCGACCCGGACACGCCGTGGACCCGGCGCAGCACCGCTGCCGTGGTGGGGCTGTTCCTGGCGTACCTGACGGCAACCGGCGCCGCGCACGGCAGCTTCCCCACGATCGCGTTGCTCCACACCGGCCTGGCCTGGGCGCTGGCCTGGTTCGCCGGCGACCGTACCCGGCTGCGCCGGGAACACGTGGCCGAACTCCACCAACGCGCGGTGCGCGCGGAACGGGAGGCCGACCGCGAACGCCTGCTGGCCATCGCCGAGGAACGCGCCCGGATCGCCCGGGATCTGCACGACTCCGCCGGGCACGCGATCAGTGTCATCGCGGTACGCGCCGGCGCGGCCCGGCTGCGGCACCATCAGGACCCGGACCGCTCACTCGCCGCCCTGCAGGCGGTCGAGGACCTCGCCCGGCAGACCGTCACCGAGATCGACCAACTGGTCGGCACCCTGCGCGACGAGGGCCGGGCCGACCACGACGTGGAGGCACCGGCCGGGCTCGCCTCGCTCGACACGTTGATCGCGCACCACGCCGCGGCGGGCCGGACCGTCACGCTCGACGCCTCCGGTGTCCCCCGAACGCTCGCCGGCGCCGCCGACCAGGCCGCCTACCGCATCCTGCAAGAGGCACTGACCAACGCCGCCCGGCACGGTACCGGCCGCACCCGCGTCGAGCTCGCCTACGGCGACGCGGCGCTCGAGCTCACCATCACCAACCCCGTCAGCGCCGACGCCGCGCCGCGATCCGGCGGCCACGGGCTGATCGGGATGCGGGAACGCGCCGGCCTGCTCGGCGGCACCCTCGACGCCGGCCGCGTCGACGGCACCTTCCGGGTCCGGGCCCGAATCCCGTACGGCGGGCACCGCTCATGACCCGCGTGCTGATCGCCGACGACGACCACCTCATGCGCGCCGGGCTCGCCGAGCTGCTCACCGCCGATCCGGCGATCGAGATCGTCGGCCAGGCGTCGACCGGACGAGAGGCCGTCGAGCGCGCGCGCCGGCTCGCGCCGGACGTCGTGCTGATGGATGTGCGCATGCCCGACCTCGACGGGATCGCAGCGACCCGGCAGATGGCGGCGGCGGTCCCCGAGTCGAAGGTCCTGATCCTGACGACGTTCGAGCAGGACGACTACATCTTCGGCGCGCTCCGCGCCGGCGCCTGCGGCTTCCTGCTCAAGCGCACCCGGCCCGAGGAGCTGATCGCCGCGGTGCACACGATCGCCGCCGGCGACTCGCTGCTGTCCCCGTCGGTCACCCGGCGCGTGATCGAGCGCATGGCCCAGCAACCCACGCCCGAGTTCGCCGACCAGGCCAGGCTCAAGGAGCTCACGCCGCGCGAGCGGGAAGTCCTGGAACTCATCGCCCGGGGCTTGTCGAACCGCGAAATCGCGGCCGTGTTCGTGGTCGAGGAGTCGACGATCAGAACCCACGTGAAGCGGATCCTGATGAAGCTCGGCCTCCGCGACCGGATCCAGGCCGTGATCTTCGCGTACGAAAGCGGCGTGAATCGGCCCCGCGAGGTCGGGCGGCCGCCGGCCCGGCACGCCCAGCAGGCCGACCGCTGATTCCAGCGCGGGCCCCGCAAACCACGGAGACCCGACTGCTTGTCGAACGGACGGTCGGGCGCCTTGGATGGGATCATGGGCCAGGGCGTAATCACTGTGGGACCCGCGCTGGCTGTGGTGCTGGCCGGGCTGATCGTGGTCGGCGCGGCCGTGGCGGCGATCGGCCAGCTGGGTGTGAGCCGCGCGATCGTGACCGCCTCGCTGCGCGCGATCGTCCAACTCGCGGTTGTGTCGCTGCTCATCACGGCCGTGCTGCGGTCGTGGTGGGCGACCGCCGCGTTCATCGCCGTCATGCTCGGCGTCGCGGCGGTCACGTCGGCACGGCGGGTGAGCACGGTGCGGCTGGCCTGGCCGGTGGTGGCGCCGATCGCGGCCGGGGCGCTGCCGGTCGGGGTGGGCATCGTCGCCTCCGGGACGATGCCGCTGACCACGGTGGCGGTGTTGCCCATCGCCGGCATCCTCATCGGTGGTGCGATGACGGCGACGTCGCTCGCCGGTCGGCGCGCCCTGGACGAGCTGCGGAACCGGTACGGGGAGTACGAGGCGGCGCTGGCGCTCGGGTTCACGCCGCGGGATGCGGCGTTGGAGGTGTGCCGTCCGACCGCCGGGCAGGCGTTGGTTCCGGCCCTGGACCAGACGCGTACGGTCGGCCTGGTCACCCTTCCGGGAGCGTTCGTCGGCGTGCTGCTCGGCGGCGGTTCGGCCGTGCAGGCCGGGGCGACTCAGCTGCTGGTGCTGGTGGCGCTGCTGGCGGTGGAGGCGATCGCCGCGGCGATCACCCTGGAACTCGTCGCACGAGGCGTCCTGCGCCGTACCCCGGGCGCCATGCACCGGTAGCCGTACCGCGGCAAGGTCGGCGGATCAGCTCGGCCTGGTGGAGACTGACGGTGTGAAGCGTCTGGTCGAGCAGCTCTACTCGCCGGAGATCGGTGCCGGGACGGTCATCGCGTACGGCCACTGGGGACGGCCGGTGCTGGCGTTCCCCGCCGAGATGGGAGGCGCTCCCGACTTCGAGTCCAGGGGCATGATCGACGCGGTGGGGGACCTTATCGAGGCCGGCCGGGCAAAGGTGTACTGCGTGGACAGCTTTGACTCGGGGTCCTGGTCCAACCGCGGCCTGCCGCTGGAGGAACGGGCACGTGGGCACGACGCGTACGATGCGTGGCTCGTCGGCCAGGTCGTGCCGTGGATCCACGACGATCTCGGCGGCCCGATGGACATCCTGACCACCGGCGTGAGCCTGGGCGCCTACCACGCGGCCAACTTCACCCTCAAGCACGGCCACCTGGCGTCCCGGGCGCTGTGCCTGTCCGGCAACTACGACCCCAGCCGCTGGCACGGATGGGGCGACCGGGGCGACGCGCTGTACTTCAACAACCCGGAGGACTACGTGCCGCAGCTGCACGGCGACCACCTCGACTGGCTGCGGGCCACGGTGTTCCTGCTGCTCGTGTGCGGGCAGGGCAGGTGGGAGGACACCACGGGCTCGCTGGAGAGCACGCGGGCCCTCGCCGCGGCGCTGGCGGACAAGGGGATCCCGCACGAGCTGGACCTCTGGGGTTACGACGTGGCCCACGACTGGCCGTGGTGGCAGAAGCAGTTCGCCCACCATCTGCCCCGGTTCTGCTGAGCTCAGGTCCGGCCCAGCTTCTCCAACAGCAGCGCCTCGGCCACGCAGGCCCGTTCGAAGTCGCCCAGGTGCAGGCTCTCGTTGGCACCGTGCGCACGCGTGTCCGGGTCCTCGATGCCGGTGATCAGGATCTCCGCGTCCGGGAACGCCCGGGCGATCGTCGTGACGAACGCGATCGACCCGCCCACGCCGATCTCGACGGGAGGGACTCCCCACGCCTCGGCCAGCGCCGCCCGCGCCGCCGCGTAGGCCGGCCCGTCGGTACGGGCGGCGAACGACTCGACCGCGCTGCCCGCGGAGACCGTGACCGAGGCTCCCCAAGGCGCGTGCGCGCGCAGGTGCGCGAGCAGCGCCTCACGCGCGGCCGGGGCGTCGTCGCCGGGCGCGATCCGCAGCGAGACCTTGGCCCGAGCCGACGGGACCAGCGTCAACGCGGCGGAGTCGACCGCGGGCGCGTCGATGCCTACCACCGACACCGCGGGACCGGCCCACAGCCGGGAGGTGAGACTGCCGGTGCCGAGCAGCCGTACGCCGTCGAGCACCCCCGCGTCGGCCCGCAACCGTTCGTCGGTCAGGTCGAGCGGGTCCGCGGCGCCCCGGTGCAGACCGGCGACGGCCACGTCGCCGCGCTCGTCGTGCAGCGTGGCCAGGAGTTGCACCAGCGTGGTCAGCGCGTCCGGAACGGGGCCGCCGTACACACCGTTGTGCACGGCGTGCCGCAGCGTCCGCACCTCGACCACGGCCGCGACGCCGCCGCGCAGGGTGGTGGTCACCGCCGGCACGCCGACCCGCCAGTTCGTCGAATCGGCGATCACGACAACGTCGGCGGCGAGCCGGTCGTGGTGGGCGTCGAGGATTTCGCTCAGCGTCGGCGAGCCGATCTCCTCCTCGCCGTCGACCAGCACGGTCACGCCGACGCCGAGATCGTCACCGAGTGCGCGCAACGCAGCCAGGTGTAGCGCGATGCCGGCCTTGTCGTCGGCCGCGCCGCGACCGTACAGCCTGCCGTCCCGCTCCACCGGCTGGAACGGGTCGCTGTCCCAGTCCGCCGGGTCGCCGGGCGGCTGGACGTCGTGATGGGCGTACAGCAACACGGTCGGTGCTCCCGGACGCCGGCCGAGCACCGCCGGGAGTCCGCCGTCGGCGCTGAGCGTCTCGACCTGCAGGCCGGCGCCGGCGAGCAGCGCGGCCACGGCCGCCGCGCTGCGGCGCATCGCATCCGCCGACCACGGATCCGCCGACACGGACGGGATGCGCACGAGCGACTCCAGGTCGGTACGGACGCCGGGCAGCACCCGCGCGACCGCGCTCCGGAGATCCGCCATCAGCCGGCGTATATCCGCAGGTCGGACGCGAACCGCTCGGTCATGTCGATCACCCGCTGGAGTTCGGGATGCCGCACGATAACCGCGCCGTCGCTGATAGTGGTCAACTGCCAGTTCCGCCGCTGGGCACCGACCGGCAGGAGGTCGACCAGGGCCACCGAGTCACCGTACTCGGCGAGCAGTTTGTCCAGACCCTCCACCCGGGTGATCGCGCCGCCGCCCTGCGCCCGCTTGAAGATCGCGCCGGCGTTGTACCGGCGCTCCAGCGGCCGGGAGAGCCGGCCGTGTACGACCGCCTCGGCCCACGCGACGTACACGTCGCCGTCGGTCGCGAAGTTCATCAGGTCGGCCACCCGCGCGCCGGCCACCCGCGCGCCGATCTCGCCGAAGACCGCCTCGCCGTCCTCCTTGCGGTACCACTCCATGTGCGTGAAGCCGGTCGTGAAACCCAGCGCGGCGATGACCGCGGCACCCATCTCCCGGCCGGCCCGCAGGTCCGGCACCGTCAGGTCGCGCAGCGAGATCGACACCGGGCTGATCCACTCGTGCATCTTCATCTGCAGCGGGCGGGGGCGGTACCAGAGCATGTGTTCGAAGAGGACGGATCCGCCGGCGCAGATGGTGTCGTAGGTGAACTCCTCGCCGTCGATGAACTCCTCCACGCTCACCTCGGGCACGTGCCGCAGCAGGGGCAGCACAGTGGACAGTTCCTCCGGGCCGTCGATCCGGTAGGTGTCCGCCGAGCCGGCGCCCGCGATGGGCTTGACGATCAGCGGGTAGCCGACACGCTCGGCGGCCTCCCACACCGCGGCGACGCTGGCCGCGCTGAAATGCCGGGGAGTACGGATGCCCGCGGCGTCGATGGCCTGCTTCATCCGCTCCTTGTCGCGGAACGGCAGGGTCTGGGCGACGGACAGACCGGGCAACCCGAACGACTCCCGGATCCGGGCCGCCAGGATCATGTACGGCTCCCAGAGGCACTCCACCTGCTCGATCCGGGCGTGCTGGGCGAGGCCGTGCAGGGCCGCCAGCACGGCGTTCTCGTCGGTCAGGGACACGTGCTCGTAGTGCGCGAGCGAGTCCCGGGCCTCCGACGGCAGCTCGGACGCCGGCTGGTCACCGACGCCGATCACCGTCGCGCCGACCATGGCCAGCGCCCGGGTGAAGTAGGCCATCTCGGCGGGGTATCCGGGCGACAGCATCACGACGTTCATTCATTCTCCATGAGCTCGACTCGGATCCCGGTGACGATGCGGCGCAGTGCGTCCCGGACCACCTCGGTGTCCGGATCGCGGACGATGACGTACCCCTCACCCTCGTAGCTCGACGACGCCGGCTGCCCGGGCTGCGGCAGCCTCGCCTCGACGACGAGGTGGCCGATGTCGGCGTGCACCTTCTCCACCCCGTGTACCGCGCGCACCCGCCCGCGGCCCTGGCCCCGCAGGTACGCCGTACCCGCGGCGTACCGGCGCTCGGGCGGATCGAACCGGTCGAGCAGCATCAGCTCGGACCAGACCCGGAAGAAGTCGACGTCGTGCACGTACCCCAGCATCGACGTGATCTGGGCGCCGGGCGGCCGGGCGCCCACCTCGGAGACGGCGACCGATCCGTCGGGGCGGCGGAACCATTCCATGTGGGTCAGGGCGTCGCGCACGCCGAGTGCACGAAGCGCCGCCGGCCCGACGGTCCTGATGCCGTCGTACGCCGGATCGCTCATCTCCCGGGGCAACAGCACGGTCCACTGGATCCAGGGATTGCGCAACACCTCCAGCGGCGGCGGCAGGTAATCGGACACCGAGGACCAGACCATCCGGCCACCGACCGTGATGCTGTCGAAGGTGTGTTCCTCGCCGACCAGGAACTCCTCGAGCAGGCCGGGCACGTCCGCGCGGGGCGGGATCGCCGCGAGCCAGCTGGTCAGGGCGTCGGCGTCGTCGAGCCGGTAGGTCGCCTGCGCCCCGGCGCCGGCCGGCGGCTTCGCCACCAGCGGGAAACCGACCTCGTTCGCGAACGCCCACGCCTCGTCGGAGCTGGTGACAAGCTGGTGCCGGGCGCATGGGACGCCGGCCGCGCGCAGCACCGTCTTCATCCGGGCCTTGTCGCGTACGTTGAGCGCGGTTTGCACGTCCATGCCCTCGATGCCCAGCGCGTCCCGCACGTGCGCCAGCGGCACCTGCAACTGCTCCAGCGCACCGATCAGCCGTTCCACAGGCCCCATCTGGCGGCTCAGACCGGTCACCGCCTCCGCGATCTGGCGGGGATCGAGCGCGTCGTCGACCCGCCAATGCCCGTCCAGTCGTTCCTTGAGCATCGGCGCCAGCTTGTCGGCCGGCTCGGACGTGATGACCGCGAGCCGTACGCCGGGCAGCGCGGCGGCGGTGGCCACGAAGCGGGTGGTGGCCTCCAGCAGGAAGGGTGCGACGAACGCGGCAACGACCACAACCGGACGCTACCGGTGTTCGGCGTCTCGCGCTGCCTTCACGTGCTTGGAAGGGCGGCTGTCGGTGGTCGCGGGTACCATCCGGATGGTGAATATCGTCCTGGTCGAGCCGGCGTTCCCCCCGACGCAGCGCCACTTCGCCCGCGCCCTCGCGGAGGTCGGCGCGTCGGTGATCGGTGTCGGCGAACGACCCACCGACGCCCTCGACGACCAGCTCAAGAGCTGGATGACCCACTACCACCAGGTGTCCAACGTCACGGACGTCGGCCAGATGACCGACGCGGTCCGGTGGATCCAGGGAAAGGTCTGGGTCGACCGGCTGGAGGCCACCATCGAGGCGCACACGCTGGCCGCCGCGCAGGTGCGGGAGAACTGCACGATCCCGGGTACGTCGGTGCGCACCGCCTGGCTGTGCCGGGACAAGCCGTCGATGAAGGAGGCACTGCGGGAGGCGGGCGTGCCGACGGCCGCGTCCACCGCCGCGGAGGACGCCGCCCAGGTGCACGAGTTCGCCGACACGGTCGGGTACCCGCTGATCCTCAAGCCCCGCACCGGCGCGGGCGCGCTGGACACCACACGCGTCGACAACAAGGCCGAGCTTGACGAGGCGCTCGGCCGATTCGGCGGGCAGAACGTCTCGTCGATCGCGGTCGAGGAGTTCGTCGAGGGACACGAGGGCTTCTACGACACCATGTCGATCGATGGACGCCCCGCCCTCGATTTCGTCTCGCACTACTACCCGAATGTGCTCGAGGCGATGCGTACTCGGTGGATCTCGCCGCAGTTCGTCTCGACCAACCGGGTCGACACCGCGCCCGACTACGCCGAACTGCGGGAGATGGGCCTCCGCGTCAACGAGGCCCTCGGCATCGGCACCACGGCCACCCACATGGAGTGGTTCTTCGGGCCGAAGGGGCTGCGATTCTCGGAGATCGGTTGCCGGCCGCCCGGTGTCGGCGCCTGGGACCTCTACTCGGAAGGCAACGACCTCGACCTCTATCGCGAGTGGGCGAACGCGATCGTGCACGGGCACATCGCCCGCCGCCCGTCGCGGCAATACGCCACCGGCATCGTCGCGCTGCGCCCGGACCGGGACGGCCACATCAGCGGCTACTCCGGCGTCGACGACGTCCAGGCCCGTTCGGGGCAGTGGGTGATCGACGCGCATCTTCCCGACCCGGGCACCCCGACCCAGCCGGTCGAGGCCGGCTACTGGGCCAACGCGTACGTCCGGATGCGCCACCCCGACTACGACACGCTCCGGGGACTCCTCGACGACGTGGGTCGCACCGTCCACGTGTACGCCTCGTGACGTCGCTCCACTCAAGCGTGGCCCCACTCCAGCGACGCCGCGACACGACCGTGCGCGTGGTCCTTCGGGGCGCCCCCGAGCTGGCGATCAACCGGCTCCGGCGGCGGCCCGGGATCGACGCCGCCGCGGTCGACCGGTTCCTCGCCCCGCGCGAGGTGCCCTTGGTGGAGGGCAGGTTCTGCACGTTCCTCCACCGCGGCGAGGCCGACGAGGTGCGCCTCGCCGTACGGATCGTCGGCCTGCCCGACCGGCTGCCGATGCGCCGAGTGCCCCGTACGGACCTGTGGTACGTGATCCTCGAGGTGCCCGAGGGGTCACGGATCGAATACCAGATCGAGGTACGGCACGAGGGCCGGGTCGAGTGTCACAACGACCCGCTCAACCCCAAGCTGTCGTACAGCCCGGTCGGCAACTCGTCGGTCTGCTTCGGGCACGGCTACGTCACGCCGGAGTGGACGGAGCCGGATCCCGCGGCACCACCCGGCCGCCTCGTCGATGTGGTGGTGCACAGCCACGCGCACGACCGCGACCACCCGGTGACGCTGTATCTGCCGCCCGACATCCGGTCGACCGGCTTGTATCCGCTGCTGGTCGTGCACGACGGCGGCGACTTCCTCCAGTACGCCGCCGCCAAGACGGTGCTGGACAACCTGATCCACCGCCGCCAGGTGGCCGAGACGGTGGTGGCGTTCCTGCACCCTAAGGACCGGCTGACCGAGTACGCCGACTCCGCGGAGCATGCCGAATTCGTCACGCGCGAGTTGTTGCCGCTGCTGGAGAACGACCTTCCCCTCGCGGGTGAGCCGTCGGCTCGATGCCTGCTGGGGTCGAGCTTCGGTGCGGTCGCTTCGCTGGCGACGGCGCGCCGCTTCCCCGATACGTACGGCTCGCTGGTGCTGATGTCCGGGTCCTTCGTGTCCACCCAGGACGGGGCTCCGCACGGCGGCGGCCCGGCGTTCGACCCGGTGGTGGATTTCGTCAACGCCTACCGGAAACGGCCGACCAAGGTGGCGGATCGGGTGTTCATGAGCTGCGGTGCGTTCGAGCCGCTGGTCGTCCGGCAGCGTCCGATGGTGGAGACCTTCCGGTCCGTCGGGATGGACGTGCGGTACGTCGAGCCATACGACGGCCACACCTGGGTGAACTGGCGCGACCGGCTGCGCGACGCACTGTCCTGGGTGTACCCGCCCGCCTAAACCCTGACTCCCATCTCGTGGAAATGACCTTCCCCAACGGCCAGGACGTCAGCACCGAGCTGCCCATTCATGCCAGCAAGCCCGACCCGGCCCGACGGTATGACTACTGGCTAGGTGGTAAGGACAACTTCGCTGCCGACCGCGAGTCCGGCGATCTCATACTCTCCTTCTCCTTCGCCGTGTCGCCGCCGGGGCCGGCGGTCGAGTGCCGGCCCCGGCGGCGCGATGGGGGAGGTGGAATCAGGATTCGGGACGGTGCGGGCGCCGGGGGTGACGGGCCGTGGAGCTGACGCCCCCGCGCCGTGGGATTTCCGTTGGATCAGTCCTCGTCTGGGCGTATCAAGGCGGCGGTCGTGGGTTGTTGCCGGCGTCGGGCCGGCACCCGTGGTCCCCGGCCGCCGGTGTCGGCGAGGGGCCGGTTTGCGGATGGGAGGGTGCCGGCCGGGCGGCGGGTGGCGCCGGGGGCGTTGGCGTGGGCGGTTCGTCGAAGTTGGCGCCGATGAGGGCGTCGAACTCGGCGCGGACCAGGTCGGGGTCGCCGCAGATGAGTTCGCTGAATGCTTCGTCGAACCCGCGGTCCCATTCCGGGGACAGCGCGGTGCCCGCCTGTGCTACCGGGTTGCTGGTCATGCCGGTCACCACCCGCCGGATCCGGTCTTACTGGGGAGCTGACGTGACGAACTGCCAGGTCAGCCGGTGATCACCTTCTGCTCGGTGTGTTCCGCCCCGGACACGGCGATCTTGCGGGGCTTGGCCTTCTCCGCGATCGGGATCCGCACGACCAGAACGCCATTGTCATACGCGGCGTCGATGTGGTCGGTGTCCAACGCGTCGCCGAGGAACAACTGCCGGGAGAACACCCCGTGCGGGCGTTCGCTCAGCTGCACCGTGGCCTGCTCACCCAGGTCGATGGGGCGGCGTTCGGCGCGGACGGTCAGCACGTTGCGTTCCACGTCGATGTCGATCGCGTTGGCGTCCACCCCGGGCAGGTCGAACGCGATCACGAACTCGTCGCCGTTGCGGTACGCGTCGGCGGGTATCGCCGTCGGCCGTGACCAGGTGCCGGTCGCCGGGACCCCGAACAGCTGCTGGGCGATCCGGTTGACCTCGGTGAAGGGTTCGCTGCGCATCAACACGGTTTCCACCTCCTGGCGGTCTCGACTTGGCAGTCAATGCGCGATACCGTCTTTCTAACACGTCATCGAACTGATGACAAGCAGTCCGTCATCCAAACGATGACGTCGAAGGGGGATGAATGCTCGACACACCTGCCACCGGCGCGGGCCCGCCGCCGAACGACCGCGATCTCGCCGCAGTCGCCGCCGCGATCGTCGCCTCCGCGCACGCGGTTCAGCGGCCCCCCGCCGACGGGTCGCCGGTGACGGGCGCTGACCTACTCGACGCACTTGTGCTGCTGCGCTGGGCCCAGAGCGAGCTGGCCAGCCTCGAGCCGGTCCTGATCGCCGCCGCCCGCGCTGCCGGAGTCTCCTGGCAAGCTCTCGCACCCGCCCTGGGAGTGGCCAGCCGCCAGGCCGCCGAACGGCGCTACCTGCGCAGCGCCGCTGCCCCCACCGACCGGCCGGGTGCAACCCGCGACGACCGCGTCCAAGCCGAACGCGACCGCCGAGCAGGCAACCGCGCCGTCGCCCAATGGGCCAACGACAACACCGCCGACCTGCGCCGGCTCGCCGGCCAGATCACCGCCCTAACCGATCTCGGCGAAGCCGCCACCGGCGACCTCGCGCAACTACACCAGGCCCTCGGCGACGCTGACGCGACCGCCCTGCCCGCACTCCTAGCCGCCGCCCACCAACACCTCCTCGATCATCCCGACCTGGCCGCACAAATCGACACCATCACCACCCGCACCGACCAGATCCGCCGGCAACCCCCACACCGCAGCGGGGAAGAGTTCTAAGCCACACGATCCCGTCGAGGTGCTTGACGGGCCGCGGCTGGCGTCCACCACTACGCCGCGTGACTGTGGGCCACTCGACGGCATCCGGATTTGCAGAAAGCAGTGCATCTGCCATTCCTCCTGCCCGCGCGACGTCACCGTCGAATGCCTCGAGCGCGACTTCAGCAGTTTGCAGGGCACCGGATCGCCGCTATGGCTGATCCGGACCGACCGTAGCGGATACCGCGATCGCTGCTTTCATCGAAGATGACGAAATGCAAGCTGCTCCCTTTTGCCTTATCTCGGTCATCGAACGGAAGTGGTTCGCCAAGCGCCACGGCCGCTGGATCGCCGACGCCCTCACCGCCGCCCTCCTCGCGTAGGCCCATGGCACGTTACACGGCGCGCAGCTTTGGCATGGTGAGTGAGGACAGATCCTCGAAGACACCGACGTCGCGGGGGTCAAGAATCTCGTGGCCTTCGGAGGCCCGCTTACTCGTCATATGCGGATTGCGCCGAGCCTGCGTTCGCGCCCGAAGTGGCCAACTCCTTCCACCAGTTCGCCCCGGCGATCATCTCCTGGATCTGCCCCTCGGTCAGATCCGGGTGTGCCGTCGCCGCGTGCGCCTTGATGATCTGAACAAGGTCGTTATCGTCCTTGCCGGTGAAGTGGACCTTGCCGTGCGCCGGATCTGAGCAGTCAAACCCTCGCATGTGCCTCTCCTTTCCTCCGTCCCGGCCCATTGCCGGGACCGCATTGGTGAAAACGACGATAAGGACGCCGCTCGCACGTATCATGAGGGACCTCCCTCGGATCCAGCCGAAAGAGAACGCACAGGTACGGTGGCG
>Ga0081539_10003083_pt1 | contig 21436 bp, 16 predicted proteins | sample TabmetS4T2R2_FD_71023 | JGI IMG/M metagenome (GOLD analysis project Ga0081539, IMG submission 71023) | Tabebuia heterophylla rhizosphere microbial communities from the University of Puerto Rico - S4T2R2 | ecosystem: Host-associated > Plants > Roots > Rhizosphere ...
CAACTCGGTCAACGGCATCCGTGAATTTGCCGCGGCCAAGGGTGCGAGCGTCGAGTACATCGGCTTGACGTACCCCGAGCTCCGCATCGACGAGGCCCATCTCGATCTGCGACTGCGAACGAACGAGCCTCGCGATCCATCGGTGGCAAAACTGTTCGCGTTTCCGGCGCAGTCGAATTTCAGCGGCGTTCGGCATCCGCTCGACCTGATCGCGCGCGCGCACGATGCAGGCTGGGACGTGCTGCTCGACGCTGCGGCATACGTGCCGACCAGCCGTCTCGACCTCTCACTGGTGAAGCCCGACTTCGTGGCGGTCTCGTTCTACAAGATGTTCGGTTATCCGACGGGCGTTGGCTGTCTGCTGGTGCGCCACGAGGCGCTGGTCACGTTGCAGCGCCCGTGGTTTGCCGGTGGCACGGTGAACTTCGCCACGGTGCACGCGCGCAAGCACCTGCTGTCGTGGGGCGAAGCGGGGTTCGAGGATGGGACGCTGAACTTCCTCGGCGTTCCCGCGGTGTCCATCGGCTTGCGCCTGCTGGAGTCGGTCGGCATCGACACGATCAACACGCGCGTGCGCTGCCTGACGGCGTGGCTGCTCGACCGACTCGTCACGATGACGCACAGCAACGGCCGGCCGATGGTGCGCATTTACGGCCCCGTCGGGTCGCACATGCGCGGCGGCACCGTGACGCTCAACTTCTACGATCCCGAGGGCCGTCTGCTCGATTACCGGCGGATCGAGGAGCTCGCGAGCGGTCAGGGTATTTCGCTGCGCACGGGCTGCTTCTGCAATCCCGGCGCTGGCGAGTCGGCCGAATCGATCACCGCCGAGGACGTGGAGGCGGCCATGGCCGAGGCACCCGACATGACGATGCCGCGCTTCGTCCAGTTCATCACGCACCGCAGCGGCAAGACCGCGGGCGCGATCAGGGTGTCGCTGGGGATCGCCAGCAACTTCGCCGACGCGCAGCGCTTCCTCGAGTTCGCCGCGAGCTTCCGCGATCAGACGAGATTGGCGATCGGCGAAGCGACGTTCGATATCACGTCGTGCCGCGTCATCCGTGACGCCAGCTGATTCAGCGCTTTTTTGCGGTCTTCTTCCGCGATCCCCTGCGCGCCGGAACCTTCGCGCCCTTCTTGCGTGCCTCCGACAACCCGATCGCGATCGCCTGCTTGCGGCTCTTCACCTTGCCGCCGGAGCCGCTCTTGAGCGTCCCTCTCTTGCGGCGCCGCATCGCGCTCTCGACCGTCTTGCTGGCTTTGCGTCCGTACTTGGCCATGGAACCTCCCAGGTGTTCCGGCCGGACGTAGCAACATCCGCGCCTAACACAACTCCACACGGAAGGCCGGACCGGACACAACTCCACACGGTAGGCCGGACCTTCCGCCTTCGCCACGGCTACGGCGGACAAGTCGTCAGGTCCGGCGGCACGAATGTTAACGTGACGCCGTGCAGAGACCTTATGGAGCCTGGCCATCGCCGCTCTCGGCGCAGGTCATCGCCGCGCAGGGCTTGCGGCTCGGCGGCGTTGCTGTCGACGGTGACGATATCTATTGGCTCGAAGGCCGTCCGGCGGAAGGCGGCCGTACGGTGCTGGTGCGGCGATCGCGTGGAGGTGTCATCGCCGACGTCACGCCGCCGCCGTTCAACGTGCGAACGCGCGTACACGAATACGGTGGAGGTGCATACGTCGTCGATCGCGGCGAGATCTACTTCTCGAACTTCGCCGATCAGCGGATCTATCACGTGCACGGCGGGTCGAGTCCCGAAGATGTGGCGCGGGCCGATCCAGATGCAGCGCGGACCGATCCAGATGCGGCGCGGACCTTTATGGTCCGCGAAGATCCAATCACGCCTGTCACACCTGAAGGGAAGTGGTGCTTTGCCGACGCGGTCGTGGACCGCGCGCGGCAGCGGCTGATCTGCGTCCGTGAGGACCATTCCGAGCGTGCCACGCCGAAGCCAACGGCGGAGGCGCGCACACACGAACCGACGAACACGCTGGTCGCGATCGATCTGACACGCGATCCGGCTTCCGCGCGCAGGGCGGGTGCGGCTGAAACCCGACCCGCCGTGCAGGTCATCGCCAGCGGCTATGGCTTCTACTCGACGCCGCGTCTGAGTCCTGACGGCCAGACGCTGTCGTGGCTGTGCTGGCGGCATCCGCAGATGCCGTGGGACGGAACCGAGCTGTGGGTTGCCGATCTCGATGCGATGGGTGGTCTCGAAAACCATCGCCTGATCGCCGGCGGACCTCGCGAATCGATCTTCCAGCCGGGATGGTTGGCTGACGGGGAGCTCGTCTTCGCCAGTGACCGCGATGGGTGGTGGCGACTCTATCGCGTTCGGATCGCTCGGGACGTTCGCGACGATCGGGACTTTCGCGGCGATCGGGACGTTGAAGTGGTTCCCCTTCTCCGCGATCCACCGCCGGAAGCAGAGTTCGGACAGCCGCAGTGGGTGTTTGGAACCGCCACGTGGGCACCCGCGGGTTCCGGCCGCATTGTCGCCTCCTATACGCAACGTGGCACCTGGCACCTTGCCACGATCGACATCAGCGCGGGTACGTCGACCGACGTCGCCACCGCGCTTCAGCCGCACGACTGGTTGACCGCGACGAGCACGCACGCGCTGTTCGTTGGCGCGTCTGCCACGCAGTCCGACGCGGTGACGATGCTCGAGCTCGCGACCGGTCGTTCGGAAATCCTGCGCGCATCGTCGACGCTCTCGTTGGACGACGCGTACGTGGCGAAGCCGGAATCGATTGAATTCCCGACGGCCGGGGATCGCCCGGCCCATGCCTTCTACTACGCTCCACGCCACGGAGAGTGCACGGCACCGCCCGGCGAGCGCCCGCCGCTCATCGTCATCAGTCACGGTGGACCCACCACCGCGACACTGCCCACGCTCGATCTCCGCATTCAGTTCTGGACCACACGCGGCTTTGGCGTCGTCGACGTGAACTACGGTGGCAGCAGCGGCTACGGTCGCGCGTATCGCGAACGGCTCCACGGTCAATGGGGCATCGTCGACGTCGACGATGTGGTGTATGCCGCGAAGTATCTGGTGGAGCAGGGCCGCGCCGATCCGAATCGATTGATCGTCCGCGGCGGCAGCGCCGGCGGTTACACGACGCTGGCGGCGCTGACGTTCCGGCCCGATGTGTTCAAGGCGGGCGCCAGCTACTACGGCATCAGCGACCTCGAGGTGCTCGCGCGCGACACGCACAAGTTCGAGGCGAGGTATCTCGATACGCTCGTCGGACCGTATTCGGAGATGCGCGACCTCTATCGCGCGCGATCGCCGATTCACGCTGTCGATCGGCTGGCGTGCGCATTGATTCTGTTCCAGGGTCTCGACGATCGCGTCGTCCCGCCGAATCAGTCGGAGATGATGGCGGCGGCCGTGCGCGAGAAGGGTCTGCCGGTCGCGTACGTCGCGTTCGAGGGCGAGCAGCACGGCTTCCGCAAGGCCGAGACGATCATCCGCAGCCTCGAGGCGGAGCTCTTCTTCTACGGCGCCGTGTTCGGCTTCGAGCCGAGCGATCATGTCGAGCCGGTGCAGATCGATAACTTGCCTCGCTGATAAACTTCGCTGCAGTCGCGGCGTCGACACCGATCACAAACCACGGAGGCACGGAGTTTTCTTTGCTTTGTTCCTCTGAAGCCGGGTACTGCGTGAGCCGGAACGAAATATGCCTCCGTGTCTCCGTGGTTCGTTGGAGGTGAAGGCTGCTGGTATGCCGTGGAGCGGACATCGTGCCGATTGATGTGATCGAAGCCGACATCACCGCGATGGAGGTCGACGCCATCGTCAACGCGGCGAACGAACGTCTGCTCGGCGGGGGTGGCGTCGACGGCGCGATTCACAGGGCGGCGGGACGGGAGCTGCTGGACGCGTGTCGTGCCATTCCGGAGGTGCGGCCCGGCGTTCGCTGCCCGACCGGCGAGAGCCGCATCACGCCTGGCTTCAACCTGCCGGCGCGCTTCGTCATCCACACGGTCGGCCCCGTGTGGCACGGCGGGCGGTCCGGCGAGCCCGACCTGCTCGCGTCGTGCTATCGGAGCGCGCTGGCGTTGGCGCGCGAGCACGGAGTACGCTCGATCGCGTTTCCGGCGATCAGCTGCGGGATCTATGGATACCCGCTGGATGACGCGGCCACGATTGCCGTGCGCGAAGTGCGCAGCTTTCTCTCGGCGGGCAACGACATGCGGGCGCTGCTCGTGGCGTTCGGCGCGCCGACGCGGGAGGCGCTGGAAAAGGCTTTCGGAAATGTAGAAGGCTGATTGTCGATTGCAGATTCATTGACGGAATGTGGAATGTTGAATGTTGAATACTGCCGAACGTTGAATACTTCGCCCGTATTCGAACGTCGACATTCGACAGTCGATCAATGAATCTGCAATCTGCAATCAGCCTTTGACAATTGCGAGGACCCATGCACTACCTCTTGATCTACGACGTCGTCGACGACTACATCACGCGCCGTACCCAGTTTCGCGGCGCGCACATCGGTCACGCCCGCGCGGCGGTCGATCGCGGCGAGCTGGTGCTGGGCGGCGCGTTCAACAATCCGCCGGATGGTGCCGTGCTGCTGTTCAAGGGCGACTCGCCGGCGGCGGCGGAAGCGTTCGCCAAGAGCGATCCCTATGTCGTGAACGGCCTCGTCAAGAACTGGCGCGTGCGCGAATGGGTCACGGTGATAGGGAAAGACGCCGAAGTGAAGCTGCCGGACAATCTCTGATAGTCGCGATCACGATCGTGTCCAAGGTGGAATCCGTTTTCCTTGAGCCAGCCGACTCCTCGCCCGTCAAGTAGCGCAAGCGGCGCCGGCGGCGTCCACGCGCGGCGCGTCATCTTCATCGACCTGACGCGGGCGCTGGCCGTGGTGTTCATGATCTACGGCCACTCGGTCGACGCGCTGCTCGCCAGCGAATATCGCGCCGGCACCTGGTTCGACGTGTGGCAGTTCCAGCGCGGGCTGACCTCGTGCCTGTTCCTGCTGCTGTCGGGATTCGCCTTCAGCGTCGCCACGGCACGTCACTGGCCCGCGCACACGACGGCGTCACCGGCGGTGCTCCGCCGCGCGCGCCGTTTTGCCCTGTTCGTCGTGCTCGGCTACGCGCTGCACTTTCCGGTCTCCCGTTTCGTCGATCTCTCCGCGGCCACCGGCGATCAGTGGCGTTCGTTCCTCGCCGTCGACGTGCTGCAACTGATCGGCGTCACGTTCATCGGAGTGCAGCTGCTGGTCCTCGTCGCGCAGACGCGTCGCGCCTTCATGATCGCGGCGTTGACGAGCGCGATCGCCATCGTCGCCACCACGCCGCTGTGGTGGTCGTTCGAGTGGACGCGCGTGCTCCCCTTGTCGATCGCCTCCTACTTGTCGCCCGGCAGCGGATCGCAATTTCCGTTGACGCCCTGGTGCGCATACGTGCTGGTCGGCGCTGGTCTGGGACAGATTTACTCACGCTGGGGCGCGGCCAATCTGCCGGCGTTCGCGAATCTCGTGCTGCTGACACCGGGCCTTCTCCTGATTTCCGCGTCGCTGCTGATTCAGACGCTACAGGTCCCGCTGTTCGGCTCCGGCCCGTGGAGCTGGGTGCCGCCGCAGGTGATGCTGCGTTTCGGCGCCTGCCTGACCGGGCTCGGTGTGGTCGCGCATGCCAGCGCGCGGCTGTCGCGTCTGCCGCATATCTTCGGCGCCGTCGCCCAGGAGACGCTCATCATCTACTTCGTTCACCTCTGCATCGTCTATGGATCTGTGTGGAACACGGGCCTGGCCCAGATCTACGGCCCGACGCTGACGCCGCGCCAGACCGTTGTCACCGTTCTGATCGTGCTCGCCTCGATGGTGGGGCTCGCGTGGTACTGGAACTGGTGGAAGCACGTCCGGCCGCGCGTGGCGCGTTGGATGTCGGTGGCTGCCGGCGCCGTGCTCATCTACCGGCTGTTGTAGGCGGCCCTGTTATCGTGGGCTGAGACGTGGACTGATGACCCTGACGACCCTGGCGACCTATGCCGGGATACTTGGCGGAACGGCGCTCGAGGGCGAAATCGTGTTCGTCGCCGCTTCCGTACTGGTGGCTGCCGGCAAGCTGTCCGGGACGGGCGTCATCCTTGCCGGCGCCCTCGGTGCCGCCGCCGGCGATCAGTTCTATTTCTATCTGCTGCGCGGGCGGGTGGACAGGTTGCTGGACCGGCTGCCCTGGATTGCCGCGCGGCACGACGCCATCGTCCGCAGAGTGCGGCGCCGCCAGACCGTCATGATCTTTGTGATTCGCTTCGCTCCGGGGCTGCGCATCGCGATGGCCGCCGCGTGTGCCTACGCGCGGGTATCGCCGCTTCGGTTTTCGGTCGTCGATACCGTGGCGGCGTTCACCTGGGCTGTCCTGTTGATGACATTCGTGTCGCGCGCCGGCCCGGCGCTGGCGGAGCGGCTCGGAATCAGCGGTATTTGGGCGATCGTCGTGCCCGCGGCGGCGGTGGTCGTCTTCGTCTGGTGGCTTGGCCATCTGTCCAAAGACGCCACCCGGCAGCCCGAGGGCGGTGTATGATCGCCGCTCTTGGGTCGCTAGGTGGCTGGGTCCCTGGGTAGCTAGGTCTACGGAGCGGCAAACCCACCTACCTAGCCGCCTAGCCACCCAGCTACCCAACGAGGCCCGGATGGTAGACCGGATTTTCCAGGCGCTCTTCTCCTATCGCCCCATCGTTTTCCAGCAGGGAGAGTTCCGTTTCAACACCACGACCGGGTCGCTGGTCGCGGCGGCGATGGTGGTGCTCGTCGTGGCGCTGGCGGTGTTCACCTATCGCCGAGTGCGGGTCAACGAAGGTCGTCTTCGCGACCGCATCGTCCTGACCACGCTTCGCATCGCCACACTTGTCCTGGTCCTCTTCTGTCTGTTTCGGCCGACGCTGATCGTCCGGGCGGCGGTCACGCAGCAGAACGTGGTGGCGATCCTGCTGGACGACTCCAAGAGCATGCAGATCCCGGACTGGACCGGGAAGCCGCGCAGCGAGTTCATCCGCCAGCAGTTTTCCGGGCCCGAGAGCGCCCTGATGAAGTCGCTCTCGGACAAGTTCCTCGTCCGCGTGTTTCGCTTCTCGTCAACCGCCGGGCGGGCCGGAGCGGTCAAGGATCTGACCTTCGACGGATCGCAGACGCGGCTCGGCGCCGCGCTCGAGGGGGCGCGCGACGAGCTCGCCGGTTTGCCGGTGTCGGGTGTCGTGCTGGTCTCGGACGGTGCCGACACCAGTGAAGCGTCGCTCAACAACGCGCTGCTCGGCATGAAAGCCGACAAGTTGCCGGTGTTCACGGTTGGCGTCGGGAGCGAGCGCCTTCCTCGCGACCTGCAGATCGATCGTGTGACGACGCCGAGGTCCGTCCTCAAGGACGCGTCGCTCCTGCTCGACGTCGTGGTGCGCGAGACCGGGTATGCAGGGCAGACGGTGACGGTCGACGTCGAGGACGAAGGTCGAATCGTCGGCTCGGAGAAAGTGCAGCTGCCGGCGGATGGCAGCCCGGCGACGGTACGGGTGCGGGCGACGGCGGCCGAAGCCGGTCCGCGCCTCTTCAAGTTCCGCGTGGCGCCACAGCAGGGCGAGCTCGTCACGCAGAACAACGAGCGGCAGGCGCTCGTCAACGTGCGCGACGTCCGCGAGAAGATCCTCTATTACGAAGGGGAGCCGCGGTTCGAGATGAAATTCATCAACCGCGCGGTCACCGACGACAAGAACCTGCAGGTGGTGACGCTGCAGCGCACGGCGGACAGCAAATTCCTGCGGCTCGGCGTCGACGGCCCCGATGAGCTCGCCGGCGGTTTCCCGAAGACACGCGAGGAGCTGTTCAAATACCGCGGGCTGATCCTCGGCAGCGTCGAGGCGGGTGCGTTCTCCGGCGATCAGTTGCAGATGATTGCCGATTTCGTGGACCGCCGCGGCGGCGGACTGCTGATGATCGGCGGCGCCCGTTCTTTCGGCGAGGGCGGCTATGGTGGCACACCGGTGGCAGACGCGTTACCGCTGGCGATCGACCCGCGAACGCGCGCCTCGGATCCGTCGGGCATCGCGCGCTTGAAGATCGCGCCCACGCGCGCGGGCCAGGAACACGCGGTGACGCAGATTGCCGACACGCAGGCGGCGTCGATGGCGCGCTGGCCGCAGTTGCCGCTGCTCACCTCGCCCAACGCGGCGCTTCCCGTCAAAGCCGGGGCGACGGTGCTGCTCAATGGTGTCGACGAGCGCGGCCGATCGCAGATCGTGCTGGCGGCGCAGCAGTTCGGGCGGGGCAAGGCGATCGCCTTCGCGGCGCAGGACTCGTGGGAATGGCAGATGCACGCGTCGATGTCGCTGGAGGATCAGACGCACGAACATTTCTGGCGGCAGATGATGCGCTGGCTCGTCGAAGGTGTCCCCGATCCGGTCGACGTGCGGATGTCGACCGAGCGCGTCGAGCCGGGTGATGCGATCACGATCGAGGCGACGGTGGTCGATCCATCGTTCGTGGAGATGAACGATGCAATGGTCGTCGCCCAGGTCGCGCGTCCGAGCGGCGGTTCGGTGAATGTTCCGCTGCAGTGGACGGGGCAGCGTGACGGGCAATACCGCGGCACGTTCGTGAGCAGCGAGCAGGGCGCCTACGAGGTCTCGGTCGACGCCACGCGCAGCAGCCAGGCGGTCGGGTCGAGCATGGCGTACGTGCGCGCGGCGCCGGGAGACGTCGAGTATTTCGATCCGACGATGCATCCACAGCCGTTGCAGCGGATTGCGGAGGAGACCGGCGGCAAGTTCTACATGGCGGACAACGTCGCGGGCCTCGCCGAGGACGTTCGTTACGCCGGCCGCGGTGTCACGTCGGTCGAGGAGCGCGAGCTCTGGAACATGCCGATCATCCTCATCACGCTGATCGGACTCATGTGCGCCGAATGGGGCTACCGGCGCGCCGTGGGACTGGCCTGATGCTGAAGGTCTTCCTGTTGATCGTCGTCGGCCTGGCGGGCGATCCGGAGCACGCCAAGGTCTTCCACAAGTGGGGCACGACGCTGGCGGAAGCGTCCGAGAAGCTTGGGGTCACGCCGGAGCGTCTCGTCTATCTCGTCGATGCCGAGCAGGAAGGTGACAAGCGTGTGACAGGAAAGTCCACGCGCGACGAGATCACGAAGGCGCTCGACAATTTCGCCAAACAGGCCGGGCCCGACGATGTCGTGTTCATCATGCTGATTGGCCACGGCAGCTTCGACGGACGCGCGCCCAAGTTCAACCTCCCCGGCCCGGACATGACGCCGGCTGATTTCAATGCGGCGCTGAAGAAGCTGCCGACCAAGCAGGTCGTGTTCGTGGACACGTCGAGCTCGAGCGGACCGTTCGTCGAGGAGCTGTCAGCGCCAGGCCGCACGATCGTGACCGCCACGCGCAACGGAGCCGAGCAGTACGACACGCTGTTTGGTGGCTTTTTTGTGACAGCGCTGACGTCTGAAGACGCCGACGCCGACAAGAATCGCCGCGTCAGCGTCCTAGAAGCATTCCAGTACGCCAAGCGCGAGGTGACGCGGGCGTACGAGCAGGAAGGTCTGCTGTCCACCGAGCATGCGCTGCTCGACGACAATGGCGACAAGCAGGGGTCACAGGAGGCGTCGGCCAGCGGGAAGGATTCGAAGGGGAAGGACGCCGACGGCAAGATGGCCGCGGTGATCTCGCTCGGCTCGACCGAGTCCGACGGCTTGCCGGCCGACCCCAAGCTGCGTGCGCTCTATATCGAGCGGCGGGACATGGAGCGGCGGGTCGAGTCGTTGCGGCTGCTGAAGGAAAGCATGGAGCCGGCCCGTTACGCGAGCGAGCTGGAGAAGCTGGCGACCGGGATCGCGTTGAAGACGCGCGAGATTCGAGCGGCGGAAGGGAAATAGCGGAAAAGGGTAGGCCGCTCCTTGTCAGGCGCGGCGGGGCGAAGAGGAGCAGACTAGGACATGGCGCTCAACCAAGTGGTGAATGACGTCGTCGATCTCGAGTCGCCGGACGATATCGCGCTTGCCGATCGGATGAATGTGGGCCGGCAGCAGATCGTAACGGAGCTGCGCAAAATCATCATCGGCCAGGAGGAAGTCGTCAATCAGGTGCTGATGACGCTGTTTGTCGGCGGCAACAGCCTGATCGTCGGGGCGCCCGGGCTCGCCAAGACGCTGCTGATTCACACGGTGGCGCGCGTGCTCGACCTGAAGTTCTCGCGCATCCAGTTCACGCCCGACCTGATGCCGTCCGACATCACCGGCACCGACCTGGTGCAGGAAGACGCGACCACCGGCCGCCGGCAGATGGTGTTTGCGCCCGGTCCGATCTTCGCCAACATCGTGCTGGCCGACGAGATCAACCGCACGCCGCCGAAGACGCAGTCGGCGCTGCTCGAGGCGATGCAGGAGCATCGCGTCACCGTGCAGGGGAAGACCTATTCCCTCGCCGAGCCGTTCTACGTGTTCGCCACGCAGAACCCGATCGAGCTCGAAGGCACGTATCCGCTGCCGGAAGCGCAGCTCGATCGCTTCATGTTCCACATCATCATCGAGCACCCGCCGTACAACGAGGAGCTCGACGTCATCCGGACCACGACAGCCATCCAGAACCCGCAGCTGGAACGGCCGATCACCGGCGCCGACCTGATTGCGTTCCAGCAGCTGGTGCGGAAAGTGCCCGTTGCCGAGCCGGTCATGCGTCACGCCCTGGATCTGGTCCGCGCCTCGCGGCCGAAGGACGAGACCTCGAAGGACTTCATCAAGAAGTGGGTCGCGTTCGGCACCAGCGTCCGCGCGGCGCAGTACCTCGTGCTCGGCGGCAAGGCGCGCGCGCTGACCAGCGGCCGCTATCACGTGAGCTTCGAGGACATTCGCGCCCTGGCGCACCCGGTGATGCGTCACCGCATCATCACGAACTTCCACGCCCAGTCGGAAGGCGTTACGACGGACCAGATCGTCGATCGCCTCCTCGAAGTCGTTCCGCTGCCTCGTTCCGGTATGTGAGGCGTAATCGCAATTCACGAATCACGAATCACCAATGGCCGTAGAAATTCACGCCATCCCCGGCGCCCGCTTCATGGATCCCGTTGTGCTCGCGCGCATCGGGAACCTGGAGCTCGTCTCGCGCGCCGTGGTCGACGGCTTCATCAACGGCCTGCACAAGGCGCCGTACTTCGGCGCCTCGGTCGATTTCGCCGAGCACCGCGGCTACGTGCCCGGCGACGACATTCGCCGCATGGATTGGCGCCTCTGGGCGCGTACCGACCGCTACTACATCAAGGAGTACGAAGCCGAGTCGAACATGAACTTCTCGGTGCTGCTCGACCTGTCGAAGTCGATGGACTACGGCAGCCGCGGCATCACCAAGCTCGATTACGCGCGCATCCTGACCGCGTGCCTCACCAATCTGGTGCACCATCAGCGCGATCGCGTCGGCTTCGTCGCCTTCGACGACGACGTCGTCGAACATGTGCCGCCGTCGGCCAAGCACATGGAGACGGTCCTGCACGTGCTCGATCGCCTGAAGCCGGGGCGCCCGGGGAATTTGAAGGCGCCGCTGCACAAGCTCGCCGAGCACTTCGGCCGGCGCGGCGTGCTGGCGATCATCTCGGATTTCTATGAGGATCCGGACGCGATCCTCGACGCGGTGTCGCCGCTGCGCTTCCGTGGCAACGATCTCCTCGTGTTTCACGTGCTCGATCCGGCGGAGCTCGATTTCGGATTTTCCGACGCGTGCCCCTTCGAAGATCTGGAGAGCGGGGAGCAGATGCCGGTCGTGCCGGACGCGTTTCGCGACGAGTATCGGTCGCTGGTCAAGGCGCACGTCGACGCGTTGCAGCAGGCGTTCTCGGCCGTCCGCGTCGACTACACGCTGCTCGACACGTCGAAGCCGCTGGACCACGCGCTGTTCCGCTATCTGAACAGCCGATCGAAGACGATGAAGATCCGCTGAGGGCTTTGGGCGTTAGGCTCTTGGCTTTCGGCCTGATTGAACACGGTTGGATGCGAATTTGAAAAGAGAGAGGCCCAAAGCCTAGAGCCCAAAGCCTAGAGCCGGACCGGTTCGAACATGTCATTTCTAGCGCCCCTCTTCTTCGTCGCCCTCGCGGGTCTCGCCATACCCGTGCTGCTTCACCTCACGCAGCGTGAGAAGAAGCAGGTGATCCGCTTTCCGTCGCTGATGTTCGTGCGGCGGATTCCTTACCAGTCGGTGCGGCGGCGAAAGATTCAGAACTGGCTCCTGCTGGCGGTGCGGCTCACGGCGCTGGCGCTGCTGATCCTGGCGTTCGCGCGCCCGTTGATCCTGAGTGGCAACACACCGCCGGCGCCCGGCACGGGCGCGCGCGAGGTCGTGATCCTCGTCGACACCAGCTTCAGCATGGCGTACGGCGATCGCTGGGAGCGCGCGCGTGCGTCCGCGCACGACCAGATCTCCAAGCTGCAGCCGTCGGACCGCGGGTCGGTCGTGCTGTTCGCCTCGGGTGCGGAGATCGCGCTCCGCTCGACCGCAGAACAGGAAGCGCTGACGGCGGCAATCGCCACCGCGAAGCCGGGAGCGGCGGCCACGCGCTACGCGCCGGCACTGAAGGTGGCCGGCAGCATTCTCAACGAGTCGACGCTGCCGCGCCGCGAGGTGATCCTCATCAGCGACTTCCAGCGTGGCGGCTGGCGCGGTGAGGAAGGCGCGCGCCTGCCAAAGGGCGCGATCCTCACACCGCTGCCCATTCAGGGCGCCGCCGATCGTCCGAACGTCACCGTGACCGGCGTCACGCTCGCCAGGTCGACCTTCTCCAACCAGGAGCGCGTGGCGATCACGGCAGGCGTGATCAATCGCAGCGAGCGCCCGGTGAACGGTGCCACCGTGGCACTCGAGGTGTCCGGGCTGCCCGTTGCCAGCAAGCCGTTGACGATCGAGCCGTCGGGCGCGGCGTCGGTGACCTTCGATCCCGTCACGATCAGCGCGAAGAACATGCGTGCGACCGTTCGCACCTCCGACGATGCGCTGGCGATCGACAACACGTTCAATTTCGTCCTCTCGCCCACGCAGCCCGTCAGAGTGGCCGTCGTCGATCGCGGCGGCTCAGGTCCCACGCTCTATCTGTCTCGCGCGCTCGCCATCGGCGACGCGCCGCGTTTCGAAACCGTCACGCGCGAGCCGGATGCACTCTCCGACGAGGATCTGAGGAAGAGCGCCGCGGTGGTCCTGAACGACGTCGCCGTGTCGTCGCCGCTGGCGCGCCGGCTGGCACGATACGTCGAGCAGGGCGGCGGGTTGTTCGTCATCACCGGATCGCGCGCGAGCTGGCCGCAGGACGTCGACGTGCTGCCGGCCTCGCTGGGCGTGATGGTCGATCGCACGCGCGGCGACGCCGCCCGCATCGGTGCCATCGAGTATGGGCATCCGGTGTTCGAGCCGTTTCGTGCGCCGCGCAGCGGCGATTTCTCATCCGCCCGGATCTACGCGTATCGCAACGTGAGCGCAACCAAGAATTCGCAGGTACTCGCCCGCTTCGACGCCGGCGCGCCGGCCGTGCTCGAACGCCGTGTCGGTACCGGTCGCGTGATGTTGTGGGCATCGACGGTCGACACGACCTGGTCCGACCTGCCGATCAAGCCGGTGTTCCTGCCGTTCATCCATCGCACGATGGAGCATCTGGCGAATTATCGCGAGCCACGACCCTGGCTGACCATCGGTCAGGTGCTCGATCCCGAGGTCGCCGCCGGTCCCAAGAGCGAAACGGTGCAGCGCATCGTGTTGACGCCGAGCAGTAAGCGCGTCCCGGTCGAGGACGAGGGCACCGACGTGATGGAGCTGACCGAGCAGGGCTTCTACGAAATCCGCAGCTCGAAAGCCGACAGCGAAGTTGGCGTCGTGGCGGCCAATGTCGACCCGGCCGAGTCCGATCTGACGCCGATCGATCCGAAGGAGATCGCGGCCGCCGCCGTGGGCGATCCCTCGGGGGCGGAAGCGGCCAAGAGTGTGCCGCTGACGCCCGAAGCTCAGGAGAAGAACCAGCGCTTGTGGTGGTATTTGCTGTGTGCCGGCATCATCCTGCTCGGTGCCGATACGCTGCTGTCCAATCGGTTGGCGAAGGCCTAGAATCGTAGGACGCGAACCTGACCCTTCGACAAGGCTCAGGGTCACCCCGAGCAGCGTCGAGGGGTGACAAGATCCGCGGTACATAAACGGAAGGCCGGGCCTCGTCAGGCCCGGCTCAAAACGAGGGACTCATGCTCGACTCCCTGCGGCGTCGCTCCACCCCACCTGACTCGCTGCTCGGCATCATCGCGGACGTGCGCTCGCGCTGGCGTCTGAAGCTCGCTGTTCGCGGCGCGGCACGCGTGGCGGCCATCGGGTTCGCCCTGTTGCTGCTCGCGGCCTACGGCATGGAATGGGCGCGATTCAACAGCGCCTCGATCATCGCCGCGCGCGTCCTGCTCGTTGTCGCGCTGATCTCCTCGATCGTCGCCTTCGTCGTCTGGCCGCTGCGGCGGCGTGTGACCGACGAGCAGGTGGCGCTCTATCTCGAGGAGCACGAGCCGTCGCTGCAGGCGACGCTGGTCAGCGCAGTCGAGTCGTCGCGCAGCGGCGCTCCGGTGCAATCCTCGGCGCTCGTCCGCCGGCTGGTGGAGCAGGCGATCGAGAAGTGCATGGCCGTGGATGCCGCCCGACGCGTCGAGCGTGTTCATCTGCAGCGCTGGGGCGGAGCGCTCGCTGGTCTCGCGCTGGTCACGGCCGCTGCGATTCTCATCGGCCCTGCGTTCATTCGTAACGCCGTTTCGGCGCTGTTGCTGATTTCCCGCGACGTGGAAGCCGCGGCACCCTACCGCATCGAAGTCAGTCCGGGCAACGCGAGCGTGCCGAAAGGCGCCGATCAGATGGTGACTGCGAAGCTTCTCGGCTTCGAGTCCGAAGACGGCAACGTGATGGCGCGGCGGACCGCTGACGGGAAGTTCGAAGCCGTTCCGCTGGTGCACAACCCGAACGGCAGCTACGAGACGATGCTCTTCGACGTGACCGCGCCGCTCGTGTACTACGTCGAGGCCGAGGGTGTCCGATCGGCGGAATACACGCTGAAGGTGGTCGACCTGCCGTACGTCCAGAGAATGGACCTCGAGTACATCTTTCCGTCCTATACGGGTCTGGAACCGCAGAAGGTGGAAGACGGCGGCGACATCGCCGTCCTTCGCGGAACCGACGTGGCGTTCCACATCACGCCGACGATGAAGACGCCGGGCGGGCGCATCGTCGTCAACGACAAGACGTCAGTGGCGCTCACGCCGCAGAGCGACGGCACCCTGACCGCGCGCTTCAAGACCGATCGCGACGGCTTCTATCGGGTCGAGCTCGATACGCCGACCGGCGAAAAAGTGGCCGCCTCGCCGCAGTACACGATCGACGTGCTCGACGACCAGGCGCCGACGGTCACGTTCCGCAAGCCCGGGCGCGACACGTCGGTGTCGCAGATCGAAGAGGTGTTCGTCGAGGCGAACGCCGACGACGATTACGGCGTGAAAGATCTCGAGCTGGTCTACTCCGTCAACGGCGGCGCCGAGAAGGTCGTGAAGCTGTTCGGCGGCGACAAACGGCTGTCGGAAGTGACCGCGGGCCATACCTTCTATCTCGAGGAGATGAACGTCCAGCCTGGCGATTCGGTGTCCTACTACGCCCGGGCGATGGACAACGACGTGGTCGGCGGCGCCAAGCGCGCGACGAGCGATCTCTATTTCCTCCGCATTCGCCCGTTCAAGAAGGACTTCCGCCAGGCGCAGTCGCAGGGTGGGGGCGGCGGCGGTGGCGGCGGTGGTGCCGGCGGACAGGTCGAGGCGCTATCGGAGCAGCAGCGGCAGATCATCTCCGCCACGTTCAACGTGCAGCGCGATCGCAAGGGCTTCAGCGCCGACAAGCTGCGGCAGAACTCCACCGTGGTGGCCCTCTCGCAGTCGCGGCTGCGCGAGCAGGTCGAGACGCTGCTGACCCGCATGAACAGTCAGCTCGTGCAGCGCGATCCCGCGTTCGAGAAGATCGGCGAGCTGCTGCCGCAGGCGGTCACGGCGATGAAGGAAGCCGAAGGAAAGCTGAGCGCCGCGACGCCGGATGCGGCCCTGCCTCCGGAGCACAAGGCGCTGCAGATCCTGCAGAAGGCCGAAGAGGAATACCAGACGCAGGTCAGCGTGCAGCGCCAGCAGGGCGGCGGTGGCGGTGGCGGCGGCGGGCAGATGCAGCAGGAGCTCGCGGACATCTTCGAGCAGGAGCTCGACAAGATGGCGAGCCGCTACGAGACGGCGAATCAGGCGTCGGAACAGCAGCGCGATCGCCAGGTCGATGAGCTGCTGGAGAAGCTGAAGGAGCTGGCGCGGCGGCAGGAACAGGAAGCCGAGCGTCAGCGCCGGCGTGCCCTCGAAGGGCAGATGTCGGGTGGCAACAGCGGCGCGCAGCAGCGTGCGCTTGCCGATCAGGTCGAGGAAGCCGCTCGTCGTCTGGAGAAGCTGGCGCGCGAAGAAGAGCGGCAGGATCTTGCCGAAGCAGCGCGTCAGATGCGCGAGGCCGCCGACCAGATGCGGCGCGCGGCCGCCGGCGGTGATGCGAACGCGCAGGCCCAGGCGCAGGCGGCGCTCGAGCGGCTGCGTGAGACGCAGCGGCGTCTGCAGCGCACGCAGCAGGATCGCGCGCAGCGGGACATCGAAGAGGCCAAACGGCAGGCGGAGGAGCTCGCACGGCAGCAACAGGAGATTTCCGATCTGACGCGGCAGCTCGGCGCGATGGGCAGCGGCCAGCGGGCCCAGCAGAACCAGCAGTTGAACACGCGCAAGGAATCGCTCGAAGCGAAGCTGGGCGATCTGGAACAGAACCTCGATCGCGCGGCGCGCGACGCGAGCAAGGACGAAAAGGCGGCGTCACGCAAGATGGCGGAGGCGGCCGGTACCGTCCGCGATCAGCGGCTGCGTGACAAAGTTCGATTCTCGCGCTCGCTCGTCAATCGCGGCGCCTCGTCGCAGTCGATCGGCGCGGCGGAAGGCGAGATCGCCCGCGGCATCGACGATGTCCGCCGCAAGCTGGACGAAGCGGCTGCGGCGCTCGGGCAGAACGGCAACCCGAATACGCCTGGCGACAAGCGTGAGCAGGCGCTCGAGCGCGCACAGCGCGTCGCTCGTGGTCTCGAGTCGCTGCAGGAGCGCACGCGCGAGCGCGGCCAGCGCGGTCAGCAGGGGCGCGATGGGCAGCAGGGTCAGGGCCAGCAGCAGGCGCAGCGCGGGCAGCAGGGCCAGAACGGTCAACAGGGTCAACAGGGCCAGCAGGGTCAGAACGGCCAGCAGCAGGCGCAGAACGGCCAGCAGGGTCAGCGCGGACAGCAGGGCCAACAGGGTCAGGCCGGTCAGCAGGGTCAGCAAGGACAACAAGGCCAGCAGGGTCAGCAGGGCCAGGGTGGTCAAGGCGGCCAGAACGCGCAGAACCAGCAGGGCGGCAACCAGGGCGGCGACGGCAACAACACCGCCGGCGTGCGCGACGGCTCGAACTTCGGCAACTTCAACGGACGCGTCGGTGACTACGCCGGCGGAGTAGGAACCGAGTACGGGTGGGGCGGCTGGTGGGATGGCAGGAACTTCCAGCTCTCGCCTGAAGACATTCGCCAGCTCCGCGGCGAAGTGCGCCAGTGGGAGAACGAAGTGCGCGACCTGCGCGGGATGCTGCGCGGCGCCGAATTCGATCCGCGCCAGCTGGAAGAAGTGCTCAAGGCACTGCGACAGCTCCAGGACGATCGCGTGTATCAGAACGTCAACGAGCTGGCGCGCCTGCAGGCGTACGTGACGGAACAGGTGAAGCGGATCGAGTTCACGCTCCGCCGCGACGTCGATCAGCAGAACTCGGTCGTGCTCTCGGGATCCGATGAAGTGCCGGAGCAGTTCCGCGCGCTCGTCGAGCAGTACTATCGTTCGCTGGCACGTTCGCCGAAGTGACATGGTCCACCGGATCAGCGCGGCCATCGTTCTCGTTCTCGTCCTGGCGAGCGCGGCGGCCGCGCAATTCGGTCGGGGGTTCGGCGGCTTCTTCGGCGGGCGTTTCCCGCCACGTTTTCCCACCGCAGACACGTTCGGCCACGGGTTCGTCTTCTGCCGCGCCATCTACAACAGCGGACGCCGTGAAGCGGGCGGGACCGGCTGGAGCACCGACTATCCCGACGCCGAGCGCAACTTCTCCATCAGGCTCTCGGAGCTGACCAAAACGCGCGTTCACCGGCTGGCGGACGGTGAGCCCGATTACGTGACGGTGCGGCTGACCGACGAGGCCCTGTTCCAGTGCCCGTTTCTCCACATGGAGGACGTCGGGACGGCGGCGTTCACCGAGGAGGAAGTCGAGGGCCTCCGCACCTATCTGCTCAAGGGCGGGTTCGTGTGGACCGACGACTATTGGGGCACGGCGGCGTGGGAGACGTGGGTGTCGCAGATCGGGCGCGTCCTCCCGCCCTCGGAATATCCGATCCAGGACCTTCCAACGACCCATCCCATCCTGCACAGCCAGTTCGAGGTGCACGGGTTACCGCAGATTCCGTCGATTCAGTTCTGGCGCAGCAGCGGCGGGGCCACGTCGGAACGGGGCAGCGACAGCGCCGAGCCCGACTTCCGCGGCATCATGGACAAGCATGGCAACGTCATCGTCCTGATGACGCACAACACCGACATCTCCGATGCGTGGGAGCGCGAGGGGGAGGATCCGAACTTCTTCTACAGCTTCTCGCCCGAAGGGTATGCGGTCGGCATCAACGTCGTGCTCTACGCGATGACCCATTAGCCGAGTCCGCGCTTCGTCCCTCGACTGCGCTCGGGACGCCCTGAGCGCCAGTCGAAGGGCGCGGCACCCGGCCTACGCTTCCGGCAGGCCTGGAGGCCGGGTTGCGCGCGAGCGAACCCGCCGTCGGGTACCATTCGCCGCATGCCCACGACCGATCCTCGCGTCGACGCCTACATCGCCAAGTCGGCCGATTTCGCCAGACCGATCCTCGCGCATTTCCGCGCCATCGTTCACGAGGCGTGTCCCGACGCCGTGGAGACCTTCAAATGGGCACATCCCGCGTTCGACTATCGCGGCTTGCTCTGCTCGATGGCCGCGCACAAGGAGCATTGCACGTTCGGGTTCTGGAAGGGCGAGCTGCTCGGACTCGCGAGAGAAGAGGGCAGCATGGGCCACTTCGGCCGGATCACCTCGATCAGGGATCTGCCCTCGCGGGCGGCGCTCGTCAAGCTCGTGAAACGGGCGGCCACGCTGAATGAGGAGGGAATCCAGGAGAAGCGCGCGCGGCCGGCCGCCCGTCCCGAAGCCGCGGTTCCCGACGATTTGCTGCGTGCGCTGCGGAAGAACAAGAAGGCGCTGACCGCGTTTCAAGCGTTCCCACCCAGCCACCGGCGCGAGTACATCGAGTGGATCACCGGGGCCAAGCGCGACGAGACGAGGCAGCGAAGGCTGGAAACAGCTCTCGCTCAAATTGCAGAAGGCAAGCCGCAGAACTGGAAGTACATGAAGTAGGTGGATGGGTTGCTGGGCGGGCACTAGGTAGCTGGGTCGCTGGGCAGATAGGTCGGCTGGGTAAATGCACTTGTCATAGGCACACAACTTACGTCGCGTCGCAGCAAACTTCTCGCTGCCCATCTACCTATCTACCCATCTACCCATCTGCCCATCTACCCAGTTACGCAAAGCTCTGATCGTCGGCCGACGGTCCGTAGATCGCCGGAACGGTGGACCCTGCCAGACGCAGGTACACCGTGAGCTGGCCGCGGTGATGCGACAGGTGCATGAACGTGTCGCGCAGCACGACGTCGCGTGGCTGCTCGCTGACCGTCTTGCCCGATACGAGCAGTTTCCACGGCTTTTTCAGATGTTCGTCGGATGCTCTGGCGAGCGACTGGCGGGCACTCTCGACGGCGTGATCGTGCGCCTGAACGAGCTCGCTGCTCGTTTTCAGCGGGGTCTGATCGACGTTCGATCCGGCAGCCGGCGCGAGATCGAGGTCGTCGCGATCGAGGATCAATGAGATCCACGAGGGCATGCGCGCGACGAGCATCGCGAGACGGCCGAACGGCATCGACTTGTCGTGCGGCTTCCAGTCGTCCCGTCCTTCCGGGACACGCTCGAGCGTGCGCCGCGTGCGCGGCGCTTCCGCATCCAACTGGGCAATGAACAGGTCGGTCATTTTCATCCGAACAGAGTAACGCGGCAGGTAGCCGGGTTGCTGGGCAGATGGGCTGTCGGGTAAGAACGCCCGACGATCCGACGACCCAACGACCGGGCTTCCCAGCCATTCATCCACCCAGCTACCCATCCGCCTCGCTACCGAGCTACACAAACAGGCACGCATGATGCTGCCGCCACAGCCCAGGAGTGATTGGAGGACCAATGATGAAGAGATGGGCTGGCTTCGTCTCGGTGCTGGGGTTGATGTTCACGGTCGCCTGCGGTCAGAGCGACTCGGGGATCACGACCAAGGTGAAGACGGCAATGGCTGCCGATCCAATCGTCAAGGCATACCAGGTCGACGTCACGACCCAGAACAAGGTGGTCACGTTGAGCGGTGACGTCGAGACGACGGCAGCGAAGGAGCAGGCGGTCAAGATCGCGCGGGATACCGACGGCGTCCGCGACGTGATCGATCGGATGCGCGTCAACGATACGGCGGCCACGTCGGGGCTGCTCGAGCGCGGTGCCAACGGCGTCGATTCGGGGATCGACAAGACGACTGACGCCGCCACCGATGCGGCGGCGGCAGCGGCTCGCGCGGCAAAAGAGACGTCGGATGCGACGGTGTCCGCCGGGAAGAAAGCGGCGAAGAAGATCAAAGAGGCAGTGACCGACAAGGATCGCGACAGCGACCGCGACGGACACTGAGCCGGATTGTGGATGGTGGTTGGTGGATGGTGTCAACGCCATCCGCAACCGCCAGCCACGCGGGCGCTCCACCAGCCACGAACCACCATCTATCAACCACCATCCGGCCGCGTGTGGTACAAAACAACACGTGGCGAATCCTCCAGGCAAGAAGATCTGCGACAACATCCTCGACACGATCGGGCATACACCGCTGGTCCGCATCAACCGGATCACCCGCGCCGCGACCGAGGCGACCGTCGTCGCGAAGATCGAGACGTTCAATCCGGGCAACTCGATCAAGGACCGGATGGCGGTGAAGATGGTCGAGGATGCCGAGCGGACAGGAAAGCTGAAGCCTGGCGGGACCATCATCGAAGGCACCTCGGGCAACACCGGCATGGGGCTCGCGATTGTCGCCGTCATCAAGGGCTACAAGTGCATCTTCACCACCACCGACAAGCAGTCGAAGGAGAAGATCGACGCCTTGAAGGCGTTCGGCGCCGAGGTCATCGTCTGTCCGACCGACGTCGACCCGGAGGATCCGCGGTCGTACTACTCAGTGTCGTCGCG
>Ga0081539_10003084_pt1 | contig 21436 bp, 14 predicted proteins | sample TabmetS4T2R2_FD_71023 | JGI IMG/M metagenome (GOLD analysis project Ga0081539, IMG submission 71023) | Tabebuia heterophylla rhizosphere microbial communities from the University of Puerto Rico - S4T2R2 | ecosystem: Host-associated > Plants > Roots > Rhizosphere ...
TCGACTTGTAAGTTGCAAGACGCAATCATTATTACGGATAGGTTTATATGAAAAAAGCCTTCCTGCTGCTCTTTGTTCTGCTCGCCGTTTTGACGCTGGCTGCGGTTCATCATTCGGGAATGGCGGGCGACATCGTGATCTTTGACGAGAAGAGCGTGATTGACCGCGCGACTTTTCAAGAGCCCAAGCAATCTCCGGTTGGAATCGATTATGTCATCGTTAATGGCCGGCTGGTGATCGAAAAGGGCAATCATCACGGCGTCCGGTCCGGAGCAATTTTGAGAGGGCGTGGTTTCCAAACAATCGCGGGCTCCGCCAAGTGAAGGAGCGAAACAACGGAGTTGCCGCATTAACGTTTCGTCCGCTATATTATTTTCATCTGGATGCACTCTCTTCTTGGTTCTCATTAACCGGAATTGTTCAAAATTAGGAGGCGATTCTATGACCCGGACCCCGTTTATTCGTTCGATACTCGCGGCATTTTGCCTGGTATCGATTGGCTATGCGCAGACCACTGTGACGATCAAACCGGGACGCGATCCGAAACTGCCGATCGACGAAGAGTATACGAAGAAGATCCGCGAATACACGACCGAGCCGTTCTTCAACTCGCCGCTCACCGATTATCTGCCTGCGTCAAAGACCGTGCCGACGCCTAAAGCCGTACTCGGCGATGTCGCGGGGGCGCCGGGCAAACTGCCTTATGCGAGCGATGTCTATCGTTATTTGCGAATGCTGGCGCAGTCCAGCCAGCGCATCAAGGTCTTTTCGATCGGAACGACTGAAGAGGGCCGCGAGATGATCGCCGCCGCCGTCACTTCCGAAGCGAACATGGCAAAGCTCGAAGAGAACCGGGCGCGACTCGCAAAACTTGCCGACCCGCGGACGATCAATCTCAATGATGATGAGGCTGAAAAGCTGGTCGCGGCTTCGATTCCGGTCTATTACATTACGGGGACCATCCATTCGCCTGAAACGGGATCACCGACGGCTCTGATGGAATTGGCTTATCGCCTGGTCGTTGATGAAAGCCAGTATATCAAGTCGATTCGCGACAATCTGATCACATTGATCACGCCGGTGGTCGAGGTGGATGGCCGCGATCGGATGGTGGACATCTATAACTGGCACCTCGCCAATCCCGACAAAAACTGGCCGCCGCTGATCTATTGGGGGCATTACGTCGCGCACGACAACAACCGGGACGCCATGTCGCTCACTCTGAAACTGACGCAGAATGTGCTGAAGACTTTCACGGGTTGGAAAGCGCAGGTTTTGCACGACCTCCACGAATCAGTCCCATATCTTTACGACAATACCGTCGGCGATCAGCCTTATAATGCCTGGATCGATCCGATCCTGGCCGACGAATGGCATCTAATCGGCTGGTACAACGTCGCCGAGATGACCAAATTCGGAATGCCCGGCGTCTTTACGCACGGCAATTTCGACACCTGGTCGCCGAGTTACCTCATGTTCATCGCGGCGTCGCACAATGGCATCAGCCGTTTGTACGAGACCTTTGGAAATGCCGGCGCCGATACGATTGAACGGACGCTCTCGCCGCAGGAATATTCACGCACCTGGTACAGGCAGAATCCACCGTTGCCGAGGGCGAAATGGTCGCAGCGCAACAACAACAATTATCAGCAGACGGGACTGCTCATCTCGCTCACGCATTTCGCCGCGAACAGCAAATACTTTCTGCGAAATTTCTATCTCAAGAGCAAAAATTCCATCTTGAAACCGAAGACGGCCGGACCCGCGGCCTACGTCTTTCCCGCCGACGATCCGCGCCTGGGCGGGCAGGCCGAGCTGCTGCGTCTGTTACAGACGCAGGGGTGCGAAGTGCACCGCGCGACCGCGCCATTCACTGTCGCGCTGCCGGCAAAGAAGAAGCAGGCAAAGCCGGCGAATCCGCCCGCCGCCGCGGCTTCGAATTCTACGGGAACAAATGGCGGGGGCGATGGACAAGACGTGACGACGCGGCAATTTCCGGCGGGCAGCTATGTCTTGAGAATGGATCAACCATACAGCCGCATCGCCGACATGATGCTCGATTATCAATATTGGAGTCCGAACGATCCGCAGCGGAATATCTATGATGATACGGCCTGGACATTCGGAGAACTCGGCAATCTGCAGGTTGTGCGCGTCATGGATGTCAAGGTGCTCGATGCGCCCATGGAGAAGGTCAACGGAGAGGTCCGCGCCCCCTCTGGAATTAAAGGCCGTGGGGGCGACGGCGGCGCCACATACATTGTCAACCATAACGCGGATAACGCCTTGATCACTTTGCGTTATCGGCTCAAAGACCTGCCTTTTGAAGTCGCCGAGGAGCCTTTCGAAATCTCCGGAAAGAAGTTCAATCGTGGATCATTCATTATCCGCAACGCATCAGGCCGTGAATTCGAGGCCGCGCTCAAAGAGCTCGGGATTGAGGCCTGGATTGCCGCCTCGGCGCCGTCGGTCAAGACGCATCCGGTCAAAGTTCCGCGCATTGCGCTGGTCCATACGTGGCTGAGCACTCAGGACGAAGGTTGGTGGCGTTTGGAGTTCGATCGTTACCAGATTCCTTATGATTACATCAGCACGCAGATTGTGGCCAAGGATGAAAACCTCAATGCGAAATATGATGTGATTGTCTTCGCTCCGGTCGGCCGCGGCAATCCGCAAGCGATTGTCAGCGGCATGCCGATGTTTGGAAATCCATTGCCGTGGAAGGTGACTGAGCTAACTCCTAACCTGGGCAAGACCGATTCGACCGACGACATGCGGCCGGGCCTTGGTTGGGAAGGCGTGCAGAATCTTCAAAACTTCGTGAGTCGCGGAGGATTGCTGATCACCGCGACCGATACGTCCAATCTCGCCGTCAGCTTTGGCTTTGCGCCGGGCGTTTCAATCGCATCGCCCCAGCGGTTGCGCGTCACAGGCAGCGTTTTGCGTTCAAAACTGGTCGATGCCGAAAGCCCGATCGCCTATGGTTACAACGATCATCTGGCAATCTTTTGCGCTAACGGCCCGATCTTTAACCTGAGCAACCTGGTCGGCGGCCGGGGCGGGCGGCGTCTCATCTCCGAAGGCGGTGAGCGATTCACCGGTCGCGGGACGGTTGATGACCCCGATCTGCCGCAGAATCGCCCGCCGGTCGAACTGCCCGAAGAGCCGAAATACGAGGCCTGGGAAGCCATGCCGTTGAACGCCGAACAGCTCCGCAACGGTATCAATGTTATTCCGCCTGACGCGCGCCCCCGCGTCGTCCTACGTTACGCCGATAACCGCGACCTCTTGGTTTCGGGTTTGCTGGAAGCGGGCAATGAGATTGCGCAACACGCCGCCGTGATCGATGTCCCGGTCAATCGGGGCCATGTTGTGCTCTTCTCAAATAACCCGTTCTGGCGCGGCGAAACGCAAGGCAGTTACTTCCTCGTCTTCAACGCCATCCTCAATTTCGACCAATTGAATGCCGGAAGAAGAGGAAACTAAAAAGGAGAAGGGATGAAGTAAGGAAGGATGAGTAAGAAAGGATGAAGAATGAGGGATGAAGGAGGGAAGAGGAAGAAGGACTTTTTATCAAAAAGAAAAAGTTCCGCACTTCATCCCTCATTCTCCATCCCTCATTCTTTTCTTCTTCTGCTCTTCTCCTTCCTCCTTCCTTCTTGAGAAACTCTTGTGATTACATTTCTACGCTGCTGTCATACTTTACTGATCGCTTGTTTCGCTTTTGCCCTGGTCTTCGCGCAGGGCAAACGGCCGATGACCTTCGAGGATATCGTTGCGCTCAATCGGGCGAGCGATGCTCAGATTTCGCCCGACGGCCGCCAGGTCCTTTTCGTGTTGACCTCGTGGGACTCGGCGAATGATCGGTTCAATTCGGACCTCTGGCTGGCCCACGATACGCGCGAACCAGCGCTCCGTTTGACCACGAATTCCGGGCGCGATGATCATCCGCGCTGGGCGCCAAATGGGCGCCGCCTCGCTTTTCTCTCCGAGAGGCCGAGCGACGCCGCGCCATCTGCATCCAGTCCATCCAGTCCATCCGGCCCATCCGGCCCATCCGGCTCAAGGACCGGCGCCCAGATCTACCTGCTCAACATTCAAGGTGGCGAACCGGTGCGAATCACTTCGCATGAGGCTGCGATCCAAGATTTCGAATGGTCGCCCGATGGCCGTTTCATCGCTTTCATCGCCGAAGAACCGCGAGAGAAACCCAAGGTCAAACCACCCATCGTCGTCGATGAGGCCGACCATGATGCGCATCTCTGGGTCCTGGAGGTGGCGACGCAGCAGGTTAAACAATTGACCAGAGGTCAAAGACACGTCACGGACTTCAACTGGTCGCCCGATGGGTCGCAAATTGTTTTCACCGCCCGTGCGACGCCGAAGCTGATCGATACGGACACCACCGAGGTCTTTGTCACGTCGGCCGATCTGAAGAATGCGCCGTATGACGCTGCGATCGCTCGTCAACTGACGATTGGGAACGGTGCGGAATCCGAGCCGCGTTTTTCGCCCGACGGCCGCGTCATCTCATTCCTTGCGCATGCCGACGGAGATGCGGGCGTTGGCCCGCTGCGCATTCACATCGTTCCCGTGGCCGGAGGAGAGGCGCGAGTCCTGGCCCTCAATTTTGACGGCTACATCACCAATTATCGCTGGCTCTTTGACAGCCAGCGATTGATCTTGCTGGCCGGGGTGGGCGTCCAGACGCGCATCTATTCGATGGGCCTGTTCGATCAGAAACCACAGGCGCTGACCCGCGACGAAGGCGTGACGACGGGCTTCTCCGCGACTCTCGATGGCATGAACATTGCGTTTATTCATGAAAATCCGCGACTGGTGACCGAGGTTGCCTTGCTGTCGTCGAGGATCATGGTTCCGATCTTCATCACATATCTCAATCCTCAGATCGAAGAGTTCGCGCTCGGTCAAGTCGAGGCGGTCAAGTGGAAATCGAATGATGGAACTGAAATCGAAGGATTGCTCGTCTATCCCATCGGTTATCAAACAGGCCATTCCTATCCGTTGGTGACCTATCTTCACGGCGGTCCCGAGGGCGCCTATGTCAGGAGTTTCAACGCCGGTTGGAGCGCGTTCCCCCAGATCTATGCGTCGCGGGGATACGCAGTGTTCATGCCCAATTTCCGCGGTTCGTCCAATTACGGCGCAAAGTTCGCTCAATCGAACGCTCTGTTGGCCGGGAAGGTCGATTACGAGGACGTTATGAGCGGGATCGATCACTTGATCAAACGCGGGATCGCGGATGAAAACAGGCTGGCGGTCGCGGGCTGGAGCTATGGCGGATATCTGAGCGCCTGGATCATCGGCCACACCAATCGTTTCAAATGTGCGGCATATGGCGCCGGGCTCTCAAACGCCGTTTCGTATTGGGGGACGGCCGACATCATTGCGCAGCGAGAGCGATTGCATGGCGGTACGCCCTGGGCCGCGCGCAAAACATTCGATGAACAATCGCCATTGACTTACCTGACCAATGTTGGAACACCGGCGCTGATCTTTCACGGCGAGAAGGACGAACGTGTGCCGCTCGGTCAATCGCAAGAGACTTATCGAACGCTCAAACGGCTTGGCGCAACCGTCCAGCTTGTCATCTATCCTGATCAAGGACACGGACTGACCGTCCCGAGCTATCAACTCGACAAGATGAGGCGCGAATTCGCCTGGATCGAAAAGTATCTCAACGATCCGAAAAGGCTCAGGCCGGAATAGAGATCTGAAGCGTCCGATAATTAGCCGATCCCTCCGGCGTCGGCAGTCGATGCTTTATTATTGATCGGCAGCCACCGGATGAGCATATCCGCGAGTTCTTCCATTTTGACGGGTTTAGCCAGGTAATCGTCCATTCCCGCGGCCAGGCATTTCTCACGCTCTCCGAGCAGGGCATTGGCTGTCATCGCAATGATCGGTGTATGGCGAGTCTGTCCCTCGCGCTGACGGATCGCGGCGGTGGCGGCATAGCCGTCCATCTCCGGCATCTGACAATCCATGAGGACTAATGAATAGGGGTGGCGCGCGAGCGCTTCGAGCGCCTCCAGCCCATTGGCGACGGCGTTGGATCGGTAGCCGAGTTTCTCGACCTGGCGCATCACCACTCTCTGATTGGCGACATTGTCTTCGACTATCAGGAGGCGGCTTAAAGAGGGGCGGGGCCGGCGTTTGGTTGAGGGCGTATCCAGAATCGATTTGCGCGTTCTAGCGAGAGCTGTCCGACGGGAAGGCTGGGCTTTGACCTTCCGCGGCTGTTTCTCCAGGAGCGCGGTGAACCAGAAGGTCGAACCTTTACCGGGAGTGCTCATGAGGCCGATCTGTCCGCCGATTAGTTCGACCAGTTGTTTCGCGATCACTAGGCCCAGCCCCGTGCCGCCGTGTCGCCGCGTCGCCGAAGAATCGGCCTGGGTGAAAGACCGGAAGAGTCGTTGCTGGGCCTCTTCCGGAATGCCGATGCCCGTATCGCTCACCGCGACATGGATCATCACTTCGGTCTCGGTCTCTCTCTCTTTGGTGACGCGCACGACCACTTCGCCGCGCTCGGTGAATTTGATCGCGTTGCTGACCAGGTTGGTCATCACTTGCCGGAGCCGTCCGGCGTCTCCGCATAAATCCGTCGGCACATCGTGATAGATCAGAGTGATGAGTTCGATCTTCTTTTGTGCGGCCGGCCCGGCGAACATCTCGACGGTGTCTTTGACGGCATTGTGCAGATCGAAATCGCAGATCTCCACGTCCATCCTGCCCGCCTCAATTTTAGAGAAGTCCAGGATATCGCTGATGGTCTTCATCAACGCATCGGCGCTCGATTGGATGGTCTCGGCATATTCATGCTGTTCATCCGTTAAAGTTGTATCGAGCAGCAGCCCCACCATCCCGATCACCGCATTGAGCGGGGTGCGGATTTCGTGGCTCATGTTGGCGAGGAACTCCGATTTCATCCGCACTGAGCTGGTCTGTAGCTCAAGCGCCTGATGCTCCAACTCCCTGAGCAACCGTTGCCGCTCGATCGCATAGCGGACGGCGCGCCCCAGGAAGTTTCCGGCATCGAAATCCCCCTTTACCAGATAGTCCTGCGCGCCAGCCTGCAGCGCCTCGATGGCCGACGTTCTGTCATCTTCGTCGGTCAAGGTCACCAACGGCACGTGCGGGGATTGTGCGCGAACTTTCCTGATGGTCTCGAGCCCGTGGCTCTCCGGTAATGAGAGGTCCACCATCACGACATCGATGCCGCCCTGAGCCAACCGTGTCAATCCTTGCGTGAGGTTTTCGGCGATTGTCAGTTCGAATTCCGAACGGATCCCGCCCAGACTCTCCTCTCCGATCAGCGTCTCGGAGAGTGATTGCACATCTTCCGAGGTATCTTCGATCAACAATATTTGGATCTGCGTGCTCTGCATATCTTTTCTATAGGTTAATTCCCGAGGCCGGAATGTTAGCTTGACCGTTGTTGCCGACATCGATCGTGCCGTCAACTAATCGGCTTCCTGCCGCGACCTCTGCGGGCAAGGCGTCCTCAACATTCAGCCAGCGAGCGAGTGTGTCGGCGAGTTCTTCCAGCTTGACCGGTTTGGTCAGATAGTCGTCCATTCCGGCGGTCAGACATTTCTTGCGTTCACCGCGCACGGCGTTAGCGGTGAGGGCGATGATAGGCGTATGGCTCGCCTGTCCTTCGCGCCGGCGAATTTCTGTGGTGGCTTGGAATCCATCCATCTCCGGCATCTGGCAATCCATGAGCACCAGCGAGTAAGAGCGGCGCTCGAGCGCTTCGATCGCTTCCAGCCCATTGGCGACGGCATCGGCACGGTAGCCGAGTTTCTCAAGCTGGCGCAACGACACTTTTTGATTGGCGAGGTTGTCTTCGACAACCAGGATGCGATAGTTCGAAAGAGGGCGCGCCCCCAAGACGGAAGGGGAGACCGGCGGTCTTGAACGCAGGTGAGATGGCACCTCGTCAATCGGCCTGTTGTTGACCACATCGAGCAAGCAATCATAGAGCCGCGATTGGCGTACCGGCTTGGTCAAATGGGCGGAGATTTCGGCCTCGCGCGTGAGGTCGCCCTGGGCGGGATAATTCGGAGGAGAGAGGAGTACTATCCGGACGGAAGCGATAGCCGAATCGGCCTTGATGGTGCGGATCAATTCGAAGGCGTTGATGCCCTGGGCTTTCACGTCCAGGACAAAGAGGTCATAGAGTTCACCCCATTCCGCCGCGCTCCGTAACATGTCAACTACCTGTTTCTCATTTTCGGCCTCTTCAGGGAACGTCTCCCACGTGTGCAGCTGTTTCAGCAGTTCCTTACGATCTTCAGCTCCATCGCCCGCAATCAGGATGCGCAAACCATGCAGATCGCCTCGCGGAGCAACATCATGCAACCATTTCTCCGGCCAGATGGTGTACCAGAAAGTAGAACCTTGGCCCGGAGTACTTTCAAATCCGATCTCGCCCCCCATCAACTCGACGATCTCTTTCGAGATCGCCAGGCCCAACCCTGTGCCGACGTACCGCCGCGTTGACGATCCGTCCACCTGAGTGAAGGCCTGGAACAATCTTTGCTGAGTATCTTCCGAGATGCCGATCCCGGTATCGCTCACCGCAAAACGGATCATCTCTCTCATTTCGGATTCGGGCGCCTCTAAACTGTTGTCGAGTTCAGAGGCAGCTGCGATGTTCGACCGAGACGGCAGGGGCGCGCTCTCTTTCGAGACGCGAACGATCACTTCGCCGCTTTCAGTGAACTTGATTGCGTTGTCGATCAAATTGGAGAGCACCTGCCGGACGCGTCCCGGGTCGCCGCGTAAAACGGGCGGGACATCGCTGTAGACGATCGAAGCGAGCCTCAGCCCCTTATGCTCGGCCTGGTCGGCATAGAGCTCAATGGTTTCGTCCATGACCGTCCGCAGATTGAAATCGACCAGATCAAAGGAGATCTCGCCCTTCTCGATCTTGGAGAAGTCGAGGATGTTGTTGACCATGTTGAGAAGTGACTCGGTGTTTGAACGAATGGTCTCAGCATATTCGCGCTGCTCCTCAGCCAATTCGGTATCGAGCAACAACCCGGTCGTGCCGATCACAACGTTGATCGGCGTCCGAATATCGTGGCCCATATTGGTCAAGAACTCCGATTTCATCTGCGCCGATTCAAGCGCCGCATCACGCGCCTGCTGTAATTCGGCCTCCATCAGCTTGCGCTCGGTAATGTCCTGCATAATCACGCGGAGGCCGGTGATGTTTCCCTTGACGTCTCGGACATGGCGCTCTTCAATCAGGACCGGAATGACTTTTCCATCTTTTCTCCAGACGGCGCCTTCAGATGCGCGCAACGGCACCGCTCCGGTCAGCTTGGCTGCAACCGCTTGTCGCGAGACCTCCTGGTCCATCGTAAATTCCCAGGCCGATCGACCGAGCATCTCTTGCGCGGTATAGCCGAGCATCGCCAATTCCGTGCGGTTGATTCGCGTAATTTTGCCCTCAGCATCCAGTTCGTGATAGCAGACCGGAGCTTCATCAAACAGATCGCGAAACCTCGCCTCACTGTCGCGCAAAGTAGCCTCGACCTGCTTTCTCGCCGTAATATCTTCGACCGTCACTTCGTAATAGAGTACTTTCCCGTTCTGATCGCGCACCGCCGCGGTATTTTCACTGACGATAATCTTGCTTCCATCTCGCCGAATTCGTACAGACTCCACGATGCGAGGCGCCAATCTCCCGGACGATTGCCCGACCATTCGTTCAAACGCAGGATTGGCCATGAGGATCTGGCCTTCGGGCGTCATGCGATACATCCCTAACGGAGAGTGTTCAAAGAGGTCTCGATAGCGTTTCTCGCTCTCGCGCAACGCGACCTCCGCTTTCTTGTACCGGGCCTGATCGCGGTGGGTGATAATGCCTACGCCGACCACTATCACCAGCGCCACCAGGCTGCCGATTATTCCGATCGCCAGCGCCACGCCCTCAGAGATCTCCGCCAGTCCGGCCAATCTGAGATACGACCCGACGCCGATCAGAATGAGAATTAGCAAGGCCAGACCGAACCCAAGGTTGATCTGATTTTTGATCGATAGTTTCATATGAGTAGTTCAATCACGGCCGTCCCCGGCCATCGGAAGCCAGCCCGTTTCGACTGATATCGGCACCCGGTCTGAATTTCAGAACGCGAACCCCTGAGTCCTCCACACGCGACCTGTCTTCAGGCAGCTAGACCTTCAAATGCAGGCGAGCAAATTGCGCGCCATAAATAATGATTTCAGTCGCGGCTCAATTACTCGCGATTAAACGCGCTATTGGAAGTATTTCCGAGCGTGACGACGGGACGCGGCGCGGAAGAGAAGAGGGATCGATCCAAAATTCAGACCGGGTTCTAGACTTCGGACAACGCGGGTTTCATGAGTTTGCCGGCCCGCCGCATGAAAGGAGGAGAAGCCGTGACGGCCGAAGATTTGCCGCCTCGTTGAAGCAGGCGCAACGGGCTTTTATTAACTAGTCAAATAAGCGCATCTTGAGTACAATCCATGCTTACTTCTTGCCTTTGTTCGATCAAATCAGGAGATGTTTAAATGTCATCGGGAAAATTAGCGATACTTGTTGGTGGTGGACCTGCCCCCGGAATTAATTCGGTTATCTCAGCCGCAACGATCAAAGCAATCAACGAAAATTTTGGAGTCCTGGGCATTCAGGACGGATTCAAATGGTTGGTCAAACGTGACACCTCGAACATTCGGCCGCTCGGCATCGACGATGTTTCGCGCATTCATCTGCGCGGCGGTTCGGTCCTCGGCACAGCGCGCGAGAACCCGACCAAATCTGAGGATTCGATGCTCGCGGTCGTCGAGACGCTCAAAGCCGTCGGCGTCACCCACCTGGTCACGATCGGCGGCGATGATACAGCATTGTCGTCGAGTTCCGTTGCGGCACGCTCGGATATTCGGACCGTTCACGTGCCGAAGACGATCGATAACGATCTGCCGCTGCCGGCGCATATTCCAACGTTCGGATTTCAAACCGCGCGCCATGTCGGCGTCGAATTGGTGCAGAACCTCATGGAGGATGCCCGCGCGACGCGGCGTTGGTACATCATCGTCGCCATGGGCCGTCAAGCGGGCCATCTGGCGCTCGGCATCGGTAAAGCCGCGGGTGCAACCCTCACCTTGATTCGAGAAGAATTCGAAGAAGAGACGGTCCCCTTTGCCAAAATCTGCGACATCATCGAAGGCGCAATCATCAAGCGCCGCGCGCTCGGGCTGCATTTCGGCGTGGCGATCCTCGCCGAAGGATTGATCGAGAAGCTCGATCCCAATGAACTGAGGGAATTGCAGGATGTCGAGCTGGATGATCATGGCCATATTCGTTTTGCTGAAGTCGATCTCGCTCGAAAAGTGAAAGTCGAACTCCAGGGCCGTTTCAAACAGCGCAGCGTTCGCATCACAATCAGTAATAAAAACATCGGCTATGAATTGCGCTGCGCCGATCCGATCCCGTTCGATATGGCTTACTGCCGTGAACTGGGCAATGCGGCGATCCGCTTTCTGGTCAACGGCGGCAACGGCGCCATGGTCAGCATTCAAAATGGCCGGCTGGTGCCTCTCCTCTTTGAGGAGATCCGTGACCCGCACACGGGCAAGACTCGCGTGCGCAATGTTGACCGCAAGAGTGAGAACTTCCGTGTCGCACGCGAATATATGTTGCGATTGGATCGGACCGATTTTGAAAATTCCGATTGGATCGAGAAACTCGCGCACGCCGGTCATCTCACCGTCGGAGACTTGAGGAGCAGATTTGCATCTTAGTTGGTCGTGATAGTCGGAAACGGCAAAGAGGACGATCAGGATTGACATCAATTATTCACTGAATTATGGCTATCAAAAAACTTGGCATTTTGGTTGGTGGCGGCCCCGCGCCGGGAGTCAACGGCGCAATCGCGGCCGTGGCGTTACAAGCACACGATAAAGGGTGCGTTCCGATTGGTTTCCACGACGGCTTTGAATGGCTGGCGCAGCGGTACACCGATGAACAGCACGAGTTGACGATCGACGAGGTTTCGCGCATCCATTTGGACGGCGGCTGTCTGCTCGGCACTTCGCGAACGGACGTGACACGTGACGACGGGAGTTTAGAGAACGCGATTGCGGCCTTGAAGAAGCTCGAGATCGAGGCGCTCGTCACGATTGGAGGCGACGATCTGGTCGCGAGTTCGGCCGCGATTGAGCGGAAGGCCGATGGCGCGATCAAGGTCGTCCAAATTCCGAAGAGCATCGATAATGATCTGGCGCTGCCCACCCCGCTCACGACGCTCGGTTACGAGACCGCGCGCCACGTCGGGGTCGGCATTGTCAAGAGCCTCATGGAAGACGCGAAGACCACCGGCCGGTGGTATATCTGCGTGACCATGGGGCGTCCGACGGGACATCTCACGCTGGGGATCGGCACGGCCGTCAGCGCGACTTGCACCATCATCCCCGAGGAATTCACGCAAGATCGAATTTGTTTGGGCGACATTTGCGACATCATCGAGGGCTCCATCATCAAACGCCGCGCGATGGGCAAGAGCTATGGCGTGGCTCTGCTGTCCGAAGCATTATCCGAGCATTTCAGCCCTCAAGAGGTGACCGAGTTGCAGACCGTCGATCGTGACGCGCAGGGCCATATTCGCGTCACTGAAATCGATCTTGGCCGCAAAGTGAAGAACGAGGTCCAGTCGCGGCTCGATGAACGCGGTCTCAAGATCACGATCGTTGACAAAACGATCGGTTATGAATTGCGGTGTACGCCTCCTATTCCCTATGATGCCGAGCACGCGCGCGATCTCGGTTATGCCGCCGTTAATTACTTGCAAGCCGGCGGATCGGGCGCGATGATCATCATGCAGGATGGTGAATTTACGCCAGTCCCTTTCAGCGAAGTAACGGATCCCAAGACCGGGCAGGGAAAATTGCGATCGGTCGATATCACGACCGAAAACTACCAGGTGGCGCGAGATTACATGGTTCGCCTCGACGCCAGGGATTTCGCTGATGATGCCTGGGGTGAGAAACTGGCCAAGGCCGCCGGCCTGAGCAAAGCTGATTTCACCAGCCGTTTTGCCAAATTCGCCAAATTCGTGCAATAACGACAAACTGCGACGCTGATAGTCGCTCTTAAACGAGAAAGGAGTGGTCAATTGAGATATCGCACTGTTACCTTGATCTCCGTAGGGGTTGCGAGCATTTTGTTATCGCTCGCAGTTTCAACATCCGGTTCCCGAGTGTCGGGAAAGATCGATCATCGGGGGGATCATAAGGAAGATTCGGCAGTAAAACATGAGACCCAATCCGCGCCAAAGGCCGGAGTTACCAAAGCCATCGCTGTCTTGCAGCCGACCGAGGGCAATAAGGTGCACGGAACCCTGACTTTCACAAAAGAGGGAAATAATGTGAAGGTCGTCGGCCATCTCGAGGGGCTGACGCCGGGAAAGCATGGGTTCCATCTTCATGAGTTTGGTGATTGCAGCTCAAAGGACGGAGCCGCCGCGGGCGGACATTTTAATCCGGCGGGATCACCGCACGGCGCTCCCGCCGACGCGAAGAGACACGAAGGAGACCTCGGTAATATTGAAGCGGGTGAAGACGGCAGCGTCCACGTTGAGCTCACCGATTCGGTCCTGAAACTTGAGGGGCCGGATTCGATCATCGGCCGTGGCGTCATCGTCCATGCCAACCCCGATGATTTGAAGACGCAGCCGACGGGCAATGCCGGGGGCCGTCAGGCCTGCGCCGCGATCGGCGTCGCTAAGCCATAAGAGACTGAGCTGGGTTTAAAATCAGAGGATAGAATGCGCGAAGCGCGCGAAAGTACTGCGGCCTTTTGTTACAGGCTTTCGCGCGCTTCGTCTATTTGGCGTCTTTCGCGCTCTTTTGATCCTCCGTGAGGCTCCACATCGAGAGATTGGAGGTGTCTTTGATCAGAATCTGCTGGTTGAGGATCACCGGATGCGACCAGGTGGCGCTCTCTGCGACCTGATACTTTGCGATCTGTTCAAATTGTTTCTCGTTCTTCTTGGCCACGATCAACGAAGCATCCGAAGTGAGCAGGAAGAGCAGGTCGCCGGACCTCAAAATTGAAGCGCTGTCACCCTCGCGGCCTTCGGTTGTCCAGAGGATTTTTCCAGTCCGCGCATCGAGGCAAAAGAATTGACCTTTGCGAAGGTGCGAATGTCCGAATAACAACCCATCAATCAGAACCGGAGAGTTCATATACATCGCCACATCCTTATTGATCCAGACCTGTTCCGTTGACCACTGATTATTACTGTTGATTACTTTTACCGCTAACGTGCCCCTTCTGACTCCGGACAGAATCAGCAAATCCTGGTAGACGACTGGTGTGGAGATGTTTTCGTTCCATTGATCGGGGAAAGGCATCTTCCAGAGCAACGTTCCGGTTAAGGCCGACAATCCGACTACACTCTTGTCGGTCAACGTGATGATCTGTCGAGCGCCGGCAAACTCGGCGACGATCGGTGACGCATATCCGGGGCCGTCGCCGTCCCATCGCCATTTTTCTCTTCCATCTGCGGCGCCGAGCGCGATGATCGACCCTTGCCTGTCGTCGCCGACGTGAACGACAACTGCGCCCTGTTCGATCATCGGAGACATGGCCGTCCCACAAAATAACTTCGAAGTATCGACCTGTTGCGAATAGTCCTTGCGCCAAAGTAACTTCCCGGTCTGCGCATCAAAACAGGAGATGATGGCCGTAACCCCCAGAGTATAGAGCTTGCCATCATTAAGTAGCGGAGTAGAGTTCGGCCCTTTCCCCATCTTGACCGCGTATTGATTTTGGCCGAAGGCGACCGGATAACTTTGTTCCCAAACAGTCTTTCCGTTATTGAGATCGAGGCACGAAACTATTTCGAGGCCCTTCTCATCATTGCGCGAATGGAGGTAGATGCGGTCTTGTCGAACGAGCGGGGAAGAGAATCCTGTTCCGGTCGGAACCCTCCATTTGAGAGTCAGGTTTTTGGGCCATGAAGGTGGGGCGGTGAAATCGTTCACCACCCCGTCACGTTGATTCCCTCGCCACTGCCCCCAATCTTGCGCGCCGGCAGGCCGGCCGAACGCTGCCGCCATGGCCGCGCATAGTAGAATGGAGGCCCATGTTCTGCGATTTAACATCTTGACTCATTCTACCTTGTTAAAGACCCGTTTGGATTCGAACGATCCTCTCTGATCGTCAAAGTAGTAATCGACAACCATCCTTTTGCCGTCCGGCGAGAGCGTCCATTTGCGACTTACCTGGCCGACCACCTTGCCGTCAACCGTCGTTTCGTCTTTGATCAAAATGCCCTGGCCATTCGGTAACCAGGTTGCTACTCGTTTACCCTTGGCATTGGGCGGATTCTGTGGCGTGAAATCAGCCTCTTTTCCGTCGAGCAGATAAGTTTCGTTGACGTCCTGTTCGCCCCGCGCGGTCTTGACGTGGGCTTCCATTTTGACCTGATCGCCGGTCTGAGTGATGGTCATGGTTTGATCCAGTCCCGGCGGGTTGCTGAAGCTTTTGTCTTTATCGAGTGTCCACTTCCCGCTGAAGTTGGGTTTGTCCACGGCGAAGCAGAGGGCCGAAGTTAGAAGGAGTAACACCGTCAAAGCATTTGCTAATTTAAATTTCATCTCAACCTCCTCAAATAACTACTTCGCCCCAATACCGTAAAGGTTCTTCTCGCCGCGAATGAAGATCATACCGTCAGAGATTGCCGGAGAAGAATAGACGGGTTCTCCGACCGAGTTGGTCGCCAGCACCTCGTGTTTCGGACCGGCCTTGATGACGAAGGTGTCGCCGTCTTCGCTCGTCAAAAGAATCTTTCCGTCGAACGCTACTGGTGACGCGGTAAAGGTCGCCGGAATTGGGATGCGGCCGCCCTCATAAACTATCTTGCCGGTTTTGGCATCAAGGCAAGTCAGAATGCCGCGATCGCTCATGAGGTAGAGATATTCACCGTAAAGTATCGAAGAAGGTACGTAGGCTGTGCCTTTATCGTATTGCCAGGCGATGTTCGAGGTATCGGAAATATCGCCCGAGCCGCCGAGCTTGATCGCTAAAGTTTTCTTGACCGGAAAGCCTGCGTAGACGAAGACCATCCCTTGACTGGCGAGTGGGGATGGCACGGCATTACTGCCGTGGCCTTTGGCTTGCCACAACTCTTTACCGGTCTTTGGGTCATAAGAGATGATCAATTCATTGCCGCTCGTGATCAATTCCTGGCGCTGCGCGGTTTTGACGATCAGCGGAGTCGCCCAGCTCGCCTGGACTTTTCGGGGAGCTTTCCAAACTTCCTTCCCCGTCTTCTTGTCGAGGGCGACGATGAAAGACTTGTTTCCCTCGTCTTCATCACACTGCAGGATGACAGTGTTATCGTAGAGCACGGGAGAGGTGCCGGGTCCCATTCCGACATTGGCTATTTTACCGACCGAGGTCTTCCAAACAGCCTTGCCGTTGAAATCATAGCAGTAGAGGCCGTCACCTTCGCCGCCGAACCAGGCATAAACAAATGTTCCGTCGGTGGCGGGAGTCGGTGCGGCATAGCTGCCTTTGCGGTGCCGGTCGTCATAGACGGTGCCGGCGTATGCCGTCTGTTCCCAGATGACTTTGCCTGAAGCGCGATCCAGACAGAGCACTTTGAAAGTATGTTTGCGGTTGGCGCCCTTGCTGTCCGGATGGACGAAGACCTTGCCTTCAAGCAGATGTTCGACGGCTTTTGCTCCGGGAACTTCTTCGCCCTCGATGTCGGTGGTCAAGAAAACCTTGTTACCCCAAACGATCGGAGACGAATGCCCCTGGCCCGGAATGGCCGTCTTCCATTTGATATTCTTATTGACCCCCCATTCTGATGGCAGATTGGTCTCGTTAGAGATTCCTGTGCCTTCCGGACCGCGCCATTGCGACCAGTTGGAAGTCGGGGCGCCGTCTGTTACCGGCAGACCAATGGTGGCGAAAGCAATCAGGAAAATAGAAAAGGTGAAAATCAGCAGATTCAAATAACGTTTCATGTTGAGTCGCTCCTGGATTGGTACTTCACAGGCTTAGATCACGGTCAGGCGACTTTACTATGCAGATCGATGTAGTGCCAAGCAAATTTATTGTGAACTCGCGCGCCGGCAAACTTACGCTAGCTCTTTTTGAGCGCGATATTTCCTTTAGTGCCGACGCAGAAGAGATGTTTGTCGCCGCGAATAAAGAGCTTGCCGTCGGCGATCGCGATCGAGGTTCGGACCGGCTCGCCGATCGAATTGGTTGCCAGTACCTCGTGTTTCGGCCCAGCTTTGATCACGAAAGTGTCGCCATCGTCGCTGGTCAACAGAATCTTGTCATCAAATGCCACCGGCGATGCGCCGTAAAACTTCGTTGCGACCGGAACGCGGCCACCTTCATAGACTATTTCGCCGGTCGTGGCATTGAGACAGGTTAGAATACCCGCGTCGCTCATAAGATAGACATAACTGCCATAAAGGATCGGAGAAGGGACGTACGCCGTGCCCTTATTATAACGCCAGGCGATCTTGTCCGTGCCGTCGATCACTCCCGAGCCGCCGGGGCGCACGGCGACGATGACCTTCGATGGATAGCCGGACGAGAGAACGACCAGGCCTTGACCGACGACCGGTGTGGCGATGGCATGGCTCTTCAATCCGCCGGCACGCCAGAGTTCTTTGCCGGTGGCCGGGTCATAAGAGATCAGATTTTCATTACCGCTCGTGATCAGCTCGGTCCGCTGCGCAGTCTTGACGATGACGGGAGTGGCCCAGCTGACGCCGATTTGACGAGGCACGCGCCAAACTTCCTTCCCGGTCTTTTTGTCAAGGGCCGTCATGAATGAATCTTTGCCGTCGAACTCCTGATCGCAGACCACAATCAACAAGTTTTCGTAGAGGACCGGTGAGGTGCCGACGCCAAGCCCAACCGTGCCGATATTTCCAAGCGATTTAGTCCAGATCGGTTTGCCGTCGAGGTCATAGCAATAAACACCTTCAGATCCAAAATAGGCCCAGACATATTTTCCGTCAGTGACCGGCGTCGGCGCGGCATAATTGCCGCGTTTGTGGCGATAATCATAGACGGTGCCGTTGTACGCCGTCTTTTCCCAGATGAGCTTGCCGGTGTCGCGATCCAGACAGATGACTTTGAAAGTATGCAGCTTATCGATGCCGTCCCATTCCGGATGTTTGAACTCTTTACCAGCGGCCATATGGACGGGCGGCTTGTGAGTGGCCGGCGCCGGATCGCCTTCGATGTCGGTGGTCAGAAAGACCCGTTTGTCCCAGATGATTGGCTGCGAAAAGCCGCGGCCGGGAATAGCCGCCTTCCATAAGATATTTTTCGTCTCGCTCCATTCAGTCGGCAGATTTTTATCACGAGAGATGCCCTGGCTCTCGGGTCCGCGCCATTGCGGCCAATTAGATGAACCGGAAGCATTGCCGACAGGCGCCTGGTAGAGGCCGGAACAGAGCGCCAGCGCGAGCGAAACTTTGATGACAGCTCTCTTGGTAAGCATATGGGTGCTCCAGAAGAAATATTACAGCATTTTCACTATTCTGACCCCTGATCTCTGATTCCTCATACTTTTTATAAATTCAGGGATCAGAGGTCAGAAGTCAGAAAATTATTTTATTTCTCGCTCTTCAGATTTGCCGCCGATTTATCGGCGATGGCAAAAACATGATGCTGGCCCCGAATGAAGATCATTCCATCGGAGATGGCCGGTGTCGCCATCATGACCTCGCCGATCGAGTTGGCCGCGAGCAGTTCATACTTCGGTCCGGTTTTGACGACGAAGACATCGCCGTCCTCGCTCGAAAAATAGATTTTGCCGTCCGCCGCCACAGGAGAGGCGCTGTAAGAACCGCCTTTGTCGCCGATGCGTTGCTGGTAGACTCGCTCGCCGCTCTTGGCATTGAACACGGTCATCACCCCGTGATTGGCGCAGACATAAAGGTAATCGCCGTAAACGAGAGGCGTCGGCATGTAGCTTCCGCCCCGTTGCATGCTCCAGGCGACGGAGTCATTGGATGTTTGGCCGTCTTTCAATGAGATATCGCCGGTGGCTCCTTGTTTGATCGCATAGATCGGCTGGTTCGGGCGATAGCTGTTGCAGATGAAGATCAGATCGTGAGCGGCGATCGGGGTTGTCGCGGTCACTTCAGGGTTGCCGGCCAGCTTCCACAGCTCTTTACCGGTCAGCGGATCGTAACCGCGCGCCGCCTTGGTCGCATTGGTCACCAGTTCAACGCGGCCCTTACCTTCGACGATTGTCGGCGATCCCCACGAAGGAATCTCTTCGCGCGAGGTTTTCCAGACCTGTTTGCCGTCTTTCAAGCTGTATGCCGCGATGAATGAATTCTTTTGAATATCGCACTGCAGGATGACCAGGTCTTTGTAGATGATCGGAGAGCTGGCCGTCGCCCATTGATAATCGGGATCGAAGAACCATCCCGCATCGAGCACGCCCAGGTCGGTTTTCCATTTCAGGTTGCCGTCGATGTCGTAACAATAGAGCCCTTCGGAGCCGAAGAACGCGATGAGGCTTTTGCCGTCGGTGACCGGCGTCGAATTGGCGAAGGTGGATTTGATATGACGCTTGGTCTTCGGAATGCCCTCGGTCGCGACTTTCTCCCAGAGAATCTTGCCGCTCTTTTTGTCCAGACAGTAGACCTTCCAGGAGTGCTTGGACATATCCTCGGCCGAATCGACGTCACCATATAATCCGGCGCGGAAATAGGACTTCGGATCGCTGCTGACGGCCGTCGTGATGAAGACTCGATCTCCCCAGACGATGGGGCTGGAATGCGCCAACCCGGGAATCGGGACTTTCCACGCGATGTTGATACTCTTTTCGGCATTCCAGCTCGTGGGCGTCGCTTTACCCTCGGCGATGCCGGAAGCGTTCTGACCTCGGAATGCAGGCCAGTTTTGTGCCAATGCCGGAACTACCAGGCAGAGATTGACGATAATTGCAATGCACAGTTTGGTTCTCATTTGCTCTCCACTCGTTTCAGGACCAATTCCCCGCCAATATTTTTCCAATTTAAACCGGTAATTTTGTCGCCTTCGACATTGAAGACGATCGTGACGCCGGTCGCCTTCTCGACCTCGAAGTTGTGCTCTTTGAGCGGGATCAACAGGCTTTCGAAGCCGCCGTCCGCGGTGGCGATCAGTTTACCCTCTTTAACTTTGACGGTGATCTCCAGACGCTCATTTTTAAAGACGCCTTCATACGATTTCAATTTTTCCGGCTCGACTTTGTAATCCGGTTTGGGCTTGGGCTTGGCGCCGGCGCTCTTGAGCAGCTCGGCGATCTCCGGCTGATTATTCTTTTCGGCCGCCGCCAGGTAGTTCGACATGGCTTCCGCAGAGAAACCGCCCAATTCCAGGACGCTTTTAACGACGGTTTTCTTTCCTTGAGTGACGGCGGCGAACATGACCGGCTCTTTCGCGCGCGCGCCTTTTTCGAGCAATAATTTAACGATCGCGCCGTGATCTTTGCTGACCGCCCAGTTGACAGCGGTCGATTTGTAGAAGGTGTCCGAAATGTTCACATCGGCCCCGGCGTCGATTAGTATTTTAACGACCTCGAGATTGCCGCGATCGCAGGCGAAAAAGAGCGGCGTCGCGCCGTACTCGGTCTTCGCATTGACATCCGCGCCTTTGGCCAGCAGCGCCTTGACCGCTTCGACATTGCTTTTGCGCGCGGCGACGATCAATTCCTCATTCGGACTTTGGGCTTTGATCCCCAATGGAATCAGTTGAAGTAAGAGGAAAAGGGAGAAGATTCGGTTTTTTTTCATATTTCACTCCAGTAGAAGAGGAGCTGAATGAGTTCAATCCAGTTTATTGTTCATCTTTCCAATGAGACAAGCTTTAGGAAGCTGACATCAGATACCCGAAAAAACGATCCACAAGACCAGGATGTTTCGAGAAACTCACCTTGAACTGTAGTCTGCGGCAAATTATAGTTTAACGTTGCTGAGGTCAAGCTGTGAGAAATGCACGCTAAAAAAATTAAACGCAACCCAAACCAGTCAAATTCGGTATTGATAATAAAGGTCTGAAAACTGAATTTGCACGTTCACGGAAAAGGGATATGAAAGTTTCGTTCAAACAAGTCCTCGGATTGACGCTCACCCTCTTGTTCGTTTTTACCGTTCTCTCCCATGTCCGGATGAAGGCGCAATCGCCGGCGCGCGCCAAGAGCGGCAGCGATTGGGCCGATTATCGCGGTCCGCAGCGCAACGGGGTCTCGGCTGAAAAGGGGCTCCCGGAGAAATGGTCGACGAAGGGTGAGAATCTGTTGTGGAAAGCGCCCTACGGTGGCCGCTCCGCACCAATCGTCATGGGCAATCGCGTTTTTCTGTTCAACTCGGCGGGAGAGGGCGAGATGATGCAGGAACGCCTCATGTG
>Ga0081539_10003085_pt1 | contig 21415 bp, 17 predicted proteins | sample TabmetS4T2R2_FD_71023 | JGI IMG/M metagenome (GOLD analysis project Ga0081539, IMG submission 71023) | Tabebuia heterophylla rhizosphere microbial communities from the University of Puerto Rico - S4T2R2 | ecosystem: Host-associated > Plants > Roots > Rhizosphere ...
ACGGTACGCGCCAGATCCTCTATCCGTCGGCGCCGGCCGCCGCTTGACCCTACCCACCGCTCCGCAGCCGCTCGAGTGCGGCCTCGACGTCGGAGCGCACGAACCTCCGATGCCGCCCAAGCTTGATCGAGGGCAGCAGGCCGCGGCGCGCGTAGTCCTCGACTGTCGAACGACGCATATGCAGCAGCTCCGCGACCTGGCCGGCGGTCATCAGCTCAGTGAGGAGCGAATCGGTCATCGCTCGATCCCGAAGTCGCGGTCGGCCGGGCGGCGCCTCCGGAACCGCGCATCGTCGCCGCCATTCCGGTCGCGTCCCAGCGCTTCCGCGGAAGCGCCGATGTCGATCGCGAGCGACTCCGCAGAGCTGCGCCTCAGATCCCGTACGAGCCGCTCGACCGCCGACGGCCGTTCGACATCGATCGACGCGAACTCCTCGCGAGCGGGAATCTCGTCGGCAATGAAGAGCCGGTTCGCGTCGCGGCCGCGACTGAGCGCCGTATAGGCAGACTCGCGCGACAGGCCGTAGCCAAGAACGTAGGCGCGATCGACCGTGATGCCCTGCGCGACGTGGACGGTGACGGCGTACCCGTGCAGCAGCGTCGGCTCGCCATGCTGGGTTCGAGCCAGCAGGAAATCGGGTGCGAGCTCTACGCGCCGTGCCCCGCACCGCACCTCGAGCCGATCGGATCCGACAGCGGTAACGACTGCCTGGTCGCCGTTGCTTAGGCCGGAACGGTGATCGTTTCGTCGAACGACGACTCGATCGCCGACGGAAAAGCGTCCGCCAGGAAGCGGGACTTCCGGACCTTGCAGCGCTCCCGTGGCGCGGAGTCGCTCGCGCGCGAGGCGGTTCAGCTCGGCGACGTCGACGCGGCGCGCGGCGATCATCAGGCCGTCGTGGGTGAACCACTCGGCGACGAGGCGTCGTCGGGCCTGCTCGGGGTCGTGCTCGACGACGAGCGCGCCGTGCCGGCGGTAGAGGTCGACGGCTTCCTCGGTGCGGTCCTCGCGCAGGTGGTCGAGCGCAGTGCGCTCCCAGCCGTGGCGCTGCCGCCGATTCTCGCGTAGCTCGACCGCGGCGCCGCGGTGCACCAACCCGCGGAACGCGCCACCAGCCTCGATCTCCGGTAGCTGGCGATGGTCGCCGACGAGGACCAGCTTCCCATCGGCCGCGCGAACGCGCTCGACGATGGCGGCCAGCTGGCGCGTCCCGACCATGCTCGCCTCATCGACCACGAGAAGCACGCCCGCGGGCAGCGCTCCGCCGGCGAGGAGCGCCGCGACGCTGGTGCTCGGAATGCCGGCGTCGATCTCAAGCTCCCGCGCTGCCCGCCGCGCGACGGCGGCGCCGCGGACCGGTGCCCCAGTCGCCTCCCACGCCGCCCGCGCAGCGGCGAGAGCGAACGTCTTGCCGGTGCCCGCGCGGCCGGCGACAACCGCCACGTCGGCGTCCGTCCGACAGACCTCCCGCACCATCGCCCGCTGTTCTGCCGACAGCGTCGGTCGGGCAACGAGCGCAGCCTCGACCGCCCTGGATCGCTCGGGCGCGGCGTATCGATGGCTCCGAAGCGCGTGGTCGACGATGCTCCGCTCCGCCGCGAGGAGCTCGGGCGTCGAGTAGCGTCGCTCGTCGAGCGCGATGGGCACGGGGCGCCCATCGCGAAGCCGCAGCGCGTCTGGACGCTCCACCGCCTCGCGAGCGCCGAGCAGCGGGACTACGCGCTGCGAGCCCAGGAACGCGTCGGCCGCGCGTTCGAGTCGGGCGGAGGTGACCGGCGCGCCTGCCGGCACGCGCTCGCAGATGCCCCGGAGGACATCGCGCCGCGTGAAGCTCGCCTGCTGCCGCGTCAGCCCTTCGGGTCCGCCGATGTCGTGTTCGATCTTGCTCAGCGCGGGCGCGTCGAGTGCTGTTAACCGCGACCGGCCGAGAAGCTCGCGCAGCCTCCCGCCATCGAAGCCCAGGGCATCAGCACGTTGGCGCCAGCCATCGATCATCCGATCGGGTTCCACGTGGCGCCCCTTCGCCCGCCGCGACGCCAAGGCCGCCGCTTCCGCCGCCCGCGGTCCCGACGCTCCACGCTCCAGCAATGCCGCCTCGATCTCTGCGCGACGCCGGCTGAACGCTCGCATCACGTGGCGAGGAACGCCGTCGACCTCGGCGATCCCGTCGCGCACGGGAGTCCACTCGATGCCGAGCGAACGGCTGAGCTCGCCGCGCAGCACGGCGTGATACACGAAGCTCGCGGTCCGCGCGTGCGCGTACAGCCGACGGCCGTCGAGCGCTGACCAACGCCCGTCGGGGCCTTGCCCGACGTTGGCGACGAGCACGTGAGTGTGGATCTGCGGATCGCCGGCACGTGATGTCCGATGCCGGAACGTCGCCGCGACGAGCCCGTTCGCCCGCTCGACCGTGGCGCCACCACGTCCGCGCCGAACGGCAGCGGCCGATCGCTCCAGATAGTCCAGAGCTTCCAGCACGGCCGCGTCATGTGCATTGCGAACGGCTGACCGGACATCGTCGTCACCGAGCCCGAAGACGACGCTGACGCTTTTGGGAGCGGAGAACGTCAGATCGAACCCCGCCACCCGCGCGCGGCTCCTCGGATCACGCAGCGGCGCGTCGGACCACGGTTCGCAGCCGGCGAGAACGTGCCTGAGCGCGTCACCGTCGACGGACCCGTGGAGCCCGAGGGTCCTTGCCGCCGTACCGCGCCAGACGCCCCTCGCCTCAGCTCCGCCCGCGTAGTAGTCCTCGATCCCGCTCCCAATGCTCTGCACCGCATCGACCCGCGCGGTCGCCTGGTCGAGGTAGTAGCGGGCCTGGCCCGCGCCGAGCTTGCCGATCGAGAGCACTCCGGCGGTTAAGCCGCTGGCCGACGGCTATGGTCCACGGAATGCACCCAGCGGGTGCAAAGGTGTGTGTGTGTCTGTCGTCGTCTCTGAAGTAGTGTCGTAACCGCTTCGACGACGAGCGCAGGCTTAGACGCCATCCACTGGGAACGCGAACGCCGTCACATGACGTGAGCGGGCGGATCATCGCGACGGTGAGGAGTCCTGTGCGGTGCGCCAGAATGCGGGGCCATGGGTCGGCCAGCGGCAGGAACCCGAATCCGCTACATGGGAAACAAGGTGGGGCTTGCCGCGCGCGTTGCGAGCATCATCGAGCCGATCGACCCCGACCGGCCACTCATCGACCTCTTCGGCGGCATGTGCTCGGTCGCCGGTGCCGTCGCGCCTTCGGGGCGCCAGGTCATCGTCAACGACGTCCAGAGCTATGCCCGACTCGTAGCGTCGTGCCTGATCGCGAGTCAAAATCACCCGCCGAAACCTCAGGAAGCGCTGGCAGCTCTCGTGCCCGCATACCGCGACAACCTCGCGGCCCTGCGCGACCGGTTCGACGTCGCACTCCGAGACGAGCACCGCATCCTTGTTGGGGCGTCGCTCGACGGGTATCGGGCCGCACAAGCCGCTTGGCGCCACGTTGGCAACGATGAGGCCCTCGCCGTTGAAGCGACACGGCTCCGGACGAACAGAGCTGAGAGTCCGCACCGGCTCGCCACAATCACGTTCGCGTGGGGCTATTTCGGCCTCCAGCAGGCCATTGAACTTGACAGCCTTCGGGCCGGGATCGACACCGCGGCTGCGAGTGGGAGGCTCAGTCCCGATCAGGCCGCCTGGTGCCGCCTCGCGCTGTTGCAGGTTGCGAGCCGCGTCGCGAGCGCCCCAGGCCACTTCGCGCAGTATCTCCGGGGGGAGTCGCCGGCGGCGCTGCGTCGTATCATCGCCGCCCGGCGTCGCTCGGTGTTTGACGGATTCTTCGACGATCTGTCACATCTGCGGCCATACGGCTCGGCGGCCTGGCGACAACGCAATCGCGTGTTCAGGCAGGACGCGTTACGCCTCTGGTGCGATCTCGACGACGCGACTCTCGGCCCGTCGATCTTCTATGCCGACCCGCCATATTCGAAGGAGCACTACTCACGCTTTTACCACGTGCTCGAGACTCTGGAGCGCTACGACTACCCGCCCGCGGTAGGCGTAGGCCGCTACCGACCCGACCGGTTCGTGACGGCACTAGGCACAAAGCGCGGCGTGGTGGCCGCGCTCGGCGGGGTCTGTCATGAGATCGCTGTTCGCAACGGCATCCTTGTGCTGAGCTATCCCTCGAGCGGCCTGCTGACGCGCGCTCTTGGCGTCGACCCCGCCGACCTGCTCGGTGAGCACTTCCGTCACGTTGAGCTCGCGATCCGGGAGGCGCAACACCACAGCACGCTCGGCGGCCGACATGGCGACGCATGGCGCCCGGTCACGGAGTACGTGTGGATCGCGCGCTAGGCAAGACGTCCATGAGCGTTGCTTTCAAGCCCGTCCCCATCGAGGCTGTGCATGAGCCCTTGCGTCAGCCCACGCCGACGCGTGTGGTATGCGAGGATCCTCGCCCTCGTCAGTCACCACGCTAGCCTTGTTTCTCGTGCAACCAACTGCCACCGCCGAAACCGAGACCACTACGCAGCACCGGATCAGTCGGCGGCTCAACGCGCTAGGCGTCTGCGGTTCAGTCACGGCCGGACAGACGGACGACTGCTGGGCGGAAATCGTTGATGACCTTGACCGCTTCTCGGCGCTCGGGTTCGGTCCCGCGACGCAGCGCCGCTTCCTGCTGGCGCCGCATCCCCGGCTCGGCGCCGCGCCTCTGGAGGTACTTACCGAGGATGAAGGTCCGCAGCGGGTCCGCGCGGCCCTTAGGGCGACGCTGATCGACGCTTTCGCGTCCCGCGGCTGAACTACTTCACGCTGAGACCTCCACCTCCGGTAGGCCGGCGCCTGGCCCGTCGACCTCGAGCGGTCGCCTCGATACACGCAAGGTGATCAGCCGATCGTCGGCCTGGCGATCGATCTCGTCCTGGAATGAGCCAGGGCTCACGCGCCACACAGCGATCTCCGGGTCCGACGATGCGGCCGTCATGAGGCAGGCGAGTGCGAAGATCTTTGGACCAAAGGGCAGGAGCAGCGTGCGATACCCGCCGACCCGGTGCAGATCGTGGACTAGGGCATCGAGCGCAGCTACGCATCGGGCTGGGTCGGCGATCGAGTAGTTCTGCTTGAGGTCAGTCGAAACGCCCTTGAGAGTCAGCACGTCGCGGTTGACCTCGCCGACCGCGTCAACGAATCGCACGTCGCCACCCACCGGGAAGAACGGGATCGCTAGGGCTGGCTCCAGGTAATCGAGCGCTCCCGCGGCGCGGGCAGCCTCGTAGCCCAGGCCGAAGATGACCGCCAGCGGCTTGCGGGCGTCGATAACCCAGCCCGCGAAGTCTGACGAGATCGGCTCGATGGCTTCTGTGATCAGAGGGTCGCTTGAGGGCGGCTCGAAGCGCTCCGGCAGGTAGAGGAAATCGACGACGCAGTCCTTCGAGGCGGTGGTCTTCACGGCGTGCACCGCCGCGGCGATCCGCGGGCGACTCATGCTGGAGATGTCGATCGCGACGCGCCGTGCGCCCTCGGATGCGAGCAAGGCAATCCACTCGATGATCCAGTCGTGCGCCTCCTTGTCTGCGAGCTCTTGGATCTGCACGCCGAGCTCGCGCAGACGCCGCTTGTTCTTCGGGTAAGCGGCACGATGTCCGTGCGGGAAACCCAACGCCGAGATCGGAATACCAGTGTGCGCGAGGTGCACGGCCACCTCCCGGCTGCGCGACTCGTAGCCCAGACTGCAGAGCACCGCCTCGTAACCACGCTCGGTGATGCGGTCCAAGCGCGAGATCGGGACGGTTGCGCTGAAAAGAATGTCCTCCATCACGCCTCCACATCATCGAAGGTCAGTTGGTCGTGACCCCGCGAACGTTGAAGAACAGTGCTCAGTTCGACGGACTTGTCTAGTCGGAGCGGAAGGTGGTAAAGCGGTGCGAGCAAGTACGCCACGCGGTACCGACGTCCGCGCAGGGGACCCACACTCGGCAATTCGCGGTTGGGCACCTCGATCAACGCGCCGCGGTTGACGAGCGCCTGCAACGACTGCTCGACAGCCGGCGGGACGCGCGCATCGACAACGAAGCTCCCAACCGGATCGCCCGTAAACGGGCCGCGGATCTGGCTGTCGCGGAAGAACTCGCCGATGCGATCGAGCAGGCGGCGCGGCGCGTCGTCGGCGGTGAGGTGAGTGCCGCGAACGGGCAGGATGTGCAGATACGACGTGAATTCGCGCGCGGCATCCATGAACACGCGCGACTGGCGCGAGGGTGGCAGCGGACCGGATACGCGCTCCAACATCTGGTCGCAGATATGCTCGAGCCAGCGCGGGTTAGCCTCGGTCATGGCCAGAAACGCCGTCTCGCCACTGTACAGCGCGATGTTCCGGCGTGACCGCAACGCGGTCTGCTCGGGCCGCACTAGCTCAAGCCGCAACAGCACGCTGGGCATTGCCTTGCGGACACGCGCCCGGAGGGCCTCGTCAGCAGCTGGCAGCGATCTGAGGTCAATCGCGTTGCTCCGCAGCCATGCCGCGAACGTGGGATCTCTTTCCGCGAGGAGTCGCAGCGCCTCGCCGGCCGCAGCGTCGGGTGCGTAGGCGGCCGCGGGCATGTCCGGCGCGTCCTGATCGTCCTCAATGAGACCCGTTTCGCCCAAGAGCTCGGCCGGCGAGCCTGAGAGTTTCGCCTGCGCCATCCGTTGCTCGAGAAGCGCGCGCGTGAAGTCGAAAGCCTCACGCTTGTTGGCGTACGACAGGCGCAAGACCGAATAGTCCTGTCCCTCTGCAGGGCCGTGAGGGATGGCGGCAATCTCGCCCTCGTATGGAGCGTACGAGATCTTGAAGAGGAGCCGTTTATCGACGCCCCGCAGGAGGCCCAGAATCATGTCCGAGAGGTCTGCGGGCGCCAGCTCGAGCTCGTCAAATAGGAAAGCCCACCGGCCCTCGCGCTCGCCACACGCGTTGTTGAACATGCCGATGAAAGTCAGGGCGTCATTGACCAGGTCGAGATGCAGCAGCGGCTCTTTCGCGATGCGGTCGTCACGGCTGCTGGAGTCCCGAAACTCCTCGGTCGAACGCAGCCGCCCCAGTCTTGCGATCTCCCGCGTGATCGTCTCCTCCAGGTCACGGAAATCCGCGACAACCCCGCTTAGCCCCCAGTCTCTTGCCGCCTGTTGAGCGATGGCTGCGACTTCCAGCGGCTTGAGCTTCACGCGGCGGTGCGCATACTCGACTGGCGATTGCTCAAGCCGCGTCGCAGCGGCGTTCACTAACGCCCGCAGCGCGTGCAGCACAAATTGGGCACGGGCGAACCGCCTGGCGGCGCCGCCTTCGAGTGTTAGCGATCGCAACTGCCCGGCCCAAGCCTGATCGCACGGTACAAGCACCGCGGTGTAGCTGACCCGCTCGCGCGCCAGTTGCGCTTCCGGGGACGGTGATAGCTCGAGCGCGGGTCCTTGCAGCATGGTTAGTAGCGTCGTCTTGCCCGAGCCGCGTGGCCCGATGAGGATCGTGTTGTCACCCCGCGTCAGGCGTCGAAACGGCTTGACTGGCGCGATGAATGACTCTGCGATCTGCTCGAGGCTGCGAGTCTTGGCGTTGTACTCGCCGCCGAAAATCGAGACGGACGGAATTGAGTGCTCGGGGCTCACAGGGCCACCGGCAGCTTGAGCCGCGACAGGACGCCGTTCATGTCCTTATCGAGGTCACAGCCATGCGTGTTCGCCAGTTCCGTCTGGAGCTTCACCGCGTCGGCAGGTAGGAGATACGCCAGCCGGGGCTCGGCGGCGAGCATTTGCTCGCGCTCGAGCGCCGGCAGCCTGAGTTGGCGCGCGTGTGTCACGAGCCTTGCAGCGAGCGGCCCGGGGGCACCTCGAAATCCGAACCCACTGATTGCTGGGAGGCCGTCGCGCTCGCCAGCTGCCGACCACCCGGTAACGGGACGCCAACTGTGCGACCGGACCTCGCCGGCAATGCTCAGATCGAGCTCCTTGGCATTCTCGACGGAGAACTCAACGACGTGCATCTGATTCTGGACGTGGGAGCCGAGACGTGGACCCAACTGGGCGCCGACGCTGCCGCATGCGAGCCGGACGGTCGCGTCGCCGCCGCCCGGTAGATACTCGAGGTGCGGCTGGTGGCGGTGCCCGTGGATGAGCATCCACGAGCCGGTGTGATCGTCGAGGACCTGCACGAGATCCGGACCGTTGTGCATCTCGCTGGTGTCGTTGCGGTCCAGTCGCGGCCACCTCATCGGATGGTGGTGGCACAGTAGGACGTTCACAGCACGGGTTTCGCCGTCGATGGCCGTCCGGATTGCGTCTAGGGCGACGTCGTCGACGGTCCCGACGTCCCGCGTCTGGTCGTCCAGGTACGCCATGACGCTGCTGTTGAGCACGACAACTTGCCAGTCGTCGTGACGCATGACCGTCACCCGGTTGCGCCAGAACTCGTCACGCAACGCCGGGCCCCTGGTCGGAAACATCGCGAGCGCCCGCGACTTCAACCCGTCCGCGAGCGCGAGGGGTCGGTGCGTGCCGCGGCTATCGATGTCGTGGTTCCCGACGGTCGCGATGATTTCCGCTGCACCGAGCGCCCGTGCCGCGCTCTTGACCTTCTTCCATGCGTAGCCAAGCGCCGACCAGTCGGCCTGATCACAGAGGTCGCCCGGGCAGAGGAGCACGTCTGCGGTCAAGCCCTGCTTCGTGATGTAGTCCTCGAGGTCGTGAAGCGGGTTGTCTGTTGGTGGGTCCTGATCGGGCCGCACCCAAGTTGTGACGATGGCACGGTCAGGGAGCCGACGTGCATGGAGGTCGCTCAGCGCCGCCATCCGGATCACGCGGGTCATTCAGCAGGTGACACGCTCATGACGCGCTCAGTCGCTCCCGATAGGCATCCTGGCCGCTGCGGTCGGCTCGCGCCCAGGTGCGCTGAAGGCCGGCGGCTCCGGCTGCGGTGCCTCGGTCTGCTGTTCCGGCTCGTCCGGGAGCTTGGGGGCCGAGCGACGCCAGGCGCGAAGGTTCTGGACAAGGTCGCGGTAGAAGTCGATTGCCTGCTTGCGGGTCTCGAGCACGAAGGAGCGCTCGCCCTTGCCGCGCTTGGTACCCATCGGGCGCGCTAGCGAAAGGCGGAAGGCGCGGGGCGGGCGCTTGGGATCGTTGGCGAGCAGCAGGGCTTGGGGGTCTTCGCGGGCGGCGCTGAGCAGGGCCGCGGTCGTGGCCTTGGAGTTCGCGAAGCTCGCTTCGATGACTAGCCCGTCGGGCGCGTCCTTGAGCTGGCGCAGGAGCCAGTTGATGCGGGTGACGGGTCGGCCGTCGGCGGGAGCTTCGACCGTCACGCTCGTGATGACCTTGCGAGTGCGCAGGTCGGCTTGGACAGCGAGTGGGCCGATCGCGTCTGGCACGCGGATCGCCGCCTCGAGAGCTCCCTGAGAGGCGAGCGTGGCGCAGTTCGCATCGAGGCGTGCCGGGCTGGTCTGCTTGCGAGGCCGGACGGGGCGCACGTCGCGGCCGAGGTCCTGGCCGAGCCCGAGGCAGAGGTACTCGACGAACTGGTCCCAGCGGCTGGCGACGTCGCGGACCTGGGCGTCGGCTGCTCGCAGGGTGCCGTCACCGGCGCCGTTTCGGACTGTGACCCAGTTTTCGCCCATGTCTTGAAAGCCGCTCGCGCCCGAGCGCTCGTCGTCCAGGTAGGCGATCAGCTCGCCGAGGATCCACGCTTGATCGGGGTCCGAGACGCCGCGGTGGCGGTGCTGGACGATCGCCTCGGTCAGGATCCGCCACCACGACAGGTGGAGCAGCGCGACGCTGCGCAGCTTGCGGCCGTCCACATCGACGGGCGAGTCGGTCGGCGCGCTTGTGATCTGGTTGGAGATCGTCAGGACCGCGTCGAAGCGGTGCTCACGCGCCATGTCGAGATAGCGGCTGACTTGTTCGCTCTTGAGCTCAGCGGTGCCGGTCTTGACCTCGACGAGGCACCGCCATAGCGCTTTGCCGCGCTCGACGACGACGGCGCCGTCGGGGATGTGGGTCTTGCCGGCAGCGTCCTTGAGCTGGATCTCGGCGTAGGTCGAGATCCGTCCCTTCGGTGCGCCCAACGGACCGACGAGCGCGTGCCCGAACTCGGGCACCGCCCGCATGACCGCGAGGAGCGAGGTCGTCGCCCGTCTTTCCTGTTCCTCCTGGCCGCGGATGCCCATCGCTGGGATCAGCCGCGCTGGATGCCAGCCGTTTACCTGCCCGTCCTGCGCCATCGGACCGGAACCTAGCCGAGTGCGGCAAGCGGATGCAAGCGTTCAATGGTCGGCCGAATGACGCAACGTCGCATCGGCGCGGGTGGCGAAGCAGAAGTACTCGAGTTCGTGGCAGTCGGCGACCGTCCGCGCCCAGTCGGACGCCGCATTCGCGGTTTCCACAAGCCGTCGGGATGTGTCGCGGCGCTGGGCGCTGACGATGTCGCTGAGGGCATCGACCACGTTGCGCAGCGCGCCGCGCACGAGATCGCGGACGAGCTCCACCGGACCCACGAACACGATGCCCTCGCTGTGACCTGCCGCCGGCAGTTGCGCGCGCATCGTCCGCACCGATCGCAGCTCGTGCTCGAGCGCCGCGACCTCGTCGGCCACCGACTCGCCGGTGTCGACCGCCTCCTGTGCCCGTGCTCGTTGCAGCGCCTCCTCGAGCGGGCCTCGGACCTCCTCGAGTTCGTCGAGGAGCCACGGCCATTGGACCGCCGACAATTCGAGCCGCCAGACGTCGCAGACGCCCAGGCCGGACACCGACGAGCGAGCGCCGCCGGCGATACCTTGGTCCCGCATAGGAGCTGAACCTCCTGTGCCGGCCCCGGGGACGTTGCACGCGTCGCCCGGGGCACCTTGAAATGCCTTCGACAGCGCAGAGAGATCAGCGGCCGGAATTCGCCCCAGCGCGCCGTGTTGACCGGCGGTTGGTACCCGCGGGTGGTACCCGCGGCGTTTCGAGCCCTATGGACGACCGCTCCCGAGCATCAAAAAAGCCGCCGTTTCCGGCGGCTTCGGGGAGCGGGAGCGACGGGACTCGAACCCGCGACCTCCGGCGTGACAGGCCGGCGCTCTAACCAACTGAGCTACGCCCCCCGTGGGCGTGAGGGCCCCAGTATGGCACGCGAAATCGGGCTTGAGTGGGGCCCCGGCCCCCCGGCTGAATCCGGAGCCCTCGATCTGCCGCAACTCGGCGGGTTCGCGAGGGTTTCCGGGGCGTCAACCGATCAGCTAGGAGGTGGGGCCCCGTGTCCCATTGTCTCAAGCGCCTGTCCCTGACGCCGGCGATCGCGGTCGCGGTCGCCCTCGCCACGGCTGGCACGGCCGCCGCGCTGGACATCACCGGCACCGACGGCCACGACCGGATCATCGGCAGCCGCGGCGCCGACACGATCCACGCCAAGGGCGGGCCGGACCTCGTCAAGGCTCTCGCCGGGGACGACGCGATCGACCTCGGGCCAGGCCTGGACCGGGCGTTCGCGGGCCGCGGCGACGACCACGTCGTGGGCGCGGACGGCGACGATCGCGTGTTCGGCGGCCGCGGCGCAGACGTCATCGACCTCGGCGCGGGCAACGACCGCGCGATCGCGGGGCCGGGCGACGACACCGTCGATGCGGGACCGGGCTTCGACCGCGTGCGCGGCCGCGCCGGGAACGACACGATCGACGGCGGCGACGGGTTCGACGTGCTGCACGGCGGGCGCGGCTCGGACACGATCCGCGGCGGCGACGGCAACGACCGGATCACCGCGCTCGTGCGCGACGGGAAGAGCGACACCGTCGACGGCGGCGCGGGCGACGATCGCATCCTCGTGCGCGACGGCACCCGCGATGTCGTGACCTGCGGCGCCGGCTTCGACCGCGTCCGCGCGGACTTCGCCGACGACGTCGCGGGCGACTGCGAGGTCGTCAAGCGGCACGTCCCGCGCGCCTCGGAGGTGCCGTCGGCCGAGTGATCGCGCGCTAACGCGGGTATGCGCGGCCCATGTACATCGGACTGGGCACGCTCATCATCATCATCATCCTGCTGATCATCTTCGTGTTCTAGATCGGCAGACCGTCGCGGCGGACACGCCTCACCTGACCGGGTGAGGCTGTCCGCAGCGCCGGACACCAGTCCTCTCCCATGCTGCGCGGGGCCGCCGCGCCGAAGCTTCCGGTGTCGCATCTCTCAGCTCCCCGGAGGACTTCCCCCGTGCAATCCCAGAACCTCGCCGCCCGCGCCGCGCGCTGGAGCGCCGGCCACCGCAAGACCGCGATCTTCGGCTGGCTCGCGTTCGTCGTGATCGCGGTGTTCCTGGCGGGATCCGTGGGCCAGAAGACGATCGCCGACGAGGATCGCGGCAACGGCTCCTCCAAGACGGCGGACCAGGCCATCCACGACGCCGACTTCCGCAAGACCGCGGACGAGCAGGTCCTCGTCCAGGGCAAGGGGTCCGTCAAGGTCGACGATCCACAGTTCACCGCCGCGGTGAACGACGTCGTGAGCCGCCTGCGGCACACGCCGCACGTCATCAGAGTCAAGTCCCCGTTCGCCCAGGGCAACGAGGGCAACGTCGCCAAGGACGGGCGCTCCGCCCTCGTGACGTTCGAGATCCCGGGTGACGGCGACGTGGCCGACGCACGCGTCGACGCGACGCTGGCCGCCACCGCCGCGGCGCAGAAGGCCAACCCGGGCGTGTTCGTCGGGCAGTTCGGCGACGCGAGCGGGGACAAGGCGATCTCGAAGGTCTACGACGACGACTTCGCGCGCGCCGAGGGGCTCTCGCTCCCGCTCACGCTGCTGATCCTCATCGTCGCGTTCGGCGCGCTCGTGGCCGCCGGCGTGCCGCTGCTGCTCGGCCTCACCGCCGTCGGGGCGACGATCGGCCTGCTGGCGCCGCTCAGCCAGCTGTTCCCGATGGACGGATCGGTCGGCTCGGTGGTGCTGCTCGTCGGGCTCGCGGTCGGCGTCGACTACTCGATGTTCTACGTGCGCCGCAAGATGGAGGAGCGCGACGCCGGGCGCTCGAACGAGGACGCGCTGGCCTTCGCGGCGGCGACCTCGGGCCAGGCCGTGCTGATCTCCGGCCTGACCGTGATGATCGCCATGGCCGGGATGTTCTTCGCCGGCAGCATCGTCTTCCAGTCGTTCGCCGTCGGCACGATCCTCGTCGTCGGCGTGGCCGTGATCGGCTCGCTCACGGTGCTGCCGGCGGTGCTCTCCAAGCTCGGCGACAAGATCGAGAAGGGCCGCGTGCCGGTCATCGGTCGCAGGCGGCACCGCAACCACGGCGAGAACCGCGTCTGGGGCTGGGTCCTCGACCGCGTCCTGCGCCGCCCGCTCGTCTCGCTCGTCGTCGCGGGCGGCATCCTGCTCGCGCTCGCCATCCCCGCAGCCGGCATGCACACGGTCGAGCCGGGCACCGCGGGGCTGCCCCAGAACCTCGAGGTGATGAAGGTCTACAACCGCATTCAGGCGGCGTTCCCCGGCGGCCCGATCCCGGCGGTCGTCGTGGTCCAGGCCGACGACGTCGCCAAGCCGGAGGTCCAGGCGGGGATCAAGCAGATGACCGATCGCGCGCTGGCCAGCGGCCGGATGTCGCAGCCGGTGACGACGGATGTCAGCCCGGACCGGCACGTCGAGGTCGTCGCGATCCCGATGCACGGGACCGGAACCGACAAGGTCTCCGAGTCGGCGCTGGCGACGCTGCGCGGCAGCCTGGTCCCGGCGACGATCGGCAAGGTCGCCGGCGTGAAAGCCGACGTGACCGGCATGACCGCCGGCTCGAAGGACTTCAACGATGCGATGAAGTCGCACCTGCCGATCGTGTTCGGCTTCGTCCTCGGCCTGGCGTTCCTGCTCCTGCTGGTCACGTTCCGCTCGATCGTCATCCCGATCAAGGCGATCGTGCTGAACGTGCTCTCGGTCGCCGCGTCCTACGGCATCCTCAAGCTCGTCTTCCAGGACGGGCGGCTCGAGGGCCTGCTCGGCTACAAGTCGGTCGGCGGCATCACGTCATGGCTCCCGCTGTTCCTGTTCGTGATCCTCTTCGGCCTGTCGATGGACTACCACGTGTTCATCCTCAGCCGGATCCGCGAGGCGGTGGACCGCGGGATGGGTACCGACGAGGCCGTGTCGCACGGCATCAAGCAGACCGCCGGCGTCGTCACCAGCGCGGCGGTCGTGATGGTCGCGGTGTTCTCGGTCTTCGGCTCGCTGAGCATGATCGAGTTCAAGATGATGGGCGTCGGCCTCGCGGTCGCGGTGCTCCTCGACGCGACGATCGTGCGCGGCGTGCTGCTGCCCGCGGCGATGAAGCTGCTCGGCGAGTGGAACTGGTACCTGCCGAAGCGGCTCGACTGGCTGCCGAAGGTGTCGCACGAGCACCCGTTGCCCGAGCCCGCCCGCGCCTAGCTCTGACCGGGGCCCGCCCTTGTGGCGGGCCTCGGTACTTTTCCGCGCATGCGCATCGGCGTCCTCACCGGCGGGGGTGACTGCCCCGGCCTCAACGCGGTCATCCGCGGCATCGTCCGTAAGGGCATCAACGTCCACGGACACGAGTTCGTGGGCTTCCGCTATGGCTGGGCGGGGGTGCTCAAGAACGAGGCGATGGACCTCACGAACGAGACCACGCGGGGCATCCTGCACCGTGGCGGCACGATCCTCGGCTCGTCGAGGACGAACCCGTACAAGATCGACGGCGGCGTCGACCAGGTCCGCGAGGCGATGCGCCAGCGCGGCCTCAACGCGCTGATCCCGATCGGCGGGGAGGACACGCTGGGCGTCGCGCGCCGGCTGGTCGACGACGGCGTCCCGGTCGTCGGCGTCCCGAAGACGATCGACAACGACCTCAACGGCACGGACTTCACGTTCGGCTTCCAGACCGCGGTGCAGATCGCCACCGACGCGATCGACCGCCTGCACACGACGGCCGAGTCCCACAACCGCGTGATCATCGTCGAGGTCATGGGCCGCCACGCGGGCTGGATCGCGGCGTACTCGGGCATCGGCGGCGGCGCCGACGTGATCCTCGTCCCCGAGCGCCCGTTTGACATCGACGAGGTCTGCGCCCGCATCAAGCGCCGCCACTCGGGCGGCTCCACGTTCTCGATCATCGTCGTCGCCGAGGGCGCCACGCCGAAGGACGGGGACATCGTCTCGGAGTTCGGCGGGGCCACGGACCAGTTCGGCCACGTGCGGCTCGGCGGCATCGCGGTCGCGCTCGAGAAGGCGATCGAGGAGCGCACCGGCTACGAGTCGCGCATGACGATCCTCGGCCACGTGCAGCGGGGCGGCACGCCGGTCGCCTACGACCGCGTGCTCGGCACGCGCTTCGGCGTGGAGGCGATCGACGCCGCGACCGAGGGCGACTTCGGCAAGATGGTCGCCCTGCGCGGGACCGAGATCGTACGCGTGCCGCTCGACGAGGCGCTAGCCGAGCCGAAGCTGCTCGATAGCCAGCTCTATGAGACCGCCGAGGTCTTCTTCGGCTAGCGAGGGGCGGATGCCCTGCGCGGGGCGGAACCGGTTCGCCGGGTCGACGGCGGTCTTGATGCGCACGAGCCGCTTGTAGTTCGCGCCGTAGTAGGCGCGACGGGCGCCGGACAGGTCCAGGTCGGCGTAGTTCTGGTAGGCCTGCCCGTTGCCGAACGGTGCGATCTTCGCGCGCGCGCGACGCACGCGCGAGCGCGCCGTCGCCAGTGAGGTGTAGGAGAGGATCTGCACGCTGAAGCGCACGTGGCGGTGCACGAACGCGGTCGCGGACGGGGCGACGCGGTGGATCGCGCCGCCGTAGGCGTCGAGGATGAGCGTCGCGCCGGTCTCGGTGGCGTCGAGGAACGCCCGGCGGGCGCGGTGCCCGAGCCGGTGCCCGACGTAGACCGAAGAAGCGGCGAACGTCGTGCGGCCGTAGGCGTGGCACGCCGCCAGGCCGCCGTCCGCGCAGCCGGCCCAACGCCGCTGGAGCGCGAGGTAGCCGTCGGTGCCCGTGCTCAGCGGCGAGGCGCCGTGCACGCGCGCGAGCGGGGCGACGAGGTTGCGCAGGGACTGCTCGGAGCCGAAGTACTGGCCGAACGCGCTCGCCCCGGTCGCGGTCAGCGTGAGGATCGCGGTCAGGGCGTCCGGCGCGTCGGGCGCGAACTCGCTCCACGCGGCCAGCGCCTCCTCGCGGGAGCTCGCGGGATACGTGACGCGGAAGAACGCGGCGCGCTGCACGTGCCGCACGCGCAGCCGCGCGGCGGTGACGATCCCGAAGCTCCCGCCGCCGCCGCGCAGCGCCCAGAACAGGTCGTCGCCGTGGCTCACGTGCCGCGTGCGGCCGTCGGCGGTGACGACGTCGTAGCCGCGCACGCGGTCGATCGTGAGGCCGAGCTCGCGGGCCGCGAGCCCCATGCCGCCGCCGGTCGCCAGGCCGCCGAACCCGACCGTCGGGCACGAGCCCGACGGGATCGTCACGCCGTGGCTCGCGAGCTTGGCGTAGACGTCGATGTTGCGCGCACCGGGGCCGACGGTGGCGACGTTGCCGTCCAGGTGCACGCCGTCGAGCGCGCGCAGGTCGACCACGACCGCGTGGCGGCTCGTCGAGGCGCCGTTGTACGCGTGGCCGCCCGAGCGCATGGTCAGCGGGACGTCGAAGCGGTCGGCCCACTTGACGACCGCGCGCACGTCGGCGGCGTCGCGCACCCTGACCACGGCCGGCGGGCGGATGCCGTCGAAGCGGCGGTTGAAGAGCAGCCGGGCGGCGTCGTAGCCGCTCTCGCCCGGCACGCGGACCGGTCCCCTGACCGCCGCCCGTAGCGCGCGCAGCTGCCGGCGCGGCAGCGTGTCGGCTTCGGCCGGCACGGCGCCGAGCGCGACCAGCGCCGCGGCACCCACGAACTCCCTCCGCGAGAGGCTCACGCCCCAATGATGACCACAGCGAGCTATTGACGTCCCGTTAGCGAGCGCCAAGGAAACGCCAAGCTCGAGCCAAGGGGGTGGCCGCACAGTCTCCGATCGCAGCACCGGGCACGGCTAGTCAGCAAGACGAAACCTCGCCTCCCTACCCACCCCCCTTCCTTCAAAGGACGATGGCATGACCCACCATCGGCTGTTCAGCGCCCCATCGCGGACGCTGCTGTTCGTCGGTGCGATCTGTATCGCGCTTCTCGCGACCGCCCTCCCCGGAGCGGCCTTCGCGGCGAAGGGCGTCCAGAGCGCTCAGGCGAACAAGGCTCCGTCGCGGAGCACGTCCGAGTCGTTCCGCTCGATGGACCGCACGGCGTCCGTCGCGCCGGACTCGGCGTTCGCCGCCCAGCGCGCGCTCGCCGTCAAGCGCGGCGAGGCCCGCGTGATCGTCGGCCTCCGAGCGCAGTTCCGCCCGGAGGGCGCCCTGAGCTCCCCCGCCGCGCGTGACCAGCGCGCCGGGATCGCCCAGGACCGCGCCTCGCTCCTCGGCGCGCTCAAGGGCACCAAGTACCAGGTTGTCCACACCTACACGACGGTGCCGTACGTCGCGCTGAAGCTGTCGCCTGCCGCCCTGGACGCGCTCCAGCGGTCCGGCCAGGCGGCCTCGCTCCAGACCGACGAGGCGGTCAAGCCCACCGACGCTCAGTCGACCCCGCTCGTCGAGGGCACCGAGAGCCAGGCGGTCGGGCGTGGCGGCCTCGGCGAGAACATCGCGATCCTCGACACCGGCGTCCAGGCCAGCCACCCGTTCCTCCAGAAGGCCACGGGCGGCTCGAAGGTCGTCTCCGAGGCGTGCTTCTCGGCGCAGGGCAACTGCCCCGGCGGCTTCACCTCGAGCACCGCTCCTGGATCGGGCGCCCCGTGCACGTACGCCAGCGGCTGTCTCCACGGCACGCACGTGGCCGGCATCGCCGCCGGTCGCGGCACCGCGTTCAGCGGCGTCGCGCGTGACGCGAACCTGATCTCGATTCAGATCTTCTCCAACATCTCGGGGTGCTCCCCGTGCTCCTTCACGAGCGACCAGATCGCGGGCCTCGAGCGGGTCGATCAGCTCAGTGCCTCGATGAACATCGCGTCCGTGAACATGAGCCTCGGCGGCGGCTCGTCGACGACCGACTGTGACACGGACGCTCGCAAGCCGATCATCGACACGCTGCGCTCCAAGGGCATCGCCGTCGCGATCGCGTCGGGCAACAACGGCTTCACCAACGCCGTGAGCTTCCCCGCGTGCATCTCCTCGGCGATCACCGTGGGCTCGACGGAGAAGAACGACACCGTCTCGTCGTTCTCGAACTCGTCCCCGCTGGTCGAGCTGCTCGCGCCCGGTGGCTCGATCAACTCGTCCGTCCCCGGCAGCGGGTTCGCCGTGCTGAGCGGCACCTCGATGGCGACCCCGCACGTCGCGGGCGCCTGGGCCGTCCTGAAGGGCATCAGCCCCTCGGCCGACGTCCCGACGGTCCTCTCCGCGCTCCAGTCGACCGGCAAGCCGATCACCGACACGCGCAACGCGGTCGTCAAGCCGCGCATCCGCGTCCTCGCGGCCGGCACGCGGATCGCCGACACCGGGCTCCGTGGAGCCCTCTCGGCCTCCGGCGTCGGCCTGGACATGGCGTCTGACGGCATCGGCATGGCGCATCGCGTCGGCGCTCCGGCGGCCGGCACGGTGACCATCGGCGGCATCCCCGCGGGCGCCACCGTCGTCGCGTCGCGCCTGATCTGGACCACCATCGGTGGCCCCGACCCGTCGGTCGTGTTCCGCGGGCTCCCGGTCGGCGGCACGCTGATCGGCGCGTCGCGTGACACGTGCTGGAACATCAGCCAGTTCCAGCCGAACCGCACCTACATCGCCTCCGTGGCCGTGCCCGGTAACGGCACGTACGCGATCAGCGGCGTGGGCGGCGTCGGCACCGCCGATGGCCAGGGCGCGTCCCTCGTGGTGATCTACCGCAAGGCGTCCGGCAAGGTCGGCCGCGTGTACCTCCGCTACGGCGCCTCGAGCTCCGTCGCGGGCACGATCGCGGGCGGCACGCTGCTGACCAACGGCAACGGCGTGCATGTCCGCCGTCCGGCCGTGCACGTCGGCGTCGGCGACGGCCAGTCGGCCACCGAGGATCCGCTGCTGTTCGCGGGCACCGCGATCACCTCGCCGGACTTCTTCTCCGGCGTGAACGGGACCCTCTGGGACGACGCTCGCATCCCGGTGAGCACGAGCCTGATCGGCCCGGGCCTCGCCGCGAAGTCGATCGGCGTCAAGGGCCTCGGCGACTGCCTCGTCATGAGCTACGCCGGCGTCTCCACCGAGACCACCGGCTGATCTGAGCCAGTGGATCGGGGCCCCGCCGTCTTGTACGGCGGGGCCCCGTTCGCGTTTAAGAGCACGGCCCGAACACGCGGGAGCGATGGGCGGTCGCGGGCTCGAACCGCGGACCTCCTGCTTGTAAGGCAGGCGCTCTGACCAACTGAGCTAACCGCCCTCTGGTCGTGTTGATCGTAGAGCCAGGCGGGGCTGCCATCATGCGCGCCGATGGATCGGTCGGTCGCGTGGCGCGCGGCGTTGCTCCAGGCCCTGCTGGTCGCCGCGATCGCGGTGGTGCTGGCGGTCGCGCTGCCGCGCTCATTCTTCGAGGACTGGGGCTGGCTCGCCGGGCCGGGCGCCTGGGGCCTGTGCGCGCTGGCGGCGGGGGCGTGGTTGCGGCTCCCGCTGATGCTGGTTCTCGTCGGCGCCGGCCTCGCGGGCCTGCTCATGCTGCCGGGGGTGGCGCTCCACGCGCACTGGCTCGGCGCGCCGCTCGCGCTGGCCGCGTTCGGCGTGTGGTGCGGGCGCCTCGGGGCGGTCCGCGCGGTGGCGGCCTGATGGATCTCGGGCTCCGCAACCGCGTGGCGCTCGTCACCGGCGGCTCGAAGGGCATCGGGCGGGGCATCGCCGCCGGCCTCGTCGCGGAGGGCGCGCGGGTGGCGATCGCGTCGCGCTCGCCCGAGCGGATCGCAGCGACAGCGTCCGAGATCGACGCGCGCGGCTACGCGTTCGACTCCGGCGACCTCGACGCCGTGCCCGGCTTGATCGAGCAGGTGCAGTCCGACCTCGGGCCGATCGACGTCTACATCGCCAACACCGGTGGGCCTCCCGGCGGCCCCGACCCGCTCGGCTTCACGCGCGAGCAGTGGGAGGCCGCGCACCGCACGCTCGTGCTCTCGCCGCTGGCCTTCATCGAGCGCCTGCTGCCGGGGATGCGCGAGCGCGGCTTCGGCCGCGTCGTCGCGATCGGCTCGATGGCGGCGGGAGAGCCGATCGACTCGCTCCAGCTCTCCAACGCCCACCGCCCCGGCCTCGTCGCGGCGTTCAAGGTGCTCGCGCGCCAGGCCGCCGCCGACGGCGTGACGTTCAACCACGTCCACCCGGGCCGGATCGCCACCGACCGCCTCCTCGGCGACGACGAGTCGATCGAAGAGGTCCAGGAGCGCGCCCGCCGGGAGATCCCCGCCGCGCGCCTCGGCACCGTCGAGGAGCTCGCCGCCGCCGCGATCTTCCTCTGCTCCGTCCAGGCCGCCTACATCAACGGCACGTCGCTCCTCGTCGACGGCGCACTCACCCGCGGCGTGTCGTAAATACCCCCAGGGGGAATCGAACCCCCGCTACGGCCGTGAAAGGGCCGCGTGCTAACCGCTACACCATGGGGGCGGGAGGGCCTCCAGTGTACGGCGATCCGTCCGACCGTTTTGCGAACATATGTTCGTGAAACGGGAGGCTCGGGAGACCGCGCGGCTGCTGCGGCGCGACGACGGCCTGGCGATCGGCGTCATCGCAGCGCGACTCGGCGTCGCGAAGAGCTCCGTCAGCCGCTGGGTGAGGGACATCGAACTGCGGCCGGACCAGCACGCCGCTCTGCGGCGGCGTAACCCGCTCTACAACGCGCAGCTCCGAGGTCAGAGTCGGCGGCGCGAGGCCGCGCGCGCGGCCCGGCTCGAAGCACAAGACCACGGCCGCGCGCTGGCCCGCAGCGGCGACCCGCTCCACCTCGAGGGTTGCATGCTCTACTGGGCCGAGGGGTCGAAGTGTCGTAACGCCGTCGTGTTCGTGAACTCCGACGCCGACATGATGGAGCTCTTCCTTCGCTTCCTCCGGCGGTGCTACGGCGTGTGCGACGACGCGGTCGCGCTCTCCGTGAATTGCCACGTCGGCGCCGGGCGGGACGCGAGCGAGATCACGCGCTGGTGGCTGGCGCGCCTCGGGCTGCCGTGGTCATCAGCCCGCTCGCCGATCGTCAATCGGCCCTCGACCGCGTCGCGTCGCCGACGCGGTCACGTGCTGCCGAACGGCACCGCGCGCCTCGCCGTGCACTCGACTTTCATCGTGCAGAGCATCTACGGCGCGATCCAGGAGTACGCCGGCATGGAGCGACCCGAATGGGTCGACCTGCGCTAGCCCGGGGACTCGTCGGGCCAGTGGCCGTGCTCGTCGAAGTAGCGGCGGGCCTCCTCTTCCTTGTCCCGGTCGTGGGTG
>Ga0081539_10003086_pt1 | contig 21407 bp, 19 predicted proteins | sample TabmetS4T2R2_FD_71023 | JGI IMG/M metagenome (GOLD analysis project Ga0081539, IMG submission 71023) | Tabebuia heterophylla rhizosphere microbial communities from the University of Puerto Rico - S4T2R2 | ecosystem: Host-associated > Plants > Roots > Rhizosphere ...
CGCCAGGAGCGTTTGCCGGCCAATCTTCTTCAGGCACAGCGCGATTTCTTCGGCGCTCACACCTACGAACGAGTGGACAAGCCGGGGGTCTTTCACACTGAATGGCTCGAGTCGGACGAGCATCCAAAGGAAAAGGCCGCCGAACCCAAGGAGCCGCCGAAGCGCCACGCCGCCGAATAGCGCCTTTATTCGTTATGCCGATCTACGTTTACGAAACGATCGATCCGCAGAAGCCGATCCGCCGCTTCGAGGTAAGACAAAGCATGAAGGATGAGCCGCTGCAGGTGGAACCGGAAACCGGGGAACCGGTCCGGCGGGTTATCTCCGGCGGTGTGGAGGTTCACGTGCCCGGTAAGGCCAGCGTACCTCCACGTTCGCACGGCTGCGGCCCAAGCTGCGGTTGCCATCACTAAGTGCGTTGGCGCGTCTATTAATTTGTCATCTCGAGCTGCCCTTCCCTTATTTCATCCCGAGCCGCCCCTTCCCTTTTTGCATCCCGAGCCGCCGCAGGACGGCGAGGGACCTCCCAAGCGTCGTGAAAGCCTACTACGTTCTATATGATGACGAACGAAAGCCGGGTCGTGCTTTATACCGACGTAACGAACGATCTCGAGCGTCGCGTATGGGAGCACCAGCATAGTGAGCTCAAAGGTTTTACGAAGAAGTATCGGGTTAACCGCCTCGTCTATTACGAGACCTACAGCCAGATTGACGGCGCGATTACCCGCGGGAAGGAAATCAAGGGCTGGTGGCGGAGTAAGAAAAACGCATTGGTGGAAATGCTCAACCCGCACTGGGCCGATTTGTCAATCGAGATGTTTGGACGCTTGGGAGGTCCCTCGCCGTTCTGCGGCGGCTCGGGATGACAAGGTGAGAGGAGCGGCTCGGGTTGAAGCTGTCAGCGGAAATCGTGTGATTCGCTCCCGCCGATTTGGGCATGCGGCAATGGCCGAATCTTTCGCGCCTTCACGAGCACGACATTGTCCGTGTTCTGCACGTCGCCTTCGATTTCGAGAAATGGCTCTTCCGTGATCGTCAGGCGAAACCGCTCGAATAAATCCGGTTCGACAATCGCATTGGAAACTCCCGTTTCATCCTCCAGACTAACGAAAACAAATCCCTTCGCCGTTCCCGGTCGCTGGCGGCAAATCACATTGCCGGCAATCTTTACCCAGCTCCCATGCCGGGCCTTTACCAGGTCACTCGCACGCCAGACATTCGGCAACTGAGCGCGCAGCAACTTCATTGGATGCGGACCGGTGGTAAGATTCATCGCCTCGTAATCTGCCTGCACTCGTTCGGGCAAGGTCATTGGGAGCAGTGGGCTATCCTTGCCGGGCGATGTTTCCAAGGCATGCGGAAACATGCCACTCCGGAGGGAGGTGCTTCCGCACGTCCGGGGAGCGTCGGCCCGGTCCGCCATCTCAAAAAGATCCTGGTGCAAAACCTTCTCCGTCTCCCACAAGGCCGCCCGCCGATGTTGCGCCAGGCAATTGAGCGCCCCCAGTTCCGCCAGAGTCCGCAATTCTTCTTTCGTTAGGCAGGAAACTCGCCGTTTGAAAGCGTCCATCGAAGCGAAAGGCCGCGCCTGCCGTTGCCTCGCGATCTCCTCCGCGTGCTCCTGCCGCAGTCCGTTGACCACACAAAACCCGAGCCGGACGACCTCGTCGGATTCCACCGTGCAATGCCATTCCGAGACCGTGACATCCACCGGCCGGGTCCGAATCCCATGCCGGCGCGCGTCTTTCACGATCGTCGCCGGGGAATAAAATCCCATGGGCTGATTGTTGAGCAAGCTGGCGTAAAACTCCGCTGCCCGGTGCACCTTCAGAAAGGCGCTTCCGTAAGCCAGGATCGCGAAGCTGATGGCGTGCGACTCGGGAAATCCATAGAGTGCAAAGGAGGTGATGGAATGAATGATTTTTTCGATCACCTCCGGGGTCACCCCTTTGCCCTCCATCGCCCGGCGCAGTTTCACGCTCACTTTCTCCATCCGCTCCTGCGAACGATGGAAGCTGAGCGCGCGCCGCAGTTCCTCGGCTTCTTCGCCCGAGAAATCTGCCATCACCATCGCGATCTTGAGCATCTGCTCCTGAAAAAGGGGCACGCCTAACGTTCGCTCGAGCACCGGCCTGAGGCGTTCGTCGAAGTAGGTCACCGGCTCCTTCCCCGCCCGCCGGGCGAGATAAGGATGGACCATGTCGCCCTGGATTGGCCCCGGCCGAATGATCGCCACCTCGATCACGACGTCGTAAAAACATTTCGGCTTCATTCGGGGGAGTGTGGCCATCTGCGCCCGGCTCTCGATTTGGAAAACGCCGATCGTGTCGGCCTGCTGGATGATCTCGTACGTCGCCGAGTCGTCCTTGGGAATGTGCGCGAGATCGAGCGGCCGGCCGCGTTCGCGACAAAGCTCGAGCGCGTCCTGCATGACCGACATCATGCCCAGGCCTAACAAATCCACCTTCACGATCCCGAGATCTTCGCAATCGTCCTTGTCCCATTGCGCCACGACCCGCCCCGGCATCGAGGCGTTTTCCAGCGGCACGATCCTGCTCAGTTGGTTCTGGCAAATGATCATCCCGCCGGAGTGCTGCCCGAGATGACGCGGCAAACCGTAGATCGCCTGATACAGCCTGACAAACGCCGGCATCCGCGGATGTTCTTTCGGCAAACCCGCTTGCTCGATCTGCGCCTGGAGATCGAGGGTGTGTGGAAAATCGCCGTTTGCGAAAAGATGGGAAAAGCGATCGAGAATGTTGGGCGCAAAATGGAGCGCCTTGCCGATCTCGCGCGCCGCGCTGCGCCCCCGGTAGGTGATGACATTCGCGGTCATGGCCGCGCCCTGTTTCCCGTAACGGCGATAAATTTCCTGGATCACGCTCTCCCGTCGATCGCCGCTCGGGAGATCAAGGTCGATGTCGGGCCAGCCTTTGCGGCTCTCGTTCAGGAAACGCTCAAAGACGAGATGATTGGAGACCGGATCAACCGGCGTGATCCCGAGACAAAAACAAACCGCGCTGTTCGCCGCACTCCCGCGGCCCTGGACCATGATGTTGTTTTCCCGGCAGAAATTGACGATGTCCCAGACGATTAGGAAATAACCGGAGAAGCCGAGTTTCCGGATGAGTTCCAGCTCGAACTCGAGCTGCCGTTTCACTTTCGTGCTGATCGACGCGTAACGCTGCTGCGCGCCGAAGAGGACGATGGTGCGGAGGAAGGAATCCATCGAATGCCCCTCCGGCACCGGGTAATCGGGAAAATGGTAGCCGATGTTTTCGAGGGAAAACTGAAGGCGCTCGGCCAGTCGCAAGGTGTTCGTTAGGGCTTCGGGCTGGTCGCGAAAAAGCGCCTGCATTTCCGCTGCGCTCTTCAGGTGTCGCTCGGCATTTTTGCTCAGGAGCCTGCCCGCGGCATCGAGAGGGGTGTGTTCGCGGATGCAGGTAAAAACATCGAGCAGTTCGCGGCCGAGCGGAGTGGCGTGCCGGACACCGTTGGTTGCGATCAAGGGAAGACGATGGTGCTCGGCGAGCTCGACGAGTTGGCGATTGAGGCGTTCCTCTCCCCTAACGAGATGCCGTTGGAGCTCGACGTAGATTTGGTTACGCCCAAAGGCGTCGAGTAACAATTGCGCCCGGCCGTCGAAGTTCTGGGGAGCACAGGCCGCTGGCCTGTTGTTCGGTGCGGCCCGCGCCGAACTTGGGCGCACTTGACGCGGCGAGTAAGCTTTCCGGGTTGTTCGTACGAACGACTTCCCGTAATCGCGCGGATGTCTCTCATCCGCTCTGGCGTCCGGCGAGCCATCGGACGCGACAGGCCAGCCGCCTGTGCTCCCCAGAGCTTGCACTTCGGTCGAGAGAAACGCGACCAGCCCCTGGGCAAATTCTTTCAACTCTTCATAGCGAAACAGGCAACCGCCTTTCTCGCTTCGCAAATGCCCCTGGGTGAGAAGGGAACAAAGATTGCCGTAACCGGTGCGATTCTCGACCAGGAGAGGAAGGATGGCCCCGTCTTCCATCGTTAGGCTGGCGCCAATGATCGGCCGCACGCCCTGTTCGCGGCAGGCGACGGAAAACCGCTGCGCACCATACACCCCGTTGCGATCGAGCAGAGCTACCGCGGGCAGTCCCAGCTCCGCGGCGCGTTCCGCGAGCTGCTCGGGAAAAGAAGCGCCGCGGAGGAAACTGAAGGCACTGCTCGCGTGAACCTCGACGTAGGACATATGCGGGATCGAGCAGGTGAACGATTAGGAGCACGAGCAGGAGGAGGAAGAACTTGGCCGCTTGCTCGTAATCGTTCTGATAATCGTCCTCGTTCTCGTAATCCTCCTCTTGCTCAGTCGTAAACTCCTTCCAAATCCCCTCCACCATCCTCTTCCCGGAGACGACAGACAGCGCCATTCTCCAACTCCAAATCCCATTCCGTCCGTCGCCATCGTTTTTCGTCCCACCAATCGCTCGAACTCAGGTAGGGGCCTCGGCGGTCACAGACCCCCGCGATAGCAAAGGGGGGCGATAAACTATTCAGCCGCAACCGGCGCAACGCCGGGCCCATCCTCGGTTCGGCTGAGGAGTCGTTAGGCATCTCGCCCGCATCCCAGGCGAATGGTTCGAGGTGAAAGGCGTCCGCTCGATGCGAATCCTCCAGGACCGGCCGCCCGACCCGCTCCTTGCCGAACAATCCCGTGAGCCGATTGAGCGTTTCCTGCAGCCGGGCCGGGTCCCGCAGCGGGGTCTGGAAAAATTGAAACTGTTCTTCACGGGTTCGTGCCGGCTCTGCTTGGAGCCCCGCGGCGATGATGGGGTGCTCGGCGCGAAAATTTTCCAGGTGGGTCTGAAGAATCCGGAACAGCAGGTCGACCGAATTGGTCGGCTCGGGAATCTGAAAACGATGCCGGTAGGTGGTTTTATTCGCAAAAGTGACCGCGAAGATCAGCTCCTGCGCCACAAGGTAAAGAGCGCCCAGCCGCTGGGTAATATGTTCAAGAAAACGGCGCAGAACAAAGAGGAGCGGCTCGGCGGTTTCGATCTCGTGCTCGAATTCGATCTCCTCGGCAAACACTTCCGCCGGCCGGATGAGCTGGAGAAGACGGGTTGATTTGCCATTGGCCTTTTCCCAGAGGCGAATCGCCTCGGGTCCAAGGCGGGCGGAAAGTTCATCCTGGGGGAGAGCAGCGAGCTGCCCGAGGGTGTGGATGCCCCATTTATGGAGAATGGCAAGGAGGCGGGAAATTTCTGCGGCGCGCTCTGCGGCGTTCGGCATCAGGGAGAGTAGAACAAGGAGAATTCATGTTCAACAGAACATTTTTGGAGGAGCACCCGAAACTGAGAGAAAGGTAACGTTTCTAGCCCCCCGGCCCCAAAAGCCGCGCCTTCGCTTCAGCCGGGAGCGGCGAATGTACAATCCAGGCCGAGGCACTTTGCGGATCCCTTCTCAACCAAGCGCGAGCAACTATTTCCAATTCGCTGTTGCGCACGTTCTCGTTGCTGATCGTCGCTACCCACTGGAGCGCCGCCTGTGGATTGGAAACGGCCACGCTATGGGTGAACCCAATTACCGCCTGGTCGCGTGACGGTCCATCGGCCAGGTTGTCGAGCCAGGTGGCAGCGGCGACGGGATCACTCCGGCCCCAGAAACCAAGCAGGGTTTGAAACATCTGGGCACGACCCGGGCTTTCGGGCAAGGTCGCGGCGAAACTCGCGGCCGCCGCCGGGTCGCTTTCACTCCACCGCGCCAGGATCGGGTTGAGCGCACTGCTCCGGGTTGGCCCGTCGGGAAGCGTTTGCGCCCAACGCAAGGCAAACTGAACATCAGAATCGACCAGCTGCGCCGCAATGCTCTGGGCCGCGGACTGCTGGACCTCTCCCGAGGGGAGCCCAAGCACATAATTGGCTGCCGCCGCCGGTTCTTTTTTCGCCCAGGCGCTGAGGATTTCTTGTCGGATCAGGCTGGTGTTTCCAGTTGCCGGCAAAGAATCCGCCCAGCTCAACGCCATCCGCGGATCGGTCTTCGCCCATTGGCTGAAAAGTGTGGCGGAGAGCGAGTCGCGTTCGTCCGGGGAAAGCGATTGAACAAAGTTGAGGGCGCTCTGCGGGTCCTTCTCCGCGAGGGCGCCCCCGAGGGCCTGAACCGCGAGGTCGCGCGTCGGGCTGTGGCGAAGTTGAAAAACCCAGGCAGCGGCCGCGGCCGGATCCTTTCTCGCCCATTGGCCGACGATTTTCGGGACGAGCACTACGCCGCCCGGGCTTTTCAGGGCTTTCTCCAGTTGGGCCTGAACGTCCTCGCTGGCATCGTTAGGCGCAGGCGAAGGGCTGGCAGCCGCGGCTCGAAAATGATCCGCCGCCGATTCGTTAGGCGTGGTCAACGGCTGACGCTTCTCGACCGATTGCGACGGAGTCTGGTGCACTCCGCTCCACGGCCAAAGGGCGTCGCGATAAAAGAGAATTGCGCCCGCGATCACCGCCAGGGCGAAGATGAAGATGGCAACTCCAAAGCGTTTCATAAAAAAGCTCAACCGCCGGGGTTGAGCAGCCGCGCTTTGGTTTCTTGGGGCAAAGATGAATTCGCGATCCAGGCGGAGGCACTGCGGGAATCAATTTGCAACCAGGCGCGCGCGACATTTTCCAGTTGGCTGTCGCGCAGATTCTCGTTGGCGATGGTCGCCGCCCATTGCACGGCGGCCTGCGGATCGGAAGAAACAATACGACCGGCAAACGCGCCGACCGCCTGATCGCGCGAAACGCCATCGGGCAGACTGCCGAGCCAGGCGGCGGCGCCTGCCGGATCGTTCTTGCTCCAGGAACCGACCAGAGTCTGGAACATTTGAGCACGGGTGGGGCTTTCGGGAAAAGTCATTGCCCAGCTCGCCGCCGCCTGCGGATCGCGCGGGGCCCATTGCGAAATGAGGGAACTGGCGGCGGCGTTCCGCACCTCGCCCGCCAGGCGCGAAGTCATCTCGGCGGCTCTGGCCGGATCGCTCTCTGCCACCGCGCTGATGAGTGAGGGTAGCACGGCGGTGCGGGCGCCTGGGTCGGAGAGTCCCTGCGCCCAGTTGAAAGCGGCCTGGGGATCATTTTCCGCCCAGCGCCGGGCGATGTTGGTAAGCAAGCCGCGCCGGCCTTCGCCCTCGCTGTTCGTTAGGGCAAATTGTGCCGCGGCGGCCGGATCGTTTTCGCTCCATTGGCTGATGATCGGGTTGAGCGCCTCCTGTCGTGCCTCCGGCGGCAATTTTTCCGCCCAACTGATCGCCCTCTGGATATCGGAATTGGCCAGGAGCCGGGCGATCGTTTTCACAGCCTCTTGCTGCTCGGCGCCGGGCGACATCGAGCTGACGTAATTCGACGCGCCAGTTGGATCGGTCTGTGCCCAACCAGCCAGGGCGCTTTGCAGAACCTGCTGGTGTCCCTCGCCAACCGGCAACTGCTCGGCCCAGGCGAGCGCGGCCCGGGGATCGTTTTGCGCCCATTGTCGCGCGACATTTGCCCTCGCGCTGTCGCGCACTCGGCCGGGAGGCAGGGTCGCGATCATCTCGGCTGCCCGCACCGGGTCTTTGTTGGCCCAGCCGGAAAGGATCGCCTGCAAAGCATTGTCGTGCGCCGACCCGGGCGGGAGCGAGTTGGCCCAGTTGAAAGCCGCTTCCGGATCGTCGTTCGCCCAGATGGAAGCAACGCTCACCAAAGCGTTGTCTCGCGCCGAACCGGTGGGGAGAAGGGCGGCGCGCTGAGCCGCCGTGACCGGATCGCTGCTCGCCCACCGGGAAAAGATCGACCAGTAAGATTCCGGGCGCGTGCTGCCGCTCGCGGCCAGACCTTGGAGCAGGTCGAGCGCGCCCTGCGGGTCTGTGTCGGCAAGGGCGGAGATAACGGCTTGTTGCGCCCGGTCGCGTTCCTGGCCCGGCGGCAATTGCCGGACCCAGGCGCTAGCCGCGTTGGCATCTTTCTCCGCCCAGGAACGCACGGCGGCCGCCACAGTCTGGATTTGCTCGGAAGAACTGCCGCTGTTTTGGGCAAAAGCGATCGCGGCCAGCGGATCGCTCTCTGCCCAGCGCGAGATCAGCGTCACCATGTAGATCGATTTCTCTCGCCGTTCGGGCATCGACTGGAGAGCCTGAATCACATCGCGCACCTGGGTTGGGCTTAGCTTCGCAATCAGTTTGCTCATTTCGAGGTAGGAGCGCCGGTCAGCCGGGCGCGACATTGCGCTGCGCAGCCTGGAAAGAATTGCTTCCGTTGCACTCGAATTGTTCGACGGGCTTTGAATTGCGGGCGAGGAAGAGCGACTCGCAACCGCTGAAGTCGTCTGCGCGAAGGGGGTTCGTTGATTAACCGAAGAAACTTGTCGCGGCGGCGAAACAGGGGCCTTCGCTCGCTCCGAAGCGATGTAGCGCCCAACACCGACGCCAGCCAAAAAGGCCGCCAGCGCGACAAACGTAATGGCGAGACCAAACCGTTTCATTTGAATCAACCTAGCTAAAGCAGCAATCTGTCCAGTCGAGCCATGAGCAATTCCGCGATGCTCAAAAAGGGTTCCCCGGCGCAACACAAGAGGCAGGCGAGGATCGATTTGCTGCACGCTGGAAACCCGCAATCAAATCAGGCTAGAAACCCGAAGTTAGAGGGTCAGAGAATCTTCACCGGGCATGGCGGCAGGGCTTTGAGGAAGGCTCGCCCGTAGGATTTGGTCAGGACCCGGTTGTCGAGAATGACGACAATCCCGTGGTCGCTCTTTGTTCGAATAAGCCGGCCGACGCCCTGGCGCAGCTTCAGAATCGCCTCGGGCAACGAATACTCGGTGAAGGCGTCGCCGCCGCGGGCTTCGATCAACTCGAGCTTAGCCTCGATCAGCGGATGATCGGGCACGGCAAAGGGCAGGCGCGTGATAATGACATTGGAGAGCGCTGCACCAGGCACATCCACGCCCATCCAGAAACTGTCCGTTCCGAACAGGACACTGCGCGGAGTTGTCTTGAACTGCTCGAGCAGGCGGGTCCGCGGCGCGCCTTTGCCCTGGACGAGCAAGTTCAGGTTTTGCCTAACGAAAAAAGACTCCATCGCCGCGGCAAGTTGCTGCATCGTGCGATAGCTGGTGAAGAGGACGAAGGCCCGCCCATTCGTCTCGACCACGAAACGCCCAACCCATTCGGCAAGTGCGTCGTGGTAGGCGGCTTCGCGCGGGTCGGGCATTTTCCGCACGACAAACAACTTCATCTGCTTTTCAAAATCGAACGGGCTCCCCAGCTGCAACGGCTCGGCCTCAGTCGCGCCGACCCGCTGCCGAAAATAGGCGAGATCGGGCCGGCCGACCGCGAGGGTCGCGCTCGTCAGGATGCTGCTGCAGTTTTCCCGGAAAAGCATCCGGCGCAGGACCGGCGCGACGTCGATCGGGGCGGCGTTGAGGGTGATATTTTGCGCGGCTTTTCCAGTCCGCTCCACCCAGTAAACGTGCTCGTGCGCGCTTTGCTCGAGGAAAATCGAAATTCCCTGGCGCGCGTCGCGGATTCGGCGGCCGTGCTCCTGCAATTCCGCCCGGAGAAATTCGTCTTCGGTCTTGCGTGCGACTTCAAGGATGCGTGCTTGCAGCGCAGCCAGCCGCCCGGTGATGCTGTCGTTCACGAAATCGGCTTCGCGCACCCGATACTCGCGGCCCTTCTTGAAATCACTCCGTTGCTCGACCGTCTGGAAAAACTGGTCGGCCTCCTCGGCTAACGACGCCGCGAGCGTGACCCCGGCCGCGTCGCGCATGACGGTAAAAAGGCCTTTCTTCGAACGCGCATTGTAAAGTCGCTGGATCGTGGCGCGCAGGCCGTATTGCGAGACGCCGATCCCGATCTGGCGGGAAGCGGTCTGCTCGAGGGTATGGGCTTCGTCGAAGATCAGGAAGTCGTTAGGAAAGAGATAACCCTTCTCGCGTTCCTCCTGTTCCTCGAGACTGCCCAGGAGGATGAAAAGAAGGGTGTGATTGAGCACGACCAGGTCGGCCGCCAGCACCCGCTTGCGCGCCTGTTGGAAAAAGCAGCGCGGATTTTGTCCGCAGGTCTTGGTCGTGCAGAGATGTGCTTCGCTGCAAATCTGAGTCCAGACTTTTGGGTCGGGCTCGATCGCGAGGTCGCTCAGGGTGCCGTCGCGGGTCGTGCGGGCCCAGTCCGCGAGCCGGGCCAGATCGCTCTGCTCGGTCGTGGTGAAAAGATCGTTGGCCTGGGCAATGGCCCGATCGAGCCGGCGGCCGCAGAGATAGTTCTGCCGGCCTTTCATCAGCGTCGCTTCAAATTCGAGCGGCAAAATTTTTTTCAGGATCGGAATGTCTTTCTGGAGGAGTTGTTCCTGAAGATTGATCGTGTGGGTGGAAATGATGGCTTTACGGTTTTGCTCGATCGCGAAAAGGATTGCCGGGACGAGATAGGCGAGCGACTTGCCCACTCCCGTGCCAGCCTCGACCACGAGGTGGCGTTCTTCCTCGAGCGCGGCCGCGACGGCCGCGGCCATCGCCTGCTGCTCCGGCCGGTATTCGAAATTGCGCGCCTTCGCAAGCAGTCCATCGGGCGCGAAAACCGTTCGCACCCGCTCGACAAAATCGCTCCCGAGAGAATCTTTGAGCGCAATCACACCGCGACGCTACGCTCCGCTTCGCTTCGCGGAAATCCGAAATCCGAATATCGCCGATGAGGCTGCTCGACCACTACATCGTCCGCAATTTCCTCCAGCCCTACCTGTATTGCATCATCGGTTTCCTCTCCATCTGGCTCATCTTCGACATCAGCGACAACAGCTCGATTATCTTTGATAAGAACGCCCCCCTCCGGCTCGTCCTCCAGTTCTACTGGACTCAAATCCCGCAGGTCCTGGTCATTTTACTTCCGGTTTCCCTCCTGCTCGCTCTTCTCTTTTCGTTAGGCAGAATGTCCCGCGCCAACGAGATCGTCTCCATGCTCACCGCCGGAGTGAGTGTGCCGCGGGTCATTTTTCCACTCCTTGTCATCGGGTTGCTCACCACCGGGGTGACCCAGGCGCTGAATTATTCGCTGGCCGCTCATGCCGAGCTGGCCCGGAAGAATTTTATCGATCAGGTCAACCGGGGCGGGCCGCGCGAGACCACGATTGACGCCCAGGTTTTCCGCAACCGGACCGATAACCGCACCTGGTACATCGCGCATTTCAAGCCGGAGACGAACCGTTTCAGCGGCGTCCACGTGGTGCAACAGGATGGGCGGGGCAATATTTTTCGCGATTACATTGCGACCGAGGCGCAGTACGAGCCGTCAAGTCGGCGCTGGATCTTTGAAAAGGTGAAGCTCGTCGATTACGACCTGGCGGGCAATATCACCCGGTCGAAAATTGTGCCTTTCCTCATCGTCAGCGGCTGGAGCGAGACACCTTACCGGCTGGCCAGCGCCAACGTGCGGCCGGAGTTCCTCGGCATCGCCGAGTTGCGGCATTACCTCGAGGCCAACGCCGATTTTCCCGAAACGCTCCTCGCCCCCTTTCGCACCCAGCTGGAATATCGCTGGGCCCTGCCCTGGACCTGTTTCGTCGTCACGATTATGGCCGCGCCGCTCGGGATCGGCTTCTCCCGCCGTGGGATTCTCGCGAGCGTGGCGGCGGCGATCGCGCTCGTGTTTACGATGAATTTTTTGACCCACCTTTTTCTCGCCCTCGGCGAAGGCGACCGCGTTTCCCCGGTGGTCGCGGCCTGGACACCGAACGCGATCTTTTTCGTGGTCGGCCTTTATCTCCTGCACCTTCGCGCGACCAATCGCGAGACGCCGGCCTTTAATCCGGCCGCGCTCTGGCGTAATTTGCGCGCCGGATGAATCCGTTAGGAGAAGAATGGTCGATCCAGCATCGGGCGGAGAAGTGCGCCCTCACCGGAAGGCCATTTGAGCCGGGCGAAAGTTTTTACACCCTGCTTTTTCGCGACCGGGACGGCTTTCACCGCCAGGACCTGAGCGAGGAAGCCTGGCAGCAACGGAACGATAATCTCCAGCCCTTCTCCTTCTGGCGTTCGCGCTTTGAGCCGCCGCCGCCCACGCCGCCCGAGCCGTTGCCGAAGGAGAACGCGGAGGACCTCTTCCGTCGGCTTGTCTCTCAAGGCGATTACGCCAATACCAATGCCTGTTACGTGCTGGCTGCGATGCTCGAGCGAAAAAAAATTCTCAAACAAATCGAGAGCGAAGAGCGCGACCGCGGCCCGGTCCTGATTTACGAACATATGAAAACGGGAGACGTCTTCGTCGTGCCCGATCCAAAGCTGCGGCTCGACGAGCTGGAGAGCGTGCAAAGGGAAGTGGCGCAACTGCTGCAGAACAGTGGGACGATGGTATGAGAACCATGCATGCCTGGTTTTCCAACGATTGTTTTCCGCTCTACCTCGCGCCGATGGCCGGGGTGTCGGACAAGATTTTCCGTCAGCTGTGCAAAGAGCGCGGGGCGGACGTGCTCGTGACGGAATTTGTTTCCGCCGAGGGAATTTTTCGCCGGAACGAGCGCACCCGGCGTTATCTTGATTTCGACGAAATCGAGCGTCCGTTAGGCGTGCAGTTGTTCGGCGGCAACCCCGAGCACATGGCGGAAGCAGCCCGGCAGGTGATTGAGTGGGTCCGGCCAGATTTCATCGATCTCAATTTCGGCTGCCCGGTGAACAAGGTGGTGGCGAAGAACGGCGGCTCGGCCCTGCTCAAGGATTGCCCATTGTTAGGCAAAGTCGCTCGAGCGGTCGTGCAGGCGGTGGCGCCGCTGCCGGTAACGGCGAAAATCCGGATCGGCTGGGACGACAAATCGGTCAACGCGGTCGCGGTCGCGCGGCAACTGGAGTCGTTAGGCGTGGCCGCCCTCGCGGTGCATGGTCGTACCCGCGCCCAGGGGTATTCGGGGAGCGCGGATTGGAATGTAATTGCTGAAGTTGCCGGGGCGATCTCGATTCCCGTGATCGGCAACGGGGATCTCTTGACCCCGGCTGATGTCGCGAAGCGCAAGGCGGAAACCGGGATCGCCGGGGCGATGATCGGACGGGCCGCAATGAATTCACCCTGGATTTTTTCCCAGACAAAACAGTATCTCGCGACCGGCGACTTGCTTCCGCCGCCCCAGCCAACGGAGAAATGGGCGCTCATTCAGCGGCACTGCGAGTTGGCGGTGGACGAATGCCGCCGAAATGGCCCCTCGCCGGAAGCGGCCGAGGATCTCGCGATGCGCTCGATGCGCGGCCGGCTCATGGCTTACAGCAAAGGCATGCCCGCTGGGAAAATGCTCCGGGAAAAATTCCAGCACGTCCGCACCCTGCGGGAGGTAGAAGAGATTGCCCAGGTCCATCTCGTGACCTGCCTGGAAGTGGTCTAGCGTCCGCCGGGTAGCGCACTCGTAGTCGAGTGCTGGCGACGGTGTTGCACCGTCGCGGACTTTTCTGGCTTGGAAGCTCGGCCAAGGGCATGACTCGTCCGGGAAAGTTCGTCGCGGTGGAACACCGCGACCAGCACTCGAGGACGAGTGCGCTACCCGGACTGCGTGGCCTGCGATTGGCGAGAAGGTTCAAACCTGGGTAAATTCATTTCGTGTCGACAAACCCGTCGCCGCAGGGCGAAATCAAATACAAGATCGGCAATGAGCGGCTCGTTAAGGTGACGGAAAACGCCTCGCGCAAGCTCACCTCGCTCCTCGCGAAACAGGGCCGGCCGCAGGGCGCGTTGCGGGTTGCCGTGATCGGCGGCGGGTGCTCCGGGCTGCAATACAAAATGGACCTGGTCGATGGCCCGGCGAATCGCGACATCCTGGTCGAGTCGCAAAATGTCCGCGTGGTGGTCGATCCCAAGAGCGCTCTTTTCGTCAGCGGCTCCGTCCTCGATTTTAGCGAAGACCTGCAAAAGGGCGGATTCAAGGTGACCAACCCGAACGCGGTCGCACACTGCTCCTGCGGCGAGAGCTTCTCAGCATGATTGATTACTTCGCGCTCCTTGGCGAAGCGCGGCGTCCCTGGATTGATCTGGAAAAGCTGAAGGCGAAATACTTCGCGCTCGCCCGGGAACGACTGGCCGACGCGGAGCTGAACGAAGGTTATCGGGTGCTAAGTGATCCGCGGCTCCGCCTGCATCATCTCCTCAGTCTCGAGGGCGTTGATCTGAAAGCCGGCCGCAAGATTCCGCCGGCGCTGGCGGAGTTGTTCTGGAACACTGGGAATCTTCTGCGGGAAGTCGAGCACTGGCGGGTCAAGCACACGGCAGCGCCCAGTGCGGTCGCGCGCGCCTTGGTCAGCGGCGAACGAGTGAAGCTGATCCAGCGATTGACCGAGCACGAGGCAAAGCTCGATGCCGCGTATGAGGAGGTGCTCGATCGATTCCGCGGGATCGATCGCCCCAAGGAGCACGCGCTCCTGATCGAGCTTTACGATTCCATCGCCTACCTCACGCGTCAGCGCGAGCAGGTGAAGGAAAAGCAGTTGCAGTTGGAGAGCGATTCGCCCGGGTAGCGCACTCGTTTCGAGTGCTGGCGGCGGTGTTGCACCGTCACGCAGTTTCCCTCGCGAATGACCAAAGGGGATCGAGCAGCGGTTGGCCTAACGACTCGACCAGAAGAAGTTCGTTGCCCTGGAACAGCGCGACCAGCACTCGAAGACGAGTGCGCTCCCCCGACCGGAAATGGCCACACCGATTAACGAATCGGAATAACGAAAAAGGGCGGGATTCTCCTTGCGCATAACGAAATCTGCGGCGAGCATGTTCATATGCTCACTCCCGGTCAGCGCGCCGTGCTTCAGTTCATTCAATCGGAGCAGCGCGCGAAAGGGCTCACCCCGAGCACGCGCGAGATCCAGGAACACTTCGGGTTCGCCAGCCAGACCTCGGTCATGCAGTACATTGCGGTCCTGGAACGAAAAGGTTTTCTCCAGCGCCATGCTCGCAAGGCGCGCGCCCTAGTTACCTCGGCACCGCACAGCCGGGTGGTGGATGTGCCGATTTATGGCGAAATCCCAGCCGGCATGGCGACCCTGGCCGAGCAAAACATCGAGGGTCATGTCGCGCTTGATTTGCATTCGCTTAATGCTGGGCGCAACGCGCGCACCTTTGCCTTGCGGGTGCGGGGCGATTCGATGATCGGAGCGCATATCCTCGATGGTGACATCGTTATTCTGGAGGACCGGCAGACGGCAAAGAACGGGGAGATTGTCGCGGCTTTGATCGACGGCGAGACGACCCTCAAGCGCTACCTGGTCGAGCGCGGCCGGCCTTACTTGAAGGCGGAAAATCCGAAGTTCCCCAATTTGATCCCGGCGCGAGAATTGCGGATTCAGGGCGTAATGCGTTCGCTCGTGCGGAAACAGCCTCGCGGTAGTTGAGAGCACAGCCATGGCGTAGCACGGCCATGACCGTAGCACGGCCCTCTTCGGCTCTGGGGCCAGCGGGCGTCTCGACCGGTGTTTCGTCGGCGTGAGATTGATTCACCCTGGCGAGATACCGGGGAGCGCGCATCTCCGTGACCAAGAGTGTTCCCTTGAACATATTCCATCCATACGGCATCTTAGGTTCATGCCGGCGAGCCGAATCGTCGATCTCCGCAAACTTCTGGCCGAACGTTTTCCCCAGGAAACTCTCCCGCCGGCAAATCAGATCACGACCGGGATGGGACCTCTCGATAAGGTGCTCGAGGGCGGCCTAACGAAAAGCGCAATGACCGAATTGATCGCTTCTCCTGGAAACGCGGGGAGCGCATCGCTCATCGCCGCCCTTCTCCAAGGCGCCTGGCGCAACCGTTATTTCCTCGCCCTGATCGACGGGCGCGATTCCTTCGATCCTCAATCGCTCGGACCGGCTGCCCTGCGGAATCTGCTTTGGATTCGTTGCCACAAGGCGAGCGAAGCGATGCAGGCGGCGGATTGGCTTTTGCGGGATGGAAATTTTCCGATCGTGGTTCTCGATCTCGTCCTCAATCCCCTCCCCGAGCTGGGTCAAATTCCCTTGAGTCACTGGTATCGGCTGCAACGTCTGGTCGAACCCGCGCCGACCGCGTTTCTCGTTCTGACCCCGCGGAGCATGATCAGCAGCGCACAATGGAAGCTGGTGCTGGAGAATCGATGGAGCCTTTTCCAGCTCGATTGCCCCGCGGCCGAGCTGCAAGCGAAAATCAAGTTTCGCCTGCAACGAGCTCAGCCTAACAAATGGCGAGAGGAAATGGCGGAGGTGGGTTGAAGCGAGGAAGCAGACTTGCCGCTTGACGCTTTAACCCTTCAACGCTTTAACGCCCGCCATGTTCGCCGCGATTTATCTTCCTGATTTCGAATTGCAGGCCGTCCTCCGCCACCAGCCCAAGCTCTGGAATAAACCGGTCGCGATCCTCGATCGTGCCGAGGCCAAAGCCACCATCTTCCAACTCACCTCATCCGCCGCCGCGGCGGGAGTGAGGGTGGGAATGACGGCGAGCCAGGGATTAGCGCGCTGCCTTGGTTTGATCATCAAATCTCGTCAGCCGGCCCAGGAAAAAATTGCCGGAGAGATTTTGCTTCATCATGCCGGGACGCTGGCACCGCAGATCGAAGCGACCGCCCCGGGAGTGTGCACCGTTCATTTTACAACCCGAAAAAACTGCCGGGAGAATATCGAGCGAGTCGTTAGGCAACTGGCCGGCTTGCAGCTCACCGCCCAGGCCGGTCTCGCCTCCACCCCGGACCTGAGTTTTCTCGCCGCCACTCTCGGGCGGCCGGTGTTGCAGGTGGAGAACGAAAAAGAATTTCTCGCCCCGTTGCCGCTCGAGACCCTGTTGGGTCTGGCGCAACTGTAGCGGCGGTCTATGACCGCCGAAGGTTTAGCTGGCAGTCGAAACGTTTCGGCGGTCACAGACCGCCGCGACAAAATCAGCTCCCGGCGTAATCGGGATATTTTTGGCGCAATTGCGTCCGGGCCTGCTCGGCCTCGTTAGCCTTGCCCGCCTTTTCGTAAGCCCTGGCCGCTTTCGCCAAGGCTTGCGGCGTGATCTCGGGATCGTCGTAGAGCAGCGCCACGCTCATGAAGGCTTTGCCCGCGTCTTCAAATTGCTCTCGCTCCATCTCGACCTCGCCCGCCAGCAATCGAGCCTGCGCGTTCACTCGCCCTTCCGGCTGCAACTTCATGATTTCTTCCGCGATCTTCTCCGCGTCGTCCGGTTTGTGCGCGCCGATCTTGGCTTCGCCGAGCGCAATCAGCGCCTTGGCCCTGGCTGCCGGATCGCTCGTGCTTTCGAGGAATTTTTGGAACGACGCGTCCGCCTCCCCCGGCCGGTTCTGTTTCATCTGCGCGTCGCCGAGATAAAACCAGAAATCCGGCTTCACGCTTGTCACATTCACGGCCTTGCTCAACGCGCTCAGATATTTGACCGCGGCGCCGTACTCCTTGGCGTTGTAAAATTCCAGGCCAAGCCACTGGAGGATTTCCGCCGGCACCTGTCCGTTCGGCGCGGCGGCGTAGAATTTGTCGATCTCTCCGGCGAGCTTGTCGCGTTGCTTGAGATAGAACCAGGAGGACATGATACGGAGCGCGGCCGGGACACCGTATTGCTCTTTGTTCATCTCCCGCGCCTTGCTCATCTCCGCGATGGCGGTCTCGTAATCCTTCTGCTCAAAAGCAACCTTGCCGATGTAGTAATGCGCCTGGGCTGCAGCCGCCGTCTTGGGAAATTCCGTCAGCAACTGTTGGAAGGTCGCGACCATGCCCTTGTTGTCGCCGAGCTGGCCGAGGATCAGCGCTTTTTCCTGCAAGGCGGCTTGGCGTTCCGGCGCCTTGGGATAACTGATAAGCAGCTGCTCGAGGTCGCTTCGCGCTCGTTCGTACTGTTTCGTCTCCTGGTAGGCGAGGGCGCGTTGGGCGAGGGCGGAGGGTAGCTGCGGGTTATCGGGAAAAGCCTGGATGAAATAGTTGAACGCATCGATCGCCTTGTCCGGCTGCCTGGTTTGGACAAAACACCACCCAAGCTTGAAGGCCGCCTCGGCCCGCAACCGCGGCGAAAGTTTGGAATCGCGCAGCCCGTCATAAACCGTCGCGGCTGCGGCGTAATCTTTCGCCTTGTAAAGCGATTCGGCCTTGAGCAGTCGCGCCTGATCGGTCTGCTCGCCCTCGGGATTATCATTGATAAACCCGTCGATCTTCTCGCGCAGCTTCGGGTCGTTAGCGTTGTAGAGCGCGATCAGGTGTTGATACTGCGCCTCTTTCGCCTCGGGCCGGCCGGGATATTTCTCCAGCACCTCGCGGTAAAGCCGATCGGCTTCCTTGTAATGACCGAGCTGGCGGTGACTATTCGCCGCGAGCAGGATCAGCTCGGGGCGCACTTCCTCGGGCACGTCGCTTTTCGTCTGTAGGTAATCGGCGATCACTTTGGCGTGCTGGCCCGATTGGTATTCGGCTCGGAGCAGACCGACCGCCGCGATCCCACGCCAGCGGCCCGCCTTCGGCAGGTCGCGTCCCTTTTGCAAAAGGGACGTCGCCTTGGCGAGCATGACTTTGTCCGCTTTTTCATCCTGGGCGAGATCGAGCGCGACGAGGCCGGCCCGCACGGTGGCTTCCGCTTTCAAAGCCTCGCTCTTTGTCTCCGTGGCCAGGGCCTGAAACTGCCTGAAGGCATCCGCCTTGCGCCCGGCAGCGAGAAAAATTGTGCCCACCGCCAGACGCGCATCGTCCCGGAACGGATTGGGATTTTTCGCCGCGATGACCTGCTCATAAACGTCGCGCGCTTCGTCGGTGCGTTTGAGATTCTCCAGGCAGCGCGCTTCGAAATAGCGGGCGGAGAGTGCGAGATCGGACGACTTCACCTTCGCCGCCGCGCGATGAAAAAGAGGCAGCGCAGACGACCAGTCTTTTTCGGTAAAGAAAATTTCCGCCAAACCATAGGAAGCCGGGCCGGCCAGCTCGGCGTCGGGAAAATCCTTGAGCAAAGTCTGGAAGCTGGTCCGCGCCGCCGGGGTGCGGTTGAGCGCGCGGTAGGCTTCGCCCATGTAAAAGAGGGCGGTCGCGCGCTCGGGGGAATCCGGATAAAGCCCGAGGAACTTTTCATATTCGGGGACGGCGAGGTCGTAGAGTTTTCGCGCGAAGAGGCCGTTGGCGTAATCGAGCTGGCGCTTTTCCGGCGGTTCGGGTTCGTTAGGCTGGGAGACTCCCGGCGTCTCGGTCGGAGCAGGGACCTCGGTTGCGGCCCGCGGCACCGGGAGCGCCCGCATCCAGGTCGGTTCCGGCGGCGGGCTTGGCCTGACGACCGGGACAGCGCGCGCCACCGGCGGCTCCTCTACCGGGATGGCACGGCGCACCCGCGGCGTGGGCGGCGGCGTCATCTGGCCGGGCAGGTTTGGGAGAAAGGAGGATCCCGCGGCCGCAATCGCGAGCGCGGCGATCGTCACGCGCCTCCTCATTTTGCGGTCGCGAAGGCGACGTTGGTCACTCCGGCCTGGCTGCAAAGGTCGAGCACGTTGACGATGTTCCTGTATTCACCCGCTTCGTCGCCGCGGATCACCACCGCCTGGTCGGCATTGAGCTGCACCAGGTTCTTGAGCAAAGCGAGCAGGTCCGCCCCGGAAAGGACCCGACGATTCACCACCACACTGCCGTCGGCTTTCACGTTCACGATCACGTCGCCGATCGGCGCGGTTTTTGGTGTGGCCGAAGTGGCTTTGGGGATTTTGATGTCGAGTTCGTTCTCATTGCGTGCGGCGTTCCAGGTGAGAAGGAAGAAAATCAGGAGCAAGAGGAGCACATCGACCAACGGCGCGAGCTGGATTCCGGGATGTTGCGAAGCGGCGCGGCTACGGAAGTTCATTGTCTGATGGGTGATGCGAGATACGTGATGGGCGATCTATCTCGCATTGCCCATCCCACGTCCCCCCGCGCGCTAAAATTCATCCTCGAGCAGGACCGGGGTGCGTTCCGGCCGGCGCGCATGCTGAAGTGAAAGAAGAGCAATGATGTGAGTGCTAGCCGCTTCCAGCTCGGACACGAGACGCTGCGCCCGCCCGCGGAAGATGGCGTAGAAAATCATCGCCGTGATGCCGATGCCGAGACCGCCGCAGGTGTTGATCAGCGCCTCGCTGATGCCTTTTGAAAGCAAAACGTAGCGGGTCGGTCCCAGCTCGGAGCCGAGCGCGCCGAAGGAGCGGATGATTCCGATCACCGTGCCGAACAAACCGACCAGCGGACCGATCGTTGCGATGTCCGCCAGGTAAGTCACGCGATTGTGCAGATTGGTCGCGACCCGCGTCCCTTCGGTTTCCGCGATCTCGCGTGCCTGGGCAAACTCGGCATTTGGATTCTTCGTCATGAAATCGAGCGTCTTTTGCACAACCCGGGCGATCGCTTCGCCGTGGCGGTTCGAGACCGCGAGCAGCCCAAGATAATCCCGTTTGCGGAGGAGGGCGTCGGCCGTGGCCATGTAGCCGCTGCTCACGATCGCGCCCCGGCGGATGGTGAAAAAAAATACGACGATGAGCATGACCGAGAGAATCGAGAGGAGAAAGAGAACGAGCATCACCGGCCCGGCCTGGGTCATCGCCTGGAGGAGATTGGTCGTGGGCGGCAGCACTGGCTGGTCAGGCGCCGTCGGAGCTTGCGCCAGAGCCTGGCTGGCGCCGGCGCAGATCACGAGCAGTGAAAGAAACCGCTTCATGCTCAATTGGGCCTTAGCATAGGCGTCGGGCCGATCGATGCAAATTCATCGGAGGAGAGACAGGGTGACAGCCGCGTGTGTTCATTGTAGCCGGTGCCCGGCGCGTTTGTTGTAGGCCGGGGGCGGTGACCCCGGCCAGGCTGCTCGCAGTTGTAGCCGGGGGCGATGATCCCGGCCTGCTGCTGCGGCGCCGTAAGCGTCCCAAGATGCCCGGCCCTGCCGAAGCACGACCCCTCGAAGAACCAATTAGACCCGCGCACTTGCACGCCGATCCCGCGCGAATCCACGTGCTCCACCGGCCGGGTTTGGCCCGCGATCACCGGACGGTCTTCCTGCCCGAGGCGCTCGACCGCAAACGTCCCGGGCGCTCCCGGCCGCGGCGATACGTCTTTCCTGACCACACTTTCCGCCACAGCTTTACCACCCACCTGCTCGAAACCGGCTACGACATTCGTACCGTCCAGGGACTTTTAGTCACCGCGATGTCTCTACGACCACGATCTACACCCACGTTTGAACAAACCTGGCTTGCCATTCGCAGCCTGATCGACGAAAAATGGAAAATAAAAATGTTGCCTCTTGCCGTGATAGGCGAAAAAATGTTCGCCTTTAAAGACGAACTTTCGTCTAATTCTCGTTAGGCGTAGATCCACAAGTCGACACTCACTATGAAGGAACCCGGATTGACTGATGCAAAAGAACCTGAACTGACTCGAGAGGCAAAGGAAGCAATTCGTGGATACCTACTCAAGATGATTACACTTCCGGGCATTGTCGTCACGCTGCTGAGCTTTGTCATCGGATATG
>Ga0081539_10003087_pt1 | contig 21403 bp, 26 predicted proteins | sample TabmetS4T2R2_FD_71023 | JGI IMG/M metagenome (GOLD analysis project Ga0081539, IMG submission 71023) | Tabebuia heterophylla rhizosphere microbial communities from the University of Puerto Rico - S4T2R2 | ecosystem: Host-associated > Plants > Roots > Rhizosphere ...
TCCCGCCATCCGCTCAAGGTCGCTTTCGTCGCGCTGGCCGCGGCCGCCACTCTGCTCTACAGCTGCACCACGGCGAAGGTGGACACTTCAACGCCCGAATCGAAGCGCGCGATCAACGCGCACGGCTCGGAGCTCATCGACCAGGGCCGAGAGATCTTCCGCTTCGACACGTTCGGCAGCGAGGCCTTCTGGGTGAAGACGCGCCTGCACGACGCGATCGCCGGAGAAAAGAATGGCGGCGTCGGCCCCGGCGTGAGTCCGAACCTGGCGCTGAAGCTGGGACTCAAGGTCGACCTGCAGAAGACGCCGAAGGCGCTGCTGCCGCTGCTCCAAGCGGGCAAGGTGGACTTGAATGACCCGTCCAATACGCTCGCGCTCCTGAAAGCGGACATGGTGCTCGGCGTCAAAGGCTTCTTCACTGAGGACGGCAAGCGGCTGCGCGCCATCGGCATTACCTGCGCGCTGTGCCACTCGACGGTGGACGACTCGCTGAAGGAAGGCATTGGCGGGCGCCTCGACGGCTGGCCCAACCGCGATCTCAACATCGGCGCCATTGTCGCCGCCGCACCCGACCTCAGCATGTTCGCGCAGCTCCTGCAGGTCGACGAGGCTACCGTGCGCAAGGTGCTGAACAGCTGGGGGCCGGGCAAGTACGACGCCGAGCTCAATATCGACGGCAAGGCCTTCCGGCCGGACGGCAAGCCGGCCGCGACGCTCAACCCGCCGGCCTTCGGCCTCGCCGGCAACAACCTGCACACGTGGACCGGTGGGTGGGGAACGGTCAGCTATTGGAACGCCTATGTCGCCGTCACGCAGATGCACGGCCAGGGCACGTTCTTCGACCCGCGGCTCGATGACGCCAAGAAGTTTCCGGTCGCCGCGCGCACCAAGCTCGGGCACACGGTGCCGCAAGGCGAAGACAAGGTCACTTCCAAGCTGCCGGCACTGCACATGTACCAGCTCTCCCTGCCGACACCCAAGCCGCTGGAGGGCAGCTTCGACAAGGCCGCCGCCGGCCGCGGCCAGGCGCTCTTCAGCGGAAAGGCGCGCTGCGCGAGCTGCCACGTGCCGCCGCTTTACACCGAGCCTGGCTGGGCGCTGCATCGCGGCGAGGAGATCGGCATCGACAACTTCCAGGCCGACCGTTCGCCCGACGGCCGTTATCACACGATGCCGCTGCGCGCGCTATGGGACACGAAGAAGATCCACAAGGGCGGCTTCTATCATGACGGACGCTTCGCCACGCTCGCCGATGTCGTCAATCACTACGACCGCCATTTCGCTACACGCCTCTCCGAGCAGGAGAAGGCGGATCTCATCGAATATCTCAAGTCCATCTGACCGCTATGCAAACACCCGCCAGCATTGCCCGCCATCCGATCCATCCGATGCTCGTGCCGATTCCGATCGGCCTTTGGATCTTTTCCTTCGTCTGCGACCTGATCTATCGCTTCGGCGGCGCCGCCGAGCCCTGGACCACGATCGCGCTCTACAGTATGGTCGGCGGCATCCTCGGCGCGCTCGCCGCCGCCATTCCCGGGCTGATCGACCTCCTGTCGCTCCCCGAGGGGCCGCGCGCCACGGCGATCAAGCACATGGCGCTCAATCTGACGGTGGTGGCGCTCTACATCGTTAACACGGTGATGCGCTGGCGCGAGCCGCAGAACCCCGGCGGGCTGGTCTGGCTCTCGCTCTTCGCGCTCGTACTGCTGGTCATCTCCGGGTGGCTCGGTGGCAAAATGGTCTACGAGTACGGCGTAGCCGTGTCCACGACCACCGACCCTGCGAAGCGCTACTGACCTGTCCGTAATTGGCGGCGCCACGGTGGCCGTGGCGCTCGCCGTGCTGACCGGGTTCGGCGGCTGCGCATCGCACGAGCGGCTCGAGCCGATCCAGCAACCGCCGTCGTTCTCGCGCGAGGCCGTGGCCAAGGGCGCCGAGCTCGCCCACCTCGGCAATTGCATGGGCTGCCATACCGCGGAAGGGGGCAAGGCGTACGCCGGCGGCACGCCGATCAAGACGCCGTTCGGCACGATCTACGGCACCAATATCACGCCGGATCGCGACACCGGCATCGGCGGCTGGTCGCAGGACGCGTTCGCGCGCGCGATGCGCGAGGGCGTGGACCGCGACGGCCGGCATCTGTATCCGGCGTTCCCATACGATCATTTCACCAAGCTCACGGACGAAGACATCGCCGCGCTCTATGCCTTCGTCATGACGCGCGAGCCGGTGCGGCAGGAAAATCCCGCGAACCGCGTGCCGATTCCGCGAGCCTTCATCGGCGTCTGGAAGTCGCGCTATCTCGAGCGCGGCACCTACCAGCCGGTCGCCGGCCGCAGCGCCGAGTGGAACCGCGGCGCCTACCTCGTGCAGGGGCTCGCGCATTGCGGCGCCTGCCACACGCCCCGCAATGCCATGGGCGCCGAGCGCAAGGAGGCCGCGTTCGCCGGCGGCGAGGCGGAAGGCTGGCACGCGCCGGCGCTGAACAGTGCTTCGCCGTCGCCCGTGCCGTGGACGGTGGACGCGCTGCACGAATACCTGCGGCACGGCATGGCCGATCTGCACGCGATGAGCGCCGGGCCGATGGCGGAAGTGGTGCGCGACCTCTCGCAAGTCGCCGAAGCCGACGTGCACGCGATCGCGACCTACGTCGTCTCACTCGATACCCGCAACGATGCCGAGCGCAAACGCGTGCGCGAGGCGGCGCTCGCGCGCGCGCAGGCGTCGAAAGCGGTGCAGGGCAATGTCACTTACGATGGTAGTTGCGCCGAGTGCCACAACCGCGGCCGCGCCGAGGAGGGCGGGGCGCTGGAGTTGCCGCTCGGCACCGCGCTCACGATCCCTACACCGCGCAATCTCGCCTACATCATCCGCGACGGCATCGTGCCGCCCGACGGCGAGCGCGGCGCGTGGATGCCCGCGTTTGCCGGCGCGCTCACCGACGAACAGCTCACCGATCTACTCATCTATCTGCGCGCGCTCAGCGGCCAGCCGGCATGGCCGAACGTGGCGGCCGAGGTGCGCCAAATCTCGCGAGGTCACTGATGGCAAAGCTAGACGTGAATGGGCGCATGCACGAGGTGCATGCCGATGAGGGGACGCCGCTTCTCTACGTGCTGCGCGAGGAGCTGGCCTTGAACGCCGCCAAGTTCGGCTGCGGCCTCGGGCAATGCGGCGCCTGCACCGTGCTCGCCGACGGCGAGGCGATCTTTTCCTGCATCACGCCGATCTCGGTGGTGCAGGGGCGCAAGATCCGCACGGTGGAAGGTCTCGGCACGGCGGAGAAGCCGGGGCCGATGCAGCAGGCGTTCATCGAGGCGCAGGCCGCGCAATGCGGCTACTGCATTCCCGGAATGATGATGCGCACGCAGGCGCTCCTCGAGAGGAAGCCGGGCGCGAGCGAAGCCGACATCCGCGCCGCGCTGCAGCCGCATCTTTGCCGCTGCGGGACGCACATGAGGATCGTGCGCGCCGCGGTGCGGGCCGCCGAGCTCATGCGGGGGAAATCATGAACCGGCGCGAATTCATCACCACCGGCGGGGCGTTGATCGTCAGCTTCTCGCTTCCCGCTTTCGGCCAAAAACTGCCGGGCGCGCTCGACAAGGAGCCGATGCTCGACGCCTGGCTGCGTGTGGGCACCGAAGGCATCACCGTGTTCACCGGCAAGGCCGAGCTCGGCCAGGGCATCAAGACTGCGCTCCTGCAGATTGCCGCCGAGCAGCTCGCCGTGCCCATGTCGTCGATCACGCTCGTCACCGCCGATACGGCGCGCACGCCGAATGAGGGTTACACCGCGGGCAGCAACTCCATGAAGGATAGCGGCACGGCGATCCTGCACGCGGCCGCGCAAGCGCGCGAGCTCCTCATCGCCCAGGCGGCGAAGCAGTGGGGCGTGGCGCCGGATCAGGTGAGCGCGCAGGCGGGCGAGGTGCGCGGGCCGGAGGGCAAGCGCGCGAGCTACGGCGCCCTGGTGCAGGGCGATCTCCTGCATGTGCGCGCGCAGCCGCAATCGGCGCTCGGCAAGGCTCGCACCGTCATGGGCAAAGCCGTCCAGCGGGTGGACATCCCCGCGAAGGTGACGGGCGGCGCGGCGTACGTGCATGACCTGCGGCTTCCAGACATGCTCCACGCCCGGGTGGTGCGGCCGCCGAGCTATGGCGCGCGGCTCGCAGCGCTGGAGGCGGAGCCCGTATCGAGCATGGCGGGCGTGGTGAAGATCGTGCGCGACGGCAGCTTTCTCGCCGTCGTGGCGGCGCGTGAATGGACTGCGGTGCAGGCGATGCGCGCGCTGCGCTCGGGCGCGAAGTGGGAAGAAAAGGCGAAGCTGCCGCGCGACATCTATGCGACGCTGCCGCAGCTAGGCTCGCAGGATACGGTGATCGCCGGCGCGGACACGACGCCGCCGCCGTCCGGCCGCGTGATCGAGGCCGAGTATCGGCGTCCGTACCAGATCCACGGCTCGATCGGTCCTGCCTGCGCCGTCGCCCGCTACGAGAACAACTCCCTCACCGTATGGACCCACAGCCAGGGCGTCTATCCACTGCGCGGCGCGCTCGCCGAGCTGATGGCGATGCCGCCGGAGCGCATCCACTGCGTCCATATGGAAGGCGCCGGCTGCTATGGACACAACGCGGCCGATGACGTCGCCGCCGACGCGGCGCTGATCGCGCGCCAGGTGCCGGGTAAGCCCGTGCGGGTGCAATGGATGCGCGAGGACGAGCATGCCTGGGAGCCGTTCGGCCCGGCGATGCTCGGAAAAGTGCGAGCGGCGCTCGATGCCTCCGGAAACGTGAACAGCTTGCAATACGACGTCTGGAGCAACACGCATTCGTCGCGTCCCGGGAAGGCCGGCGAGCTCGCCGCGGCCTGGTCGCTCGCCAAGCCGTTCGAGCCTTCGCCGCCGCGCCCGATCCCGCAGCCCGAAGGCGGCGGCGACCGCAACGCCATTCCGCTCTACAAGTTCCCTTCCCGCGTTACGCACCACTTCATTCCGGAGATGCCGCTTCGCGTATCGGCGCTGCGCGCGCTCGGCGCCTATACCAACGTGTTCGCGATCGAGAGCTTCATGGACGAGCTCGCCCTCGCCGCGAAAGCCGACCCGGTGGAGTTTCGCCTACGTCAGATCGACGATCCGCGCGCGCGCGACGTCATCCGCCTCGCGGCCGAGCGCTTCGGCTGGGACAAGTATCAAAAGCAGAACGGCCGCGGACGTGGCTTCGCCTTCGCGCGCTACAAGAACCTCGCCGCTTATTGCGCGCTCGCGATGGAGGTCAATGTGGAGCGCGAGGCGGGCGATATGCGCGTGCTGCGCGTGGTCGCGGCGGTCGATAGCGGCGAGGCGGTGAACCCCGACGGCATCAGGAACCAGATCGAGGGCGGCATCCTCCAGTCGGTGAGCTGGAGCAGCTTCGAGGCGGTGATGTACAACGACACGCGCATCACGAGCCGCGACTGGGGTACCTACCCGATCCTGCGCTTCTCGCACGTGCCGCAGTCGCTCGAGGTGCACGTGATCGACCGGCCGGGGCAGCCCTTCCTCGGCACCGGCGAAGCGGCGCAAGGCCCCGCTGCGGGCGCGCTGGCCAATGCACTCGCGCATGCCACCGGGGTGCGCGTCCGCGAGCTGCCGTTCAGCCCGCGCCGGCTGCGCGCCGTGCTGAGCGCCTGAATTGCGTACGAAGTACGGAATCGGCGAAACGCCGCGTGCGTTCACGTCATCGTATGACGAGATAGGAAAGGACACCTCATGGCACGACTCGTGAAGCGCACGCCGCAGGAGCCGACCAAGTACGTGATGGAAGGCAAGGAGGTCTGGCTCTGCAAGTGCGGGCTGTCGAAGAACCAGCCGTACTGCGACGGCTCGCACAAGCTGACGCGCGGCGAGGAGGCGGGCAAGCTCTACTGGTACGACGACGCGGGCAAGCGGCACGAAGTGGCCGACAGCTTCGGCGGCATCCGCACCTTCTAGGCCACTGTCATGTACGAAGTGGCGTTGCGCCGGCGCGAGCCGGTCGCCGAGGGCACGCTCGCCTTCTATTTCGACAAGCCCGCGGGCTTCTCCCATGAGGCGGGCCAGAACGCGATCTTTACGCTGATCGAGCCGCCGCCGATGGACGCGGCGGGGCCGAGCCGGCCTTTCACCATCGCCTCGGCGCCGCACGAGCCCGAGCTGATGATCGCGACGCGCATGCGCGACACGGCGTTCAAGCGCCACCTCCGCTCGGCGCCGTTGGGCACCAAGGTGCAGATTGATGGGCCGGCGGGGGTCATGGTCCTGCACGAGGATGCGTCGCGGCCGGCGGTGTTCCTCGCCGGCGGCATCGGCATCACGCCGTTCCTGGCCATGGCACGCGACGCCGCGAAGCGCGAGCTGCCGCATAACATCGCGCTCTTTTATTCCAACCGCCGGCCGCAGGACGCGGCCTTCCTCGCCGAGCTGGAGCGCTTTCAGCGCCCGAACTTCCGGCTGATCAGCACGATGACGGACGCACCGGACTGGCGCGGCGAGCGGCGGCTGATCTCGCGGGAGCTCCTCGCCGAGCACCTGCCGGATCTTCGCGCGCCGATCTATTACTTCGCCGGGCCGCCGGGAATGACCATGGCGGTGCAGGGGATGCTCGCGGAGCTCGGCGTCGCCGAGGAGGACATGCGCTCCGAGGAGTTCTACGGCTATTGAAACGCCCGCGCGGCTCGTGTCATCCAATGCTGCATGGCAGGCATAACGCAAAGCGCGCCGGCCCCCGGCGATAGCGACCCGGCGCTCATTCGCCGCGCCGCGGCGGGCGACGCCCGGGCCTTCGAGCTGCTGATGCGCCGCTACAACCGCATGCTCTTTCGCACGGCACGGGCAATTCTTCGCGACGACGCCGAGGCCGAGGACGCGCTGCAGGAAGCCTATATGCAGGCGTACCGCTCGCTCGGCTCCTTTCGCGCCGAGGCGAAGCTCTCGACCTGGCTCGCGCGGATCGTCGCCAACGAGGCGCTGATGCGGCTACGCAAGCACAACCGGCGCGCCGAGATCGTGCCGATGCAAAGCGCCGATGCACCGGAGGTGGAGCAGGCGATGGCAAGCGACACGGACAACGCCCCCGACACGAGCGCCGCGCGCGGCGAGATGCGGCTATTGCTGGAGGCGCAGATCGACGCGCTGCCGGAAGGCTATCGCACGGTGTTCATGCTGCGCGCGGTCGAGGAGCTCTCGGCAGAGGAAACGGCCGCCGTGCTCGACATCCCGCCAGCGACGGTGCGCACGCGCCTTTTTCGCGCCCGAAGCCTCCTTCGCGAGGCACTGGCGCAGAAGATCGACCTCGCGTGCGAGGACGCTTTCAGCTTTGCCGGCGAGCGCTGCGACCGCGTGGTCGCCCATGTGCTCGCGCGGCTCAACCCACCCAAGGAGACATCGTGAACCGGAAATTTGCCTTCGCCATCGCCCTTATCGCGCCCGCTCTCGCTTTCGCGCAGGGCAAGCCGAGCGACCCGCAGATCGCGCATATCGTCGTCACCGCGAACCAGATCGACATCGACGCCGGTAAGCTGGCGAAATCGCATACCAAGAACAAGGAAGTGCAGGCCTTCGCGCAGCAGATGATCACCGACCATACCGCGGTCAACAAGCAGGCGGGCGCGCTCGCCCAGAAGCTCGGCGTCAAGCCCGAGGATAACGACACCAGCAAGTCGCTGAAGAAGGGCGCCGAAGAGAACCTGGCGAACCTGAAGAAGCTGAAGGGCGCCCAGTTCGACAAGGCGTACGTCGACCACGAGGTCGCGTATCATCAGCAGGTGCTCGATGCAATCGACAAGGTGCTTGTCCCGAGCGCGCAGAACCAAGAGCTCAAGGGCCTGATCGAGAAGGTACGCCCGGCGATCCAGACGCACCTCGATCACGCCAAGCATGTGCAGGCCGACCTGGGAAAAAAGTAGCGGCGGCGCGCGCGCATGAAGTCGTAATCGAAGGCATGAAGTTCGTCCCCGAGCGGCTCGAGGTCGCCGTCGGGGACCGCATCACCTGGACTAACCGCGACTTCGTGCCGCACAGCGTAACCGCGAAGGCGCGGGGCATCGAGTCGGGCGACCTGACGCAGGGCAAGAGCTGGACGTACGTCGCGCGCACGCCGGGTGAGGTCGCCTACATCTGCCGCCTGCATCCGGTGATGCACGGCACGCTGGTTGTGAAATAGACTGCCCGCCTCACGTCAGTGGAGGAGGGGACGATGAAGCGCTATGCCATGGCCGCGGTGCTTGCCGGTGCGGGCGCGGCGGTCGCCGCGCCGGTCAAGACCGATTACTACCTTGAGGGCGTCGATCCTGGCGTGCGCATCTTCGTGCGTCAGAAGATGGAGAGCGGCAATACGCGCTTCACCGACGACAACATCGTCGTCTTCATCCACGGCGCCACCGGCCCCTCGACCTGCGACTTCGATCTCGGCTTCAAGGACTATTCGTGGGCCGACTGGATGATCGCGCGCGGCTACGTCACGTACATGTTCGACAAGAGGAACTACGGCTTCTCGAGCCGGGAGAAAGCCATGGACGAGCCGGCGGCGCAGAACAAGCCGCTGTCGCGGTCCTACCTCGTGATCCGCGACATCGGCGCCGTGGTCGACCACATCCGGCAGAAGCACAAGGTCAGCAAGGTGACGCTGATCGGCTGGTCGTGGGGCGCGATGACCGCCGGCTATTACACTTCGCTGCATAGCGAGAAGGTGCGCAAGCTCGTGATGTACGCCCCGGCGTACGCATTCCCGCTGCATACGAACCTCGGGCCCGGCTCCGGGCTGCAGAACAAGCGCAAGCCCTATGAATTCAATTACGGCCTGGGCGCCTATCGAACCGCGAGCGAGGCGCAGAACACGGCTCGCTGGGACGGCGAGATTCCGGTCCAGGACAAGAGCCAGTATCGCGAGCCGGAGCTGCCGAAGGCCTTCTGGGATGCCTGCCTTGCCACCGACCCGACCAGCAATACGCGCAACCCGCCGGCGCTACGCGCGCCCAACGGCGTGCTGGAAGATACCTACATGCAGGCGAGCGGCCGGCGCATCTGGAACGCGTCGTCGATCTATGTGCCGGTGCTGGTGATTGCCGGCGAGTACGACACCTGGTCCTATCCAGAGGACCGCGAGGTGCTCATGCGCGATCTCACGAATGCGCCGGCGAAGAGGGGCGTCCTCATCAAGGACGCCACGCACTTCGTGCTGTTCGAGAGACCGCGCATGGAGTTCTTCAACGAAGTGTTGAAGTTCCTGAGGGAGTAGCGCTAGCCGCGTCCCGGGCCACCGTGACGCTCGGGACGTTCCGGCCGCTCGATACGCTCGTTACGCTCAGGGCGCTCGGCGCGCTCCGCGCGCTCGGGACGCTCCGCACGTTCGTTGCGTTCCGCGCGCTCCGGACGCTCGTTACGCTCGGCTCGCTCAGGGCGTTCGTTACGCTCGGCGCGCTCGTTGCGTTCGGGCCGCTGCACTTCCTCGCGGCGGTCTTCACGGCGTTCCACCCGGTCTTCGCGCCTGTCCTCGCGGCGCTCGGCGCGGTCTTCACGCCGATCCTCGCGCCGGTCTTCGCGGCGATCCTCGCGCTCATTGCGCGCTTCCCGCTCGTTGCGCAGATCGATGCGCAGGCGGTTGTTCTCATCGCGGATACGCACGCGCTCGAGGTTGAGCTGGCCGGCGAGGTTGGCGGCGAACTTGGCGAGCTGCTGGCGCTCCTGCGCCGTGAGACCGGCCTCGCGAATGCGCACGTCGCGTACGCCCTGCTGGAAGAGGGCGCGGATCTGGGCGAGCAACCGGTCAAGGTCCAGCGTCCCGTCCGCCTTGCGCGGCACGTCGATCAATCGGACCTGGCGCTGATCTTCGCGGCGGTCCTCACGTCGATCCTCTCGCCGGTCTTCGCGGCGGTCCTCACGCCGGTCTTCCCGCCGATCCTCTCGTCGGTCTTCGCGGCGCGCGTCGTCGGACTGCGCGCGCACAGCGCTGCTGAGAGGTCCGGCGACGCCGAGAGCGGCGATCGCGGCCGCAATAACGCGTTTATTCCACATGGACAGCTCCTTCACATTGGATGGCTGAGTCTAGAGACGTACCATGTCGATTCGCAAACTGAACTTGCGTTGGCTCGATGCGTGACCTCGCGTTGGGAATACGCCACGTGAAACATCGCTCGACTGGACGGAATGTCGGCTGCGCCCACGTGTTAACTTGGCGGCGGCGCGCAGGTCACCGGCCGTCTCAGGCGATCGCTTAAGCTGGAGGGATGACGTGATGAAGCTGTGCCTTCTGCTAACCATGCTTGCTCTCGGGCAGCTCGCGCAAGCGCAAAGCACGCAGAGCACCCAGGGCACGCAGGGCCGACAAGGCCCGCAAGGCATCCAAGGCGCACCGGGGCTCACGCTCGGCACGGGCTTGGACTACACGAGCGGCAAGTACGGCGCGAGCGAGAAGACCGAAATTCTCTACATCCCCTTCTATGCACGCTACGAGACCGGTCCGTGGATATTCAGGCTGACCGTGCCCTATATCCGCATCACTGGCCCGGGCAATGTGGTGGGTGCGGGCGGTGACCGCGTGACGCTGCCCGGACGAGCCGGGACGCGACGCACCGAGTCGGGACTCGGAGATATCACCGCCGGCGCCTTCTACAACGTGCTCTCCGAGCGCCGAGCGGCCGTCGGGCTCGATCTGGGCGTCAAGGCGAAGTTCGGCACGGCCGATGAGACCAAGGGTCTTGGGACCGGCCAGAATGACTATTCGCTGCAGGCGGATTTATTCAAGCCGTTCGGCGCGACGACGCTTTTCGGCTCGCTCGGTCACCGCTGGTACGGGGACCCGCCGGGGGTCAATCTGAAGAACGTGTTCTACGGCTCCATTGGCGTGAGCCGGCGCTTCTCGTCACAGTCGAGCGGGGGCGTGGTTTACGACTACCGGCCGGCCATCACCTCGGGTGGCGGCGAGATCTCAGAGCTGACGGCCTTCTGGTCGCAGCGGCTTAGCCGCGAGTGGAAGGTGCAGCCCTACGCGGTTGTCGGGTTCGGCCGCGCGAGCCCTGACTTTGGCGTCGGCTTCCAGATCGCTTACTCCTACTAGATCCGGAATCGCCGCCCGCGGGCGGGTGTTTGCTCCGGGATGGAGGTTCAGGACAAGATCGCCCGGCTGATCCCGCGGCTTCGCCGCTACGCGCGCGCCCTTGCCAGCGCCGATAGGCCGCCCGACGAGCTCGTGCGCCGCACACTCGAGCGCGCCTCCCAAGAGGTGCGCGTAGCGCACATCGAAGCCGATCTGCGAGTGTGGCTCTTTACGCTCCTGCATGAGATCTACGTCCAGGAGCTCGCGGCGCCAGATGCCGAGGGTTTGCCGGCGCAGCCGCCGCGCGCGCCGAACGGCGGGCTGCCCTTCGAGCATGCCATCGCCACTCTGCCGCCGCAGCAGCGCGAGATCTTCCTTCTCGTGACGCTCGAGGACATGAGCTACGACCAGGTGGCGAAGACGCTTGGCATACCGATCGGCACCGTGATGTCGCGCCTGTCGCGGGCGCGCGAGAAGCTGCGGCTCCTGCTCATAAATCAGGCGCGCGTACGCGTAGTCAAATGAAGACGCGATGACCAGGCCTGCGCCGGTTGCAGAAGACGAGATCCACGGCTACGTCGATGGTCAGCTCGACGACGCGCGGCACCTTGCCGTGAGGGATTGGCTCGCCGCGCATCCGGAAGATGCGGCGCGCGTGGCCGACTATCGCGCGCTCGGCGAGCGCTGGCGCGAAGCGTATGCGCCCGTGCTGCGCGAGCCAGTGCCGCCGGTGCTGCTCGCCCTGCTCAAGTCCGGGCGCGTGGCGCGGCCGCGCGCCTGGGCGGCGGCCGCCGGCATTGTCGTGGCCCTGGTCGCGCTTGCCGCCTGGCTGCTCGTTGAGCCGCATCACTTACCCGGCGCCGCGGCCGAAATGGTCGAGCGCGCGGCGATCGCCCACGCGGTCTACGCTGCCGAAGTACGCCACCCCGTCGATAGCGGCGCGCAGACAAAGGAGGAGCTCCTTGCCTGGCTGTCGCAGCGCCTGCGGATGAAGATCGAGGCGCCGAAGCTCGAGGCCGCCGGGTTCTCGTTCATCGGTGGCCGGCTCCTCCCGGGTGAAAGCGCGCCGGCGGCGATGCTCATGTACGAAGGAACCGATGGGCAGCGCGTGACGCTTTACTGGGGCCCGGAATTCCGGCAGGAGCGCGAGACCGGGCTGCGCTATGTGCACAATGCGAACGGCGCGCGCGTCTATTACTGGCTCGACGACGAGTGCGGCTACGCGATCGCGTCGAGCGATCTCGGCCAGCGCCAATTGCGTCGCGTCGCGCTTCTCGCTTACACGCAGCTCGAGAAGTAAGGATTACTGCGCCGGCCGCGGGCTCTGCGTTACGAACTCGAGCAAGCGCGCGACTTCGCGGTTCTGCAGCTCGTTCTCGGGCGCCGTGGCTCCGGCGCCCGACAGATGGCCGAGCGGCCGCTGAGTATTCAAGGCGATGTAGCGCACATCCGGGATGTACTGCGCCGCCTCCATCGCCTCGTATTCGGGATTGAGCAGATCGCCTGTGCCGGCGAGGATCAGCGTCTTCGCCTTGATCGACTTCAGCGCGCGGTGATAGTCGCCGTTGAAGCCCGGCGTCGTGCCGACGTTATGCGTGTCATAGGCCCAGCTTTGGTAGATCCAGTCGACCGCGTCCATGCGCCGCCAGCCGGCGTCCTGCACGCCTTTCAGGTAACCGATCGCGTCTTGGCTGTTGGGATACTGAGATTCCTGATAGCCGGGTGTGCGCACGATGACCCCCGAAAGCCAGCCCGCCCAAAGCCGCATGCCCTGCTCGGGCGGCTGCTTCGGGTCGTAATTGCCGTTGTTCCAGCGCGCATCGGCCATGATGCTTTGGCGCAGCATCTCGAGAACGCCGGTCGTCCACGCCGGCGTGCGGCCGAGCGGGATGATCGGCACGAGCGAAGCCATCATGTCCGGGTGGCTCACGCCCCACTGCAGCGCTTGCATGCCACCCATCGACGCGCCGACTACGGCAACGAGCTTTTGAATGCCCAGCTTCTCCACCAGACGCTGCTGCGAAGCCACCATGTCGCGGATATTGAACCGCGGGAACTGCATCCTCGGCTGCGCCTTCGAGTTCGACGGCGAAGTGGTGAGGCCGTTGCCGATGGCGTCGGTCGCGATGATGAAATACTTCGCCGGGTCGAGCGCGCGTCCCGGGCCGATCAGATAGTCGATGCGATGGTGATTGCCGCCGATCGCCGTCGCCATCAGGATGGCATTTGATTTGGCGGCATTCAGCGTGCCGTGGGTGACGTAAGAGATGCAGAAGTCGCGGATCGCCTGGCCGCTCTCGAGCTTAAGCTCGCCCATGCAAAAGCTCTGGTGCGGCGGATCGCCGGGGTTGTGGGCGAGGGCGGCCGATGAAAAGGCAATACAGGCGAAGGCGAACAGATGGCGCGGCATGGGCTACTCCCGGTATATGGCGTCGATATGTTAAGCGAGGAGCGCGAGCACGCCGAGGAGCGCAATGAGCGGCCCAGGCCCTTCGGAGTGCACCGAAGGCGACGACCCGCCAATGACGCTGTCATCATAGCGAGGCACATCCGAGGAGGGCGCATATGGAGATGGATCGCAGGCAGTTCCTTCAGCTCACCAGCGCGGCGGCCGCAGCCATCGCCACCGGTGGGGCGCTGGCGCAGGCTCGCGCCGCCAGCATCGAGCCGCAGGACCGCGTTTTCATTACCAATGAAGACTCGAACACGATCAGCGTCATTGACCCGAAGTCGAACGCCGTCGACACCACCATCAACCTCACGAGTTTCGATGAGGATCCGCGGCCGCCGTTTCGCTTCGTCACCGGCGGCGTCATGCCGCCGCACGCAGCGATGATCCACAAGCCGCTCTATCACGGCTGCATCGACGCGCACGGCTGCGTGCCTTCGCCCGACGGACGCATGCTCGCCACCGCCGGGCGCGGCTCGAGCAACGTCTACCTGATCGACACGCTCGAGCGCAAAGTGATCGGCAACGTGCCCAATCCGGCGGCCGGGCCGAGCACCAATGCCGAGCGGCTCTCATCCGGAATCCTGGTGGGCCGCGAGCCGCACGAGCCGACCTTCACGAGGAACGGCAAGGAGCTCTGGGTCACGCTGCGCGGCGAGGACCAGATCGCCATCGTCGACCTCGAGCGGCGCGCGCTGCGGCTTCTCATGGGCACGGTGAATGGTCCGGCGCAGGTTTGGTTCAGCGCTGACGGCGCGCTTGCCTTCGTCGCGAGCCAGAAGCTCCCGCGACTGCACGTCGTGCGCGTCAACGCCGACGCGGCGGGCCTCTCGCAGCCGCAGCACATGCTCCATCTCGACATCGCCGCCCAGGATAAGCCGGGCTTCACGCCGTTTCTCAAGACCGCTCCCGACGGCCGTGAGCTGTGGCTCTCGCACAAGCTCGCCGACGCTGTCTCCGCGCGTTCCACGGCCGAGCCCTTCGACGCGCTCGATCTCGTGCCGCTCGGCCCCATGGCGCGCCCTAACCATATCGAGTTCGTGCAGAACACGCGCGGGCGCGTCATCTATGCGAGCCTCGCGCGCGTCGACGACAACGGCCCGGGCGGCGTTGCCTCCAGCCAGATCGCGATCATCGATCACAGCGTGGCGCCGGGTGCTCGCAAGGTCGTGGGCACGTTCTTCTCGCACGGTCGCGAGGCGCACGGCCTGTGGACCAATCCCGCCAACGATCTTCTTTACGTGGCGCATGAGCAAGACGAGTTGCCCGGCACGCCGAACGCGGGTCAGACCGTTTGCAGCGCCTTCGACGTCGCCGATCCACTGAAGCCGCAGTTCATTGCCCAGATCGCGCTCGGCTCGCTCAAGCTTCCGTCGGGCGAGCTGCGCAACAAAAAGAGCATCAACCTCGTCTACGTCCGTCCGGGCGCGAAAGGGCAGACAGCGTGAGCGACTTCGCGCGCGAGATGCGGGCTGGCATGGACCGGATGATGCACGCCATGCATGCGCCGGGATACAGCGGCAATGCGGATGCGGATTTCCTGGCAATGATGATCCCGCACCACGAGGGCGCGGTGGAAATGGCGCGCCTCGTGCTGATTCACGGACGCGATCCCGCCACCCGGCGCCTTGCCGAGGACATTATCGCCAGTCAAACGGTCGAGATCGAGGCGATGCGCCGCCGACTGGCTATTCTGCGGGGGGAAACAAAAACCGCCGAGCCCCAGTACCCGGAGCTCGGCGGCATGCGCGGCCAATAACGGCTTAGTACTTGCCGGTGCCGGTGGTGCTTTGCTGCTTCTGCGTGCTCGTCGCGCCGCCGTACTGTTGGGCGTTCTGGTTCTGCGTTCCGGACTGCTGATTGTTTTGCGCCTGGTTGGCGCTGCCCTGCTGCTGGTTCGACTGGTTCGAGCTGCCCGACTGCTTGTTCAGCTGCGAGTCGCCGCTCGAAGAGCCGCTCGAGCTGCTACCCCCCGAGGCGGAGCCGCCGGCTGCGCTCGAGCCGCTCATGCCGCTCGATTGCTGCTGCGTGCTCGAGCCGGTGGCCGACTGACTGCTCTGGGTTTGCGATGAGCTCGAGCCGGAGCTCGCCTCAGTGCTGTGCTTGCCGCCATGGCGCTCGTCGTCCTTGCCGTGGCCTTTGCCCTGCGTCCAGCCCTTGTGCTTGCCCTGGTCGCGGCGCTCGCCCGAGGTCTTGTCCTCGGAGGTCGTCGCCCCAGCGCCGGCTTTCTGGTCCTGGCCGCTCGCACCGCTGGTCGATTTCTGGCTCTGCGTGCTCGAGGTCGATGAGCCGTACTGCTGCGAGTTCTGGTTCTGCGCGCCAGACTGCTGCGTGTTCTGCGCCTGGTTGCCGGTGCCCTGCTGCTGGTTCGCCTGGTTGCCCTGGCCGACCTGCTGGCTGTTCTGCACATCGGGCGACACGTTCACGCTCGGCGCCTTGTTGACGTCGACGCTCGCGCCCGTGCCTGCGGGACCTTGCACGCTAACTTGCGCGGCCGCGAGCTGGCTGAATGACACCACGAGGGCGCCGGAAACAAGCATCGGGAATAACTTCTTCATCGATCCTCCTAGCTGAGTTGGAATAGGAAAAAGGACTGCTAGCGTCGATGCCGCAAGGTGCGTTCCTGGCCGGGCCCGATTTTGTTACCGGTTGTTACGGGTAGCGAGCGCTTTGCTCGGCGACGACTTGGCCGGCATCAAAGACACGCACAGTGATCTCGTAATGGTCCGAAGGCGACACGTTCACCGAGTTGGACGCGAGTTGCCCGCGTCCCTGCGCGTCGAGCTTTACGGTACCGCTCTGGCTGCTGTTCGAGGAGCGGCCGTCGCCCTCGCGGCGCACCTTCATCTCGTAACGCAGCTGCTTGTCTGCGGGGCCGACGACCGTCGGCTCGACGCGCAGATTGTTTCCCCGCACTTCGGCGCCGAGATCGACGCGATAGGCGCTGTCCGCCAACGCGAGCATGGGAAGGATAGCGAGCACGGCGGCGTATTTGCGTAGTGACATAGAGACCTCCTTACAGGCCCGGTGCCGCAACGACCGTGCCCGGTTTAAGGACGCTCGGCCTGCGCGATGCGCGCCTCGAGTGCATCCGACTCGCGCGTGAGGGCTTCGAGTCGCTCGACCTGCTCGGCGCGCAGGCGCGCATCCTTGATGCCTTCCGTGAGCGTGGCCTTCGTGCGCGCAATCTCGCGCTGTACTTCGTCGAGGCGCTGGTGCAGATCATGAAGCTCGCGGCCGCGGTTGTAGCCCGCGAGGAAAGGGGTCGCGGCGGGCGCCGGGCAGGCGGCCGCGTATTGATTTCCGGCGCGCCCTTCGGAAAATCCGCGCTCGTAGGTGCAGAACGTTTTAAGTCCTTCGTTACGCCCCGCGACGTAGCGCGCGGGATCGGGCGCGACGTTGTATTCGGCGCATGCGCGCCGGTGGTCGCCGAGGCGCTCGACCGCGCGGCCGCGCGCCCCATCTTCGAGCCCGATTGCATACCAGTCGGCGTTCAGGCACTGGTTGCGGTTCATGCTCGCGCACGCCGATAGTGTGACGACCAGCGCGAGGCTAGAAGCGGTACGCAAGGCCGGCGCTGGCATGGACCGCGGACCGTCGCTGCACGAGCGGGCTCTTTGCCGCCTCGTCAGAGAGGTGTCGATGCTCGACACCGCCGACCAGTTGCCAGCGATGCGTCAGCTCGTAGGAGGCGAGCGCGCCGAGGCTGGTGAAGAGCAGCCCGCTTTCGCGCACGCCGTAGTACGCCTGGAAATGCTTTTCGCTTGCCCAGGTCGCCTGCGCGAAGATGCCCGCCGCGATGCCGTGAGCGCCGTAGATGCCGACGCTGGCGCGCGTGTCGAGCTCAAGCCCGCGATCGGTATCGAGGTGTCGGCGCAGGCGCACGAGCGCGTTCACCGGCACGCGCCCGAACGTTCGGTCGCCTTCGAGATGCACGCCGAGCGAGGCGCCTGGATCATGGTCGAGCGGGCCTTGCTCGTAGGCGAGCTGCGCGCCGACATCGAGCCCGCGCCTTACGGCCCAGCGCGCGCCACCTTCGAGTATCCCCTGGGTGGTGCGCGCGAACCACGGCTGGCCGTAGTAGCGGATGACGGGTATGAGATCGACCGTGCGGTCGTCCGAACCGTCGTATTTCGGTCGGCTTCGCACGCCGGCACCGAACAGCGTCTCGTCCTGCGCTGCCGCCAACGCCGGCAGCACCCCCAGCACCAGGAAAAGAAGCCGTTTCATGCGCCACTCCCGAATTTCGCTTGCCGCTTGGCAATGAACGCCGCGATGCCTTCGCGCGCATCGGCCCCGCGCGCCTGCGTGGCGATCGCCTGCGCCTCGAGCTCCATCTGCGTCTCGAGCGACTCGGCGAAGCTGTGGTGCAGCAGCCGCTTCGCCGCGCCATACGCCTGCGTCGCGCCACGCGCCAGCTCTTTGCCCAGTGCCTGCGCCGCGGCCGCGAGTTCGCCATCGGCGACCACGCGGTTGACGAGGCCCCATTCGTACGCCTCGCGCGCGTTCAGGATGCGATTGGTGAGCGCGAGCTCGAGGGCGCGGCGCACGCCGACGATGCGCGGCAGGAAATAGGTCGAGCCGCCGTCGGGACTGAGGCCTGCGCGCGTATAGGCCATGGCGAACTTCGCCGATTCGGCGGCGATGACGAGATCGGCGGCGAGCACGAAGCTCATGCCGCCGCCGCCCGCTGCGCCGTTGACCGCGACGATGAATGGCGCGTCCATGCGCACCAGCCGCGAGATCGTGAGATGCAGCATGCCGGCCAGCTCCTTGAGATGGGCGGGCAATTGCTCGCCCTGCGCGGCGAAGCTCTTCAGGTCGCCGCCGGCGCAAAACATGCGGCCGGCGCCCGTGAGCAGCACCGCGCGCACTGCCCGGTCCTCGCTCGCGCGGATCGCTGCATGCATGAGCTCGCGTCCCATCGGCCCGTCGAGCGCGTTGCCGGCCTCGGGGCGATTCAGCGTGATGCGCGCGACATGGTCGTGCAGCTCGTAGCGAATGCTCGTGTAATCCATGATGGTCTCCCGCCACTATGATAGGCCGCATGCGCATTCTCATCTCGCTCGTTTTGTTTTTGCCGTTTGCGCTCGGCGCGCAATCGTTCCAGTCGGAAGGTCAGTCGTTCCGCGTGGTGAAGCTCGTGGAGGGGCTCGATCACCCGTGGTCGCTCGCCTTCCTGCCGCAGGGGCAGATGCTCGTCACCGAGCGGCCCGGACGGCTCAACCTCATCGGGCGCGATTTCAAGCGGGTGCCGATCGAAGGCTTGCCGCGCGTCTTTGCGAGCGGGCAGGGCGGATTGCTCGAGATCGCACTGCATCCGCGGTTCGCCGAGAACCACCTCGTGTACCTCTCCTACGCCGGCCCCGGCGAGGGTGGTGCGAGCACCGAGCTGGCACGCGCCAAGCTCGAGGGCAACCGTCTGCTGGATCTGCGGGTGCTGTTCGTCGAGGAGCCGAAGACCTCGGGCGGTCTGCACTTCGGCGGCCGGATCGTCTTCGACCGCGCGGGATTTCTCTATCTGACGCTCGGCGAGCGCGGCCAGATGCAGCGGGCGCAGGCACCGGGCAACCATCACGGCTCGGTGATCCGCCTGAACGACGATGGCAGCGTGCCGAAGGACAACCCGTTCGTGGGCCGTGCCGGCTGGAAGCCCGAGAAGTACGACCTCGGCCATCGCAACATGCAAGGCGCGGCGCTCCATCCGCAGACGGGCGCCCTCTGGACGCACGAGCACGGGCCTCAGGGCGGCGACGAGGTGAACATCATCCGTCCCGGCACCAACTACGGCTGGCCGATCATCACCTACGGCGCGAATTACGGCACCGGCACGAAGATCGGCGAAGGCACGAAGAAGGAGGGCATGGCGCAACCGCTCTACTACTGGGTGCCTTCGATCGCGCCCTCCGGCATGGCGTTCTATTCCGGAGATCGTTTCCCGCGCTGGAAAGGCAACTTGTTCGTCGGCGCGCTGCGCGAGGAAATGCTGGTGCGGCTGGTCCTCGACGGCGAGAAGGTGACCAAGGAAGAACGCCTGCTGAAAGGCCTTCTCGGCCGCATCCGCGACGTGCGCGTCGGACCCGACGGCTTCATCTACCTCCTGACCGACGAGAGCCGAGGCGTGCTCGCGCGTCTTGAGCCGTAGCTACTTCGCGCGCTTGGCGTAGAAGAGCTGCGCGAAGCCGGTGCCGATGGGCGGGTCGTACTGCAGGAAGAGCGTGCCGGGCGCCAGCTGGAAATCTTGCGAGCGCGGCAGGCTGTTTGAATGCCGGATCGGCTCGAGCGCCTCGCAGACGAGATAACGCTCCGCCCCGCGCGAGGGCATGGTCGGATTCTGCTGCTTGAAGCCGAGGCAGGCGCGATCGGACTCGTTGAGCGGCGCGGTGCGCCCCTGCGCCACCCGGTTCGCGCCGCCCTGCGTGCGCCAGACGAGGCTGTCGCCATCGAAGGAAGCGACGATATAAGGCGTTTCGACGCTATAGAGATAGCCAAGCACCGTGGCGTTCGTCTTTGCGAGCTCCTGCAGCTGCGCGCTGGTGGTGGCCGACTTGGCTGTTGCTGCGCTTGCCGGCGCGCTAGGCCGCTCGGCGGTTCGATCACAGGCAGCGACTGCCAGTGCCGCCAGCATCACGCTCCATTTCATACGGTCGAATCTACCTGAGCTAGCGCGCTTCGGGCGCCTCTTGCAGCTCGTAGATTCGCGAGCCCGACAATACCTGCTCCGATATGTGCACCTTCGCTCGCTGGCCCGAATGAACGTTCGCTGCCGTTACGACGCGTGCCTGCACCAGCGTGCCGTCGGCGAGGCGAATCATCGCGGTTCGCTCCGCGCTTACATTCCCGTCGGTGTTTGCCCGCACGGTGACCGCTTCGATCGTCCCGGTCGTGTCGCCGAGCGAGCGCATCGGGTTGCTGATCCAGAACCAGATAAACAGCAGTACAACGAGCGCCAGCAGCGCAAATAGTATCGCGTTGATCCTGCTCGATGGGGCCGCGTCGGTCATGCGGCCGAAAAGTTAGCACCGCGATCACTCTGAAACCTGACGCAAGGATGTCAGCAAATTCAGGCGATGTTAAATCTTCAAGGCCTGTCGACGATGTCGATTACCTCGTAGGTGCGGGTGCCGGAGATGAGCTGCTCGGTGATCGCGATCTTCGCCTTCTGGCCGGGACGCACCGCCTCCGCCGTGGCGATGCGGGCGTACAGCCGACGGCCGTCGGGCATGAGGATCATGGCAGTGCGCTCCGGAACACTCTGGCCTTCGCTTCCTGGTCCGGCGGTGACCGCTTCGACAGTCACCATCACTTCTTCCACGCGGCGGCTCGAGTTCGCGATGACGAACCAGACGACCAGCACGATCGCGGCCGCCACGAGGACCAAAGGAATCGCAGCGCTGGTTTTGGGCGTCAAACTTTGAACGCCTCGAGCGTCTCGGGCGCGAACAGCTCTTCGGGTGAAAGCCGGCGCTTGGAGAGGCCCTGCTCGTGGTGATAGCGCAGGAATGTGTCGAGGACATGGCGGTTTGCCTCGACACCATAGGGCCACCAGTCTTCACCCATCTCGCGACGCGCTTCCTCGATGTGCGCCACGAGCCAGGGCAGCATCGCCGGCATGGCCGCGGTCTGCTTGTAAAGCTCCATGGCATGCGCTTTCGATTGCTCGAGCGCCTTGTAGAGCGACTGCGCGATCCAGCGGTTCTTCTCGTAGAGCTCGCGCCGGAGCACGACGGTGTGCATGATCGGGAAGATTTTAGTGCGCCGGTAATATTCGCGCTCGGCCGGGACGTAATCCGGAAACAGGCGCTTCACCGCCTCCGGACGGGAATAGAACGTCGACGGTGCGCGCGCCGTCACCAGCGCGTCGAGCTCGCCCTCGCCGATCATCTGCGCAAGCGTCTGCGTG
>Ga0081539_10003088_pt1 | contig 21403 bp, 17 predicted proteins | sample TabmetS4T2R2_FD_71023 | JGI IMG/M metagenome (GOLD analysis project Ga0081539, IMG submission 71023) | Tabebuia heterophylla rhizosphere microbial communities from the University of Puerto Rico - S4T2R2 | ecosystem: Host-associated > Plants > Roots > Rhizosphere ...
AGTCGCCCGCACGGCAGGCCACGGTGGCCGGCGCGGCCCGGCCACCGGCGGGCGTTCGCAAGCTGCTGGCGCGTTTCCAGACCAACCAGGGCGACCCTCGGGCTCCGGCCGTCGGACAGGACGACGCCCCAGCCAGGTCCTCCCGGGGCGAGCATGGCGCGGCCTCGTGACTCTGCGCCACTCCTGACCGGCCGGGTTGCGGCCGCGAGCGGCGGGGTGGGTGATGACCGCTGAGGGGGAGCGCGGCCAGGAGAGCCCGCGAACCTGGTCCCGGCGCTACGAGCGGCCGTACGCGATGATCGGAGGCCGAGCCCGCGCCAGCGCCCACGCCCAGCTTGCGATCGAGGCCCTGGTCTCGACGACCGCTCGGGCCGATGCGTCGCCTGCGGTCCTGACCCCCGAGCAACGGACGATCGTCCGGGCTGGCCGCGATCTCGTGTCGATTGCCGAGATCGCCGCGCTACTGGACGTGCCGTTGACGGTCGCTCGCATCCTCGTGGGCGATATGGCCGACGAAGGGCTCCTCGTCGTGCACCAACGCACCGAGCCCCTGGACCACCCCGACCTCGACCTCCTGCGGAGGGTGCTGCATGGCCTCAAAGCAATCTAGCATGACCCACCGGCCGCCGCGGCGCCGTATCACCGCCTTGCTCATGGTCTCCGTTGCGCTGATCGCCGTGGGGTGCACGACGTCCCGCACGGCGCCAGCCACTCCCACCCGGCCGGCCTCCGGCAAGGCTGCACCGCTCAAGGGCGCGGGCGCCACCTTCCCGGCGCCCATCTACGACAAGTGGTTTGCCGACTTCGGCCGCCGCACCGGCGCCCGGGTGAGCTACGACGCGGTCGGCTCCGGGGAGGGCATCCTCCAGTTCACCGCGCGCAGGATCGACTTTGGCGCCACCGACGTGCCGTTGAACGACATCGAGCTTGCCCAGGCCGAGGCTATCGGCGGTCCGGTGCTGCACATCCCGACCGTCCTCGGCGCGGTCTCGGTGGCCTACAACCTGCCCGGCGTGACCGGCCTCAAGCTCGACGGCCAGCTCATCGGCGAGCTGTTCCTAGGTCGCGTCGTCCGCTGGAACGACCGCCGGATCGCGGCGCTCAATCCGGGCGCCCAGCTCCCAGACCTGCCGCTCACGATCGTGCACCGCTCCGACAGTTCGGGCACGACCGCGAACTTCACCGCCTTCGTCGCCAGCCAGCACCCCGAGTTCCGGTCGCGGGTCGGCGCCGGCAAGGAGGTGAGCTGGCCGACCGGCAAGGGCGCCGACGGCAACGGGGACGTCGCCGACCTGATCGCCGCCAGCCCCGGGGCAGTGGGCTACGTCGAGCTGAGCTACGCGGTGGACCGCAAGCTGGAGGTCGCCGCCGTCAAGAATCACGCAGGCAGGTTCATCGTCCCCAGCTCGACCACCGCCGCCACGGCCGCCCAGGACCTCGCCGGGCTGAGCGCCATCAACGACTTCCAGGTCAGTCCGGCCGCCACGACCGCCGACCAGGCCTACCCGATCACCACCTACACCTTCCTTGTGGTCTTTCAGCGGCAGTTCGACGTCGCCAAGGGCGCGGCCCTGATCCGGCTCCTGCGCTACATGATCGGTGAAGGGCAGGCGTCGGCCACCGACCTGCACTACGCGCCGCTGCCCCCGTCACTTCGCAAGCTCATCCTTGCCAAGCTCCAGCTGCTCACCGGTCCCGACGGGACGCCTCTGGCCCCCGATCTCGACAGCGGCAGGGCCTAGCTGGATGCCTTGCGTCCCGGACCCACCGGCCGCGTTGGCAGGGTGGGGGAGCGTCTTGCCTGCTGGTGGCTCACGAGACCCCCGGGGATCCGCTGGCTTGCGCTCTGCCTTCCCCTTACAGAGCGAGAGCCGTTGTCTCTCCGGGGGTCTCGTGTCGCCGAGCACGATCGCACGCGGGTCCGGGGCCGTCAACGCGGCCGTCGCCCGGCCTGTGGACAAGTCGGGCGCGGCTGTTGACGGCCGCCGGGACGTCTGTGGACAACCCGGGCGAAGGCTGGGGACGGCTGCGCGAACGCGAAACTTCTTTGGGTCGCTCGACCTGCTGAGAAGCGCCGGAGAGATCCTGTGGACAGGAAAAAGTTGCGGACGCGGTGTCGCGACCCGGTGCGATACTCCGGGCGATGAGCGCATCGAAGCCACCGGACCCGAGCCGGCCACCGGTCCGGGTCGTCCGCAGCCCCCGCCGGCGCAAGACCGTGACCGCCTACCGGCAGGGGGAGACGGTGGTCGTCCTGCTGCCGGCCCGGATGAGCCGGCGGGAGGAGGACCACTGGGTGGCGACCATGCTCGAGCGGCTGGAGAAGCGGGCCCGCCGGGTCGTCCCCGGGGACGCCGAGCTGGAGCGGCGGGCGCGGCTGCTGGCCCGCCGCTACCTGGAGGGGATGGTCGAGCCGCGCTCGGTCCGCTGGGTCGGGAACATGCGGGCCCGCTACGGCTCCTGCACCCCCGACGACGGCACCATCCGGCTGTCGGACCGCCTCGCCTCGTGGCCGCCCTGGGTCCGCGACTACGTGCTCGTCCACGAGCTGGCCCACCTGGCCGTGCCCGACCACTCGCCGGCGTTCTGGCGGCTGGTCGACCGCTACCCGCTGTCCGAACGGGCGCGAGGGTTCCTGATCGCCAAGGGCATGGAGGAGGACGAGGGCTAGGCCCCGGGGTTGGAGGGGGGCGGCTCGCCCTCGTCGTCGCCCTTGGGCCCCGCGTCCGGCGGCCCGGCGTCGCCCGGCTTCTCGCCCTCGAGCAGGGCGCGCAGGCCCTCGTCGAGGTCGACCTCCGCCCCGCCGATCAGGCCGACCCGCTCCAGCCAGCGGCCGGGGACGTCCAGCTCCTCGGGGCTGGGCAGGAAGTCCGGGTGCGACCAGGCTCGGTCCAGGCCCTCGATGTCGGTGGCGGCCAGGACCTCGCGGCAGAACCGCTCGCCCCGGGCCGCGGCCGCCTGGTCGGGGTCGGCCCGCAGCAGCATGGCGAACAGCCGGGCCGGGGACTGGGAGTCGGCGTCGCGGCGGCCGACCGCGGCCTCGACCGTCCCCAGAGCCGGGAGCCGGCCCTCCAGGGCCCGGCCGGCGATCGCATTCGCGTACCCGGCCGGCAGGGCCAGCAGCACCTCCAGGCGCCCGGTGGCCGCCTGCAGGGCCGCGCTCGGCGGGCCCAGCAACGCCTCGCCGCCGCCGGCCAGCAGCTCCTGGAGGGCCTCGGGGTTGGCCATGTCGAGGGACTGGAGCCGGTCCATCATCTGCGAGGGGTCGGGGTCGGTCTGGCGGGCGACCTCCTCCACCGCCAGGCGCAGCCGGTCGCCCAGCCACGGCACGCCGCCGAGCACCCGCTGGGCGGCCACCTGGTGGCAGGCCAGCCACAACCGGAGCTGGTCGCCGGGCAGGCCGCCGGACTGCTCGAAGGCGGCCACGTTCTCGGGGACCAGCAGCACCTTGGCCGGGTCGGGGGGCGGCATGGCCAGCTCGTACTGGCCGAGCACGGAGCGGGCGAGCTGGCCGACAAGGGTGCCGACCTGCAGCCCGGCGATCAGGCCCCCGACCCGGCCGACCATGTCGCCGATCTCGGGCGGTCCCGTCCCGGCCCCGGTGCCGAGCGCCTCGGCGACCCGGCGGGCTCCCGGCTCGACCAGGGGCGCGAACCCGCCCAGGACCGCCTCGGCCCAGTCGGGACGGTTCACCGGCCGGGCCGCCAGGGCCACCCCGGGGCTCGGCAGGCTGGTCACCGGGTCGACCCACAGCTCGGCCAGGCGCAGGCGGTCGTCCCAGGAACGGGCCTCGCCCGGGTCGGGTGCGGCCGCCGGCCGGGGCAGCTGGGGCAGCATCCCCAGGTCCTCGGCCCCGGCGGCGGTGGCCACGGCCACCTGGCGGGCCAGCTCCCAGTTGACCGGCCCGGTGGCGGTCGCCATCAGCCTGGCGAACTCCCGGAACAACGGGATCCGCCCGAAGAAATCGCCGGTCCCGCCGGGGCCCTCGGTCATGGGTCTCATGCTACTCGCGGCGTGTTGAGTGGGTAGCCTGGGGGCCTTGGATCGATGAGAGGTGAGGGACCTTGGCAACAACCATTGCACTGATCGGGGCGCTGCACCCGGCGGCCAGGGAGCTGGCCCTGGCCCTGGAGGACGACCCCGGGGTCGAGCGGGTGCTCGGCCTGTCCAGGCACGAGCCGCCGCTGCTCGGCCCCAAGTTCGAGTTCGTCCAGGCCGGGCCCGGGGACACGGGCTTCGCCACCGCCCTGGCCGGGGTGGACACGGTCGTCCTGTTCCCCCTGATCGACGCCGCCGACCGCAACGAGGACGGCCGCCGGGCCCGGGTGGTCGAAGGGACCCGCCAGGCCATGGAGGCGGCCGCCGGGGCGGCCACGGTGGTCCTGTGGTCGAGCGGCGTCGTCTACGGCGCCCACCCCGACAACCCGGTCCCGATCCCCGAGACCCAGCCGACCCGCCCCAATCCAGCGTTCCCGGCCGCCGGGGTCCTGGCCGAGAGCGAGCGGATCGCCCTGGAGGCCGCCGAGGGCAGGCCCGAGCGCAGCGTGGTCGTCCTCCGCGGGGCCGGGGTGTGGGCGCCGGCGTGGGGGACGTTCCTGGGCCGCAGCCTGATGGCCCCGGCCCTTGTCGGGGTCAAGGGCCAGGACCCGCCCCTGCAGTGCCTGGCCCCGGCCGACGCCGTCTCCGCCCTCGCCCTGGCCACCAGCGGCCGGCTGCGGGGGATCTACAACGTCGCCCCCGACGACTCGGTCGGGGCCAGGGAGGCGGCCAGGGCGGCCGGCCGGCGCCGCCTCGAGGTCTCGCAGCGGGTCGCCCAGGCCACCGCCGAGCGGCTGTGGCGGGCCGGGATGTCGGCCGCCACCGCCGGCGAGCTGAGCTACCAGATGCACCCCTGGGTGCTCGCCAACACCAGGCTGCGCCAGGCCGGCTGGGTGCCCACCCGGACCAGCGCCGAGGCGTTCGCCGAGGCCGGCGCCCAGCTCCCCAAGGGCGTCCTGGTCGGCGGGGTCCAGGTGCGGCGCAGCGACGTCTACCGGGGCGCTGCCGCCGGCCTGGCCCTGGTCGCCGCCGTGGCCGTGGCCCGCCGCCAGGCCAGGTCGGCCCGCTCGGCCCGGCCCGGTTCCGGCGGCCCGCGCCTCGGGTCCGGCCGGCCCGGGCGACGGCCCCGCCGCCCGGCCAGCCCGTTGTAGCGGCCATGGCCCGCGACCTGGCCATCGACCTGGGCACGGCCAACACCCTGGTTTACGTCCGGGGCCGGGGCGTCCAGCTCGACCAGCCGACCGTCATCGCCATCAACCAGCGCAGCGGCGACATCCTGGCCATGGGCGAGGAGGCCTACGCGATGATCGGCCGCACCCCCGGCCACATCGTGGCCGTCCGGCCGATGCGGGGCGGGGCCATCTCCGACTTCGACACCACCGCCCGGATGCTACGGATGCTGCTGGAGCGGGTCGGCGGCGGCCGGGTGGGCCGTCCGCGGGTGCTGATCTGCGTCCCCTCGGCCGTCACCGAGGTGGAGCGCCGGGCCGTCCAGGAGGCGGCCGTCCAGGCCGGGGCCAGGGCGGCCTGGCTGGTCGAGGAGCCGATGGCCGCGGCCATCGGGGCCGGCCTGCCGGTGCACGAGCCCACCGGCCACCTGGTCGTCGACGTCGGCGGCGGCACCACCGAGGTCGCCTGCATCTCGCTCGGCGGCATCGTCGCCGCCAAGGCCATCCGGGTGGCCGGCTTCGACATGGACGCCGCCATCGCCGCCCACCTCCGGCGCGAGCACGCCGTGGTCATCGGCGAACGCACCGCCGAGCAGGTCAAGCTGGCCATCGGGTCGGCCTGGCCCCAGCCGGGGGAGCGCGGCACCGAGGTCACCGGCCGGGAGCTGGCCACCGGGCTGCCCCGGACGGTCGCCGTCGGCGCGGCCGAGGTCCGCGAGGCCCTGCGGGAGCCGGTCGGCCAGATCGTCCAGGCCGTGCTCACCACCCTGGCCGAGGTCCCCCCGGAGCTGTCCGGCGACGTCCTCGACAAGGGCGTCTACCTGACCGGCGGGGCCAGCCTGCTGCGCGGCCTGCAGGCACGGATCGCCCACGAGGCCCAGGTGGCCGTCCACCGGGCCGAGGCCCCGCTGGCCTGCGTGGTGCTCGGCGCCGGCAAGATCCTTGAGGACCTCGACGAGCTGGCCCCGCTGTTCGCCGGCGGGCCGGCTCGCCGCTGACGCCGGCCGGACCCCGGACCCGCCCCGGCGGTGCGACAATCAGGGACGTGACCATCAACCCCCGGAGGTGCCGGTGCGCCAGCGCGTGACCGCCGGCGTCGCCGTCCTGGCCCTGATCGGCCTCGTCTTCGCCCTCAACTTCTACAAGCTGCCGGTGGTGGCGCTCAGCCCGGGGCCCATGGAGGACGTGCTCACCCGGCTCAAGATCGAGGGCTCCAAGGTCTACGACTCCGAGGGCAAGCTCTACCTGACCTCGGTCGGCATCGACGACAACGTCCGCTTCTACGAGGCCCTGCTCGACATGGCCAACCACGACGTCGAGCTGCTCCCGCGCAACGTGCTGTACCCCGACACCCAGGACGACGAGGAGATCGACCGCGAGAACGCCGAGCTCATGGACCGCTCCAAGGAGACGGCGACCGTGGTCGCCCTCCGCGAGGTCGGCTACGACATCGAGCCCTTCGCGGTCGAGATCACCCAGGTCCTGGCCGATGCCCCGGCCCACGGCCGGCTCAAGCCCACCGACCGCATCCTCGAGGCCGACGGCCGCAGGGTCCACAGCACCGAGCAGGTGAGGGCGGCCATCCGGAGCCACAAGGCCGGCGAGCGCGTCAGCTTCAAGATCGAGCGCCTGGGCCGCACCAGCACGGTGGCGGTGCCGCTGCAGCAGGTCGACGGCGAGCCCCGGGTCGGAGTCCTGCTCCGCGACGTCTTCCCCGCGCTGCCGGTGACGGTGTCGATCGAGACCCAGAACCACATCGGCGGCCCCTCGGCCGGGCTGATGTTCACCCTGTCGATCATCGACAAGCTGACCAAGGAGGACCTGACGGCCGGCCGCCGGATCGCCGGGACGGGCGAGATCGCCCTGGACGGCGGGGTCCAGCCGGTCGGCGGGGTGGCCGAGAAGCTGATCGCCGTCCACCGGATGGGGGTGCAGACCTTCTTCATCCCCGAGGGCAACTGCGCCGGTGTCCGCGGCCGGGTGCCGCACGGCCTGCGCCTGGTCAAGGTGACCAACGTGCGGGACGCCCTCCGGTTCCTGCGCGACCCCAAGGTCGCGGCCGCCGCGCCCGGCTGCTAGGCGGGCGTCCAGGGCAAGGGGTTGTCCTCCCGGAGCCAACCCCGGGACCGGTCGGGGTTGGCTCCGGGAGCCGGACGGCACCGCGGGCGCCGGCCGGACGAGGCCCTCGCCGCAACCCCGGCCAAGGGCCTTCCAGGTAGCAGGCGCCCGTGCCCCGCCGATGGGTACGGGCAGGGTCGCTCCCGCGCGGCCCGCCCAGCCGGAACGCCCGTGCTAGGGTCTGAATGAAGCCATCGGAGCGCCCGTCGCGGCGCCCGTAGAAAGGGCCATCCCGTGGTCGCAGCCCGCCGTCCTCCCCGTCGCTGGACGCTGGCCGTCCTGCTGCTGGCGTTCCTCGCCCTGGCGGCCGTCGGCAGCGTGTCGCGCTTCTACACCGACCTGCTGTGGTTCCGGGAGATCGACAAGACCGGGCTGTTCTGGGGCATGTTGCGGACCAAGGCCGTCATCGGCCTGCTCGCCGGGCTGGGGACCGCGGCCATTGTCGGGGTCAACCTGTGGATGGTCGAGCGCCTGGCGCCCCGCTACGGCCTCAGCGTGGTCGCGCGCCCCCAGGTGGAGCGGGCCCGGGCCGTGCTCTCGCCCTACCTGCGGCCGTTGCGCATCGGCATCGCCGCCTTCCTGGGCCTGATCGTGGGCCTGCAGGCGTCCGGGTTGTGGGAGTCGTTCCTGCTGTGGCGCAACCGGGTGAGCTTCGGCCAGCGTGACGCGCTCTTCAACCGCGATGTCGGCTTCTACGTGTTCGAGCTGCCGTTCCTGCGGGCGGTGTTCGGCTGGCTGTTCACCACCCTGGTCCTGACCACCCTGCTGGTCGCGGCCGGGCATTACATCCTCGGCGGCATCCGCCCCCAGGCCGAGACCAACCGGGTCGCCCCCCAGGCCCAGTCGCACCTGTCGGTCCTGCTCGGGATCATCGTGGCCCTCAAGGCCTGGGGCTACTGGATGGACAAGTACCAGCTGCTGTTCTCCAGCCGCGGGGTGGTCGCGGGCGCCTCCTACACCGACGTCAAGGCCCAGCTGCCCGCGCTCGAGGTGCTGTTCTGGGTCGCCCTGATCTGCGCCCTGCTGTTCTTCGTTGGCGCACGCCGGGGCGGGCTGATGGTCCCCCTCATCAGCATCGTCCTGCTGGTCGGGGTGTCGCTGATCATGGGCGGGATCATCCCCGCGATCTTCCAGCGGTTCCGGGTCGAGCCCCAGGAGCTGGCCCGCGAGCGGCCCTACATCGAGCACAACATCGACGCCACCCGCAAGTCGTTCAACCTCGACGTGGTCAAGACCCAGCCGTTCCCGGCCAGCGACGACCTCACCGCCCAGGACCTCCAGGTCAACCAGCCGACCCTGGACAACATCCGGCTGTGGGACCCCGAGGTGCTGCGGCCTGGCGTCCGCAACCTCCAGGCGATCGCCCAGTACTACAACTTCACCGACGTCGACGTCGACCGCTACCCGATCGGCAAGGACACGCGCCAGGTGATGATCTCGGTCCGCGAGGTCGACCCCAACGGCCTTGCCCCCTCGGCCCGGACCTGGCAGAACCTGCACCTGGCCTACACCCACGGCTACGGCATGGTCGCCGTCCAGGTCAACACCGCCGACGCCGGCGGCCAGCCCGACTTCATCGTCAAGGGGTTCAACCCCGAGGACGCCGACATCCAGGTCGACGAGCCCCGGGTCTACTTCGGCGAGCCGCCGCCCAACGCCCCCGAGTTCGTGGTCGCCAACTCGGCCCAGGGCGAGTACGACTCCCCGTCACTCAGCGGCGAGACCACCAGCCTGTTCAACTACAAGGGCGACGGGGGAGTGCAGCTGTCGGACCTCGGCCGCCGGCTCGCCTTCGCCGTCCGCTTCCGCGACATCAACCTGCTGATCTCCGGCAACATCAAGAACGACTCGCGCCTGATGTTCAACCGCGACGTCCGTGAGCGGGTCGAGAGGGCGGCCCCGTTCCTGCAGTGGGACGGCGACCCCTACGCGGTGGTGGTCGACGGCCGCATCAAGTACGTGCGCGACGGCTACACCATCTCCAGCAACTACCCGTACGCCCAGCGTATCGACCTGGGCGACGCCGCCCGCCGCACCGAGATCGGCAGCCGCGGGGTCGAGACCGTCGGCAACTACATCCGCAACTCGGTCAAGGCGGTGGTCGACGCCTACACCGGCGACGTCACCCTGTACGCCTTCGACGAGCAGGACCCGATCCTGAGAGCCTGGCGCAAGGCGTTCCCCAACCTGTTCGCCCCCGCCAGCGACATCGCTCCCAGCCTCCGGGCCCACCTGCGCTACCCCGAGGACCTGTTCTCGATCCAGACCTGGATCTACGCCAGCTACCACATCGGCAACCCGGACGACTTCTACTCCAAGGAGGACTTCTGGGCCCTGCCCGACGACCGTGCCGGCGAGATCCGCCGCCAGGACACCACCGGCGGCCTGTCCGCCGCCACCTCGGTCAAGGCCCGCCCCTACTACCTGCTGACCAAGCTGCCAAAGGGCGCCGGCCCCGAGTTCGTGCTGGTCATGCCGTTCACCCCCAACGGCAAGGAGAACATGGTCTCCTACCTGGCCGCCCAGTCCGACGCGAACAACTACGGCAAGCTCACCCTGTTCAGCCTCGACCGGGCCCGGACGATCCTGGGCCCGACCCAGGTCAACGCCCGCATCCTGGCCACCCCGGCGGTCTCCTCCCAGCTGACCCTGCTGAACCAGCAGGGCTCCCAGGTCATCCTGGGCAACCTGCTGGTCGTCCCCGTCGACGAGTCCCTGCTCTACGTCCAGCCCATGTTCGTCCAGAGCTCGGCCCCCAACTCCTTCCCCCTCCTCCAACGGGTCGCCGTCTTCTACAACAACGAGGTCGGCTTCGCCGACACCCTCGGCGACGCCATCCGCGAGGTGGTCACCGGCCAGGCACCCAGCCAACCCCCACCAGACGACGGCGCCACGACCCCACCCCCGGCCACCCCGGGCACCGGCGGCGACGTCTCGACCCTCCTCCGCCAAGCCAACGACGAGTACGAGCAGGCCCAGGCGGCCCTCGCCCGGGGTGACCTGGGCTCGTACCAGGACCACATCACGAAGATGGGCGAGCTGATCCAGCGGGCCGTGGCCGCCCAGGGGGACAGCGGTCCGACGACGACCACCCGCAAGTAGGCATCGTCGGCGTTGCGACCCCGATCGGGCGTGTGCTACCTTCGCCGCCGCACCGCGGGGTGGAGCAGTCTGGTAGCTCGCTGGGCTCATAACCCAGAGGTCGAGGGTTCAAATCCCTCCCCCGCCACCACTACCGAGCAGGGCGTTCGTCCTTCACCTCCTTCATGGGTGGGTCGCTCTGCGGGCCGTTGTTAGCGGATTTGTTAGCGGAGGGGCCTGGGACCACGGTTCCGGGCCCCTTCTGCGTGCTGGTGAGGATGAGGTCGGCAACGGTCGCGGCCGCGTCCTTGTCCATGCCAGGGATGACGTGGCTGTAGGTCTGGAGGGTGAAGGCGACGCTGGCATGGCCCAGGCGTTCGCTGATCACCTTGGCCGAGATCCCGGCCTTGAGGGCTGCGGTGGCGTAGCTGTGGCGCACGTCATGCAGGCGGATCCGCGGCAGCCCGGCGGCCCTGGTGTGCTGCTCGAACCAGTTGGCGATGTTCTCGGGGTGCAGCGGGCGGCCGTCCGGCCAGGCGAAGACGTAGCCGTGGTCGCGGTAACGTCCTCCGACCGCCCGGCGGTCCTCGGCCTGGAGCTGGCGCTGGACTTGTAGTGCCGCAAGCGTGACTGGATCCAGGGCGAGTCGGCGTCGGGCCCGCTCGGTCTTGGGCGCCGAGTCGTGGACCTGGTGGTCGACGACCACGCGGGGGATGGTGGGGGAGACGGTGGCGTGGTCGAAGTCGATGTCGACCCAGCGCAGTCCGGCGAGCTCGCCGCGGCGCATACCGGTGGTGGCGACCAGCAGCCACAGGGCATACAGACGGTCCTCGCGGACATGATCGAGGAACGCTCCCAGCTCCCGAGGTGACCAGACCTTCTGCTCAGGGGAACGCGCGGCCGGTGGATCGGCCGCCTCGGCGACGTTGCGGACCAGATAGCCCCAGCGCATCGCGTCGTGGAGGGCGCTGTGCAGCATCACGTGCACGTTGCGGACCGTCTTTGGCGCCAGCCCGATTCGACCATCGTTGATCGTCTTGCGGCGGCCACGCTCCAGGAGGTGGGCATACAGGTGGTTGAGCTGCACGGGGGTGAGGGCCTGCAGTTTGACCTGGCCGAGGATCGGCACCACATAGGCGGCGGTGTAGGTGCGGTAGTTGGCCCAGGTGGAGGGGCGCAGCCGCGGCTTCACTGCCGGCAGCCACTCCTCTTGGAGGTAGTGGCTGAGGGTGTGGGTGGAGCGCTGGGGAAGCCGACCGGTTCGCCACTGGCCGATCGCCTCAGCCAGTGCCTGCTCGGCCGCCTTCTTCGTCTTGTAGCCACCCTTGGTCCGCTGGCGCCGGCGGCCCGTCAGCGGATCGGGGTCAATGTCGAAGTGCCAGGTCCAGGTGGACCCGCGCTTGTACACGGCGCCGCGCATCAGCTGGCCGCCCTTGGCTCGACGTCGACCGGAGGACGAAGTCCGATCTTCTGGAGCACCAGCTCGGTGGGGACGAACAGCTTGCCGCACATGCGGATGGTGGGAAGGTCGCCTCGGGCCGCTGCTCGGTAGGCGGCCGATCGGCTCTTGAGGCCGAGGATCCGTCCGGCAAGCGGCACAGGGATCATCGGAGGGAGCTGGAGCAGTTCGGCCCGCGTCATCGTGTTCACCATCCTAGATGACATAGATATACAAGTACGTGGCGAGTGGACCGGTGTCAAGCATCTCGTCCATCTGCTAATCGATAGGGATGCGGTACGAGAGCACGTAGCGGTCGCCGGCGATCACGAGCCGGCTCGTTACGACTGGTCGGTCGGCCGTGTGGATAGTTCTCGTCACCTCGAAGACCGGGGTGCCGGGACGTAGCTCGAGCGCCTGGATCTCGTCCGGCGTTGGGGTTCGAGTCGCAACATCCTCGGTGATCTCACGGACCTCGACGCCGAGGCTGCGAAGTTGGGCGATCGTCCCGCCTGGCCACGGCTCGTTGTCTGGATCCTCAACCGGCGTGCCCTTCACCAGGTCGTAGGGGATGTACGAGTCTGCGAGTTGGGCCGGGCGGCCCTCGACGATGAAGCGGAAGCCGCGAGCGAGGACCCGGGCCCCCTCCTGCAAACCTAGACGGTGGGCGATCTCCGCCGTTGCGACCACAGGGGCATAGCGACGCACCTCGAGCTGCCCGCCAACTTCCCCGGATGTGGAGGCCTCGGTCTCGCGTGCCCCATCCATACCGTCAATCTGGAGGCGACGAGCTGGAGGGCGATGGCGAACGAACACGCCCCGACCCTGGTGGGAGTCGATCAGCCCCTCTGATCGCAGCAGGTTGATCGCCTGGCGGACCGGCCCTCTGGAACTCCCATAGCGGCGGACGAGCTCTGTCTCCGACGGCAACATGCTTCCAGGGGGAAGGTCGCCGTTGAGAATCTGCGAACGCAAGTCGTGGGCGATCCGTTGGTAGACCGCGCGAGGATCAGCGGGGTCGATCAAGGGCGCCACGAGGATGCTTTCTAGGATGGTCCGATCTGGAAGCCTGACTACCTTACCTTTACTAGTGCGCAGCGCGAAGGCCGGGCGCTCGTGGGATGGCAGCGCCAGGTAGTCGTAGAGCGGGGGAGTCATTGCAGCCTTCATCGCGTCGCCGAGCCTGTCTAGGGACAGCACCGCCGACACCATGTCCGGCAGCCAAGCCCATGACAGAACTGGCAGAAGCACAGGAAGGCCGGCGCCCGGTGCAGGGCGTAGCGAATGAGGGTGGTGAACATGGAAACCGCTCCCTTCACGTCCGACCAGGTGTCTGGTCGGTGTGGGATCGTGCTGGGTGCGGCCGCAACGCCAGGAAACGCCAAGACGCCTGTCCGCGTCGAGACCCTAAAAGCTCGCGGATTGCTACTAATCCGCTAGGATTCACGCTGTTCGCAGTGGGAGGAGGTGCCGATGTCCCGGGCACCCAAGCCCCTCAACCCATACTCGTCTTGGTCATCCCTGTTCGGCGCCACCGTGCGTCGGCTTCGACTAGGCATGCGAACGGGTAGGCCGCTGACACAGGCTGAACTTGGCAAGCAGATCGGCTACTCCGACGCCACCGTTGGAGCGGTCGAGCGATCCACCCTACGGCCTGACACCGCCTTCATGGAGGGCTGCGAGCGGGTCTTGCCAGCAGACGGGATGCTGCGCGCCATGCTTCCCTTCGTGCTGGCCGAATGGCAGGTGTGGGACCAGACAGGCCAGCGACCCACAACCGATCCGCTCCCCCCGGCGGAGATCTTGTCCGACCCGTTACACCTGTCAGGTCCGCAAGACCTCATCGTCGTACAGGACGCCAACTCAGACGACGTTCTGGAGTTGGCCCGACAAGCAGAGGCGTCTGACCTCGGTGCTGGGACCCTCGAAGTGATCGACCGAACGGTGGATCGGTTCTGCCGCGACTACCCGACTGCGCCGCCCTCCGTGCTTGTTCCGCGCGTGGAGCAGCGTCTGCGCTTCCTCGTCAAGCTTCTCGACGGCAAGGTCACACTCAGTCAGCATCGTCACCTGCTGGTTGCGGGTGGCTGGCTCGCCACGCTCCTCGCTTGCTTGCAGTTCGACCTCGGTGACCGCGAGGCCGCCGAAGCGAGCCAGTCGGCGGCCTACACATTCGCCCGCGAGGCCGAGCACCAAGAGCTGCTGGCCTGGACCTACGAGCTCCTGGCGTGGTGGGCGCTCGTCGACCGTCGCTACCACGAGGTCATCGAATACTCGCGGACCGGCCTGGAGATCGCGCCCAACACATCGGCTGGCGTTCAGCTGGCAGTGCAGCAGGCCAAGGGCTGGTCCCGCCTGGGTGATACTCCGAGGGCGGACGAATCCCTACGCATGGCAGGTACGGCCCTGTCGCAGCTACCGCGCCCCGAGCATCCCGAGCACCACTTCGTCTTTGATGCAAGCAAGCTCTCGTTCTATGCGGCCACCTGCTACACGTGGCTCGGTGATCGAGACCATGCCAGAGAGCACGCCGAGCAGGTCATCCACCAATGCCTGGAGATCCCTGGCCAGGTGCGTTGGCCGATCCGGCTCGCCGAAACGAGGGTGGATCTCGGCCTGGTCGCCGCCGGTGAGGGCGAGGTAGATGAGGCCTGCGAGCTCGGCCGACAGGCGCTGGCGTCAGAGCGGAAGTCCGGCTCAACGCTCGGACGGGTCGCGGAGCTAGACGCTGTACTGATGCGCGAGCATCCTGATGCTGGCGAGGTCGTCGACCTCCACGAACAATTCGAGGCGGCCCGCCGTAGTCTGACTTGACCGACCTCGACCCAAGGACACCGCGATCAGCCGAGCCAGCCTGCTTCGCCTCTGCATCCTTGCGGTCCTGTGGGGGTCCGGGTTCCTGTTCGTCAAGCTCGCCCTGCGCGGCCTCAGCCCCAGCCAGGTCGTCCTCGGTCAGCTTGCGTTGGGCGCCCTGGTACTGCTCATCACGGTAGCCGTACGTCGCCAATCGCTACCGCATGCGAGCCGGGAGTGGGCCTACCTCGCAGGCATGGCGGTGCTGGCCAACATCGCGCCGTACCTGCTGTTCTCTTGGAGCGAGCAGCGGATCAGCTCTGGCCTCGCTGGTGTGCTCAGTGGTACCACGCCGCTTCTCACCCTGCTCCTCGCACGTGCGTTCGGCGTCGGCCGTCTGACCCCTCCCCGGGTGCTCGGGCTTGCTCTTGGCCTCGCTGGGGTGGTGCTCCTCGCGGCGCCCTGGCACGACGGGTCACGAGCGGTCTCCCTAGCCGGTGTCCTGGCTGCGCTGGGTGCGGCCGCCTGCTATGCCGGCTCATATGTGTACGCACGGCGGCTGCTGACCAATCGGGGCGTGGAGCCGCTGGTGCTAGCGGCCGCGCAGTTGACCCTCGGCACCGTGTTGCTCGGCACTGCTGTGCCGTGGATTGGGCGTCAGCCGATCACGCTACGTAGCAGTGTTGTCCTGAGCGTGGTCGCACTGGGCGTGCTTAGCACCGGCATAGCCTACGTTCTCAACTACCGCCTGATTCAGGATGAGGGCCCTACCGCGGCGTCGATGACGAACTACCTCACGCCGGTAGTCGCCGTTCTGCTCGGGATCCTCTTCGTCGACGAGCGGCTGACCTGGAACCTAATCATCGGCACAGCGACGATACTGGTCGGGCTATGGATTGCCGAGCACAGCTCGCACGAGCGCGAGCTGGTGAGCGATACCGTCAACCTTGCCGAAGACGGGCTTGAGGACGGGAGCACATCTAGACGCCGCTGATTACGAGCTGACTTGCATCAACGACAGGTCGGCGCCTGTTCGGCAGCCATTACCGGCGGTTGGGATCGCACGGACATTCACACAGGTCACTATGGAATAACCGAGCTTGCGCTTGATCCCCTACCTGGCCAGTCCTGTCAAGTCAAACCGGCGGCTCATTAGCATGCGATGCTATGTTCAGAGCCTGTTGTGCTCGCTGGGTGTGTGGATGGTTCTCACCCCGTGTGGCTTGAAGGATGCTGTGGGCTCGCTCCAACTGTGCTCGAGCCTCAGTAAGATCAGCAAGGTCGAGCAACACTGCGCCAAGGTGAATAAGGATAAATCCCAGTTCGGGGCTGTCGGGTCCGGCGGCTTGCTCCTGCAAGGCGGCGGCACGTTCAAGTTGTGTTCGTGCTCCCTCGAGATCGCCTAGGTCATGAAGAATGGCCCCAAGGGTGTCCGTTGGGTCCGCCAGTTCGGGGTCATCGGGCCCATAGGCGCCTTCGAGGATGGCGAGGGCATGCTCGACCTGGACCTTCGCAGCGGTCGGATCTCCGAGGTCACGCAGAAGTTGACTGAGATTCGACACAGCCCATCCGAGATCCTGATGGTTAGGTCCAACGGCGGACTCTTGGATCAAGATATCTCGTTCGAACGCCTTTCGGGCGCCATTGAGGTCGCCTAGGTGCTGCAACGCAATTGCGTAGTTACGGTAAGCCCAGCCGACCTCTTGATTATCAGGTCCGTAGATTGTCGTGGCTATGGTCACAGCCCGCTCAAAGTGCTGGCGAGCCGCGTGGAACTCTGCCCGCTGCGCTAGGTAGATACCAACACCCCTCAAGAGTCGATGGACGGCGTCTAGTCCAACTTGCTGTTGCTCAGCGTGGCTAATAGACGCAAGGGCGTGCGGCAAGAGCGTCCCGCAGCGCGGCCAGGTCGCAGGACGCCAGGGTTTGTCGGGAAAGGCGGTCTTGACCAATCGCACCGCCCGGGCAGCGGTTTCGGCGGCTTGATGGGCATCAAGCTCAGCCCGGACAACGGCCTGAACGAGACGGTGCATCCGAAAGCCGGGCCGGTCGTGAGCAATAAGCGAGTAGCGGTGCAGTACCGCAAGGGCTTCGTCGAGGGCCAGCTCGTCCTCAGTAGCGGCTGCGAGGTCCGTCGGGAGCTCGGCCAGGTCCGCAGTGAGTAGCTCAAGGGGAATCGCTTCTGGGGCGAGAAAGGCGGAAAGCCGCAGCAGTTGGGCGGCCGCTGGTGAGGCAGCGGTGACCTGATCGATATTCAGCCGCCAGGTGGTCACAACGGTGGCCGGGTAGTCAATGGGTGTGCCCCGGGCCAGCAAATGGGTGTGGTGCTGGCGGTAGCGATCCAGATACTCGCTGGGCGACAGGCCAACCTGTTCGGCGTATGCGGCTGCCTGCTCAAGCGCCAGCGGCAACCCGCCCAACAACCCAGCGAGCTCGCTGGTGGCTGCCTGATCGCTATTGCCGGTGCGGCGTAGCAGGAACGCGACTGCCTCGTGGTCGGTCAGGACATCCACCGCGATTGGTGTCGCGATACCTCCCCAGGCTGGATTGCGGGAGGTGATCACTACATGGCCGGCGAGGCCCGCCGGTCGCAAGCCGGCAAGGTCTGCTGGCTGTTCAGCGTTGTCATACACAAGTAGCCAGCGGTCCCGACGGGCGAGTTCGGCCAGTACCGCAGTGACCTGATCCTCCTGGTTGGCCTCATGGGCGACGCCAAGTCGAGGGGCGAGGGCAGCAAGGCTGGTCGCCAACAGGAGTGGGGTCTCCGCGGGAACCCACCAGATGAGGTCGTAATCAGTCTGATGACGATGGGCATACTCAAGGGCAAGCTGACTCTTGCCAATCCCCCCGAGCCCGTGGGCGGCGACAACAGCCGTTGCTTGGTCGGAGTCGAGAGTCCGCTCTAGCAGCGAGATCAGGTCATCGCGCCCAGTGAAGTTTGGATTTCTTGGCGGCAGGTTGCTGATTGCAGGCGCTGACGCTGCACCCGATGGCGCCGTCGTAAGCTGGTGTGCTGGTGTCTGAGAGGAGTGAGACAACGGATCTGGTTGGCCTTGAGAGGTGCCAACGTGTAGCCGCATTGGTGCCTGAAGCCTCTGTCTGGCTGAGTTGGCGCGATCGAAAGTATTGACCAACGGTTGCTTTGGTTCATCGCGAGCCGCCCAGTATCGAGCGATCAGATCTCCCTGGCTGAGCGCAACACCCGCCTCAAGGAAGATCGACTCAATCGCGAATACTGTTGCCTCCTGCCGGGGCAGATACCGGGCATGGACCCAGTCAGAAACCCTCGGTTCGGTGACACGCGCGAAGCCACGAAGCTGCAGTCTTCGTGCGAGGGTGGCCTGGGTTAACCGTCCCTCATCCAGCAGTTGCCGAAGGCACTGCGCGAACTCCTCCCTGAAAGACGATCTGTCGACCTCGTCTCCAGGCATAGCCACTCTCCACAAGCAGGACCAAGAACACATTGTCGCTCATCACGAGGAGACCGGCTTCTCTCATCAGGCGATCCTAGCCCGCGGGAACTGCTCGATGTGACACCAAGGCACCTAGGCGATCTCCTCATGGCTCCACTAGCTGCGGATCTAGGGCACTTGCGCACCGGAGTATCCGAAGATCCGAACACCTCGGAAGTTCGGTAAAGCCTTCCGCGCCAGCATCTGGCCAGGCAGGGTGTGGCCCCTAGCAGCGGGCAGCCTTCGCTCCCTGCAGCATCCCGCCCCCCGGGTGGCTCCCAGCTCGCGGCATCGCTCTCAGGAGGCTTCGGCCTATGACCTCCAAGTCAAAGCACTGGAGACGCAGAAGGTTCAACGCACTTTTATCTCGACAGGGGATGACATACCGCAGGCCGCCACACTGCCCACATGCTTGTGTCACCTCCCAGGGCAGCAAGTCAACTAATTCGAAGCCAAATGCCGGCCTGTTCGCTGGATCAGCTAGCCATGTTCCACCCCAGCAGACACATCTGCACATCACTGATCAGCCATGAAATCAACAGGCAGCCCCGGAGCGAGGCGCATCCCGAGGCCCTTCGCGAAGAACGTGCACCAGATCGTCCTCACTCCACGCGCCCGCCAGCAACTTCATGATGCTCCCCCCACTCTTCAGGGCTATGTAACCGGCATTACCGCGGTGCTCCGGGTAGACCCAACCACTGCCAGTGCGGCCATTCAGATACGGCAAGCTGGAGACGGTACTTGGACGGCGACCTTCGCAGAAGGCCGAGGATTCCTCACTTACCGGGTCATCCAGTACCAACAAGCAGTCGTACTGCTCGATTGGACTTGGGCCGGGTAAGCACCCAGATCTTCCATCTAGCATCACGAATCCGGCCAGTCGGAGTATCTCAATAATCTCCCTGTTCCACGCAAGAAGGTACGACGAAGGGTGCCGAAGTCCCCTTCGCAGCTCTCGGGGACCGCCAGGAGCCGCCGACGTGAGCGGAGCGTCACTGTCTACACGCAGCGCCCGTGGCGCCGTGGTCAACACCAAATTCCAGCCGTGACTGGACGACACCACGCGCCGCCCGGGCCCGACCAGCATCCTGAGCAGCCGGCGGGTGCCACTCGCCGCCTCTCTACCTGCTCCACCAAGCGAGCTGGCAGAGTTCTTGAACCTACAAGCTACTGTCTATAATAGGAGATAACTGCAAGTCTTCTGGTCTCTACGGTTCAGTTGGGTCTGGCCAGGTCAGGTTAGGTGGCGATTCTGTTGAGTCCGGTCTGGTTCGGTTCAGTTGTGGCCTGTGGAATGACCGCCAGAATGACCACCGAAGCGCATCAGGACGCGCAGATAGTCGGTTGGCATGGCGCTCGTGCCAGCAAGGCGTGAGTCGCGCATAGGGGACTGCAGCCTCACGTTGGACCGTTCGTCACTCTCTGGTCGTTGTGCTGCACGCCCAGTGGGCTATGGCCATGTCCGAGTCGCTTGAACTCCCAGAGGTCGAGCAGCAGATGGTCTCTAGGTCACCGGGGTTCTGACTTGGGGCCGCGGCGCCACAGTTGGGCCAGGATGCCTGGGGCCTCATCCAGGCGGGGACCTCCGTGCACCTGCTGGAGCCACTGGGCAGCCTCGAACGCGAGTTGGACATACTGGTCGAAGAACAGGTCCACTGATCGGTCGGCGGGGGGGATCTCCAGCGCATCCTGCGGAGGGGTCAGCTCGAGCACCTTGTAGGATGCGGGGGCGCGCTTCGCGAGGTGTACCTCGATGAGGCTTTGTGCTGCCGCAACAAGCTCGGCATCGAGCAGGCCGCCGCGCTGGGAAGGATCACGGGCATCCCGTTCAGCGACGTATTCGAATAGTGTGTCGGGCACCTTGATGAACACCACCAGCGGCAGGGCGATCCTGGGTTCGGCGCGATCCGGGAGCGCCTCGAGTTCAAGCCTCCGGAACGTGCGAAGGATCGACCGGATGTCCGTCCATGCCCAGACGAGGAACCGAGCGCCGTCCTCGGGGTCCTTAAGCAGGCGGCGGGCTACGTCGCTGCGTGCGTGCGTGAGCACGGGTTCGGTCCGCTCTGTCCGCTCCTGTATGCCGGTCCACTCCCCGGCCGCCATCTCCAGGTCGACACTTCCCCAGTCCAGGACGGTAGCCAGCAGCGCCCCGACGTTGATGGCCCCCGCGTAGGGCACGCCTACCACCAGGATGCTCGGAGGAACCGCCAGGTTCGGTCGCAGCCCCCTGGGAGTAGTCGCGAGCAGCCGGGGGACGACCAGGACGAGGTCATGCCGCTCCGCCCACTGCAGGTGCTCGGTAGTGGCCGGCTCGCGCCAGTACGGGCTGGTGCGTTGGAAGGCGCCCAGGGTGAGCTGCTCGATCTCCCGGCGATCGTCGTTGATGGCCGAAGGCAACGTCGATCGCTGATGGCGGCGTCCGGGCGGGCCAAGCCTGGAGAATGCGGCATAGGTCGAGAAGGGCACCTCGTACAGGTGGCCCCGGATGCTGTGCCGGATGGTCACCTGCCACTCCTCGCTGTTGCGGAGGAGCTCGTCGGCGATTAGTAGCGGGCCGCTGAAGCCGATCACCGCAGTCGCCGCCTCCACCCAGCGGCTGGCCTGGGCGATGGAGTCTTGGAGCTTCTCGCCGGCTTCGAGGCGGAGCGGAACGTCGCTGAGTTCTTGGGGGAGCCAGCCGAGAAGCTGTTGCAGGTAGAGATGGCGGCGGCCGATGACCCTGGCAAGCCGCCCAAGGGCGCGGGGGTCGGGATCGCTGCCCTTGAGCCACGCCTGCAGCGCCCCTGGCGTGATGCCAGCCTGGCGAGCGGCCGAATAGACGCTCAGCCCGCGTTCCTGCAGTGCCTGCTGGACCTCCGTGGCCCACCTGGAGTGGAGTTCACTCGCGTCTCGACGACGCTGCCTGCTGGTCCGGAGGTCGCCCACGCCGGTCGCCGGGCCGAGCTCTGGCTTATCCACCATGATGCCCCTTCGAGCATGGTATTCGAACTGGCGTACGGTCGATACCTGTACGACCCATCCTACCGTGATGCAACTGTATCGACTGAAGAATGAACTCTAGACCATCAATAAGCTGAAACAGATGCAATCCTTGACAACCAGATACTCTGGCGTATGGTGGGATGTTACCCAAGAGCCTTGATGCTCAGGGTAGGAGGTGAGGTGGATGACGACCCTCCTTCCCGCCCGGTCTGTGGGTGATCACGGAGCTTCGGTGTTTCTGATCGGCGAAGTTCGGGCTGCTGAGCTCCTTGGCCCTGGTGTCAGATCCTAGCGCCCACCCCCTCTCGGGTCCGCTCGACCAGGCCCTGGTG